>Ga0209346_1001058_pt1 | contig 17581 bp, 16 predicted proteins | sample AutmiccommunBRH9_FD_187381 | JGI IMG/M metagenome (GOLD analysis project Ga0209346, IMG submission 187381) | Deep subsurface microbial communities from Mt. Terri, Switzerland - Autotrophic microbial communities BRH/9 (SPAdes) (version 2) | ecosystem: Environmental > Aquatic > Deep subsurface >...
AAACAATTGGTACATCAATAAACCCGATAATACCTAAAACTGCACTGTACCTAGCCCTTCTTCCCTCTAAAGTTATGCCGGACCTTAACAACAAATAGGCAGCATAAATAAACCAAAGAATCAAGGAGGTGGTCAATCTAGGATCCCAGGTCCACCAGTGCCCCCAGAAGGCCCTTCCCCAAATAGAGCCGGTAGCCAGCACGATACTCATAAAAACAAAACCTATCTCTGCGGATGCTGCACTATACCAATCCCATTTCTCATTAAAAGTTAGTAAATATTTAATACTCGAAATAAATACAATGAAAAACGCCAAAAATCCAACCCAAGCTGCAGCCACATGAAAATAAAAAATCTTTTGCACAATGCCCATTACTTTTTCTGCAGGTACCCAAATAAATATTAAATAATTTGCCGCTATAATAGTTAGCAGTGTAATAATGCCTAATATATAACCCCATTTTTTGCCCAATTACTACACCTCCACTACAAAATCAAACAGAAGTATCGGAACAAGCGTATATAGAAAATCAAAAACTAATATTAACCCTAGCCAGTGCCCCCATAATTGTAAAGGCGCTCCCTTTAATATCAAATTAGAGGCCTGAACCACTGCTAATACCAATGGTAATAATAAAGGAAACAAAACAATAGGTAATAATATCTCACTATTAGTATTAATTGTCAGAACAGAAAGAAACGTGCCCAAGAAAACAAAACCCGTTGTTCCCAGAAAATTAACTAATAAAAATAGAAATGCATTCTGTGGCCATTTGACTGAGAACAATATGAAAAATAATGGTATAACAATTGTCTGCACTATACCTATAAACGCCAAATTACTTACTGCTTTACTAACTAAGATGATGCTTGATTCTCCAACAGCTAAATTTATTCCCAAATAGGAGTCATTTATCCTCTCATTAATAAATGACCTATTTATTCCTAGTACACCGGTGAACAAAAAAACAATCCACATTAACCCGGTGAAATTCTCAAACAAAATATCTTTATTAATATTTAGAGTAACATTTATTATGACCACAATAAGTAAAGAGAAAAACAGCATACTGCTTAATATTTCTTTACGCCTAAACTCTGCTTTAAAATCCTTACAAAGCATGGCATAGATAATTTTAGCAAACTTCACCAAAGGCTACCTCCTAGCTGCCAGGGACATATAAATTTCCTTGGCTTTTGTAGGGCTAATGCTAACATGCTCATAATAAACCTGCTGTCCCTTTTTTAGAACTAAAAGTTTGTCACATAATTCAATAAGATTATCAAAATGATGGGTAACCACCACTATCCCCTTACCTTCCTCTTTTAAATTACCTAAAAGGTTATAAAGTATTTCTACAGCATCTTGATCCAAGCCGGTTTGTGGCTCGTCTAATAGGACATAGCTGGGGTCATGAATTAACGCTCGGGCGATAGCCAGCCTTTGCTGCATTCCTCTAGAGAGGATATATACAGGCTCATGAAGTACAAGTTCTAGTCCTACATCTGAAATAAGCTCATAAATCCTTTCTTTAAGATTATTAATTCTGTACAGCTGACCATAAAATTCTAAATTCTCATAAACCGTTAAGTTTTCATACAGAAATGATTTATGGGCAAGGACACCTAGATGGGGCTTGACTTTGTTTGAGCTTTTAAGTGTATTAATTTCATCAACAATAACATTTCCTGAACTTGGCTTTTCTAAGAGAGCCAATATTTTTAGTAAAGTACTTTTGCCGGCACCATTTTCCCCTACTACAACCGTTAACTCACCCGGGTAAATTTGCATACTTATGTTATTTAATATTTTTTTACTAGATACATTTTTAGTTATATTTGAAATCTGATACATAAGTTTAACTTTCCTCCAAGCTATTGATTCGCAGTTTTACCTTTATTAATAACTGCTTATACTGTTTTCGCAGTTCCTGATATGTCTCCTTATCAATTTCTTTATTATTTCTATTCAAGTCTAACTCCATAATTTTACGAAGCAACCTTTCTTCTTTCGCAATAAGATAAGAGATATCTCCTACTTTAATAGGCTCTTTTTTACGAAGCAACAGTAGGCTAAAGAAAATAAACCCTAAACCAAGCAGAACTAAAAATAAAAGCCAGAGATGGGGATTAGTATGGGCTAAAGGCGAATTGGCCCATCGGTTTAAATGGGATACACTATGAAAGCCTGCTGAACCTATATATTCCTTTGTTACCCTTTCACTATTAACTGTCATTGAATTAATATTTAGCGAAATACTATCTCTTTTAGTTAAATTGTGATTTCCAAATACCTGAAAGTGCACTTGATCCAATACTTCAATGCCTAAATTATCCAATAAATTACTTTTCAGGTTTAATCCCATAGGGACAAAGACGTAAAGTTTGTCAGTAGGATAATTTAATGTCATCAAGGTATCAATATTTTCGCTAGTATAGAACACTAGCAGGGAAATACTTTGTCCGCCATTCATATTCTCGTTGATTGTAACTTTATTGCTCTTAACCGTATATTTATTTGAGTCAAGCTCTATAGTTTTTTCTTCATCATTAAGGTCTTTTTTGCTTAGATAAATATTGTCAGCACCTTCTGGCAGATTTATTATTAAGTCCTCTTGTATGGATTCATCTCCCGTATTAATAAATTGATATAATTCTTTTACCTCAAATTGTTCATCAACATAGTTAATTAATACCAATTGCTCTTCAACCTTTACATTCTCATTCGCCTGGGCTTTAAAAGCTACTGTATTGTTGAAGCTGATTATCACGAATAATATTAATATCCACAATATTTTGCCCCTATTGATATTCATCTACCCACCCCATCAACTGGTGAATTATCTGCAATCTCTAATTCGGAATCTATCTCCTTTTCTATTGCCTTAATTAAATCATCAGCTTTACTTGATTCCTGCTTGTCTTTTTCTTGAAGCAATTTAACAGCCATGCTCTTATACTGATTCTTTAAGTATAAGTAATCATCTTTAGATAATTTGCCCATTTGATAGTCAAATTCGATTTCATTTATGGTAGCAAGTATTGTATATTCACTGTTACTTTGTTCATCCCTGTTAATATAAATTCCAGGACTTCTTCCTTCCTTTATTAAAGGTAGTCCTATTAACATCAATGCAAACAACAATATTGACCCGAATACTATAATAAAAAGAATTTCGTCCATTTTTATTCCCCCAATGAATAAATCATCTACCAATATTTTTTTAGCTCCTGCTCTAATTTTTCTTCATATTCTTTCTTGTGAACTTGTTCATTATTTGTTTTCAATTTATCCGCTACCAAGGAATCAATATTAGATAAACGATTATGTAAAACCCATTTTTCTATGGCAAAGTAAATAATTAAAGCTCCTACAAAAACTGCTAGAAATGGAGTAACGTACGCTGTTAGGTTAAATCCTCGGGGTTTTGGAGCAGCAAGGACCTGTTCACCATAGATTGATACAAAAAATTGGAGAATTTCGTCTTTACTTTTTCCCTGGGCAATTTGATCATTTATTATGCCTCTCATATAAGATGCTGTAGAATTATCACATGCTGACACCAGCATCCCGCAGTCATCCTGGCAGACCAGCATTTCTTCAATTTCCTTCTGAATTGTAGAAACTTCTGCTGAATTAATAGGGACTACTGCTAGATTAATAAGAAAAAGTAAAATTAAGGCAGTATTAGTTATCCTTTTTCTATGCTTCATTCTTCTCAACTCCTTCAAAAGAGTTGACTTGGTATTTAACATACTTTCCACCAACCCGGCTACCCCTCCCGGGCCATAACGCAAACAATGTACCCACAACTATGTAATAGCCACCTGTCCATATCCATTTAACCAAAGGATTTATAAGTATTTTAAAGGTAGCATTTCCATCTAATTCCCAACCGGCTAGAATTATGTATAAATCCTCTATCCAAGTACTGTTAATAGCCACTTCTGTTGAGGGCTGTTTTTGGGTAGGATAAAAAACCTTATGGGGTGTCATTTTACCAATATTCCTATCGTCTTTTTTTATCTGCAGTTCTGCATAGACAACTACATTCTTTCCATCCTTTGTTTGCTTTAAGTCTAGGTAATTTATTTGATAACTACCTATGACAACACTGTCCCCAACCTTTGCTGTGGCCTGTTTGACAATACCAAAGCCTTGGGAGCCTATAATACCAAAAACCATCATTAGGATCCCCAGATGAATAATATAGCCTCCATACCTTCTTCTGTTCCTAAGTAGAAGCCTTATGAAAGATAACCCATAACTCTCTCCCGTTATCCTTTTCCTAGTTCTAATCCCTTTCATTACATCCCATACTGTTGCTGTAAATGCAAAGAATGTAACAACAAAGCCTAAAAGTATATATAACTTTCTGACACCATAAAAATATAGGATAAGTCCTAAAATAATAGATAAAACACCGGGAACAGTAAAATTTTCAATAATATTTTTGATATTTGCCTTCCTCCAGGCAATAAGAGGGCAAATCCCCATTAAAAGAATGAGAATAATGCCTAGAGGTGCGTTCACGGTATTGAAGAAAGGTATTGAAACAGTAATCTTGTTTCCCGTGACCGCCTCTGAAATCAACGGAAATACCGTACCCCAAAAGGTAGCAAAGGTCATTCCCAGTAGAATTAAATTATTAAATAAGAAGCTGCTCTCCTTGGAAATAAGTGATTCAAACTCCCTTTCACCTTTTAATAGCTTGATTTTAAAGAGCATAAGTACAAAAGAAGTAACTAATACAAATAGTGTGAAGGCTAAAAAGTATTTTCCTAAGGCAGAACTGCCAAATGCGTGAACCGACTGCAGTATCCCACTGCGAACTAAATATGTGCCAAATAAAGTAAGCACATAGGTAATTATAATCAAAACTATATTCCAGATTTTCAACATATTTTTCCGTTCCTGAATCATTACCGAATGCAAAAAGGCACTTCCAGTTAGCCAGGGCATAAAGGAGGCATTTTCTACAGGATCCCAGGCCCAATACCCGCCCCAGCCTAATTCTTCATAGGCCCATAAGGCACCATACAAGTTGCCAATGGTTAGAAATAACCAGGCTATTACTGTCCAACCCCTTGTTACCTTTATCCATCTGTCATCACTCTGATTCAAGAATAAAGCTGCCATAGAGAAAGCAAAGGGTACCGCAAAGCCTACATACCCTAAATAGGTAGCTAAGGGATGAATAATCATGCCAGGACTCTGCAGCATTGGGTTTAGACCTCTGCCCTCTATTTGAGCCATTATTAGCTTTTCAAAAGGATTTGTTAAGAACGCCATTACGAATAAAAAGAAAAAGCTATTAATTAGTAAAATAATTGTGGCGATTGGTGTAGCATCCTTAATTTTATTCTGTTTAACTACTAAAGCTGTGTAAATAATTAATAACCATAGCCATAGGAGCAGGGAACCATCATTCCCCGCCCAAAGTGCCGTTAATCTGTAAAACCAGGATAAATCAGAACTTGTATATTCATAAACATACTTAACGGTAAAATCACCTTTAAATAAGAGCCACAGTAGGCTTACAACTGCTAAACTGGTCAAAAGAAGCATTCCATAGACAGCACCATTACTACTTTTAAAGAATTTTATATTTCTTGTTTTTAGATATATTGCCGATGTGATAATGGCATAAATACTTAGGAGCAAGCTTAATAATATTGCTAAATATCCAATATCTGCTATCATGTTTCTCCTCCGGCTTCAGTCACTTCTTCGTACTTTGAGGGGCACTTAACCAAAAGTTTATCTGCCAAAAACCTGTCATCCTCTAGAAATCTACCTTCAACAATAATTGGGTATCCGGAATCAAAATTATCAGGCTTTACATCCTTGAAAATAACAGTAATATTATTCTTTTCATCTGTAATGTCAAAGGTTATAAGTGGTTTATTTGGTTCATAAATAACTGTATCGTAATTAATTTGTCCTTCCATTTGTATAAACGAAATGTTAATATCATACTTTTTTTGCAGTGCTTCCTCAATGGTTAATATCTGGCCTACCCCCTGCTGCATCCCAAAAAATATTAAAAAACCTACTGCACCCATAATAATTAGAACTGCAAGTATAAGACGAGTCCTGTTATTCACACTTTCACCTCTTTAAAGATACTCTTCTTCCAGGTCTTCTATCAGCTCCCGGTAGGTTTGCTCCGAGATTTGTCCCTTAGTTAGCATCTGCCTTAGCTTTTTCTTTTCTTTAAGAAATTCTGAATCAGTGCTTTTTGACTTTGTATTCAATCTTTTCTTGCCATTGCTTTTGAGTAAGCCCAAAACTATAAAACCACCCATTATAATAATAGAAGCACCTATAATAGTGTAAATCAGGGGGTTTTTCCAGGCATTTGTTTTTTGAAGCCCTGTATTTTGGGAATTTGCCTCACTGGACTGCTGTTGCTGCTCCTTTTGTATAGAAGGCTCATTATCATTTTTTATGTACTCTATCTTATAATTTAGTTTTTCTTGAGCACTTATATCTGAATAATTGAGTTTATGATTAGAAAAACCTTTAGTATCTACATTGGTTGTAAGGGGTTGTGGGGTAACCTTAAAATCCTCAGCCCTTAACGGCTGCTTTATATTGACTGTTAGAGCTTGAATATCATAATCTGAAATAAGACCGTAATTGAAACTCTTTTGAGGGTCACTGGTAAAAGGAAGATAATAAAATTCCAAAAATACTGGGTACTCCTGCCCCGGCTTAATTACTCTTGTTGTCTTCCAACTTAATTCAACATAATCACCCTTATCCTCTAGATTGTAAGGCTGACAAGAGTGATTGCCGCCGTTTATAATTTCACAAGCCATGCTAATTTGACCCTCTTTGGGAATATCAAACTTTGGAATGTTAAATTTAACATAGCCGGAAAAATCTGAATTTCCTGCATTAACAAATGTCCCTTGATAGATAACAAGAACTCTCGGGTCATCATACTCAGGCCAAATATCAACAGAGAAATTCTTTAATTCCATGCCTTCCCCAGCAACTACAGCATTTGGAAATAGTAGGGCTGCAAACAATAGTACCAATAAAACCTTTTTGATTATGCTCATTCTTTCCCCTCCGCAAAATTTACTACACTAAGTAGTAAGTATGTATAAAAATAAGGAATCACGAATGTGATCCCTTATAAATTTAGCAAATATTATTGACATTTTTTAGAGTAATGTGTGAAAAATTTGTGAACTTATGCAATTCTCAAGATATTATTTCGAGCATTTCTGCCTTCTTCTAAATAGCCGTTTATGCCACTCTCCAATAAATATGTTTTTAAACCAATTGATTTTAGTAGGGATAGAGACTGAGCCGCTGTAAAACCAGAATTGCATATTAATAATATCCTTTTATCAGAGGAAAGCTTGATTAAATTCCTTCCCAATTCTTTAAAGGGGATGTTGATCGAGTTTGGGAAACGAACCTTTTGAAATAATTCCCTCTCTCTAATATCAAGTATTTTGTAATCCTCGATTTCCCCAGTCAAAATTATTCTCTCAAATTCCTTATTATTAATAACACTTTTTGAATCAGAGATTTCCATTAATTGTTTTATAATTTCTTTAGGTATTGTCATTTCTTTTTCCTCCTTGTTTGTATTATCTTTAGTTATATAATACAAGGAAGTTTTGTTAGTTCTTTATCCATTATTTGAATGTTTTATAGATAAATATTGATAGAACTGTGAATTAAAAATTTCAGCTTTATAAGCGGAACGGGTACAAACCTCTATTAAGATTTTCTATTGCCTTATCCGGTATATTTTTTATGATTTTCCCCGACTCACTGTTTATTAACACTAACTCTTTTTTATCTGCCAAGCTGCCATATATATATTTGCTGTTAGGTATTACTACTATATCCTTTAATGAATATTCCAGTTGGAACTAAGTCCCTAAGGTGAATTGCCCCTCAGGGGCAAGAGAAGGTGCCCTGGGGCATAGTCAACTAAACTTCGGTTGGAGTTCGCGTGCCCAGAGGGTGCAAAACTCCATCTGAAGTAAGTTTCCTTTATATCAAAAAGAGTAGCTTTGAAGCTACTCTTTTTGGCTACCAACCCATCATCCCGCCAAAGCCTTGAGGTGCAGCACCATTATTTCCACTACCATAATATTGACCCATCATCCCATTTTGACCGTTCTGACCGTGGCAATAATTATACATTTCCTGATAGAACTCTTGGTTTGGCCCATTTGGTATCGCCCCTTACAAATTAAAGAGGAATAGATATAAGCATTTTAATTAGCAACCTGCTTACTGAGTTCAAAGATGAAGCGAAGGGCTAATCCTTCGCTTCTTATGTTAAGGGAGGTGATAATTCACTTTTTTTAAAGATTCAATAATTAATTTATCTAATTCGATACTCTTTTTTTTAAACCTCTTGATCTTGGAAATTACCTTTAACTTGGAACAAATTATCAAGCTCTTGTCTCAAAAGAGATATTTGATATTCTAAAACAGAACTCACTTAATCCACCACCCACCTTAATCTTTATATTTTTATAAACAATTTTATTTTATGTAGCAGACCTTTTATATCTCAATTATTTTTTATTTCTTCCTTTAATTTAGCCAATTCTTCTTCTACAGCTTTCTGTGTTTCATGTTCAGATAAGCACGTAATATTATCATCTTTGTTTTCCAGTTGTATTTCATCTATTATTCCAATATTACTAAGCTCTTCTAGGGCATATACTTTAGCTTTAGTATTTTTGATTTTATTTTCAGCTCTATTAACCATTTCATAAATATTTTTTGAATCATAGCCAAGAATTGTCATTACCTCTTTAACCTTAATTTGTGCCTTGGAAGCATCATATACAGCCTTGAATTCCTCTTTTTTAGCACGATAAAGTTCAATCTTATACTGAAGTTCCTTTTTGCTCTTAGCAATTGACTCCTGGCTTCTAGTGAGGGAGTCAATTTGCGTTTTTAGCCTTAGTGCCTGTTCTTCATCTTTACTCTTTTTTATTAAAGCTTCTTTTGCCAAGTCCTCTTGTCCAAGTTCTAAAGCTTTCTTTGCTGAATCTTCATGTTTTTTACAATTAGCTAAACAAAAATCTCTTTGCATTTCCAGTCTTTTTTTAGCAATCCCAATTTCTAATGCATTCATTGTAATCTCACTTAAACTCTTTTCCATCTGAATGATACTGTAATCCAGCATTTCCTTTGGGTCTTCCAGGGAATTAAGCCTTTTTTCTAATTTTGCACTAAAAATATTTTTTACCCTATTCAATAACCCCACCATCAACACTCCTTCTTCCGTAATATTACTATTAATCATAGGTTATTGAAAATTTTTGAACAAACAATGTAGGGGTTGTGTACATTATGTGTTTTTAACAAAAATAGAGCCAGAAAGCTGACTCTTTAAAAGTGGTTGATTCAGATTTGAGAGAAAAACGGTTGAACAAAAATAGATGTAAACAGGCAATTTAGTGAACTGCTATATTATTTAGTTTTTGTAATAGTTCTTTTTCAATCTCACCTAATTTATTAAGATTCTCTGACAATTCACTAATCATTTTTTGTAGATAATTTATTTGTTTTAATATTTCATATCTTACATCATTATTACTCAAGAGAATTATTAATAATAAATATTACCGCAATCCATGTGCCATAAGCATATTCATTAATACCATACATTCTCTTACCTCCTTCTTAGTTTGCATTCTTCTGAACCTTCGTACATTATTAAGGATATTGGCAAAAGTATTAACTGCGCCACATACAATAGAATCTTTATGCCTCTTTTTACAGTATTTTTACCGAAACCGCTTCTGACTCCGGCAAGGAAAATAAATGTCAATGCCGATGCTTTACCTTCCCAATACCAGAATCCAGTTAAATAATCTATATCGATACCTACAAACTCATTTAAATCAAATACCATATGAAAAGTAGCCATAAGGATTATTGCAATAGCCCTTAAAAAATCTATTTACCAAATTCTTCTGCTTTCCAATTTACCTCTACCTTCCGGAAAGAAGAAAAGCCATGTAAATCGCATGACTTTTCATAAAAATTTTATTAAGATGCATTCTTTATACATCTTGGAAAAGTATTGTGGATAGGTATACCAGTATCTGGTCAATATGACTACTATGGTTTTCCCTGTATTTTCAGGTCTTTTCGCAATTTCTTATGTTTTAACCTACTCTAAAAGGGATAAAGCTTTTTTAGTTACTACGTGATGTAAATCCGCCCATCATGCTTGAACCTCCAGCATGCATACTGCTCATATCATTACCTTCCCCATGCATGCTCCCCATAAAGTTATGCATATCTATCATACCTTCTCTACCTATTGACTCCATCATTTGTCCCATTTGACCATAACCATTGTTATTCATGATTTCAATCATTATTTCATAATTCTCTTGGGAGATATTATTCATATAATCTGTCATAGCAGCATAATCACCTGTCTGCATGTATCGTGCCATTTCCTTAAACCCATTATCTCTCATGATTTTTATCATGTCCTGGTAGATGTCCTTTGAAGGGTTATTTGCACTATTTGGGTTATAGCTTTTATTATTATTGTTATTAGCTATATCCTTTAATTTTAATTCACCATTTTGGAATGCCATTTGGTTTATGTCATTCCTATTTTCTTTTATAATAATTTGTTGATTTTCTTTAAAATTATTATTAACATTACTTGCAAAGGCAGAACCTCCAATTGCTCCAATTGTAATTACTGCTACACCCAATAAAGCTAACACTTTATTTCTCATGATATTTCCTCCTCGTTTTGTTAGGCATTGGCCTATATTTTTTCAGTATTATTATTATTATTTATATCTTAAAAATTTGTTTAACTTTAGATAAATATGTGGTTATTTTATGAATTTTATTGAAAAATAATATTTAATGAGGGAAGAGATTTAATTGAGTAACATATAAATACTATTAATTAATTATTCTACTAGTTGTTTTCCTATATCTTCTAAGGATTCTAGTATTAGCAAATCACCGGACGATAAAGCCCGAACCCGAAATAGTGGTGGTACAGGCCTAGGTTTAGCTATTGTGCAAGAGATTGTAAAAAAAGATGGGGGATCAATATCTGTCGAAAGTAACACCTGACTTTAGGAGTTACAAACAAAAAAATAGGATTACCAATCCTGAAAATCGCTTATAAATGGCGGGGTTCAGGGTTTTTTATACCATGAAAATTCTTATATTTTTGTCCTATTATATCCTATTTTATTCTTTCCTTTTAGCCCATAAAATGGTATAATTAATTATATTGAATCTTGGGGTTGGAGGTGCCACATGTACGTTGCGGTAACTGGTTTAGGGAAGGCTCGTGTTATTCAATTCAGGGAAGATACACGCATTCCGGGAACTACGAAAAAGAAAACCATTGTTGTCAAAACGATCGGCAACTATGAGCGCATGATTGCGGAGGATCCTGATATCGTTGCGAAGCTTAAGGCGGAAGCCGCTACGCTTACAAAGGCGAAAAAGGATTCCTTGGCACCGATGACCCTACAAATTCGTAGTGCAGATGTGCTATCTGTGGAAGATGTTGTACCATCTTTCCGGTTTGGTCATACTCTGGTTAAGCAGCTTTGGAACAATATGGCTCTTGATACTTTTTTTCTCCAAAACTGCGGTAGGCGTAACGCTTCAGCTGTAGCTCAAGCCCTCTTTTATCTGGTTGCACATCGTTGCGCAAATCCTTCCAGCATCCATGCAAGTGCTTCAAAACAAACAGCCTATGCTGGGTTGGAGCCAGTGGGACTTGACGTCCTCTATGGTGTTCTCAATGTTTTCTCGGAACAAAAAGAAAAGGTCGTTCAGCATTTAGCTGACTTTTTCGAAAAAAGGACCCTCCGGAAAGGGCCGGAAGCTTATTATGACGTTACGACGTATGCCTTTGAAAGTACCCGTTGGGGCGAATTGCGTATGTTTGGCTTCTCCAAGGACCACAAGAATAACGAGGTACAGGTCGTAATGGGATTACTGCTGGACAACAACGGCATCCCTATAACCTACGAGCTCTTCCCAGGTAACACCATGGACCAAAGTACGCTGACCAGGTCCGTGGAAAAACTCAAAAGCCTGTACCGTCTGGATAAAATCACAGTAATTGCTGACAGGGGCCTTTACAGTGGCAGCAACTTAGAATACCTCTGTGAAGGTGGACATGACTTCGTCATCAGCTATACGCTAAAACGTTCACCGGATACTTTTAAGCAACTGGTGTGGAACAAGGATGGCTGGCAGGATAAGGTGGATCCAGAGACTGGCGAGATATCCTTCCAATCGAAAGTTGTTGAGCAGACACTTGAGGTAAAGGTACCACTTGCTCCGGAGGATAGCAGTACAGAAAAGAAACGAGGCAGACCCAAAAAGTACAGCAAAGAGAAGATCCCTGTGAAGATACACCTGACATGGTCCGCCAAGCGTGCAGCAAAAGACAAATCTGATCGGGAACGTATGCTTGAAAAGCTGAGAAAGCGACTGGATAAGCCATACCAGCTGAAAGCTGCCATCAAGCGAGGTTGTAATCAATTTCTGCAAATGGAGCTTGATACCAATGGCTGGAGATTGAACGAGGCTAAAATTGAAGAAGCGGCACGATATGATGGCTATTATGCGGTTATTACCAACAATCTGAACTTGAGCACTGAACAGGTTTCCACGATATACGGCGGACTATGGAAGATTGAGGAGAGTTTTCGGATTTTGAAAACCGACCTTAGGGCTTGTCCTGTCTTTGTTTGGAACGACGAACATATCAAGGGCCATTTTGCTATGTGCTTCATCTCCCTGTGTATCCTTCGTTACGCCCAATATCTGCTGGGAGAAGCTCATAAAGAGAATGCCTCCGCTGCCAGGATTATGGACGCAATCCATGAACCATTAGTACTGGTCCAAGGAGAGTACCCAAACAATGTCGCAACGCCTACACAAGTCAACCAGACGTATCTTGATCTAGCAAAAATTCTGAAGCTCCCTGTTTTAAAGACCAATATGACTTTGACAAAGTTCCGTTCATGTACCAAGCTGGATCTGACAATAAACCTAAAATAATAGGACAATTTAAAAACGTTGAAACGTCCGTATTACAAGCGTTTCAACGTTTTTTTGCTTTGTTTCTCATAAAGTCAGGAAGAGATTGTAAAAAAAGATGGGGGATCAATATCTGTCGAAAGTAACATAGGTGAAGGTACAACCTTTAGCTTTTCTTTGCTAGTTTTAAATGTTTGTTTAATGAATAAAAAGTAGGATGCTGACTCACGCATCCTATTTTTACTCTTCCAATATATCTAATGGATTAACTAAGTCTCCATTTACAAATATTCTAAAATCCTGTACTTCTCCCTGTACTGCCTATCCTAGCAATTCGTTTAACCTTTTGTCCTACTTTAACAGTTAATGCGGAGTTATGGCCATACTTATAGCCATAACCATGATCAACCGCAACCATGCGTCTATATACAGAATCCCAGCCTGCGAAAGTAACTACACCATCACCAGCTGCTCTAACATAAGTTCCATATGGGGCTGCAATATCTAAACCTCTGGATCTGTGGTTGAAATTACATTTTGACTGCTTTCTTTTAGGTTTAAAAAATCCATTTTATGCAGCATTCCCCCACTACGAAAGCAGAAAGGTTGATAAAGCAGGCGGTATCAACTTTATGAGCACAGGGCTCATATTGACTACTAATTCATTAATTAACTCATCAGACGATCCATTTACAATTGGCCACATATGACTTGTAAGACACACGCCCCTCATGGTGGCGTTCCCTTATGGTTAGGTTTTATCAAAACTTGCTTTCCGTTGGCTAGCCATGTTAATTTTCCCTTAAGCTACAAAGCTTGTTTTTCGTAAGTAGTAGCCTATAAAAAAACTAACATATCAAAACTTCTCAGAAAAACTACAGCACATTCTTAAAAATCCATTACTCTATTATGCCTTTATTATTGCCCCCTATTTTTCACAACAATCATAGGGGGTCACTTCAAACGACCTCATGTCTCTCTAAAAACTATGTTCTTTGGCATACTCACTTTAACAGTGGAAAGAGGGTTTACTACCTGGCTTATCTTTGCATCTCCGCAGATACTGACCAGCATCAAAGCCTCATTACGGGAAAGTCCCCTACTATCCTGCAGTACTTCAATCATATCCTTGACTGCGTCCCGTAAAGCCTGTTCGATGGACTCTGCCGAAGCGATCATTAACAAATCTGTGTCTGTTTCCAGTCTTGGGTTTCTAATAGTTCGTCCCTGAAGGATTTCGAATTGTAAAGTCACTGTTCCCTGGGTTTCTATTGCAGTTAGACACACCTCCCCATCACCCATAACTGAATGGAGATCTCCCACACTAACTAATCCGCCCGGAGAAAAGACCGGTAAAAAGAGAGTATTTCCTGTTGTAACCTCTAAACTATCTAGGTTCCCCCCATGAGTGCCGGGAAATACACATGGAATTCCTGATACAGCTGGAGTCGTCCCAATAATTCCCACCATGGGCCTTAAGGGAATTTTGATATCTTCGGTAAACTGAACATAATCATTAAAGACTGGGGTAATTTTATATTCTGGTTTTTGTACTTCTGAGCCTAAAAGACCCAGTCCAGGCTTAATAACCACTATTCCTCGGTCTGCCAATTTTATTTCCTCGATATGAATCGCTAATGTATCCCCAGGTAACGCCCCCTCAACAAAGACCGGCCCAATACATTCAAGAAGTGTATCCCCTATCTCTTCTTTGCTTTTTGTAAGGAGTGATAATTCCCGTTCCACCACATCGCCTGTTCTAAAGGTTACCCTATCACCTGATTTTATCCTAAGGGCAGGAGGTATTTCTTTATCAAAGGAATACACAGCATTTTTTGAGGTAAGATAGTTCAACCCAATTCCTCCTTAAGTAGCTAATGTAAGATCGCTTTCGTTTTTTCGTTTATTATTAACTAAAGGCTGTAGCCAGAAGATTTCAACAGCACTGGTGGACCATTTTACTATTAAGTTTGCAATTACAATATTTATCAACACGCTGTTAGGTAAAGTTCCCGCAAATGCTAAGGTAACGAAAAACACACTATCTATCAATTGCGCTGCAGCCGTTGAGGTCACAGACCTTAGCCAAAGATAAAAACCCGTCTTGCCTTGAGTCGCTTTTTTCATGCGGTCGAAAACCCAAATATTGGTCCAACTGCAAAGCAAGTAGGATACAAAGGCTGCCATATTAATTCTAGCAACGGATCCTAGAACACTTTTTGCCTGTTCGGTCAAATTTAACATATCAGGGGGAGTGGGAACATAATTCAAAAGCCAAACCATCATGATTGTGCCGGCTAACCACCCAAGAAATCCAGCATATACTGAACTCCGTGCAGTCTTAGGTCCGTAGATTTCATTCAAGTAATCCTGTCCTAAACTGATAGTTGCCCAAAACATAGAGCCACCAGCTACCACGAATGTGACTCCACCCAAAGCAAGCATGTTAAATTTGGCACTGGACATAACGCTTGCAATAGATACTACACCGCTTAAAGTACCTGCTATTAGGATAGTGGCATGTTCCTTACTAATTCTTTCTGAAAAGTAGATAACTGCGGCAACAACGGTCATACCTAAAACAATTGTTCCAATTAAATACCATAAACCTTCCCAACCTGCCATTTTTTCTTCCTCCTTTTAAATAGCTATAATATTCTAATTATTTATATTCGCTTTTTTGAATTTTCTTCCTCTTTTTATTTGATATATATGGAATATTTATCAACTTATTCAAATAACTAAAATTCTATTCAAACTTTGTGAGGTCAATCAACACGGCTTATGTGGGTTAGTCTCCTTGGTGTTATTTTTTCCTTTTTAGTCCCTTTAGTTGCTTCAACAACTATTTTGATTAAAGGCTTTTTTTATGGATATATAACAGTTTTTGTAATATAATCAATCCCAGTCATTTTCGAGACAAATATCTTTTTCGTTCTACATCTACGAGGACCGTTATAACACAATCAGTTGGAGGACTAATTTGGGGTTTATCTTTAGGAAAGTTATTAAAATACTCGATAAAAAAGTAAATCATATAGAATAAGTACACTTCTCTATATTTACATGATTTTAATAGTCTAAATCCTAACTAAAAAGTTGTGTATTCCACTCAACCTCAATATTAAGCACATTTTTTAATTTACTCATACTCCAACTTCCTTTTACTTAATTTCTAAGCATATCCCACTTTAGTTCATTATGGTAAACAGGTTCATAGCTTTCTTGCTGCTTTGAATAGTCTCTGCCTCGTCTAGAAAAAATTTTATATTCTTGAGGACATTTTAATGATCTTAATTTAAGATCAATCATTTTACCACTTATTTCTCCAACAATTACTCCTCTGGATACTAGTTCTCTCTGATAACGATTAATTGGCTCACCGGAATATGCTGCTAATATTTTATCTGTTTGGTATAAAGTTCTAGGATTATGAATATGCCCCAAAAGAACTAAATCTGCCCCAATATTTATAATGTCATTTGTACTAAATTCAAGAGCAGGTCTTTTATCTTTTTCTTTAGTTTGTAATTCTTTAACAATTCCATGAATTACAACTATATTTGTTTTCTGAGTATTAAATTTAGTCCTATCCAATTGTAGCAATGCATCAATATCTGGAGCCTTTTCTAAATAACCATAACCATGGATAATACAATCACTAACTTCTATGCTTTCCCACCCCTTGAAAACATGTACATTTTCAGGCCATTCATAGTTTTGATAAGGAGAATCAGAGGTATATGGATCGTGATTTCCAGGTGCTATGAATATCTTTACTTTTCTTATTTTGTTTATAAAATTGACTAGAATTTGGAATAATCGGGAATCTACCTCATTATCATCAAAAATATCACCTGTAAATATAAGTGCATCAATATCTTCAACACATACTAAAGTATATATATCTTCAAAAATACCTGAGAAATATTTTATGGTTTTCTCGGGGTCAAGTTTTCTGCGGAAACCAATATGTAAATCGCCTGTACATAAAAACTTCATTATAAATCATCCTTTAAAATTGACTTGTTTAAGATTTAACACATAACTATTCATACAGTGCTAAAGTATCATTTAAACTTTTCTTAAATAAGTCTACTAAACTCTGTGGTTCGAGAACTATCGCAGACGTTCTCCATTGTAATAGCCAGCCTATAAACTCTTTCATTCCAGTGATTTTATAACTGACTATAATTGATCCATCCTCCAGTTCCTCAATTATTTCTTGGCTAGGATGGTACTTTATTTTCTTAAGTCTATATGCTACAGAATTAGAGAATTTGACCTTAACATCAACTGCCGTCTCATCTTGAAATACTCCCCAGCAATTTTCAAAATGATTTTGCAAATTAAAATTGGAAGGGAAAGTGAATTTAGTTTGTGTTTCAATACTTACTCTTTCTATTTGATCAATCCGGAAAGTCCTTAGGTCTTCTTTCTCTAGACAATTAGCAATCAAATACCAGTTGTGATGCTTGCAGACTAAACCATAAGGCTCAATTCTTCTTTTTGATATTTCCTGGCTATAAGATTTAAAGT
>Ga0209346_1001059_pt1 | contig 17562 bp, 15 predicted proteins | sample AutmiccommunBRH9_FD_187381 | JGI IMG/M metagenome (GOLD analysis project Ga0209346, IMG submission 187381) | Deep subsurface microbial communities from Mt. Terri, Switzerland - Autotrophic microbial communities BRH/9 (SPAdes) (version 2) | ecosystem: Environmental > Aquatic > Deep subsurface >...
TGACCGATGGCATCGAAATCTTCGGACGTATCGACAATCTGTTCGATGTAAACTATGAAACGGCCACTGATTTTGGCTCTCCGGGACGTTCGGCCTATTTTGGCGCGCGCGCGCGTTTCTGACAACCAACAGCAAAAGGGAATTTGATCACATGCAACTCGTTCAATCTTCATCGTCCGTCCAGAATATCTGGGCCGGCGTGCTGGCAACTTCGTCGGTTCTGGGCAGCCTTGCATTGGCGTGCATCTTCCCTTTTGCAGCCATCGGTACCCTGCTGGCGGCGACATTGCCGTTCCGCAAGGCCATGATCTGGATGGCGGCGGCATGGTTTGCCAACCAGCTGGTCGGTTATCTGATCCTCGGCTATCCGCAGACGGCAAACAGCTTCGGTCACGGACTGGCCATCGGCGTCACCGCTCTCGCCACCCTCGGAGTGGCAAAGGCGGTCTTCATCCTGCGCGGCGACCGCTCGCTGGTCTCGTCGCTATTGGCTTTTGGCGCCGCCTTTGTTGCCTTTGAAGCCTTGCTCTACATCGCTGCGCTCTATCTTGGTGGCGTGCAGAATTTCGCGGCCCCGATCGTGTGGATGATCGCGCAGAATGACATCCTTTGGTTTGCTGGCCTCGGTCTCCTCTATCTGGCGCTCAACGGCAGCCTGTCTGGAAAGTTCGGAAAGCAGGCCAGTCCGCAAGGCTGACCTGCCCTACAGTCTGATCCGCATCGCCGAAAGGCGGGTATAGGCATCGCGGCACTGGTCCGCGATCGCCTGCTCTCTTTCGCCCAGGACGGGACCTTCGTTTTCGGCCTGTCCGAATCCGGTTGTCTCGATGACCCGGCCATACCAGTGCGATGCCCATATTCCGTCGCTGGGCCGGGTTCCGGCCTGCCACTTGAGCATGCCCGGATTCCATGATATTTCGAGGGCCGCGCAGAGCGCCCGCAAATATGCTTCGGGATCGCGCAATATATCGGCGCTGTCGAGGATTATGGGTGCTTTTCCGGTGATCTGGGCCGCCTGATCGACATAATCCAGCTGCCGCGCATAGCCGAGATCATCGGCCGTCACCTCGACCCGCTTGGCCGCATAACTGGCGACCACACGGGCCGGATCGCGGATCAGAAAAGCGTGGCGATGGTCCGGGAGGTCCCTGATCGAGACATGGCTGACCATATGGTGGGGCATATGTTTCTGATACCAGAGCGGTTTGCCGTCCGGCACCGGCCCGCGCATGGCTTCGGCCACGGATTGCCAGTCACAATCCATCGAGGCAATGACTTCATCCGCCATCGGCTGGCGCTGGCCGCTGGTCTTCAGAAATGCGCCGTAAAAGGGTTCGTCGGTCACCGCACAATCGCCGCGCCCGCCAAAGCTGCGCATCATCGCGGTAGAGATATTGCGCGGGCCGGACCACATGGCGATACGGACGGGGTTTTTCATGATCCGTGCTTCGTCATTGCGAGCGAAGCGAGCCGGAGGCGACCGAAGGTCAACCAATCCAGTGCGTCGCTTGCCGCTCGGGATTGCTTCGTCGCTGCGCTCCTCGCAATGACGGGGTCAGGCGACATCATTTTCGATCAGCTCCCTGTACAGCCCCTGCAGGCGTTCGACCATCGGTCCCCTGCCCTCGGTCAATATTCGTCCGTCCACCTCCGTGGCGGGGACCACCCCGGCGAAGGTTCCCGTAACAAAAGCCTCGTCCGCGCCATAGACATCGGTCAGCGAGAAATTCTTTTCGAACACCGGAATATCATTGTCGCGGCATAGCCTGATGACATTGGCCCGGGTGATCCCGCCAAGGCAATAGTCGCCGCTGCTGGTCCACACCTCGCCCTTGCGAACGATGAAGAAATGGGTGCTGTTGCAGGTCGCGACGAAGCCGTGCGGGTCGAGCATCAGCGCCTCGTCCGCCCCGGCCCGGGTTGCCTGGATACAGGCGGTGATGCAGTTGAGCTTGCTGTGCGAATTCAATTTCTGGTCCTGCACCGCCGGGTCGCCGCGCCGCACATGGACGGTGAACAGGCGGATGCCCTTCTCGACCGTGCTCGGCAGCGCTTCCTTATATTCGGGGATGATCACGATGGTCGCCGGCGAAATCACTACGCGCGGGTCCTGATAGGGTGTCGAGCGGATGCCGCGCGTTACCATCAGGCGGATATGGACGCCCTGCTGATCCGCCATGGCGTTGCCGCTGATCGTTTCGTACAGGCGGTCCGCCAGCGCCTCGCGGGAAATGCCGATATCCATCGCGATCGCCTTGGCGCCTTCGAACAGGCGATCGAGATGGGCGCCCAGAAAGGCGATCTTTCCGCGGTGGACGCGCAGCCCTTCCCAGACGCCGTCGCCGAGCATGAAGCCGCTGTCGAATACCGAAACAGTTGCCTGCGCTCTCGGCGTCATCACGCCGTTTATATTGATCAAAATTTTATCGTTGCGCGGATCGGCTGTGAAATCATGCGTGCCCTTAGCCATGGAGGTTAACCTTCTGATCTAGCGGGAAAAGGAAGTGAACTTTACAAACTTTACAGGGTTATAAGAAAAGAAATCCATTGCGGCGAGGAAAGCTTGTTTTGAGGGTGTGCGCGATCTGGAATCAGCATCGTTCATGGTGCCGAGACTAGCGCAATCAGGGGTGTGTAGGAAAGCGTTTGTTGGCTGGCGATTGTCCTTTTCGGCAGGTAGTAGCTCACTCCCGTTCCCTTGTTTCAAGCGGTTGGTGCAGGAGATGGGCCCCTGCCTGCGCAGGGGTACCGTGGAGGGCGATTATCTAATTGATGGAAGCCATATTCGAGCGTTTGTTCCCCGCCGTAGGGCGGGGTCCAGAACTGTCCTGCGCAATCGTCTGGGCCCTGCCCTACGGCGGGGAACAGGTTCGCTACATATGCAGAACCCGCCCATAAGCATCGAGCACGCTTTCGTGCATCATCTCGCTGAGCGTGGGATGCGGGAATACGGTTTCCATCAGCTCCGCCTCGGTCGTTTCCAGCGTCTTGCCGATGGCATAGCCCTGGATCAGTTCGGTCACTTCCGCGCCGATCATGTGCGCGCCGAGCAATTCCCCCGTCTTGGCGTCAAACACGGTCTTGATGAAGCCTTCGGTCTCGCCCAGCGCGATCGCCTTGCCGTTGCCGATGAACGGGAATTTGCCGACCTTCACGTCATGGCCCGCTTCCTTTGCCCTGGCTTCGGTCAGGCCGACGCTGGCGATCTGCGGGTGGCAATAGGTGCAGCCGGGGATATTGTTGACATCCATGGGGTGCGGATGGGCGTCTTTCCCAAGGCTGGCGGCGATCGTCTCTGCCGCTATGACGCCCTCATGGCTCGCCTTGTGCGCCAGCCACGGACCGGCGGTACAGTCGCCGATCGCATAGATGCCATCGACATTGGTCCGGCAATATTCGTCGGTCTTGATATGATAGCGATCGTCCGGTTGTACGCCGAGTTCGTCAAGACCGATGGTTTCGATATTGGGCATGATGCCGACAGCGACAATGACATGGCTGAAGTCATGGCTGTCTTTCTTGCCCTTGCTGTCCTCAATCTCCGCCTTGACGCCTTTATCGCTGACATCAATACTCTTGACGCCAGCACCGGTCATGATCGTCATCCCCTGCTTTTTCAGGGACTTCTCGAGGAAAGCGGAGATCTCTTCATCTTCAACCGGCACGACCCGATCAAGCATTTCGACGACCGTCACATCGACGCCGATATCATTGAAAAAGCTGGCAAATTCTATGCCGATCGCGCCGGAACCGATGACCAGCAATTTGCTCGGCATTTCCGGTGGCGTCATGGCATGACGATAGGTCCAGATCCGCTTGCCGTCGGCCTTGGCGAAAGGCAGATCACGCGCACGGGCACCGGTGGCGATGATGATATTCTTCGCGGTTAGTTCTTCCTCGCCCTTGTCGGTCTTCACGGTCATCTTGCCTGGCGCGGTAATCTTGCCATCACCCATCACGACATCGATCTTGTTCTTCTTCATCAGGCCGGTGACGCCCTGGTTGAGCTGCTTGGCGACTCCGCGCGAGCGCTTGACGATGGCGTCGAGATCGGCGCTGATTTTCTCAGCCACCAGACCATAATCGGCGGCATGTTTCATATTATGGAACACCTCGGCCGAACGCAGCATCGCCTTGGTCGGGATGCAGCCCCAGTTGAGACAGATACCGCCGAGATTTTCCCGTTCGACAATCGCGGTCTTGAGGCCAAGTTGCGAGGCGCGGATTGCTGCGACATAGCCGCCGGGGCCGGAACCGAGAACGATGAGGTCGTAAGAGTTAGTGGTCATTAAGTTCGTCTTCTTTTGGTTTGGTGGGCACAATGATCGAGAGTTGTTCGGGAATTAGAATAGCATATCTGTCGGCAATTATAGCTATGTGTACCCCGAAAATACCCCTCAGTTGTCCCAAGGCATCTTGAAATTGCCATGATCGCCAGTGGCCCCAACTAGTCATATCTTCGTAGTCGTCTCGGTCGGGGCTTCCTAGCCTGTCATGAAAGCTACGACAGGCAGCTCCTAGGGCTCTAATGTTGTCGGATAGTGGGCCTGTTCCTTCGAGTTGAGCCAATGAAACAGACAGTTCCCGTCTAATTTCTGTAATCGATTGAACGCATCCATGAGGTGATTCAGCATCGCTAGGATTGTACAGAACCCGTCTGTCTTCCAAACGAGCCAATAATTGCTTAGCAACCGATACTTCTTTGGGTTTATTCTCCCAAGAGACTCCGCCAATAGGTGTTGAGAAACCAGTCACCCTAGAGAGCAAATTCCCAACATTTCTAATGCTCATACTAATTCCCCATCAGTTTTTCGTGCAGTTTTTGGATAACATAAATACTGTGGTCTCGTTAACTTAATAGAATCCCGGCACCTGCACCGGCTTGCCGTCTGCGTCGACCGCCACAAATGTGTAGACACCCGACGCTGCCTTCGTCATTTCATCCTCATGCCGGTCGCGGCGATAGGCTTCGACTTGGACGGTCATCGAACTACGACCGATTTTTGCGAATTCGGCGTAGACCGACAATTCGTCGCCAATGCCCACCGGATGCTCGAAACGCAGGTCATTGGCCCCGACCACGACCGACTGGTGCCTGCTGTGCTTGGCTGCCAGTGCGCCGCCGGCCTGCGCCATCTGGCCCATCAGCCAGCCACCAAAGGCCACGCCATAGGGATTGCCTTCCGTTGGCATGACGATCGTGCGGATCGCCGGGACTTTTTCGCTGATATCGGTCAAGCCAGCATTCCGAGCGGGTTTTCGACGGTTTCCTTGAACGCCTTCATAAAGGCAGCACCAGTCGCACCATCGATGGCGCGGTGATCAAAGCTGCCGGTGGCGGTCATGATAGTGGCGATCTGGACGCTGTCATCGATCACCACCGGTCTCTTGATGCCAGCGCTGATCGCCAAGATCATGCCCTGCGGCGGATTGATCACGGCGTCGAAGGTGGTAACCCCGAACATGCCCATGTTCGACAGGCTGGCGGTGCCGCCCTGATATTCGTGCATCTTGAGCTTGCCGGCCTTGGCGCGCTCGGCCAGGTCCTTCATCTCGGTGGCGATGGTGCTCAGCGACTTGCTGTCGGCGCTGGTGATGATCGGAGTGATCAGGCCGCCGGGGATGCTGACCGCCACCGCGATATCGGCGCGCTGGTAGCGGATCAGATTATCCTCGGTATAGCTGACATTGCTGTCGGGCGCCTGCATCAGCGCCACCGCCTGCGCCTTGATCAGCAAATCATTGACCGACAGCTTGATGCCACGGGCTTCGAGCGACGCGTTGAGCTCGCCGCGCAATTTCAGCAGCTTGTCGATATTCACATCGATGCTGACCCGGTAATGCGGAATGGTCTGCTTGGCCTCGGTCAGGCGGCGGGCAATGGTCTTGCGCATGCCCGAGAGTTTCTCGGCGCTGTGCGGGATATCGAAATCGCCCGACGTGCTGGCGGCTGGCTTGGCCGGTACCTTGCCAGGCTCGGCACTCGCGGATTTTTCTTCCGCTTTTTCGCTTTTGGCCGGTGCCGTGCCACCCTCTGCCGCATCGATATCCGCCTTGACGATCCGCCCGCCAGGACCGGAGCCGGACAATGACTTCAGGTCGACGCCTTTCTCTTCGGCCAGACGACGCGCCAGCGGACTGACCTTCAGGCGGTCATCGCCGGAATCCGTCGAGGCCTCTGGTGCGGGTTTCGGCGATGCCGGAGGGGGTGATGCTGGCTTGGCTTCTTCTTTTTCTTCCGGCTCCTCATCTGTTTCCTGTTCAGGCTTTTCCTTCTTGGCCGCAGGCTTCTCCGCCTGCTTCCCCTTGGATGCAGCAGGCGCTTCAATATCGTCGGCATCTTCGCCTTCTTCGGCGATAATCGCTATCACCGCACCGACCTTCACATTTTCCGTGCCTTCGGGAACCACGATCTTGGCGATTACGCCTTCGTCGATCGCCTCGAATTCCATCGTTGCCTTGTCGGTCTCGATCTCGGCCAGCAAATCACCAGAGGACACGCTATCGCCCTCCTTCACCAGCCATTTGGCAAGCGTCCCTTCTTCCATCGTCGGGGAGAGCGCAGGCATTTGCAGATTGATGGGCATGGCCGGTTTTCCTGTATTGGTCCTGTTTTCGCCAAAAGCTGTCCAACATTGAACCTATGGCGTCAAGGGCGCTGGCTTGCCTTGTCGGCATTTTTATCGCAACAGGTGTTTCTGACAGGGCGAGGAGGGTTTCATGCGTACATATCTTGTGGTGATCGACGAGACTGACGAGGCCAGTCTGGCGCTTCGCTTTGCCTCGCGCCGGGCGATGAAGACCAACAGCGCCCTGCACATCTTGGCGCTGGTCGAGAGCGAGGATTTTGTTGCCTGGGGCGGCGTGCAGGCCACACTCGAGGAAGAAGCAAAGAACCGGGCGGAGGCGCTGGTGTCCGGAGCAGCCGGCAGCCTGTTCGAGGAGACCGGAATCCGTCCCTCGATCACCGTCAAGCAGGGCAAGGGACCCAAGGTGGTGCGGGAGATGATGGACGAGGTGGACGGCCTGGCTGCACTTGTGCTCGGCGCTGCCGCGAACGGCACGCCGGGGCCACTGGTCAGCCACTTTGCCGCCACCGAGGCGGGCACCCTGCCCTGCCCGGTGATGGTTGTGCCCGGCTCACTGAGCAAGGAAGAGATCGACCGGCTAAGCTGAACCGCCTGCGGTCAGCGCGCCGTGAGCCGGATAGCCGGACTGAATCGCATAATCGATGCCCAGCAGCAGCTGGTCGAGCGATGGCCGGGTGAACGGCATGCTCTGGATGCTGGCGAAATAGAGCGTCTGGTCGGGTTTGACGAGCAGCAGTGCCGGTTCGGAAAATACGGATGGTTCGGCGCTTCCGGGAATCGCTGACGAAATATAGAGACCCAGGTCCCGGGCAAGATTTTCATCGAGGCCATAGCCGATCATCAGTTCATCTAGGTCCCATTCCTCCGCCGATTTCTGGGCCCGTTTCGGGTCGTCCATGCTGATCGCGACAACCGTGATGCCGCGCTTCGAGAAATCGCCCCAGCGATGCTGCAAGTCACGCAACTGCATCCGGCAGATCGGGCAATGGGCGCCGCGGTAAAACAGCAGCAGCGTAAAATTGTCGCCGAGGCGCTGGCTCAGTTGAAACTGGCCACCGTCGGTCATCGGTACAGTAAAGTCGGGAATGATCTGGGTCGGAATGAGTTTGGACATGGGGGAGAATCCTTGTTCGGGGTGAATATCTCCTGTTCAAGTCAAGTGCCGTTCAAGTTACAAACAAATTCATTTGCGCCGTTTCTTGCCCATGGGACCACGGACATTGGCGGGGCGTCCCGGCTTGCCCTTGCGATGGGGCTTGCCCTTGCCGGCGCGATGGGGGGCCGGAGGGGATGGCATATGGTTGGCACCTTCGGCCAGTTCGAACAACAGGCTGCCGGTGGCGGCATTGGCCTCGACCAGGCGCAGGTCGATTTTCTGGCCGACATTATAGGTTGTGCCGCTTTCCATGCCGGTCAGCTGCTGTTTCGCCTCGTCATAGTCAAACCGTTCGGCGCCCAGAGTGCGCACCGGCACCAGGCCATCGCCGCCGAGATCCTCGACTGTCGCAAAAAAGCCGAAATTCTGCACGCCGGTGATCCGGCATTGCACCACCTCGCCGACCCGGCTGGCCAGGTGGGCGGAAATATAGCGGTCGATGGTTTCCCATTCCGCCTTCATTGCGCGGCGTTCCAGCTTGGATATTTTTTCCGAGATGATTTCGAGGCGCGCCGCCTCTTCCTTGCCCAGCCCTGAATATTCCGGAATGGCGCTGTTTTCCGGCGCTGGCTGTTCCAGCTTGCAGGCGCTGACCAGCGCGCGGTGCACGACCAGATCGGCATAACGCCGGATCGGGCTGGTGAAATGGGCGTAGCTACCCAGCGACAGGCCGAAATGGCCCATGTTGGTATGACCATAATAGGCCTGGGTCTGGCTGCGCAAGATCTGCTCCATGACCAAAGGCAGCAGCAATTCGTCGTCGACCTGCTCGATCAGCCGGTTGAATACCGCCGGCTTGATCACCTGGCCCATGGCAAAGCTCATGTCGAAGCTCTTCAGATAGTCTTTCAGCGCGATCAGCTTTTCGCGCGAGGGGGTTTCGTGGACCCGGTAGATGACCGGTGATTTCTTCGATTCCAGCATGCGGGCCGCAGCGACATTGGCGACGATCATATAATCCTCGACCACACGGTGTGCATCAAGACGCTCGCGGATCGCGATCTCGACAATCTTGCCCTGGTCGTCCAGCACCACCCGCTTTTCGGGCAGGTCCAGATTGAGCGGCTCGCGCTCGTCGCGCGCCTTCGCGAGCAGCTTCCAGCAGGCCCACAAGGGCTCCAGCGCCTTGCTCTTCAGCGGATGGTCGAGTTTCCCGTCCATCGCCGCCTGCGCATCTTCATAGGCGATATTGCCGACCAGCTTGACGATTGCGCGGGTGAAGCGCGAGGCAATGACCTGCCCCTTGCTATTGATGGTGACGTGACAGACCAGAGCGGCCCGCTCGACATCCTGCTTCAGCGAACAGACATCGGTGGACAAAGCTTCTGGCAGCATCGGCACCACCCGGTCCGGGAAATAGACGCTGTTGCCGCGCTTATAGGCTTCGCGGTCGAGCTTGCTGCCCGAGCGGACGTAGAAGGACACATCGGCGATGGCGATCAGCGCCTTGAAGCCGCCCTTGTTATCCGGACTGTCGTCCGGCTCGGCCCAGATCGCATCATCATGGTCGCGGGCATCGGCGGGATCAATGGCGACGATCGGCAGGTGGCGCAAATCTTCGCGCTTCTCTTCCGAGATGGGCAGTTTTGTTGCCTGCTCGGCTTCCTCGACCACGGCATCGGGGAAATGCAGCGGAATCTCGAATTTGTGAATGGCAATCAGGCTGAACGACTTGGGCGCGAACGGATCGCCCAATATTTCCTTCACACGCGCCTTGATCTCGGAACCACGCTTGAGCGGCTCGGCCAGTACCAGATTGCCAGGCTCGGCATCGCCCAGTTCCAGGATCGCGGTGCTGCGCCGGATCTTGCGATCGACCGGCTTGAGCCAGTAGCGGTCCTTTTCGTCCTTCTCGACAATGCCAAGCAGCATTTCGCTGCTCTGGGCCAGTTTCTTCATCAGGAAAGCAACATGGCCCTGCCCGCGCTCTTCTGTGCGGGCCAGGATCCGATCGCCAACCGCCAGCGCGGCGCGACGGCCCTTTTCCTTGATCCTGAGCTTCGGTGCAGGGGTGGTCTCGGCTTCCCATTTTTCCGGGATGCCGATCGCTTCATTGCCGTCAATCTCTACAATTTTGAGTACGGTGACTTTAGGAATTCCGCCCATCTTATGAAACGCCCTTCCCGGTGTGCTGTCGATCAATCCTTCGTCCGCCATATCCTTCAGCAGCGCCTTGAGCGCGATCTTGTCCGAACCCCGCAAACCGAAGGCCTTGGCGATTTCGCGCTTGCCGACCGGCTGGTCGGATTGCGCGATCAGATCCAGTATCTGCTTGCGCGTGGGAACCTGTTTCGGTTTGTGGGGCTTTTTCGGTCCTGCCATCAATAAGCCTTGCCTATGATAATCCGCTCTACAGCCGGTTTGCCGGTAAAGATACAATTGCCGTCCGCGGTATCGGCATCCACCGGAATGTTGCGAAAGGTGAGCTTCAGCTTCTTGAGCCGCTCTTCAATGGCTTCCAGCTCATCACCGGTGGCCTTGCACCATTGCACTTCCAGCCAGCCCGGATATTTTTTATTCTCCTTGTAGAAGCGCTCGACGTCCGACCAATGGTCGATACCGCGCGTGATATTGCTGTCGAGGCGCTCCCTGGCTTCGCTATGCATCACCGATTGTATTTCGGTCAGCAAAGCCGGGATTTCGGGCAGGAATTCGGCCTTGGCCAAGAATTTCGTGTCCAGTTTTCCGCTGTCCTGATAAAGCCCGTCGCGGCGGATCATCGCGACCTTGTCCTCGGCCATGTCGCGTGGTCCGATTTCGAGAATGATCGGTGCGCCCTTCTTGATCCATGACCAGCGCTTGGTCTGGGTCTTGGCGCCGCTGATATCGAGCTTTACCCGAACCGGTTCGTCAAAGGCTCTCTGTCCGGCGATTTCCTTCGTCAGTGCCTTGCAATAGTCGAGAACTTCTTCATCTTCTGGCTTGTCGCGCAGCATCGGCACGATCACCACCTGATAGGGAGCAATCAGCGGCGGCACGCGCATGCCGTCATCGTCGCCATGGGTCATGATGACGCCGCCGATCATCCGGGTCGAGGTGCCCCAGCTGGTGGTATAGGCGAACTGGAATTCCCCATCCTTGTCCTGGAAGCGGATATTCTGCGCCTTGCTGAAGGTCTGGCCGAGAAAATGGCTCGTACCGGCCTGCAAAGCCTTGCCATCCTGCATCATGGCTTCGATCGAATAGGTCGCATCGGCGCCCGGAAAGCGTTCATTCTCCGGCTTCTCGCCAGCGACAACCGGCATGGCCAGCACATTTTCGGAAAATTCCCGGTACATCTCCAGAATGTTCAGCGTTTCTTCCATTGCCTCGGCCTTCGACGCATGGGCCGTGTGGCCTTCCTGCCAGAGAAACTCACTGGTCCGCAGGAACATCCGCGTCCGCATTTCCCAGCGCACGACATTGGCCCACTGGTTGATCATCACCGGCAGGTCGCGCCAGCTCTGCACCCAGCGGGCAAAGGCGGTGCCGATGACGGTTTCCGATGTCGGCCGAACCACCAGCGGCTCCTCCAGCCTGGCATCCGGATCGACTACCAGCCCGCCGTCTTCGCCTTTCATCAGCCGGTGATGGGTGACGACCGCCATTTCCTTGGCAAAGCCCTCGACATGTTCGGCTTCCTTGGCAAAATAGCTGAGCGGAATGAACAGCGGGAAATAGCAATTCTCATGGCCGGTGGCCTTGATCCGCTGGTCCATCAGATATTGCACCCGCTCCCAGATGCCATAGCCCCAGGGCCGCATGATCATGCAGCCGCGCACGCCCGATTCCTCGGCAAGGTCCGCTTCGGCAATTACTTGTTGGTACCATCCCGCAAAATCATCTTCACGGGAGATCGAAAGAGCATTTTTCTTCACTTGGTTTTCCTGCGGATTATATTGTTCCGGTATTCAGCTATCGAGCTTGTCAATCTTCGACTGGATATCGGCCAGTTGCCGTTTCAAGGCCAGTATCTCGGCGTCCTTTTCCGACATTTTTTCCTGTGATTCCTCTTCAGCTTCGGCACCACCGTTCGGGCCGAGACTCAGGGCTTTCTCAAACACCCCCGCAAGCGGACTTGCCTTCAGCGCATTTTCAAGCGCTTCCTGGAACTGCTTCTGGTTCTTGACCGCCATCTGGCCCAAGGGATTCTTGTTGAGGGCCCCTTCGACTGCTTCCTGAAACTGTTTCTGGTTCTTGCGGAAATTGTCCATCGATGCTTCCAGATAGGACGGCATCAACGACTGCATGCTGTTGCCATACATCGAGATCAGTTGGCGCAGGAACTTGACCGGCAGCATCTGCTTGCCGCTGCTTTCCTCGTCGACGATGATCTGGGTCAGCACATTGTGAGTAATATCCTCACCGGTCTTGGCATCGACGACGACAAAATCCTGATCATTGCGTGTCATCTCCGCAAGAAAGTCGAGCGTGATGTAACTGGATGTCTGGGTATTGTAGAGGCGGCGATTGGCATATTTTTTTATAGTGATCGGATCGCCTGGATTCTTGTGTTTGGACTTGGCCATATCAGCTCCCGATGGGCTAGAATCCTATGGTTGGACAAATGGTTCTAGCCGATAAATATTCATATATTGCACCAGCACTAAACCTATTTGTGCGCTGCCGCAACTTCTGTTGTTATGCAGCATTTTTGCGCAGCAATTTTTCATTGTGCAGGCGCGTTGCCATGGTGAGTTACACGTGCCCTATGCCCAGTCCCGGGGCAGCCGATGACCAAGGCCGGTGATCAGCTCATATTGCGACAATCCGGACTGGTCCGACGCGGTTCGCAGGTCATAGGGACAATCAACCCAGTCGCCTTCCGTCAGGCCGGAAGCATCGCTCAGATCAATTGCGATCAGGTCCATGGAGACGCGGCCCAGCACCGGCAGCTTCGCCCCGCTGTGCAGAAACAGACCCCGATTGGAAAAGCCGCGCCAATAGCCATCTGCATAGCCCATCGCGAGTATGCCGACGGCATGCGAACGCCGGGCGGTATATAGCGCGTTATAGCCGAGCCGGTCGCCCGGCTGGAGCATCCGGACCTGGAGGATTTCCGCCTGCAAGGTCGCCACCTGCTGAATGCACCCGGCCAGTTCGGGTCGCTGGACGCCGCCGTACAGCGACACCCCGGGACGGGTGACATCGAAATGATAGTCGCTGCCCAGAGCGATGCCGGCACTATTGGCAAGACTCGTCCGGCTGCGGGGCACGACTGCCAACGCAGCCCTGTAGCGGGTCAGCTGGTCGCTGTTCTGCGGTCCGTCCTCGTCGGCAGAGGCGAGATGGCTCATTGCCATGTCGATTTTCAATCCCGAAATCAGGTCCGTGGCGAAATCGTCCACATTGATGCCCAGCCGGTTCATGCCACTGTTGATCATGATGTCGCAGGGCCGACCAGCAGGGCGCCAGCGCGCCACCTGTTCGAGACTGTTGAGTACCGGCTTGGCCGGTGATTGCAAGGCGAACGGCATGTCCAGTTCGCGGACGCCATTGAGCACCGAAACCGACGCCTTGCTGGCGGTCAGATCTTCTATCTCCCGCGCTTCCTGCCAATTGGCGACAAAAAAATCCTTGCAGCCAGCGGCAAGCAGATGGCGGACGACATCGCGCGCGCCCAGGCCATAGCCATTGGCTTTTACCGCCGCACCCGCCGTTGCCGCGCCGGACAGCCGGTTCAGTGCGCGCCAGTTCGCCACCAGCGCCTTGCTGTCCAGCTTCACTCTCGCGGTAGCCGGAATCGGGATGTTCGCCTCACTCATGGATCGAGCGATAGGACCTTTATCGATCTTCGTCGAGCGCCGCTTCCGGATCGTCGGGGATGCCCCACCAACCCACGACCAGCGCAATGAAAACGAATATCCAGGTGTACCAGAGGCCGGCATAGACATCGCCCGAGCGGGCGACGATATAGCCGGCGATCAGCGGTAGGAAACCGCCGAAATAGCCCGCACCGATATGATAGGGTATTGACATCGAGCTGTAGCGGATCCTGGCCGGGAACATTTCCGCCAGAAGCGCTGCAACCGAGCCATAGTTCATGGCGCTCAATGCCCCGAGGACGAGCAGGACGGCGACTATCCCCGCCAGGGCCAGCGGCGAAGGCTGGCGATCGGTAAAATCATAGCCATGTTCGGCGAGACGGGATTCGATGACCAGCTTGCGATCGGCGCTGCTCATCTCCAGGGTTTCGGCCACCGGGAAACCGGCCCCGCCGACGGTGACGCGGAGATTGTCCGCATCAGTCACAGAATAGGGCACGCCGCTCGCGGTCAGCGCCTCCAGTATCTTGCCGCAATCGCTGGGCTTGCTCCCGACCAGGTCGCTGAACGGATCGGTCGTGCATTGCTGTCCGGAGACCTGCACCGGCGATGTTTCCGCGCTTTCCCAAAGCCCCGGATTGGCCAGATTGCCCATCACCCAGAAGCTTGGGAACAGCAGCAGCAAGATCAATATATTACCGATGATGATTGGCTTTTTGCGCCCGACCCGATCCGACCATTTGCCGACAAGCACGTAAAAGGACATGGCGATGAAACCCGCGACAAAGACCATGATTTCGACGGTCAGGTCATCGACCCGCATCGGACCGCGCAGAAAGGACAGACCGGAGAAAAAGGCGGTGTACCAGATAGTCGTAAGGCCGGCAGTGATGCCGAACAGCGCGACGAAAATCCGTTTCTTGTTGCCGGGATAGGTGAAACTTTCGGTGAACGGATTGGCAGCCATCTCGCCGGCTTCTTTCATCGCCTGGAAAACCGGACTTTCGGAAAGTTTCAGGCGCATCCACAGCGAGATGCCGAGCAGGATGATCGACAGCAGGAACGGTATTCGCCAGCCCCAGGCGACAAAATCTTCCGGCGGAATCAGGAACCGACAGGCAAGCACCACGGCGATGCTCAGCACGAAGCCGCCGGCGACACTGGCCTGGATGAAGCTCGTGTAAAAGCCGCGCTTTTCCTTTGGCGCATGTTCGGCGACATAAATGGCCGCGCCGCCATATTCGCCGCCCAGCGCAAGACCCTGGAGGATCCTGAGCAGGATCACGATGATCGGCGCAGCGATACCGATGCTGGCGGCGCTGGGGATCAGGCCGACACCGGCGGTGGCGATGCCCATCAGGGTCACCGTCACCAGAAATGTATATTTGCGGCCGAGCCGGTCGCCGAGATATCCGAAAAGGATCGCGCCGAGCGGGCGGAAGCCGAAACCGATGGCAAATCCGGCCCATACCAGCAGCAATTGCAGCGTCTCGTTTTCCGACGGGAAAAAGGCCGCGCCAATCAGCGTTGCCAGCGTGCCGTAGATGAAAAAATCATACCATTCGAAGATGGTTCCGGCGGACGATGCCGCGATGACCAGACGGATTTCCTTTTGTGTCGGTTCGCGCTGCCCCGCCATCGCAACTTCACTGGCCATCAATTGCCCTCCCCAAGGCGACTTTATTCCAGTTCGAGTATCACGGCATCGACGGCAAGGCTATCGCCTTGTGCGGCCTCCAGCGATTTCACCACGCCATTTTTCTCGGCGCGCAGGATATTCTCCATTTTCATGGCTTCGACCACGGCCAGCGGCTGGCCCTCGACAACCGCTTCCCCGACTTCGACATGCAGGGCGACCAGCAGACCCGGCATCGGGCAGAGCAGATATTTGGACAGGTCGGGCGGGATCTTTTCGATCATATGGACCGCATGTTGCGCGACATGGGCAGGCAGGATGCGGGCCTTGTGGGTGGCGCCGTGGCTAGTGAGGGCAAAGCCGTTGGCGGTCTTTTCGATCTTGACCGACAGCGGCTGGCCCGCCACTTCGGCGAGGATCAGGCTGTCGCCCGGCGTATATTCAGTGGACAGGTCGATGTCCTGGCCATCGACGGTGATTTCCTCTTCGGAGATCGACACGTCCATGATCTTGTCACCGATCTTGACCTGCCATTCCGACGGCGGGTCGAGCCGTTTGCCGAGCTGGCTGTCGACGCGGCGGGCGCGGTCGGCATGGGCGGTCGCGGCAAAGGCACCGATCGCGGCCAGATTGCGCAGCAGGTCTTCGGACGCGGGTGCACCCTGAAAGCCGTCGGGATATTCCTCCGCAATGAAATTGGTTGTGATATTGCCGCCGCGGAAACGCTCGTGCTGCATCAACGCCGAGAGGAAATCGATATTGTGGCCGGGGCCCTTGATTTCGAACCGGTTGAGCGCGTCGATCTGGCGGTCGATTGCCTCGATCCGGGTTTCGCCATAAGTGATCAGCTTGGCGATCATCGGATCATAGAAGATCGAGACCTCACCGCCCTCGGCGACACCGTCATCGACGCGGATGCCCTCTTCCGCTTCCGGCGGCCGATATTTGACCAGCCGGCCGGTCGAGGGCAGGAAGCCGCGATAGGGATCCTCAGCATAGACGCGGTTTTCGACCGCCCAGCCGGTCAGCGTCACGTCATCCTGGGTCAGCGGCAGCTTCTCGCCATAGGCGACGCGAATCATCTGTTCGACCAGATCCAGCCCGGTGATATATTCGGTGACCGGATGCTCGACCTGCAGGCGGGTGTTCATCTCGAGGAAATAGAAGCTCTTGTCGGCGCCGACGATCAGCTCGACCGTGCCGGCGCTGTAATAGCCGACGGCCTGCGACAGGGCGACGGCCTGCTCGCCCATTTTCTTTCGCATTTCGGGGTCGACAAAGGGCGATGGCGCTTCCTCGACGACCTTCTGGTGGCGGCGCTGGATCGAACATTCGCGCTCGCCGAGATAGATGACATTGCCATGCTTGTCGCCAAGCACCTGGATTTCGATATGGCGCGGCTGTTCGATGAATTTCTCGATGAACACGCGGTCATCGCCAAAGCTGGCGAGGCCCTCGCGCTTGGTTGCCTCGAAACCCTCGCGGACATCCTTCTCGTTCCAGGCGAGGCGCATGCCCTTGCCGCCGCCGCCGGCGCTGGCCTTCATCATCACCGGATAGCCGATTTCCCCGGCGATGCGCACGGCATGTTCGGTATCGTCAATCTCGCCGATATGGCCGGGCACCACGCTGACGCCGGCTTTCTCGGCGAGTTTTTTGGATTCGATCTTGTCGCCCATTGCGGCGATCGCGTTGATTGGCGGGCCGATGAAGGCAATGCCGTTATCGTCCAGTTCCTGTGCAAAGCTGGTCCGCTCGGACAGGAAGCCATAGCCCGGATGCACGGCTTCCGCGCCGGTGTCCTTACAGGCCTGGATGATCTTCTCGGCGACCAGATAGGATTCGCCGGCGGGCGAAGGCCCGATATGCACGGCCTCGTCCGCCATTCTGACATGGGGGCTGCGCGCGTCGGCGTCGGAATAGACGGCGACCGTCTTGATCCCCATTTTCTGGGCAGTACGGATGACCCGGCAGGCGATTTCGCCGCGGTTTGCGATCAGGATTTTTTTGAACATCTATTCGGCAGCCTCTAGTTGGTTTTCTCTTGGCTCTGCTGCCATCGGCAGCAGACCCAGTTTCTTGAACATCGCTTCGTCCGCGTCGTCGCCGGCATTGCCGGTGGTCAGCAGCTTGTCGCCAGTGAAAATGCTGTTGGCACCCGCGAGAAAGCACAAAGCCTGGGTACTTTCCGACATGCTCTCACGGCCGGCGGACAGGCGGACCATCGACGCGGGCATGGTGATCCGTGCCACCGCGATCGTGCGGACAAATTCGATATCGTCGATCTTCGCCAGCGGCGTGTCGGCGAGCATATCGCCCAGCACCGTACCCTTGACCGGCACCAGCGCATTGACCGGCACGCTTTCCGGATGCCTTGGCAGCGTCGCCAGCGCGTGGACGAAACCGACGCGGTCGACGCGTTCCTCGCCCATGCCG
>Ga0209346_1001066_pt1 | contig 17497 bp, 17 predicted proteins | sample AutmiccommunBRH9_FD_187381 | JGI IMG/M metagenome (GOLD analysis project Ga0209346, IMG submission 187381) | Deep subsurface microbial communities from Mt. Terri, Switzerland - Autotrophic microbial communities BRH/9 (SPAdes) (version 2) | ecosystem: Environmental > Aquatic > Deep subsurface >...
GAAGAGGACGACAAAGATCCTTTCCGTCCTGAGGCCGGTTATGGTGTAACCGAGGACCATCTGCAGGTAGTCGATCACCTCCCGGTTGTTGTCGAGGACGTCGGCGAGATACTTCTCCCACCTCGGGCACGGGGCGTCGATGCCTTCCCACCTGGTCGGCGCGGCCATGGTCAGATACAACCTGGGATCGCCTTTCTCCAGAAAATCGCCTGTCCTGAGATTGATCACTCCGTTGGCGCACGGAAAGAGCCAGGGCTCCTGATCGAATTTGTCCGGATGGATGGACAGCGGCTCGGCGTTACTGCTCGCGCAATTGAGCACGGCGTTTCGTCCGCGATCCGAGCGCAGCCGGTCCAGCCGGGCAAGGATCTGGCGGCGGCTGGCGACCAGCATCTTTTTTTCCTCGGCATCGTCTTTGCCATTGCCGATTTTGTCCAGCTCCTCCTCAATCGGGGCCAAGAGCCGGAGATATTGCACAGCGACCGTCTCGACCGCCGCTTTCGCCTGCTTGTGGTAATCGATCTCCCAGTGCGGGCCGATATAGTTCAGCCATTCTTCCTTCGCCACGGCATTGGCGACGAACTTGTCCCGGTGCAGGAAGTTGTACAGTCGACTGTCGCCGACCTCGTTTGACCGGAAGCATTCCTGGACGAACTCTAGGGGCGGTTCGTCGGTGCCTTCCGGCTCTGCAGGTTTGCGGAGCTTCTTTTCCTCCTCCAGCTGTGCTTCCACTTTTTTCTTGAATGCTGCTACCTGGTCATCGGACATTCAAATCCCCCTTTCGTAAATAGAGCCATCTCCTTGAAACAAAGCCTTTAAGAATCCCCGCGATCTGCGGCACGGGCAGCTTCGCCTCAATCATTCGGTCGGCGATCTGCCTGATGTCGTTCTTCAGGTAGGGCTCGACCACGAAGACCCGGCCGCAGGTCTTGCAGCGCCATTGCTGTGTCCCTGCACTGTTCTCCCCGTTTCGCCAGATCTCCTGACCGGTGCATCTCGGGCAGCTCGGGATCCCGCTCGGCTGTTTGCCTCTTGCTTGTGCACTCACTTATGGCACCTCCTTACATTCCGTTTTTCCGGTGTTTTTAAAATAATGCCCATGCTCGTGTTTCGAGGGCTCTCTACCCGCATTGGCAAAAGGCCCAGGAAGGACCCGTGAGCTGCCGGGAGGGTCTTGTATTCTGGTCGGGGTTTTTCGGAAAGGGGTGCAGGGGGAAACGTTAGGGAGAGAGTTTCGCCACCGACCCCAGAAGCAATGGCGGCCGTCATCGTCACTCTCTCTCACCCGGTGCAAAGGATGCGACGATGGAATTCTCGATCATCCGCTTTATCCTCGCCTGGCACTGTGCACAGAAATGGCCCGGCGCAATTCTGATGGGTACAGGGCTGAAGACAATGGCCTGGCACCTGCCGCACAGGCCGCCTTGTTCATCGACTGTTTCGTTGTTCTTCACTTTATTTGCCTCCAAAAAAAGAAATCCTCACGCCACCCTGCTTGCTGTGGCCAAGGGCGTGAGGATCTGTTGAGAAACATGAGGAGAGGGTAAAGGAGTGGCCGAATGATGAGAATTTGCCGGGGCATACAACAGGGCCTGAATATGTCACCGGCAAGGAAGCTATGCTAGCTGTCATTGCCACCAGGCTGGCTTTCTTGGCGCAGTGGCATTCGATAATAATTGGACACCTTCGACCTCGTCGTAGAGTGTCTATCTGGTGGTGGAGAAACTTGATGTTGCGGTTGATGCGGGCGGTCCTCATGGTATTGCCGATCTTCTCTTTCAGGCAGATGAACTTTGCCGCCCTGCCCTTTTCATACGCTCTTTTCCCGGCCGACACGCAGACATAGCCCTCGCCCCGGTCGATAGATACCATTTATCCCCGCTCTCCCTTATTACCAGGATGTTCCTGCCGGGCATTAAAGCCTCGACTTTTCCCTCATGGATCCGACGCCGCAGCGTCTTTACGCTGCACTTGTATCGCTCAGCGGCCTCACCCAGGGTGATTGTCACCGGAAGTTCCATATCACTCCCCTTTTTCTTCCTGTTCCATGACGTATCGCAGATACGTCCGCTCGATTTCCTCGACAGACGCACGCTTCAATTCCTCCACCAGCTCCAGGCTTTCACCGGCCTCTATCGCTTTGTGCATCTCTGCGACAGATCCGTAATCGAGCAGTTGTTCCTCCATAAGGCTCTCCCGAGGCTCTTGCACCATTCCTCGGCAGAATCCTCCTTCGACCGCCGTCGCCAGATATTCGAGGGCGGCCCTGGCATACTGACCGCCGCCCATATCGTCCATCAGCCTCAGCAGATCGTGCATCCGCTCCAGCAGATCCCGACAGCCTTTTTTGGCGACATATGCCGGATCGGCGGCATAATCGTAGATGGTCCGCTTGCCGACTCCGAACATCCGAGCCACGACACCATGCCCAATGTATTTCCCAGCCACATGCCAGAACCGCCATGTCTCAAGCAGCTTGTGATGTTGCGTTTCACATCGATCTTTTGCCATTTACAGAAACCTCAGAATTCGATAACTCTTCGTGTTAGAAGACAATCCACTCACCACAAAATTTGCCAAACCGCCTACCCTCTGGTATGGTGTGGCAGCGCTAACTGAACACACCGGGTAACCCCAGAGGGGAAGAATTCAATTCAATGACTTCCTTCCCCACTACCCGGCTTTGCCGGACCTTCAGGAAAAACACCGTGCACCCCGCAGCCAAGCCAGTTGGCCATGGCCTGCAGGACACGGCGACTCCCTCTTCTTTTGTGAATATGGAGGGATACATATGGAACTGCAAATCCGGTTTCAGATGCACAAACCGACACCCCGCCGATTCCCACTTTCTTTTTTATGGCGGCGACGATGTCGTAAGGGTCGGTCAAGTTTGTAGTCATTGCCATGTTCGTAAACTGCGAAGCTCATGCTCGTCGGATGATCGGCTTAGCTTGATCTCGGATGATCATCAGTGTTGCGAATGAAAATCATTTATCACACAATCACACGTTATCGCAACAACAAAAATCACACCATATATCATTTTATCAAACATGTCTGATTTTTCACAAAGATTGCAATATCTTATGGACAGGAAAAAGATTCCTCAGGTAGATCTTGCTAACGGTATAGGGGTTGATAGGTCAATGGTAAGCCTCTGGTTAAATCAAAAAGTGAAGGCACCAAGACGCAAAACGATAGTTAAAGTTGCAGATTTTTTTGGGTGCGATATCAATTGGTTGGCAAACGGAACCGGAGAACCGTTCCCAGATAAGAACAAAGTCACCATGACGCAGCATGTCGGCTCTGCTAAAAACGTGAGCCAAGTGCAGGGTGACTACAGCGGCAATATGATCTTCGGAGATATCGGTCGAGAGGGGGAGCAGGACTCTCGGCTTATCGCAATGCCCATCATTCCAGTCCTTATCCGAGTGTCGACAGATCTTCCTAATGTCCTTCAAAAGAACATAGAAAGATATATTTCTTTTCCCGAGGCTCCGAAGAAATGTTTTGCTTTGCGCGTTACAGACGAATCAATGTTACCGGCTTTCGCTCACGGCGATTATGTCCTTTTCGTTGTTTATCTTGATCCGAAGCCAGGTGATATTGTCGTCGTCAATGATGAATTCGGCGATTCAACAATCAGGAGATTAAAGGAAAAAGAGGGAGAATTATTCCTGGTGAGTGACAACCCTGCATATCCAACCTTTCAGCCAAACGAGAATTATCGCATAATGGGCGTTGTTGTCGACAACTGGCGAAAGATGAAGATCTAGAAATTGCCGTGAATGCTTATAGCCAAAGGCTTCAATATCTCCTCGACCAGGCACAGATCGCTCAGAAGGATTTCGCTGCCGGTGTAGGTGTAAGCATATCTGTCGTAAGCCGTTGGCTCAATGGGAAGGTGGCGTCTCCCAGACTAAAGACCCTCATGAAGCAGGCGTCCTTCTTCGGTTGCGATTTAGATTGGCTTGCCGAGGGTAAAGGTGTCCCCTTTCCTCAATCCTGTCACTCTCCAGTTCTTTCCCCCGAAACCTCCACCAAAATCGAGGCAACCACAACCGATATCCAGATCAAACCTGACAACCACATCCAATTCATGCTGAATATGGCAAGAGATGTGCTTGAATCGAATACCTTGTACCAAGGTTCCCTGATGTTGAGCATAATGACCTTCCATCGCGCAGTACAGACACAAATAACACTGGAAAGTACATACCGCGAGTTGAGCGCAATGAAAGACCAGGTATCAGAGTTGAACGATCTGACTCAATCTTTAGAGCAAGTACTAAAACAGAAAGAAGAAACTGATTAAGCATTTTGCATTATTTTCTTTCTCTTCGCTCCGCCACAAAATAAGCCTGCAATAATAGGCTCTCTGTGTCGTCTATAGGTAAATGCACCCATCCCTCTATAGGTATTTACACCTATTGTCAAAACCATTGAAATTGGTACTAATTGCAATTTAGAATTGTGCAATATACCCAAAGAGATACCATATTCAATGAATGCAATAATGGACCAGTCTATCATCACAGCCACCAACGTTTTCCAGACTGCGAGAGAAATTGTCGTAAATAATAACTTCGGACCATCTCCGAAAGATCCCCTTTCCTGGGTAAACACTTTCGCCGCAGCATCAATTGAGAGTGTCGTAATTTTTGATGACCGGATGAGACTATTAAAATTCAACAACAGATACGGCACTCTCGATGCTGCAAACCAGCGCGATCTGGCTGATCTGTATTCGTTGTTTAGATATTACGGTAAATTCTATAGAAACGCAGATCACAGCTTACAGATCGTCAAACAGGTCTTCATGTTCCATATCCCGCGAGAATTTATCATGCACAATTATTCCGGATGGACCTGCGACTGCAGGGCCTATCCGGTACTAGACGGGATGCAACTGGGGGGAGTTGTGTTACTGGCACACAGGAATGGATCAGCACCTCCAATCGGAGAAGGTAATCGTGAACAATCAGCCGAATAATAACGACTCCCGATGCATCCCCCTGTGTATTTGTTTAACTTAGTTATCTGCCGCATTGACAAGATGGATAGCTCTGGGCCAGAGTGTACGCTCGTCTCTTTTAAAAATGCTGAAACACCTAAACGAGATATAAAGCAAACGACTCCGGTATGTTAGATGATAAAGAGATAGGATATTAGATATGTATGTCAGCAATCTCACAATCAAGAATTTCCGGAACTTTGGTGACCCGCCATTCATAATGAACTTGAAACCGTTCACGCTTATCATGGGCGAGAACAACATCGGAAAAACGAATCTTTTGGCAGCACTTTCCCTGCTTTTCAGCCAAGAGATTTCTACTATCCCCCGAAGAAATCTAGAAATAGACGATATTAATTACCTTACTGTCTCTGCTTTTAAGAAGCAGATCACTGATCTATCCATTACGGCTGATAAGGTCGAATTTCCAGAAGTCGAGATTCGTGCGACTTTGAGCAATATTCAAGACGAACAACACTCTGTCGTTGGTGATTGGTATAGCAACACGGAGCTGACGGAAGCAAGTGTAACATATCGGTTCTCATTGCGCGGAAATTTCAAGCGCGAAAAATGGATTGAAGAGCAACGCCAGGCAATCGCCCGCCGAAAAGAGGAAGACGCTAAAGTGCCCGCGGAGTGCGTTCTTGATCCAGAATTATTGGATTACAGCAGCTATGTCGATTTGCCAATTAGAGAATACAGACACACAATTTACGGTGGCGGACGTCCTTCGAATGAATGCGAATCATGGCTGTTGCAGATGATTCGTATGGAGATTCTCGATGCTCTTCGTGACGCTGAGCGGGAACTTGTTGCTGGAGGTGAACAACGCCTGCTGTTTCGGGTTCTACGTCAGAACGGTGACTCGAGGTATACAGATGTCAAGAGACTTATCAGCGATCTGAAGAATGCTATCGATGCCGATCCTTCTCTCATGAACATCAAGAAAGAAGTTCAGGCATTGCTAGCACTTGTATCACTAAGCACACCTGATGAAGACCATTCCATAGGCCTACAGTTTGCTGCGATCGAGGCGACTGAAATCTTGAAAAAGATCGGAATGACCTATGGTGCAAACCCCATTACCGTTGCTCGGAATGGTCTGGGGCGAAACAACCTCCTCTATCTTGCACTTGTATTGTCGCAATTGGCAAAACCCGCAAATATCGTGGCAGGAGATGATGCCTTCGTCTGTTTTCGTTTGATTGGAATAGAAGAGCCGGAAGCTCATCTGCATCCGCATCTACAAGACCACTTGGCACGAAACATCGAAGATGTAAGAAAAGAATACACTGATTCGCTGCAGTTAGTCCTTACTTCGCACTCCACCCATATTGCTACGAAGCTTTCCCTGGAGAATACGGTTCTTTTGTTCCGTAGTGATTCAGACGGCGGCCTTGCAGCACACTATGTTCTTGATGGTATTGACCCTGTCAAGGACAAGAATGCAGTTCGTTTCTTAAATCTTTATCTTGATGCAACGACATCTAAGATGTTTTTCGCAAGACGGCTCATTCTTGTTGAAGGTATTGCCGAGCAAGTGGTGATCCCTATTCTATTTGAGCAATGCACCATTCAAGCCCTTGAATCCATTGGTTGTGCCATCATCAACGTAAATGGCGTTGCTTTTCGGCATTTTTTGACGATTGTGAAGAATGGTTTCTTTAAGAAATGTGTCGTACTGACAGATAGTGACTCGGGCACGAAGACCGAGAACCGGGCCGACTCATTGCGGGCGGACTTCAAAGACATCCCATACATCGACATTCAGGTCAGTTCCGAGAGCACATTCGAGAAAGACCTTATCTCATCAAATCAATCTGGCGATGGGAAGGAACTTTTGTTTAATGCGCTTTCCATAACAAAACCAAGCAATGGTCCAAAGCTAAGGGCTGCGACTGGAGCAAACGACATTGACACGGAATTATTTTTCGCAGAGATCGAGGACTACAAAGCGGAATTTGCATTCAGCCTTATGTTAGCTCTTAAGGATGAACGTGAATCCGCAGAGAAAGAGAAGCAATCACCTAAGAAATTAGCCATTCCCAATTACATTTCTCAAGCTTTCGACTTCATAAAGGGGTTGTGATGGCTAATAAGGCAACGAAGCCGACACTTTCCGAGGCTGGCCCGGGTGCAGGAAAGACGCATGCGATGGTCGATGAAATTGCTGCTGCGGTTCAGGAGCTTCCTCCTCACCGTTTTCTCGCTGCCATTACCTACACTAATGCTGCGGCCAACACAATTCGCGAGCGTCTTTCCTGGAGAGTCCGACCAAGGCCAAACGTATTCATCGGCACTACCCATTCATTCGTGAGTCGCTTCATTCTTGCGCCATGTGCCGAACTGCTGTCTGTGCTCCCTGAAGATCGGATCTATGCTGCGGTGGACGTGCATGAGAAAGGAAGCGGAGCTGCCAGATACACCGACAACCTTATTAAAAAAGGGATCGTCCCTTATGACGCTATGATCCCTAAATCTCGGTTGATCCTGAAAGTGCCAGGCATACGAGACCGTATATGTGGGCGTCTTGCTTTCATTTTTGTTGATGAATTCCAGGATGTGGATATCGGTATGCTGGAAATTCTTGATCATTTTCGCAAGACTGCAAAAACTGTTTTGTATGCTGTCGGAGACCCAGAACAGTATGTGATGAGCTTTACATACAGAGGTCAGACACCACCAACTCATGATCGGATTCCCTTCTTTCGATTCAAGCAATTATCCGAGCCAAAGCCAATAATCGAGAACCACCGGTCTAACGCCGAAATTGTCGCATTTGCGAATCAGTTCCGCTCAGATCTCAAACAACGAGCCGTCAAACCAAGTCGTAATGAACCCCGAGTTCTTTTCATTCCATACACGGAGCTTGAGGAAATCGTTAGGCGTTACCAAATGCTAAGTGCAAATGTAGAAACCGAGGAGGAGGAAACAACACGATTGTACCTCTCGGAGGAGAACGCAACATTCGATTCGGTTACTGACCAATTTAATTTGACATCAGTCTCAAGTTTGGCACGCAAGACCAATACCTTATTGGGGGAAGCACTTGAACTCCTATCTGTTGCGCTCGACCGCTCTCAAAGAAGAATTTGTGAGGAGTTTGTGCTATCACGGCTACAATGGCGAGCTGCGGGTACACGCTTACTCAGAGATCTTCGTGCAGGCGCATACGGTGTTGACCAATTCATTGTTTTTGTCACCGATAAATTTGGTCACAGCGTATCCAAGTCCCGCGTCAAGTTGATCGACGAGGGCTTGCGCATGCTCACTGCCGAGTTCACCCGTGACTGGTCAGCTCACCGGTCCGAGTTGTGCTCCTCGATTCGCAAAGCAAAAGGACTGCAGTCGGACGCGGTACTCGTGGTGGCAAAAACCGCCGCAGAGCTAAAGAAGTGGCTGCAGACTGATCGGTCTTGCCGCGCAGGAGACAAGCAAGACAAATGCCGACTGGGATATGTCGCTTTCACACGGCCGAGGGAAATGCTCTGCATCGCCTGCTTGAAGGAGATAGATTCGGAGTTGAATCAAATGCTCAAAGATCTTGGAATCGAAGCGGTGAGCTAAGGGATTGTTATCGCTAACTAAATATTGAACCGGACGCAAAAAGACGCGACGGTTAAGATCACGTTTGCAAAGTCAATATATCTCCTACGAATGGTGCTTGGACAAAGATTGAAATCGATAGGTCACAGAGTGGCTCGCCATGTAATCGGCTGGGCAGCTCAAGTTGGCTTATGAAATTGAGGTATTAAGGACAGATAAGCGGAGAGGTCGGATATAACCTAAAGCCAGGGATCAGTCGACTAGCAAAAAGCGCAGGAGTGGTGGGCCACATCTATCCTATAGGGAAAGACTGTTGGATCATCTTTCTGTATATCATCCCAAGCAGGGGAGATATGCAGGTCAGCTGAATAACTTGTTAATGCTCGAAAGATTTAGTCATACCGCTATTCAAAGCGTAGAAGAAGCCAAAGGGAATCAATACCTTAGCAACATTATTTTGTTATCAAATGAGAAACATATTCCAAATAGTCAGGACTCCATAAAGGAGATTTAAATGGCTGATATTGACTTAAAAGCCGCAATCAACGCAATTTCCGATGTCGTTCAAAATCGACCACGCCCTCTTCGTGAAATTGATCAGATTTACATGAAAACTGGAGATATGGTATTACAAAGCGAAATGATTGCTCGCTGGGCGAACAAAAAGAGCCTTGCATTCATCGGGGATGGTGATGCCATAAGCGTTTGTATTGCCTACCTAAACCACCGTGGCATTTTTGATTATGGTCCTTCTAACATTATGGTATATGATTTTGACGAAAGAGTTTGTAGTGCTGTTACCAGATTTGCAGAAAAGGAAGGAATAAAAAATTTATCAGCAGTGCTTTATAATTGTCTTGATGCCTTCCCTGATTCTGGCCTATATGATGCTTTTTACACTAACCCTCCTTGGGGGCAAAGCAATGATGGCGCGAGTGTGGTTATCTTCGTTCAAAGAGGTATAGAATCAACAGGATTTCAAGGTGAGGGAGTAATCGTTATTGCAGATGACCATACCTTAGATTGGCCACAAAATGTTTTGGCTGCAACTCAGACTTATTCCCTGAGCAATGGATTTTTTATACAAAAAATGTCTTCGCAGGTCCACCTCTATCACCTTGATGACAACCCAGATTTAAAGTCATGTAATCTATACATTAAGGCATTGCCATCGAACAATAAGTGTCTGGAGAGCCAAGATATAGTTGAAACAATTCGCCTGAAAAATTTTTACGGTCGTAACAAGCAGCCTCATATAAAATATATTCGCGAAAAAAAACGCGTTGATTATGGGAGAGCTAACGATGATGAATATTACTATGAAAAAAGGGAGAATATGTAATGCCAAATACTCTTCAGGTAGGTAGCAATATTCTATTTATGAAAGTAGGAGTTCATGCTCAAGAGTCGCTTGAGCAAATAATTGCTAGAAAACAGAAGGAGATTGATGATGCTGGCTATGCACTTTGGGGATATGGTGGCAATACATGTCATCCTACAACAAAGATACGGCCTTTTGTACAAAAAGCACTGAAATCTGGTCCAATATATCTATGTATGCAAAAAATTGATTCCAAGCATCATGCTGACCCAGTTCGAGCAGAGTTATATTCTGCAGATGGTGTTGATTACCACCCGATTCACCCGGCAATTAACGTCTTAGGTTCTCGTTTTGCACTTGCGATTAAAAATTTACATGAGGATGACTTCGATTTACCTCTGCAACATACTCGAGTTGCTGTTGGAGAATGCACTGGGCGAATTGGTTCAGAGTATATAAGAGGATTGGTAGATAAAGCTTGTTTGGAGATCTCGCCAGATTACCAAATACCATTAGAAATTGATGCGAAAGTTAAGAAAATAAGTTTAGTTGCTGAACTGTGTGAACCATATGCAGTGTATTTAAAAAACAAGTGATCTCAAAAGTCTTGGAAATGAGAGTGATCTAAATACAAGGTGTGCAAGTTTGCATTGAGTTCATGACAGTTGGTGCTTCCTTAATAATATGTTTTATATAACTCACAAGTCCTTCTGTCACAGAATCTATTGAAATGTTTTTTGAGGTACAGGAAAAACAAGTTTCAACCGCTCTGTCTGTACCTTTATTCTCGCAAATAGATTCTCGTACGCTCTCTACTGAAACTTGCTCTAAAATCCCTATAATTATTTGTTCAAAGCAAGTAATTTTTTCATTAAGAGCACCGGAAAATTCTTCACTTTTGTTGATACCTTCCATGGCTTTTATTGCTCTCTTATCACCAGTAAAAATAGCCTCAAAACTTCGCGATATAAGCAAAGCACAAAGTTGACTTTCACCGAAATCCAAATTAAGGTTAGCCATTGCAGCATTATATTCTAAGGTCTCAGCCATTTTCGTTTCTTCTTCCGTGGGCTCCATCATTTCAATTTTCAAGAGCTGTTGTTTTAAAGTTTTTAGGATAGTTTCGGTTTTATTAGGAGGCTGTTTCTTGCAAATTTTCTTAATAACAACAAACCGTGTTGCTGTTAGAATAGCAACGCGTTTTATCCCTGATGGTGGATTGTTGCAAAAGGATTGGAGTAGACCGTAGATTGCCGTTTTATAAACCACATCGGTATCAATCAATCCTTTCATTTACTTTGACCTCCAATAACTGTTCGTAGATAATCTGCATTATCATCACTCATATAGGACCAAGCAATTTCCTTAATCGCATGACTATTGATAAAGTTCCAAACGTCATTTTTGTTTGAATATATAAAATCAAGTGCTCTGATTGCTACAGCCCATTTATTAGTTGAATATGCAAAGCATAAAGCTAATGTCCCAGGTTCTATGGAAAATTCGGGTGCCAGACGCAAACACTCTGAAGCCAGTTGGTGGGCACTATTACCTTCGCCAATCGGTAGTACTTGGGGTTCAGATAGACCAGTTAATAACTCTAGAGCAAATTTGTCTGCTTCTTTCTCTTCGGGATCACTGTTTACGAGATAATCTGTATAATCAGCCATATCAACCAAAGCTTGGGATTCAAGAACATGTCCGAGGACAACATGACCTAGCTCATGTGCCAAATGGAATGCGACCTGTGCAGGATATTGGGCATCACGTGCTAATAAAATTGCGTGCCGTTTTGAAATATTGACTGCCATGGCACACATTCTTTTGGCAGATAATGGGTAAATTCGCAAGTGAATGACGGGAATACCTACCCCCCAAGCAATCGACAAAATATCTGGAAGTGAAACGAAAGGTTTGGTTGCCAAAATCATTTCTCTTAGTTGCAAGGGGGTATGTTTCACAAGCAACTCTTCCTTGTTTTCCTTGGTTGCATTTAGCAAAAGACGGCTAATGGATATTCCAAAGGAGGTGATGGCAGGTTGATCTGGTTTAAAAGCTTTTTGGAAATTTTTATATTTCGCTAGTGAACCGTCCCAAAGAAAACGCGGTGAAAGCTCAGTTTCTAGGGTTCGTGGGTCCAAGCCAAGCTTTCGGGCAATTGAAAATTTCAATTCATTTCGCGCCGACGGTGACCTTTCCGCCTCTTCAGTCCACCAAGCTGGCCAAGCCGTGTCAATCACGGACTCAGTAAGACCAGTTGATTGAATCAAACGCTTTTTTAAATTTTCTGAAAATAGCATCTTTTAGCCTCACAGTGGCACATACAACGAATAAAATTTGATCAATTTAAATGAAAAACTAATCTAGAATGTAGCGGTTGGATCTTGGGATTTGCTGAAGCCCCCTCGTGGGTGAGATAACCTCATTTTCTGCCATTCAATTGCCTTAGGTATTGGCACGCATGCTGCTAGATCATGATGAAGTGTTACAACGACCTTATAAGATTGATTGACCAAAAAGTTTTCATGAGAATCTTATTGCTGATCTTGACTTGAAGACATGACATCGAATCCTTTTTGGCTAAAAATTGGTGGTCATATGTTTTTCAAAGTCGTTTTTTAATTTTTTGCACTTTGGATCTCAATGTGTAAATATAGCTTAAATTTAACATGTATGGAAGAGGTCAAATTAATGTGCAAAACAAATGAGTTGCAACTGCAACTCAATGAATCCGATACACCCGTTCCCAGTGTTTTCTGTTGGACTAAAATGGGAACAGAAGCTGGACAATCCTTAAGTGAGATCCTTAGAAGAAAAGAGTTTGAACGACTTGCTGGAGGAGGAACGTTTTGTTGGGGAATAGGAAATTCGCTGGGACGTTCTGTAGTAATGGCAATGGAATCTCATCCAAAAGGTGTTGAAATACTATTTTCACCTATGAAGAGCAAGGCAAAAGCAATAGATGAAAATCCTGTCGAACTTTCACTTTGGACGGCTTATTGGGATGAGACCGGTGAATATGTTGATCTTCCAGGGCATATGGTGATAACCAGTCGCCGTCATGCTCCTTCTGGTATGGTTAAATCAAGTCACTATGCACTTATGTGTTCAAGCGAATCGCCGATTACGCAAAATATTTGTTATGGTGAACTTGATGCTGCTCGCGTTGTAAACTATGTAAGTCGGAATGCTCTCGGAGCTTCCCAGGTCACAGCAATGGTTAGATATTCTTCGCCAGTATCCAAACTCTTGAGCAAACCCTATCCAATTCATTTTCGAGCAAAAATGTATCAAAATGGATTTATTAAATTAGGGCAACCTGTTGCTATCCAAGGGAAGATAAAGGAGGTGTATCGAGAACTGTTAGGATGCAAAGTCAACACCAAATGGATGGAATTATGCAAAGAACTAAGGAGCTTAGCAAAAGATGCTAGTCCTCATACTAAATCACCTAAAATTCAATTCAAATTATTTTAATTAATATTAGGTGACAATTAACCTGTCCGGTAGATGACAACTATCTTGTCCGGTTCAACTTGGTATAATCCGACCCAAAAACAACTTTCAAAAGGAGGTTTTTGGCGTTGGGCAATCCCATAAATTCAGAACAGGTCAAGTTATACATGAAAGAGCGTAAAGCAGGAAAAAGCCAAGAAACAGCGGCAGCCAAGGCAGGAATATGTGAACTATCCGGTCGCCGGATTGAAAAGGGAGACCTGCAGCTTGGGTGCAAGCGAACGCGAGACTGGCGAACCAGAACGGATCCCTTCGGTGATGTTTGGAAAGAGGAAATAGAACCGTTGCTCTCGAAGAATTGTCAGCTTTCCCCGATGACACTTTTTGAAAAGCTCCAGAAAGATCATCCTGGCGAATATCAAGACAGTAAATTGCGGACATTTCAGCGCCGGGTAAGTGAATGGAAAGCTCTCTGGGGTCCGGAAAAGGAAGTAATGTTTCGGCAGGAGCAAGTAGCTGGCCGGATGGGACTGTCTGATTTCACGAAATTAAAAGAAGTGACAATTACCATCCAGGGTCGGTCGTTCACGCATCTCCTGTATCATTTCCGTTTGGCCTTCAGTGGCTGGTGCTCGGTAAGTGTCATCCATGGAGGTGAGTCTTATACCGCCCTTGCCGAAGGTATGCAGGATGCTCTCTGGCGGCTGGGTGGAGTTCCCCGAGAGCATCGCAGTGACAGTTTGTCGGCAGCGTACCGCAATTTGACGAAAGATGCCGCCGAGGATGTAACCCTGCGCTATGAAGAGCTGTGCCGGCATTACGGCATGGAGCCGACCCGCAATAATCGTGGTGAAGGCCATGAAAACGGTGCAATTGAATCACCGCACGGTCATCTGAAGAAGCGTATCCACCAAGCCTTACTGCTACGTGATTCCTGTGATTTTGCTTCGGAATCGGCCTATAAGGATTTTCTTGCCGACATTGTTCGAGATATCAACGCTCACAAAAAAGACAAGGTAGAAGAAGAACGTCTCCACCTGCAGCCCCTGCCGCTGCAGCGCACGGTCGACTATACCGAACAGGTGGCGCGGGTCAGCACATCAAGTACCATTCAGGTCAAACGGGTTTTATACGCGGTTCCATCTCGCCTTATCGGCGAATCGCTTCGCGTGCATATCTATGACAACCGGCTGGATATCTACCTCGGCGCCGCCCATACAGTTACTCTTGCCCGAGTTTTTGCATCCGATTGCAACCACCGAGCTCGGCAGGTAGACTACCGCCATGTCATTGCCAGCCTTGAACGTAAGCCACAGGCCTTCCGATATTCCCAGCTTCGAAATGATCTTCTGCCCAATGATGTGTATAAAGCCATGTGGAACTGGATTGACGTGGAGATGGAGCCTCATAAGGCTTGCAAGACCATGGTTGGTATTCTGGCCCTGGCTGATCGGGCAGATTGTGAGCAGCAGTTGGGTGATTATCTCCAGGAAATGATGGCGCGCCAAATAGTCCCCAGCCTTCTTGATTTACAACATAAATTCGATATAAAAGGGCGCAGCATCCCAGATATTGCTGTGCAACAGCCATTGGCGGCAAGCTATAATGATTTGCTGCAGAGAGCAAATCCACAGGAGGTGCACTGATGGTTCATGCGGCAACCTTGCCTGTTTTATTGAAGCAATTAAATCTATCGACCATGGCTGGTCTCTGGGAGAATTATTTAGACCAGGCGATCCAAAGAGGATGGAATCCGGCACAGTATCTTGCGGCCTTATGCGAAGAGGAAGTGAATCAACGCTACAGTCGCCGCATAGCCGGCTATTTCAAAGAATCAAAACTGCCGGTTGGTAAGACGCTCTCTTCCTTTGATTTCAGCTGTCTTCCAGACATCGAAGCCGGAAGGCTAGAGGCGATGGCTGCTGATCCAAGTTGGGTGAAGAGGTCGGAAAATCTTCTCTTTTTCGGACCCAGTGGCGCCGGTAAAACTCATTTGGCGGCCGCCATATGCAATGGCCTTATCGAACAGGGCATCAGGGTGCGTTACTATCAGGCAACAGCCCTTGTTCAGGAGCTGCAAAGGGCTCGAAAGGAACTTCAATTGGAGCGACTCTTGGTCAGGTTGGACAGGTATGCCGTTCTTGTTTTAGATGACATCGGCTATGTCAGAAAAAGTGAGGCAGAAACCCATGTCCTTTTCGAACTCATCGCCCATCGTTATGAAACCGGCAGTATGGTTATCACCGCCAATCACTCATTCAGTAGCTGGGATCAGATATTTTCCGACACCATAATGACGGTTGCGGCCATCGATAGGCTTGTGCATCACGCGATAATCATCGAAATGGACGTAGATAGCTTCAGAAAAAAACAGGCTATGGGGCGTAACCACAAATTAGCTGCTCTGAGCAATAAAAAAGATAGGGCTGCAAATCCGCTCCAGTAAAATACCGCTCCTCCGACGAGCGATTCCGGAGGGCCCATTCTCGGAGCGGTCTTTTACTTCCGCTACCCTCAGAGGTAGATTGGAGATATCAAGGATGAATTAAGGAATTTTAGAGAAAAACCGGACAGCGTAATTGTCGCGAACCGGACAAAGTAATTGACACTTGATAAATTAAAATGCTGGAGATTGGGATCAGGTCTTGAAACATAGAATAAAGAGGCAAGAGGTCAAGTCGGCTTTTGGCACTTGTCGTAAAAATTTAAACACCAAGTGTAATGCACCGGATAAACCGGTGGTCATTACGTTCGCTTTACAAGACGAATTTATAGGAAAAAATTTATCATTATTTGAAACATACAGAAAAAATGTTCAGCGTAAAAGAGAAGAAATTTTTAAATTACAGAATAATAAAGCTAAGGAACAAAAAAAATTGCCGATAATTTTTCATCAAAAATTAAGAACCTTAGAGGCAATAGGTAGAACAAAAAATTCAAGCACCATCCAATCAAAATTAAGAGAGATTGAAATGACAGAGGGTCAGAGCTATTTATTTCCTCAACCCAAAAGTCAACAGTCGAATCGCCCAGGGGAATCTCACCCCCAGGCTCTCACAGATCCGGAAGTGAGTCTCTCAACTCATCCGGCTCCTCATGCCCCCCCCACTGAGTGAGGTTTGCATTACTCGTAGGTTCCTCTCATTTCTGGTTGACCAATTTGTAACTTTGAACATGTTACCCCCTTCGCTCCACCTCCAATACAGCGGCTTCATCACTACTACGAGGTAATCCGCCCCTGTGCTCCGCATCGGTACTCTCATCCTCATGGGGCCTCCACTTGGATTTCTCCCTTAGCATCAGAGCGACAGGTTCCCACCTTCCACTGGAAAGCGAAGATCATGTTCACGCCACCTTTATGCCGGTCGCCGTTCGGGCAATAACCAGGTTCCCCCCGAACTTATCCTGGGATGGAAATAGGTCCCAGTTTTGACGACACCTTAGATTTTCGACACCTCATCAGTGGTCCGGTTTTACTCCGGGCCTTTTCCTTAACGCTCACCACAAATGGCTCTTTACCACAGCAGCTTAAGGTGGTTTGAAGCCTGCTCCTGCAAGCCGACTCCGAGGGACCTACCCTCATCTTTCGTGTAGTTACGAGCAATAACTGCTTGCTCTCGTGGCACATTATTTCCTATTTATTAAAAGCGTTGATCTCTGAGGTGTTCAGGAAGCATCTAATTTTTCTTCATTTGTTTCTTCGCTTACACTTGTCAGTAGATATTGCTAGTTAAATAACTAGCGAAAATTATCGTTCATCATTAAGATGATCGACGAAAGAGATGTCACCATCGATCTGAAAATGGACAGGACGATTTATGGCCACGATCCTCGCAAGAGGGAATCGACCCTTTTGAAATACGGGCATGTGCACTAGTCAAAAAATCTAGCCAAGAATTATTTACACATTTTTTTACGCACAATATTAATTAAATATTTATAATATAATATTATTTTTCCACCCTGGGGGACTAGGGGTCGGAGGTTCAAATCCTCTCATCCCGACCATTTGAAAATACAAGGGCTTTAAGGAATCAACTCCTTAAAGCCCTTTTTTATTGTGCTCGACAAGCTGGCTTTCTCAGACTTTTGCCACCCCTCTTACGGCTGCCGCCATGGTGCTTGTCAAAATGCTGTATAATCTGGAAGAGGTACTTGGA
>Ga0209346_1001075_pt1 | contig 17402 bp, 20 predicted proteins | sample AutmiccommunBRH9_FD_187381 | JGI IMG/M metagenome (GOLD analysis project Ga0209346, IMG submission 187381) | Deep subsurface microbial communities from Mt. Terri, Switzerland - Autotrophic microbial communities BRH/9 (SPAdes) (version 2) | ecosystem: Environmental > Aquatic > Deep subsurface >...
CCACCACCAGCGGCAATATCACCGACGACGTGATCCTGAATTATCTCGACAAGCATACCAAGCCAAACAACGCTGGCTTCAGCCCCAAGCCATGAACCTACCGGCATCAGCCGGTTAGTCATTCAGTTGCAACTAAAAACTGATATTTTTTTCGCACTTGACCGCAAACTGGTTTAGGACTGGAGCATGGACAAAATCAGAGAAGATCTATCGAGTCTGAGTGGCGGCGAGTGCAGTCTCCCCATATCGCTGGAAGTGATTGGCGAGCGCTGGTGCTTTATGATCTTGCGGGCGGCGCTCAATGGCGTCGGGCATTTCGAGGATTTCCTATCGGAAATCGGCATCGCCCGAAACATATTGGCCAACCGGCTGACCCGGATGGTGGAGGCCGGAATCATGACCCGTCGCCCCTGCGATCATGACAAGCGCAAGGTCGAATATCGCCTGACCGACAAGGGACAGGATCTGCTGCCTACAATGATTGCGCTTCGCCAATGGGGCGAAAAATGGGAAACCGGCGTGCCGTCCAATCCGATATTGTGCGATTCGCGGGATCGCAAGCCGATCCGCCGGATCAACATGCGCGCGCATGATGACCGTATTCTCGAAATGGATGATCTGTGCTGGATTGATGAAGCAGAATTGAAGCAGGAGTCAGCCGGTACCAACCGCGACGACATGGTGGTCCGTCATCTCAGGAAAATTGGCGAGTCCTCCGCAGCCTGAAAATTCTTTCCGATCGGCGCTATTCGGTCACGTAGATACTGTTGACTGGCCTCGCCATCACCCGGCGAACCATCGGTTCGAAAAATTCGAGCGGGGCGGTATCATAATTGGCATCAAAGGCGGTCTGGTCATATTTCGCGCAGAATTCTGCACAATCTTCAAAATGCTCATGCCCCCGGAACTGCTCACGCATATCGCGATCCTGTCCCAGATAGTGGAAGAAATAATAGCCCTGGAAGATGCCGTGCTTTTCGGTGATCCAGTGGTTCTTGGCGCTGACAAAGGGTTTCAGGATGGCCGCGGCAATATCGGGATGATTATAAGTGCCGAGCGTGTCGCCGACATCGTGCAGCAGCGCCATCACGACATATTCCTCGTCCCGGCCATCGCGGTGGGCGCGGGTGGCGGTTTGCAGGCTGTGCTGCATGCGGTCGATCGGAAAGCCGCCAAAATCGCCGTCGAGCAATTTCAAATGATCAAGCACCCGGTCGGCCACCTTGCTGGCAAAGGGACCGAAATGCCCGCCGATGATCTGCCAGTCTTCCTGGGTGCCCTCTTCCATGGAAGGAAATTTAGCTCGAACTTCGTTGGGACCGCCCATCATATTCTCCTTGTCTGTTGCCGATCTCCAACCACCTTTCTCGGTTCTTTTGTGCCAGCAGCATTGCATTTGGCTCGAAAAATGCGGCGTTTGTCGTCTTATTCGCGCAAATGATAGGCGATTCTTCCCCAAGCGGCAATGCCCCGCTATAGATAGCGCAATGGCCGTTATGGAAATCCGCCCCCAGCCGTTTTTTGGCAACAAGAACCGGGCCTTCTGGAACCTGCAATCCGCGGGCTGGGCCGGTGCGCTCATCTTGCGCGCGATCGGCGGGATTTCCAACGGGCTGCCGTTGAGCTTCCTGGTGCCGGTGATCATCTCGACCATTACCGGCTATTCCATCTCGCTGCTGCTGTCGGTGGTCTACAAAAATCTGATTCACCGCCGCCCGATTGTCACCTGGAGCAGCACTGCCGCCATATTGACGGTCGCGGCAGCCCTCTATGCCTTCATCGACGCCTGGGTGTTTCTCATTCAGAATCCGGCTACGGAAACCGCGTTCGGCACCTTGTTTCTGGGCTCCCTGTTTCTCGGCATCATGCTGCTCGGTGCCTGGTCGGCGCTTTATTATGCGATCAATTTCTTCCTTCGGGTCGAAGAGCAGAATGACCAGCTGCTGCAACTGGAAGCGCAGGCGACTCGGGCGCAGCTCGCGATGCTACGCTACCAGCTCAATCCCCATTTCCTGTTCAACACTCTGAACAGCATTTCGACGCTGGTGCTGCTTCGCCAGACCGAACCGGCCAATGCGATGCTGTCCCGCCTGTCTTCCTTTCTGCGACATACGCTGGTCAACGAGGTTCACAGCCGGGTGACGCTGGCGCAGGAAATCGAAACCCTCCATCTCTATCTCGACATCGAGAAGATGCGTTTCGAGGACCGGTTGCGATCGCATTTCGATATCGACCCGGCCGTACGCGATGCATTGTTGCCGTCGCTGTTGCTCCAGCCGCTGGTCGAGAATGCGATCAAATATGCGGTGACGCCACAGGAAGAAGGGGCGGATATTTCGGTGGCTGCCTCGCTTGACGGCGACAAGTTGCGGATTACGGTATCGGACACCGGACCAGGAAAAAATGGCTCAACGAGGAGAAAATCCGAATCGACCGGCGTCGGTTTGGGCAATATTCAGGAGCGATTAAACCAAGCCTATGGAGAAGGCGCGATATTCGAAACGCGTTCGTCTCCTGGCGAAGGCTTTTCGGTAATCATCGCCTTGCCATTTGAAACCAGGGAACAGATCGAGCGGGAAGCGGCAGATCATTCCGCCACAGACGAACAGGTAAGAAACGAAACAATTTTTGGGGAACATGCATCCAGTGATGACGATCAGGGCGAGCTGGCAACCGCGCCGGTGATTGCATCACTTCAGCATAAGGATTTGAAAACATGACGATCAGGACAATTCTAGTCGACGACGAAAAGCTCGCGATCCAGGGATTGCAGATACGGCTCGAAAAATTCGACGATATCGAAATTGTGGATACCTGCCGCAATGGCCGGGAAGCGATTCGCAAGATCAAGACCTTGAAGCCGGATCTGGTATTTCTCGATATCCAGATGCCGGGATTTGACGGATTTTCTGTGGTGCAAGGGATCATGGAGATCGAACCGCCCCTGTTTATTTTCGTGACCGCCTATTCCGAACATGCGGTCCGCGCCTTCGAAGCGGAGGCAATCGACTATCTGGTGAAACCGGTCGAGGAGGACCGGCTGGCCGATGCGATCGACCGGGTGCGCAAGCGGCTGTCGGAAAAACGCGGCGGGGCCGAGCTTGAAAAGCTCAAGAACGTGCTCAGCGAAGTGGCCCCCGACGCGATGGCCAATATCGAGGATAGCGACGAACCGGCGTCAGCGAATCGCTATGAAAAACTGATCAATGTGAAGGATCGTGGCCAGATTTTCCGTGTCGATGTCGACACGATCGAGCGGATTGACGCTGCCGGCGATTATATGTGCATTTACACGGCTGATAACAGCCTGATCCTGCGCGAAACCATGAAGGATCTGGAAAAGCGACTCGACCCGCGCAATTTCCAGCGCGTGCACCGCTCGACCATTGTCAATCTGAGCCAGGTCCGGGAAGTGAAGCCACATACCAACGGCGAATGTTTCCTGGTGCTGGGATCAGGCGCACAGGTGAAGGTCAGCCGCAGCTACCGAGATGTGGTGGCGCGCTTTGTGCACTAGCGGCTAGTCGCGGCGTTTCCGGAAAAATTCCTGCAGCATTGCGGTCGAACGCTCTGCCTCGATACCGGCATAAACGTCAGGCTTGTGATGGCAGGTCGGTGCATCGAAAAAGCGGACTCCATTGTCCACGCCGCCGCCCTTGGGATCATCCGCGGCATAATAGAGCCTTCGAATCCGGGCGTGAGCAATGGCGCCGGCGCACATCGTGCAGGGTTCCAGCGTCGCCCACAGGTCGCAATCCTCCAGCCGATCATTGCCGAGGAACCGGGCTGCTTCCCGAATCGCGACAATCTCGGCATGGGCCGTGGGGTCATGATCGATTCGGGTGCGATTGTGGCCCCGACCGATGATATTTCCGTTCCGGACGACAACCGCCCCGACCGGCACTTCGCCAACCGCGGTGGCCGCATCGGCCAAGGCCAGTGCATCGCCCATGAATGAAATATATTTTGTCGCCGTCATGGATATCGATTAGCGGGGAACCGAACGGAAGACCATAGGACAGCGGGATCGCGCAAAATGCCGCCGATATGCTTGACGCACGGACCGATTACGGTTAGGGGACCGCTCTTTCCCGCTGGGAATCATTCAACAACAAGAAATTGGACTTATACGATGTCGCGGATTTGCGAACTGACAGGTAAGACTCGGCTGGTAGGCAATAATGTGTCGCACGCCAAAAACCGGACCAAGAAGACATTTTTGCCCAACCTGCAAAATGTAACGCTTTTGTCCGATACGCTGGGCAAGGGCGTGAAACTGCGCGTTTCGACACACGGCCTGCGTTCGGTCGAACATGTCGGCGGCCTCGACAACTGGCTGCTGAAAACCAAGGACGACAAGCTGAGCCTGCGGGTGAAGCGCCTGAAGAAGGAAATCGCGAAAAAGCAGGTTGCTACCGCTTAAGCGATCAGTCTGATTCGAATGTTGAAAAGCCGGGGCTCGCTCCGGCTTTTTCCGTTTTGGCCCCGGTGTTGGCTTTTTGCTGACGGGGCCTGACTTTCTGCAGTCGGAATTTCAGCAGCAGGGTTTCCTGTAACGTACTGAAATTGTCATCTGACGCGAGCCAGACAATGGTTTCCTTGCCTTCGCGGGAAATCGCCAGTGCCTCCATATTGTCAACCTTGAGCGGTGGCTTCAGAATGGCAATCGGGATCGATGTCGCAATCTTGCCCGGTTTGAAATCTGCCAGCTGCACGATGGACAATATTGCCGAAACGCCGTCCAGGGGCGTGAAACGGCGGTGCAGCATCAGCGCCGAGCGGTTATCCAGCGATGCTGCGTCGGTCAATTTATAGCCCTTGGGGGGCTGGTAACCGAACGATAGGGCTTGACTGGTCGGCTCCGACGGGTCGCCGTCAAAAATGAGCGCATGAAAGCCGCCTGCGGGATATTTCGCCGATTCTGAAAAGACCAGAAAGCGGCCATCCGGCAAACGAAGCATTGCCTCCGCGCCGCCGTTTTCCGGCCATTTCTGCATCATCTTCGAATAATTCGCACTCTCCGTCCGGGAAAAGGAAGCGCCATAGCGCCAGATGCTGTGCTGATGCTCGTAACCGACCCAGAACTGGCCCGTCTCGGGATCGTGGAGCAGGGATTCGGAATCCCAGTTTTTTCGTGCAAATTCGTTGGGTTTGGCCGGTCCGTCCGGCAGCGGCGCGACGAACGGACGGATAGCCCGATGTTTGTCCTCGTCCAGCGTGAATCCGACCAACGTACCATTGTCGCTGAGCAGGAGCACCCGGTTGTCCGGCATGACCAGCATGGATGATATGCCGCCGAACTCGGGATTGTCGCTGGTGATCTTCCAGCCGCCCAGAAAATCAAGCCGGTCGACCCGGGTTCGGGCAGCGTCCGTGCTGTCCAGATCTATCGGTACCAGAGCGACATATTGGCTGTCATTTGCCGGGGGCGCGGGGCCGCGCACATAGGTGACCGGCACCAGAAAAAAGAACAGGGACAGGCAGGCGAGTAAACGGAGCATGGGCGGCGCATAACCGATTCGTCGTTCCAAACATATTCTATTCTGGACGCTCGTGCGCCACCTGCGCTAGACGCCGGGCAACCACGGAGGAAAGCGCGACTATGAAAAAAATCTATCCGGATGCGGCTGCCGCACTTGACGGTCTCCTGTACGATGACATGCATCTCTGCGTCGGCGGATTCGGCCTGTGCGGCATCCCGGAACGGCTGATCGACGCGATCCAGCAGGATGGCGTGAAGGGCCTGACCATCGCTTCCAACAATGCCGGCATCGACAATGAGGGTCTCGGCAAGCTGCTCCGCTCGCGACAGGTGAAGAAGATGATCTCCTCCTATGTCGGCGAGAACAAGGAATTCGAACGGCAGTTCCTCTCCGGCGAACTGGAAGTGGAATTCTGTCCGCAGGGCACGCTCGCCGAGCGCTGCCGCGCCGGCGGTGCGGGCATTCCCGGATTTTACACCAAAACGGGCGTCGGCACGCAGGTTGCCGAGGGCAAGGAACACAAGGATTTCGATGGCGAAACCTATATTCTCGAGCGCGGTATCTTTGCCGACCTCTGCCTGATCAAGGGCTGGAAGGCGGACAAGGCGGGCAATCTGATGTTCCGCAAGACCGCGCGCAATTTCAATGCGCCGATGGCAACCGCAGGCAAGATCTGCGTCGCCGAGGTCGAGGAAATTGTCGAAGTCGGCGAACTGGATCCGGACTGCATTCATTTGCCGGGCATTTATGTCAAACGCCTGATTGACGGGTCGCCCTATGACAAGAAGATCGAATTTCGCATGACCCGGGAACGCGAAACGGTCTGATGAACCGGCGTCGCCTTCCTCTGGTCGCACTGGCAGCCTTGCCGCTGCTTTCCAGCTGCGTCGCTGCATTGCTGCCGCTTGCCGCAGTCGGCGCGCTGAGCAAAAACCAGATCGATCGCACCAAGGCAAGGCGCGAGCTGGTCGCATCCGGTGCCATAGATCTGGCGATGCCGGTGGGCTCTGTCACTATTGGATCCAATAGCGACACGGGAAAAGCCTTGGCCGGGACGACCGGGAAATTTGCTGGCCAAGTTGGTACCACCAGAATTGTCGAGGTTGATCTCGATCAGGATGCCTCCGATTATATCTCGCAATTTTTCCAGCCTTTGGAGCCGGAGTCTTCGCCCTATGCCGGTTTTGCGGCTTATGCGCTGCAACAGTCAGTCAGACTGGCAGAAGGCAAAGGAGTAAAGTCGGTGGTACTGGTTCCGCGGGTGGACGTTATCAAGCCGGAAACTATTGCATGCGCGGGCAAGCCATTGGCGGTGGTCATTGATCTTGACGACAAGGCGGGACGCAACTGGATGGAAGCGGACACGCTGTACCGGCAGAACGGTTTGGTCGAAGTACTGCGTAGCCTGCGAGCAGCCGAAATCAGCGTGATTTGGTTGTCCAATCAGCCCGTCTCTGCGTCCGAGATAGTGGCAGCCATTCTCGAAGAGGCCGGTTTTTCGCAATCCGAATCGGATGATTTCCTTTTTCTTGACCGCGGCGGTGACGATCGCAAACAGGTTCGGCGCTGGGATGCAGCGCGCAATTATTGCATTGTCGCCATGGCGGGTGACGATCGCTCGGATTTCGATGAACTCTATGCCTATTTACGGGATCCCGACGGCGCGATCATGCTAGAGTCGATGTTCGACAATGGCTGGTTTCTAGCGCCGCCTCCGCTCGTGGAGGCGACGGAAGCAACAACTGCAACCGCAGATGAAAAAGAAGGATGAATATGCCCTGGACTCGCGATGAAATGGCCGCCCGCGCGGCGCAGGAACTGCAAGATGGCTATTATGTCAATCTCGGGATCGGAATCCCGACGCTGGTCGCCAACCATATTCCTCCCGGCGTCGAGGTCACGTTGCAGAGCGAAAATGGCATGCTGGGTATCGGGCCGTTTCCCTATGAGGACGAGATTGACCCCGACCTGATCAACGCGGGCAAGCAGACGATCAGCGAATTGCCCTCGTCCAGCTATTTCAGTTCTTCCGACAGCTTTGCGATGATTCGCGGCGGGCATATCGACCTGACCGTATTGGGCGCGATGGAAGTGGCCGGAAATGGCGATATCGCCAACTGGATGATCCCGGGCAAGATGATCAAGGGCATGGGCGGGGCGATGGATCTGGTCGCCGGCGTCAAGAAGATCATCGTTGTGATGGATCATTGCGCGAAGGACGGCAGTCCCAAATTCATTCCTGACTGCACGCTGCCGCTGACCGGCACCAATGTTGTCGACATGATCATTACCGACTTGTGCGTGTTCCAGCGCCCCGACCATGACAGCCCGTTTCGCCTGATCGAACTCGCTCCGGGGGTCAGCGCCGAAGACGTCGCCGGAAAAACTACCGCAACCTATGAATTGGCACTATAAGATACCGAATGTGAAAAAATATCTGGCACCTTTGCTCGGGCTTTCTGCCCTGCTGCTCGCCGGCTGGTATGGCGACCAGGCCATGGTCGTTCAGCAGGCGGGTTTTCCGGTACCGGTCCTTGCTGAAAGCGATTTGCCTCCCCGGCTGCCAACCGAACCGGATGACTGGCAGGGACAGATCGACTATCAACGCCTCGACCGGGACTTTGCCGCGCTGGCGTCTCGGCCTGAAATGGCGGGGCTGGCCGTGGCGATTGTGGAGAACGGCGACCTTCGCTTTGTTTCGACCTATGGGGTGACTGACAAGCAAAGCGGCGAACCGGTTACGCCGCATACGGTGTTCCGCTGGGCCTCGGTATCGAAAGGCGTGGCAGGCTCGCTGGCCGCCAAACTGGCGGCAGAGGATGGGCTCGATCTCAACGCTCCGCTCAGCAAATGGCAGACATCCCTCCGCTTGCCCGGCGGTGTCGAATCGCAAATGACGCTGGCACAATTGCTGTCCCACCAGACGGGCCTCACCAAAAACGCCTATGATCTCAAGCTTGAGGACGGGGAAAGTCCCGGCCTGCTTCGTTCGCAGCTCGCCGCTGCCCCGTTGCAGTGCGTACCGGGTACCTGTCACAGCTATCAGAATATCGCATTTGATGCGGCGAGCGAGATATTGGCCCAGGCCGCCGGCACCCTCTATTCCGACGCTGTCCAGAAGCATCTGTTCAAACCGCTTGGCATGAAGAGCGCGCAATTCGACATGGTCGGCCTCACCGGCGCGCAAAGCTGGGCTCGCCCCCATCGCGGGGATCAGGTGCGCCCGCTGTCGGAATCCTACTGGCGGGTCCCGGCCGCTGCCGGCGTCAGTAGCGACATTGTCGACATGGCACGCTGGCTGCGCGCGCAAATGGGCGAGAATGAGAATGTCCTGTCGAGACAGATTCTGACGCAGGCCCACGCACCCCTGATCAGGACCAGCCGCGTGTATAGCGGTGAACTTGCCCGGGCCCTTGGCAAGCCGGCCTACGGCCTTGGCTGGCGGAGCTTTACTTATGCCGGGAGACAACTGGTCGGGCATAGCGGCGCGGTGGACGGCTATCGCTCGACGATGATATTTGATCCGGCCTCGCGTACCGGCGTGGTCGCGATGTGGAACAATGGCTGGGGTCGGCCCTTCCGGCTGCCCTTTGCGGTCCTCGACAGCTATTATGGCCTGCCGGAACATGACTGGCTCGAGCTGTCGGACCTGCCGGTGGTCGAGGTGCCCCTGCCCCGATCATCCTTGCCCAACTGAGCAGAGCCACATGGGGTCAGGCGGGATTGGCTGAGCGCAGCGCGGCCTGTTCAAAAAGACCCTGTCGCCCGCTTGCTATTTTCCTTCAGCAAGTAGATGGCGGCTGGCGGCGATAGCGCGCTCGGCCCAGATGCTCGCCTCGACACCGGCGGCAAGCGGGGGTGGCGGCACTTCGATATCTATATCGACATGCGGTCCGAGCAGGGCCACCAGATCGCGGAGCGGGAAGACGCCCTCGCCGGGGATCATCCGGTGCATCGCTTCGGCAAGATAATCATTGGACAGGCGGAAGTCCGGACCGTCGCACAGCTGGGCATAGCCGATGGTGGAGGGATGCAGAGCCTCCAATTGCTCCAATGTGCCGCCGGTACGGAACAAATGCAGCGCGTCGATCGCTATGGTCAGATTGCTGCGGTTCATCCGGTGATGCAGGGCAACCGCGCTCGCCAGGCTGTCGCAGCCACGGGCGAAGCCGGTAAATTCCAGACCGACTTCCAGGCTGTGTTCCGAAGCCATGGAGCACAGGTGCGCCAGCTGATCCTCCGCCCGCTGGCTGTCGGTTTCATGGATATGGGTGACCAGCCGTTTCGCGCCCAGTTCGGCGGCAAGATTTATCGCGGGCAGATATTTCGTGACATCCTGCTGCGGCATCACCGGAAAATATTCGGCATTGATGATCCGCACATCATGATCGCGCAGCAGGTGCCTGAAGGATGACGCCGCTGCCGGATCCACCACCGGGAACATGTCCCGGCCGTTCGCCTCCAGCGGGCTGGCAGTGAACAGGCAGACTCCCTCGAGCCCGGATTTGGCGGCGAACCGGACAAGGCCTTCCGGTCCGCCCTCCATCATGGTGATCTGGTGCAATGCCAGCTTGTTCATCGGGCAACCCTAGAACAGCATGAAGCGCAGATGCCAACGGATTCATGGCAGCGAGGCTAGTCAATCTGCTAGGCTGTATCATATGGCGGCCTCTCTATGTATCCTATGGAAAAGCCGATCGCGGAATCGGATACAGAGGATATTTGCATGACCGAAGACGAGATTATTTCGATTGGCGATGTGGTACGTTTCCAGGCGCAGGAACAGCCGGATGCGGTGGTCTTCACCTTCGAAGGCGACGAGATGACCTATGCCGCGCTCGATGCCGGAAGCAACCGGGCGGCGCAGGCGTTGGCCTCCAAGGGTGTCCGCAAGGGCGACCGGATCGCCTATATGGGCAAGAACAGCCATCTCTATTTCGAGATACTGGTCGGTGCGGCCAAGCTGGGCGCGGTGATGGTGCCGGTCAACTGGCGGCTGGCCGCGCCCGAGGTCGCCTATATCCTCAACGACTGCCAGGCCAAGCTGCTCTTCATCGGCCCCGGCTTCGACGAACTGGCGGGCAAGATCCGGGATGATCTGGAGCATGTCGAGCTGATCCTGGGCAGCGAGAAAGCGGAAGGGGAATTCCCTGGTTATCCCGCCTGGCGAGACGGCTTCGAACCCGAGGATCCGCTGGTGCCCTGCGCCGAGGATGATGATGCGCTGCAGCTCTACACCTCGGGCACGACAGGTCATCCCAAGGGCGCGATCATGACCAATGGCTCGATATTCTCGTCGCGCAGCGCCGGGGTCAGCGAAGAGGATCTGATGGACTGGCAGAAGCCGGTCCCCGGCGAGATCACCCTGCTCGCCATGCCCTGTTTCCATATCAGCGGCACCGGTACCGGGCTGGCGGTGATGTTCACCGGCGGCAGCGCTATTGTCCTGCCGGAATATGATCCGACCCAGGCGCTCGACCTGATCGCGCAATATAATATCTCGAAAATCTTCATGGTGCCGGCGGCGATCCAGATCCTGCTCAATCATCCGCGCGCCAGGGATGTCGATTTCTCCAATCTCAAATATATCACCTATGGCGCCTCGCCGATCCCGCTCGAGCTGATGAAGCAGGCGATGGACGTGCTCGGCTGCGGCTTTGTCCAGATGTACGGCATGACCGAGACATCGGGGACGATCACCACGCTCAATCCCGAAGACCATGATGTCAACGGCAACGATAAAATGCGCTCGGTCGGAACTCCCTTGCCCGGCGTCGAGATCAAGATCATCGATCCGGACACTGGCGAGACTTTGCCGCCCTACACAATCGGTGAGATCAAGACGCGTTCGGCGAAAAACATGAAAGGCTATTGGAACCGGCCCGAGGCCACGGCGGAAACCATTGATGCAGACGGCTGGCTCAGGACCGGCGATGCCGGATCGCTCGACGAGGATGGCTATCTCTATATTCAGGACCGGCTCAAGGACATGATCATTTCCGGCGGCGAAAATGTCTATCCGGCGGAAGTCGAGAATGCGCTTTACGCCAATCCCAAGGTTGCCGATGTCGCGGTGATCGGCGTGCCCGACGAAAAATGGGGCGAGGCGGTGAAGGCATGTGTGGTGGTCAAGGCAGGGCAGGAGCTATCCGAGGCGGAACTGCTCGCCGACGCGCGCACCCGCATTGCCGGCTATAAATGCCCCAAGTCGATCGACTTCATCGAGGCGCTGCCGCGCAATCCGTCCGGCAAGATCTTGCGCAAGGACCTGCGCGCGCCTTATTGGGAAGGCAGGGACCGGGCGGTCAACTGATCTCAGTTGGTAGGGAATTACGGGCAATACCGTTCGCGCTGAGTCTGTCGAAGGGCAATTCGCGTCGAGAGGTGCTTCGACAAGCTCAGCACGAACGGTATTTGGACAAGGGCGAATGGTTATGACAGACTTAGTGTTGCGCGAAGACCGGGATGGCTGGACTCTGCTGACGCTCAATCGCCCCGACAAGCTGAACGCGCTGACGGTGACGATGTTCCGCGAGCTGCGCGATCATGTTGCTGATCTGCGTAAGGATGACAGTATCGGCTGTGTTGTTCTGCGGGGCGCGGGCAAATGCTTTTCGGCGGGCCACGATCTCGGCGATATTGCCGAAGGCGAAGCGGTGCCGTCGCGTGGCTGGCATTCGGAAACGTTGCGGATGCTGGAGAAACTGCCCAAGCCGGTGATCGCGGCGGTGCACGGACATTGCTATACCGGCGCGCTGGAAGTGGCTCTCGCTGCGGATTTCATATTGGCAGCGGATAGCGCGAAGTTCGGCGACACCCACGCCAAATGGGCGCTGACCCCGGTCTGGGGCATGAGCCAGCGCCTGCCGCGCCGGGTCGGGATCGCCACCGCCAAGCGGCTGATGTTCACCGCCGACATGATCAAGGCAGACGAAGCGGTGCGCATCGGTTTGGCCGAATATGCCGTGCCGCTTGAGCAGTTCGATGCCGAGATTGAAGCGCTGGCGAAAAAGATTGTCACCAATTCCGGTTTTTCCCATGCCGCGAACAAGCGCCTGCTGGAAGCGACCGATGGTGGTCCACTCGACGCAGGGCTGCAATGGGAAGTGATGGAAAGCGAAGGCCATGGTCCGGATATGGATGCGCGGATCGGGGCGTTTATGGGGAAGGGCAAGTGATGGTCAGGTGCACCGATGTTTTTGATACCTTTAGTTTTCCAAAACTGACGCAAATTTTGGTCTTTTAGGACGGCAAAATTGGGTGGTCAGATATCATTCTCTCCGACAATTAAAACCTCGAACTGCGCAACCTTTGTCGAACCCATCGCCCGAACAAGCTCGCGATCTTGGTAGCCGGGCTGGATACTCAACCAGGCCATGAAAGTATCAATTCCGTTCGCTTCCATCGGGAATAGGCAAGTTGGGTCAGGCTCGCTGGAGTATAGCAGGAACACAACGTCCGCGCCCCAAGGCCCACTATCGTCGGTCGCGACGACGACCCGTGTAAGATCACGGATTGCCATCTTTCGCTCATGGCCCCGACCATCGCTCGTTACGATATCACTGCCGTCGAAGCTGACGTTCCACAGAGCCAGCGGCGATGCGCTTTTGAACTTCTTGAATAACCCGCCTAACATGGCCACGAAGTTACACTTTGCTGCATGTATTCGCAACTGGGGCGGCGGCCGAACAGCTGTTTGTGCATGGATTTCTCATCCCATCCAGAGGGGAAGCTTTTACCCTCAAAAGCAAAGAAAACTGCTCCGGCTCATGCCAGCGTCTCCATATCAATCACAAACCGGTAGCGAACATCGGATTTTTCCATCCGGTCATAGGCGTTGTTGATATCCTGCATCGCGATCATCTCGATCTCGGGCGATATGTTCTTCTCGGCGCAGAAATCGAGCATTTCCTGGGTTTCGGCGATGCCGCCGATGCCGGAGCCGGTGAGGATCCGGCGACCCAGCAGATGGCCGCTGTGCATTTCCGGTAGCGTGCCGATGACGCCGACCAGCACCTGCGCACAATCGACCTTCAGCAACGGCATATAATGGGCAACGGGGTGCGGCACCGGAATGGTGTTGAGGATCATGTCGAAGCTGTTGGCCGCGGCTGTCATGGCATCGCGGTCGGTGGACAATAATATGTCCGTGGCTCCCAAAGCCCTGGCATCGGCCATCTTGTCTTCGGTGCGGGTAAGCACGGTGACCTCCGCGCCCATCGCCGCGGCCAGCTTGACGCCCATATGACCGAGTCCGCCGAGGCCGACGACCGCGACCTTGCTGCCCGGACCGACCTTCCACTGCTTGAGCGGGGAGTAGGTGGTGATTCCGGCGCAGAGCAGGGGAGCGGCAGCCCCCATGTCCATGCCGTCGGGGATGCGCAGGACAAATTCCTTGCGCACGACGATCTTGTCGGAATAGCCGCCACGGGTAATGCTGCCATCGCGGCGATCCGTGCCGTTATAGGTGCCGGTCATGCCGCCGTTCAGGCAATATTGCTCAAGGCCTTGCTTGCAATGATCGCATTCCAGACAGGCGTCGACCATGCAGCCGACCGCGACCCGGTCGCCCTCGGCAAAGCCAGTGACATCTTCGCCGACCGCCTTGACATGACCGACAATCTCATGGCCGGGCACCACAGGATATTTGCTGCCACCCCAGTCGTTGCGCGCGGTGTGCAGGTCGGAGTGGCAAATGCCGCAATGCGATATTTCGATCAGGACATCGTCGTGGCGCAGTCCGCGCCGGTTGAAGGCAAAGGGCTCGAGCGGCTGATCCGGCGCATGGGTGGCATAGCCCCTGGCGGAATATTCGTTGGTCTGCTGGTCGGTCATGGTCGTGTCTTTCAAAAAAAGGGGCTCCGGCCGACAAGCCGGAGCCCTTATACTAGCGCAACAACAGCGCGTCCGCGCCCCGAAAGTCAGGCGCGGCTTGCGCCTAGAACTGCACGCGTTTGGTAAAGCCGCCATCAATCACCAGATGGGCGCCGGTGGTGTAGCTGGAGGCCGGGCTGGCGAGGAAGACCACGCCGCGCGCGACATCATCGGCGGTGCCGAAATCGCCCAGCGCGAAGCCGGTCTTGGTGGCTTCGTAAAATTCCGGCATGCCCTTTTCAATCTGCGACCAGTTGCCGCCGGGGAATTTGATCGGACCCGGGGAGACCATGTTGACGCGGATGCCCTTGGGGCCGAGCGACTGGCTGAGCTGGCTGCCATAGGTGATCAGCGCGGCTTTCATCGCGTTGAACGCCTGCGGAGCGACAAAGGTTTCGAAGGCGGCGGTGGAGGACATGAAGATCACGCTGCCATCGTCGGATTTTTCCAGATGCGATTCGAGCACTTCCATCGCCTTGACCGCGCCGAGGATATCGGTCTGGAAGGTGACTTCCCAGTCACCGGTGGCGCCGGCGCCGGAGGAGCTGACATTGTGGATGAAGATATCGCAGCCGCCGAGATCGCCGGCCGCCTTTTCCAGCCATTTCGCGTAGCCGTCTAGATCGGTCATATCGAGGGCGTCGGCGAACACCTTGCCGCCATGGGCTTCGAGTTCCTTTTTCGCCGTGGCGACCTGGTCGGCATTGCGCGAGAAAAAGGCGACATCGGCGCCTTCGCTGGCGAAATGTTCCAGCGCCGCGCGTCCGAGGCCGCGGCTGCCGCCGGTGAGGATGACTTTCTTGCCCTTGAGTCCCAAATCCATTTTCTTCTCCTTTGTGTGTCTTAAAAAAGCGGGGTTAGAATTTTGCTATCGCCGCTTCGCAGCTCCATCCGATACCGCGGCGCAGCAGGTCATAGATGATCGGCTGCTGCCAGCCGGACCGGTCAATTTCCGGCCACCAGTCGAGTACCGGTTCCATGTCATAATGGCCGCGACAATGGCCCATGGTCAGATAGAGCACCGCGCCTTCGCCCATCCGCCGGATATAGAAGACGGGATGGCGGCTCTTCTTGATGTCGCTGTGAACGAAGCCGCTGATATCATCCGTGCCATTATATTCGGTGTCGAGCAGCACGTCGAGTTCGGCGCGGGTCTCAACCAGATATTGCTCGTCGATGGTTTCAAAGCTGGGGATGCCCTTGACCAGCGGGTGATCCGGCTGGGCATTGTCGACGGTGAACGGAATGATCGGCGGATGCGACAGGAAGCGCGTGCCGAGCGTGTCGGCAAAGACCGGCATCTCGTCCGGCGCGTCGACCAGTCCGCTTTCGAGGAACTTCAGAACCGCGTTGGTACCGTGCAGGGCAAAATAGCGTCCGCCACCGTTGACGAAATCCTGGATGGTTTTCTGGGCCGCCTCGCTGGGCTGCACGTCGCAGGTGTAGCTGACCAGAAAATCCGCGTTCTTGATGGCATCGAGATTTTCATAATCCTCGAAGACCCGAACCCTGATCCGGTCATCTTCGGCGAGCAGCTTCATCACTTCCAGCCGGGCATAATCAATATCATGGTATTTGCCGGCGGCAACCAGCACGCACTGGATCGGTTTCTGGTCGGGGCGGCGTTTGGGCGCTTCGCTCATCATTCTTTTCCTATCACGGGGTTTGTCTGGCCGTCCCAGTCGAGATGCATTTGCCGCATCGCCGCGAAACCGTCGAGCCCGGCCTGCGGGATTTGCAGATATTCGATGATCGTGCCGGGGCCGCCGCCATAATCGGCATAGAAAGCGCCGCCGACTCCGCCGGGCAGACTAACTTCCTGAATGATCTCGCCACCGGCGTCTTCGGTCAACGCGCGGGCATGGCCCAGATCGTCGACGATCAGGCAGAGATGCTGCACGCCTTGCAAACCTTTTTCGCGCCAGTCCTTGAACATGGATGGTGCATCATTGTTCGGGCGGATCAGTTCGACCTGGATATCGCCCCAATAGCCGATCGCCATCGAGAACTGGATATCGGATGGCTCGCCGCGATATTTGACATTTTCCACGTCGACCTTTTCGGTGTGGAAAAACGGGCCTGCACCCATTTTCTGCGTCCAGTAGTCGAGCGCGGCGTCATAATCATCCGGCACATAGCTGATCTGCATAATCGAGCCGAGCTTGGCGAGGGAGGCGGGCTTTTCGCTCATTCGCTGTCCTTCCAGACCTGAGCGGAAGGCCGCTTGTCGATCCGGTCAACAAATTTTGCCAGATTACCGGTCCCCTCGGGCAGCGACCAGCCGACGGTATAGCCAAACTGGACGAAGCAATAAGCGATCAGGTCGGCCATGGTGAACTTGTCCTGGCAGATATAGTCCTTGCCCTCGAGCTGGGTGTCGAGCCATCTCCATTTATTGTCCGACATCCGTGACAGATCGGCGGCGCCTTCCGGGCCGACAACATCCATCCGCGGTTCAAACATCGGTCTGCCGACGCCCCCGCGGAAACCGAGGGTCATCGGTACGGCGATTTCCAGATCAATCCGCCTGGTCCACATCCGCACTTCGGCGCGCTCCAGTGCGGTCGATCCGATCAGTGCGGGTTCGGGATGGGTTTCCTCGAGATATTCGGCGATCGCCATGATCTCGCTGAGCATGAAGCCATTGTCCAGCTCCAGCACCGGCGTGGTTCCGAGAATATTCTTGTCGGCAAAGTCCGGCTGACGATTTTCCGCGGTCAGGATGTCGATGTGCACGCGCTCGATATCGAGGCCTTTTTCCAATATGAACATGCGTATGAAACGCGGGTTGGGACCAAGGCTGGAATAAAGCTTCACCTGACATATCTCCTTCGGGGCGGATTCGCGTCCCCCTCTATAGCATCCGAGGATACACAGGGAATCGCTGCGGGCTATCCTCTCAAAAACAACAGGCGGCGCTGCCAGAATCACTAGTGGCAGAGCCGCTTCATTGCGTTAGTTTACAGCCAAGAAGAATATTCAGTTTTCAGGAGAAGATAATGGTCGAGACGTTAACCGGACATAATCGGTCCAACGGCATTTCCT
>Ga0209346_1001078_pt1 | contig 17338 bp, 17 predicted proteins | sample AutmiccommunBRH9_FD_187381 | JGI IMG/M metagenome (GOLD analysis project Ga0209346, IMG submission 187381) | Deep subsurface microbial communities from Mt. Terri, Switzerland - Autotrophic microbial communities BRH/9 (SPAdes) (version 2) | ecosystem: Environmental > Aquatic > Deep subsurface >...
ATCGAATGCATCGGCGGGCCGGTCGACCGGTGGCGTAATGCCCTGATATTGCAGCTTCAGATCGTGCCAGGCGGTTGTATAATTGGCCGGCTTGATATCGCCCCGGAACACGCCCCAGCGCCATTTGTCGACCAGCAGGCCGAAGGGCAGGAACGCCACCTTGTCCATCGCCTGGCGCAGCAGCAGCCCGATATCCTTGTCCGCGCTGGGCACCTTGTCGGCGTCGAGCAGGCCCACCTGCACCAGATATTCCGGGGTGATCGAAAGCGCGACGGCGTCGCCAATGGCCTCGTGGAAGCCGTCATTGGCCCCATCGAGATGCAGGTAGCTCTGCTTGTTATAGGCGCGCTGATAATAATTGTGGCCAAGTTCGTGGTGGATGGTGGTGAAGTCGTCGCCATTCACCTTGATGCACATCTTGATCCGGATATCGTCCTTGTTGTCAATGTCCCAGGCGCTGGCATGGCAGACGACTTCGCGGTCCGCCGGCTTGGTGAACATCGAGCGTTCGTAGAAGGTCTCCGGCAGCGGTTCGAAGCCGAGCGAGGAGAAGAAGCCCTCGCCTGCCTTGACCATCTTCATCGCGTCATAATCTTTCGCGACCAGCAGTTCGGTCGTGTCATAGCCGATGTCGCCGGCGCCTTCCGGTGCAACGATATCATAGATATTGCCCCATTCCTGCGCCCACATATTGCCGAGCAGATCGGCGCGGATCGGACCAGTAGCGGGCTGGACCTCGGCGCCATATTTTTCGTTGAGCTTGTCGCGGGTGTAGCAATGCAGTTCGTCATAGAGCGGCTTGACCTGCGCCCATAATTTGTCGGTCAGCCTGGCGAAATCGTCGGCCGGCATGTCATAGCCGGAGCGCCACATCGCGCCGACATCCGCAAATCCGAGTTCCCGGGCGCCTTCATTGGCGATCTCGACCATTCGGGCATAGTCATCCTTCATCGGCGCGCCGACATTGGTGTGCCAGCTTTCCCACATTTCCTTGAGCTCGTCGGGGTTGCGGTTGGTGCCCATTGCAGCCTCGATATCGGAGCCGTTGATGGGCTTGCCGTTCAGCGTACCCTTGCCCTTGCCATAGGCCGAGTTGAGCTTGGTGGCGATTTCGTTCAGTTCGGTTGCGGCGCCCTCGGTGGTCGGGGCGGGCAGCACGATGCCGCCGCGCAGCTTGTCCAGCTTGCGCCGGGTAACCGCGTCGAGTCCCTCGACATCGTTGAACCGGGCTGCATCGATCGCCGCCTGTACCGACATGGTCGTGCCCTCTGCGCCGGCCTTGGCCGCGAGCGCGTCGGTATCATGGGTGATATAGGTCGAGTTGATCCAGTAGGTGCGGGCTGCATCGATCGAGAAATCATACAGCTTTTTTTCTGTTTCCTCGACGAACTTGCGAGCGTCGGCGGCCGTGGGTGGGGCGGATTCCGCCATCGCATCCTGTGCATGTTGCTGGGCGAGGGCCGGCGTGGCAATGGCCATGGTGGCGATCGCGACGATCGAAGCAGCGGTTTTCATTTTGTCATCCTCATCATTGTGATTTTGGTTAGAATTGAAACTTTATCCCGTGCCGGTCAAGTCCGCGTTTCGCGCCAGCGCCAGATCAGGGCAACGATCATCGCCACGGTGCCGACAATCCAGGCAATTATCTTGACCGGCTGGGCCAGGGCGGCGGTTGCCGCCAATATGTCGCTGCCCTGCTCGCGCAATAGCTGGACCAGCTGACAGACTGTTTCGACATAGTCGGACAGGCCGAAGAAAAAATAGGCGACAATGCAGAGCAGGCCGAGTTTTTTCAGGGTCGGTGATTGCGCCCGCTGCCAGATCAGCCGGCCGCCAATGATGCCGCCCGACATGTAGAGGGTGATGAAGACCAGATCGGCGATCATGCCCCAGCGGGCGAGGTCGAGCACGCCCGCCCTGGCCCAGCTTTGCTGGATGGCATTGACCCGTTCGGCGGTCGCAGCGCCTTGATGATCGCCGATACCTTGCGGAGCGATGGCGGTTTCCAGCGCTCCGCCCGAAATCAGGAGATAAAGCAACAGCGCCAGACCGCTGCCCCAAAAAATCCAGAAATTGCGCCAGCTATACAGGTTTGACATCATTCCTCCTATCCGACCAGAAAACGCACCATTTCCTGTCCCAGTTCCGCCCTGGTCACGCTGCTCATATGGGTTCCGGGAATTGCGACATGCCGGCCGTTCGGCAGCAGCGCGGCAAGTTCCTCCGGCGACCCATTGTCGCGATCCTCGCTGCCGCACAGGACCAGCGTTTCCGTTGCTATCCCGGCGACATCGTCCACGGTCAGGTCGGAGAAGGTGCCGAGCAGCAGCCGTGCCGCGACCGGGTCTATTTTCTGGCTTTTCATGAACTGGATCGCCAGCCAGTGCGGATCGCCGCGCCGGGCGCTGTCCCTTGAATCGATCGCCTCGAAGAAAAAGTCGCGTCGCCGGGCCCAGCCCGACAGGCCCTGCAGGCCCATGCCGGCCAATATCGCCTTGCCCGGCGTCGTGCCCGTCGCCAGCATCCTGGCGGTCGTGCGCGCGCCGAGCGAAAATCCGCCAAGATCAAAGTCGGATAAGCCGAGATGAGCGACCAGGGCCTCGGTGTCCTTCACTAGTATATCAGCGGGATAAGCGGCCGGATCATGCGGCGCCGCGCTGTCGCCATGGGCCCGCAGGTCGGGCATGATCACCCGGAACCCGGCTTCGGCGAGCGCATCGGCATGGCCGAACTTGATCCAGTTGGTATGGGCATTGGAGAACAGGCCGTGGAGCAGGATCAGGGGCCGCCCCTGCCCGATCTCGTGAATCTTGAGCGAAACGCCGTCAAAGGAGGAGAAATCCCAGTTTTTCGTGGTCATCAATCGGCTCTCACAATGCGAATTTGGCCAAGGTCGGGGTCGGGGGCCCCAAGGTCGGGGCCGGGGGCGGCAGTTCGGCAGCGTCCGTCGCCATTCGATTCAGCGGTCCTGGCAACAGGGATTTTGAACGAACGAACCAGCCGAGCCATATCGACAGCCTAACGTTTCGACAGCACGGAGGAAAGCGGGAAAAAATCTAGCGCTCGGCCAGACCCTTCTGCTTCATCCGCCAGAGCGCCAGGTCAATCCGGTCCTGTCCGAAAAACGGTTCGCCCTCGAACACCAGAGTCGGCACGCCCCAGTGGCCCGCCGCTTCCAGCGCCTTCTGATTGTCGGCAATTTCGGCGTCGAGCGCTTCGGCCTCCGTCGCGGCTTCCGCCTTCAATTCGGCATAGTCGAGGCCCGCCCGCTCGGTCGCCTTTTCCAGATGGTCGCCTTCATGCCAGCCTGCCGTGCCGCCCCAGATCATTTGCGAGACCTCATTGGCGAATTCCAGCCCCAGGCCGCGCCGCGAAGCCGCCTGCCCCATGCGGGTCAGTTCGAAAATATAGGGTTGTTCATCGGCGATCTTGCGGGTCGCGATATCCTGGACGATCGGATCGGGATTGGGCGGGGCCATCGGGATGCCCATAAATTGCGCGACACGAATCATGTCGCGGAACGTGTAGCCGAGCCAGTTGGGATGATTTTTCTCGAAGAAATCCGGATCCCGGATCGCCAGCGGATAGACGAAGCGCTGGTTGATCTTCAGGTCATATTTTTCGGTCAGTTCCACATAGCGCCGCGTGGCCAGATAGCTGTAGGGCGAGCGAAAGGACCAGTAGACGTCTGCTTGTAATGTCATGCCTGATGCATGGCATAATCGCCGGGCGAGAGAAAGCCGGAATCGGACGGCGCGATTTGCCGCTCGCCCTTCGTGGGGGTCGGCCCGAATATCTAATCATTGTATATAATAAAATCTGATATTATAAAGTCCGGATGAGCGACAATATGGGATTTCTGATCGGCGACATTTCCCGCCTGATCCGCCGGACCTTCGACCAGCGGGCCAAGGAAATTGGCGTCACCCGACCGCAATGGCGGGTGCTGACATGGCTCAAGCGTCACGAAGGGATCAACCAGAGCGCGCTGGCCGACAAGCTCGAACTGGATGCGATGACCTTGTGCCGGATGGTCGACCGGTTGCAGGATGCCAAGCTGGTCGAACGCCGCCCTGACCCTGCCGACCGCCGGGCATGGCAATTGTTCATGACCAGCAAGGGCTCGGCCCTGAGCAATCAGCTGGAACCGATTGGCGAGCAATTGCTGCAGGATGCGCTCGCGGATATGCCGGACCGGGACCGCGAGCATCTGCAGGTCCTGCTCGAACTGTTTCGCAGCAATCTGCAGGCGATCGACGAAATTGACGCCAAGCGGAAGCAGACCGCCAATGGCTGACAATCCCAACCCCACAATCGATGCAGAGGCAATGCAGACGATGCCCGGCGACGGGGGGGCGCCGAAGCGTTCGCCGGCACGGCAGATCGGTCGCTGGCTGCTGATGCTGTCGGTTCCGCTGCTGCTGGCCGCCGTCGGCACTTATTACTGGATCATCAGCGATCATTATGCCTCCACAGACAATGCCTATGTGCAGCAGAATATCGTGGCGGTTTCGCCCGAGATCGGCGGAAAGATCATTGACGTGGGGGTGAGCGAAAACCAGCTGGTTGCAGCCGGTGACCTGCTTTTTGCGATTGATCCGGCTCCCTATGAACTGGCGGTCGCCCAGAGCAATGCCCGCATTGCGGCCGCGCAGGTGGAAGTGCAGAATTTGCAGACCGATTATCAGGTCAGCGGCGTCGATATCGAGGCCGCCCGGCAGGACATTGCCTTCGCACGGTCCAATTACGAGCGGCAGGCGACGCTGATGGAGAAAGGCTTCACCACCCGCGCCCGACTGGACGCGGCCCAGCATGAAGTCGATCTGGCGCGGGCGAAGCTGAAATCGGCGCAGGCCGATGTGGTAGCCGCCAAGTCGCGGCTGTCGACCGGTTCGGCCGTGCCCGGCGAAAATCCGGATGTGGCCGATGCCGAGGTTGCCCGGGATCAGGCCCTGCTCAATCTCCAGCGCGCCAGGGTTCTGGCGCCGATTTCGGGACGGGTGGCCCAGTCCACCCGGCTGCAGACCGGTCAGATGATGGTCTCGGGACTGCCGGCGGTGTCGATCGTCGATGACCGGAACAGCTGGGTCGAAGCCAATTTCAAGGAAACCGACCTGGCACGGATGAAGGTCGGGCAGAAAGCCAAGATCACGATCGATGCCTATCCCGGCCTGGAACTGAACGGCGTGGTCGACAGTATCGGCGCGGGGACCGGATCGGAATTTTCCGTGCTGCCTGCGCAAAATGCCAATGGCAACTGGGTCAAGGTGACGCAGCGGGTGCCGGTGCGGATCCGGATTGTCGACAAGTCGCCGAGACAGCTGATTGCCGGCATCTCGGCCGAGGTGACCGTCGACCTGCAAACACGCGGTGAATAGCAGCGATCCGAACAGGGCCGCTTTGCCGGTCGACAACCGGATATTGCTGACGATGGCGGTGATGCTGGCCAATATCATGCAGATACTGGATTCGACCATCGCCAATGTCGCCCTGCCCCATATGCAATCGGGGCTGGGCGCGACACTGGACTCGGTCACCTGGGTGCTTACCAGCTATATCCTGGCCACGGCGATCGCCATTCCGATCACCGGCTGGATTGCCGACCGGATCGGGTCGCGGAACCTGTTCCTGCTGTCGGTGGCGGGATTCACCCTGTCGTCGCTGCTGTGCGCGACCGCGACAAGCCTGGAGCTGCTGGTCTTCTATCGGGTCATCCAGGGGCTGTCCGGCGCGTTCATCATGCCGCTGTCGCAAACCGTGATGCTCGACATCAATCCGCCGGAAAACCACCCACACGCCATGGCTATCTGGGGCATGGGCGTGATGATCGCTCCCGTTGTTGGCCCGATCATCGGCGGCTATCTCACCGAGAATTTCAGCTGGCAATGGATATTCCTGATCAACGTGCCGCTGGGCATCATTGCCGTGCTGATGCTGTGGACCTTGTTGCCGTCGCGGCCGATCACCAAGCGCAAATTCGACCTGTCGGGCTTTGCCCTGTTCGCCATCTTCATCGCGTCCTTCCAGTTGATGCTGGATCGCGGCAATCGCGAGGACTGGTTTGAAAGCTGGGAGATCATCATCGAATTCGGCATTGCCGCAGCGGCGCTGTGGATGTTCGCCATCCACATGGCGACCGCCCGCAACCCCTTTCTGTCGCGGGACCTGTTCCGCAACCGCAATCTGGTCACGGCAATGCTGCTGATGATCGTCGCCGGCGTGGCGATGTTCTCGACGATGGCGCTGCTGCCGCCGATGCTGCAGAATATTTATCATTACAGTCCGACCGACGCCGGCATATTGCTGGCACCGCGCGGGATCGGCGTGTTTCTGGGCATGGCGATCGGCAGCCGGCTGGCGAGCCTGGTCGACGCCCGCTTCGTGGTTGCGACCGGAATGGCGCTGGCCTCCTATTCTGCCTGGATGATGACCGGATGGAGTCTCGAGATGGAAAGCGCACCGATCATCGTGAGTGGCGTCATCCAGGGTCTGGGCATGGGCGCGCTGTTCGTGACGATGAACATCCTGGCCTTCTCTACCCTGCCCATGAGTTTGCGGACCGACGGCGCCAGCATGCTCAACTTGGCGCGGACCATCGGCGCCTCGGTCGGGATCGCCGTGTTCGTCGGGCTGCTCGGTCGGAACTGGCAGATCAGCCATGCCGATATTGCCGGCAATGTCACCGAAGCGCAGCTGTCGCCGGTCAGCCCGACGAGCATCGGCCGCCTCGGGCCCTATGGCGACCAGGCGATGGCGCTGATTGACGCGGAGGTGAACCGGCAGGCGCTGATGGTCGCCTATCTTGACGACTTCTGGCTGATGGCGCTGGTCACGGCGCTGTGCATTCCGCTGGTGTTCCTGATGAAGAAACCCCAGCGGACCAACGTCAATTCACTGGAAAGCGCGGGTGCGACGCACTAGCCCTTCTGCAAATGCTTGCGGCCCAGCAATTCCGCGATCTGCACCGCGTTGAGCGCCGCGCCCTTGCGCAGATTGTCGCTGACGCACCAGATGTTGAGGCCGTTTTCGACCGTTGGGTCCTCGCGCACGCGGCTGATGAAGGTGGCGCCGTCGCCGACACATTCGACCGGGGTGACGTAGCCTTCGTCCTCGCGCTTGTCGACCAGCATGATGCCGGGCGCGTCGCGCAGGATCTTCTGCGCGTCGGCGGCGGACAGTTCATTCTCGAATTCGATGTTGATCGATTCGCTGTGGCCGACAAACACCGGCACGCGGACGCAGGTCGCGGTAACCTTTATCTTCGAATCGAGGATCTTCTTGGTCTCGACGACCATCTTCCATTCTTCCTTGGTCGAGCCGTCGTCGAGGAACACATCGATATGCGGGATCACGTTGAAGGCGATCTGCTTGGTGAAGACGCGGTTTTCCTTGGGATCGCCGACGAAAATGGCGCGGGACTGTTCGAACAGTTCGTCCATGCCGCCCTTGCCGGCGCCGGACACCGACTGATAGGTGGAAACGACAACCCTCTTGATCGTCGCGGCATCGTGCAGCGGCTTCAGCGCCACCACCATCTGCGCGGTCGAGCAATTGGGATTGGCGATGATATTGCGCTTCTTGTAGCCGTCGATCGCTTCCGGGTTCACTTCCGGCACGATCAAGGGCACGTCCGGGTCCATTCGGTAGAGCGAGCTGTTGTCGATCACCACGCAGCCGGCGGCAGCGGCCTTGGGGGCATATTCCTTGGTCGCGGCGGAACCGGCGGCAAACAGGGCTATATCCCAGCCAGCAAAGTCGAAATGTTCGATATTCTGGACCTTGAGCATCTTGCCGGTGTCGCCAATCTCGATCTCGCTGCCCTGCGAACGGGACGAGGCAACGGCGGCGAGCTCGTCATAGGGAAATTCGCGCTCTGCCAGAACGTTGAGCATTTCGCGCCCGACATTGCCCGTAGCGCCGACAACTACAATTTTGTAACCCATGAAACTTTTCCTGTGCCTGATAGTAAAACAGCCGGTTTTCCTGATGGGGAGAACCGGCTGCCTGAAACTGTTATGAAGCGTTGGTTATTTTGCTTCGGTGCCTTTCACTGGCTGGTTCAAACGGCGCTCGGCAATACGGGCCCGCTTACCAGTCCGGCCGCGCAGATAGTAAAGCTTGGCGCGACGCACGACACCGCGGCGAACCACGGTGATGCTGTCAATATTGGGGGAGTAGAGCGGGAACACGCGCTCGACGCCTTCGCCGAACGACATTTTGCGTACGGTGAAGTTGGAGCCCATGCCGCGATTGGTCCGGGCGATGCACACGCCTTCGAAATTCTGGGTACGGACGCGTTCGCCTTCGACGACGCGGACACCGACGCGCAGCGTGTCGCCAGCACGAAATTCGGGGATTTCCTTGGACGCGATAAAGGCGTCGACGGCTTCTTTTTCCAATGTCTGAATCAGGTTCATGACCTATTCCTTATCTTTATCTTTTTCCTGCGCACCAGAGGGCGACTGATCCGGAGCATCCCTGTGACGCTCCCATAAATCCGGCCGCCTTAGCCGTGTATCTTCCTCTGCCCTTTGTTTCCGCCAAGCAGCTATTTTCGCATGATCCCCCGATCGCAAGACTTCAGGGATGATGCGCCCTTCCCATATCTGAGGTCGGGTATATTGCGGATATTCCAGAATTCCGGTTTCGAAACTCTCGTCATCTCCGCTAGAAGACGCGCCCATTACCCCGGGAAGCAGCCGAATGCAAGCGTCTAAAAGCACCAGAGCGCCCATTTCTCCGCCGGACAGGATATAGTCGCCGATCGACACTTCCTCAATGTCGCGGGCCTCGAACAGGCGCTCGTCAAATCCCTCGAACCGGCCGCAGATGATGGTGACGCCGGGACCGGATGCAATTTCGCGGACACGGGCCTGGGTGAGCGGTTTGCCGCGCGGGGTCATGGCGAGGATGGGGGCTTGTGATATGGAAAGACCCGTTCGTGCTGAGTTTGTCGAAGCACCGGCGGCGTGAGCAAGCTGCCCTTCGACAGGCTCAGGGCGAACGGACTTCTGTGCCACCACCGATCTTTCTATCCGCTCCGACGCATGGTCCACCGCAGCGGCCATCACGTCCGCGCGCAGCACCATGCCGGCGCCGCCACCGGCCGGGGTGTCATCGACGCTGCGGTGCTTGTCGGTGGTAAAATCGCGGGGATTGATGGTGTCGCAGGCCCATTTCCCCTCCTCGAGCGCCCTGCCCGCCAGCGATGTGCCGAGCGGACCGGGGAACATTTCCGGGTAGAGGGTCAGGATTTGGGCAGTGAAGGTCATTTTGTTTTGCGCCAGTTGATCCAGAGGATGGACGTGGTCATGCCGACGAAGAAACTGCCGAACAGTCCCACGGCTGCCCCGACCGACATCAGCATGATCCCTTCCCCGCCACAGGTTTGAACATCCGGGCAATTGGCGGACTGCAGCCACCAGAGGTTGAACAACCAGTAGATCACGAACAGGCCAGGTATCGGCAGGCTGGCCCAGAAGGGCAGCCACGCCAGATTTATATCCGGCTTCATATGCTTGGCCGTCTCGACAATAGCGATGGTCAGGCCCGTTATGACCAGGATGGCCACGATGAGCATCATTGCGGTTCGACGAAGTCCGCCTGCACGATCGCCGGATCGCCGCGCATATCGATTGCCTTGACCGGGACCATGAATTTCTTGCCGTTGGCGCGTTCGATCTCGATCACGTCGCCGGCGCCAAATTCGTAGATGGCGAAGATTTTGCCGAGCTCTTCGCCCTGGTCGCTGACGCAGCGCAGGCCGATAATGTCGATATGGTAGAATTCGTCCTCGTCCAGTTCCGGCAGGGCGGAGCGCGGGACGGTGAGTTCGGTGCCGCGGGCGGCTTCGGCGGCGTTGCGGTCGTTAATTTCGGCGATGCGGGCGATGGCCCCCATCTTGTGGGGCTTGACCGATTTCAGGGTCAGCTTGCCGCCGTTGAAACTCTTGTGGACGGTCAGGCTGTCGAGACTGTCGCAGAACAGCTTGAGCCGGACCTCGCCGGTGATCCCGTGGGCGCCGATGATGACGGCGAGCGGGACCGGCTTGTCGGGCGCGGATGTCAAAAGCCCCTCCCTGTCGGGGAAGAGGTCGGGGTGGTGTCGTGCCGCTTGTCGCTGCGCGAGCGATGTTTACACATCGCCACCACCCCAACCCCTCCTCTGAAGAGGAGGGGCCTGGACATTAGCTGGCGGCCTTTTCTTCGGCTGGCTTGTCTTCGGCTGGAGCTTCGTCAGCTTTGGCTTCTTCAGCGGGAGCCTCTTCAGTCTTGGCTTCTTCTGCAGGAGCGGCTTCGGCTGCCGGAGCTTCTTCAGCAGCAGGCTTTTCTTCTGCAGCGGCTTCTTCAGCCGGGGTTTCGGCAGCAGCTTCTTCAGCTGGCGCTGCTTCTGCCGGAGCGGCTGCGGCTTCCTTGGCGGCTTCTTCAGCTGCAGCGGCTTTTTCCGCTTTCTCTTCCAGACGCTCTGTGGCTTTTTCGCCCGGCTTGCCCTTGTTCGGGTTGTTGCGCGCTTCGCGCTTCAGCAGGCCGGCGGCGTCCAGGAAACGGGAAACCCGGTCCGATGGCTTGGCGCCATTGTCGAGCCAATGCTTGGCACGCTCGGCATCGAGCACCACGCGCTTCTCGTCATCCTTGGCGAGCAGCGGGTTGTAGCTGCCGATCCGTTCGATGAACTTGCCGTCACGCGGGGCGCGGACGTCAGCGACGACGATCTTGTAATAAGGGCGCTTCTTGGAACCGCCGCGGGACATTCTGATTGCTACTGCCATGATAATAAACCTTTCAAAAAAATATTAAAATTCAAATTGTTGCTTCATTTCTTCTTGTTCAATAAATTTGCCAGATCCGGGGGAAGCCCGCCGGGAGACATATCGGGAAGCCCGGGCATGCCGGACATGCCGCCGCCCTGACCGCCCATGCCGGCGCCAGCGGCTCCGCCACCGCCGCCAAACATCGACATCAAGCCCTTGATGCCGCCCATCTTCTTGATGCGTTTCATCGCCTTGGCCATTTCCTGGTGCATCTTGAGCAGCTTGTTGACGTCCTGCACGGTCGTGCCGGAGCCGATCGCGACCCGCCGCTTGCGCTTGGCGTTGAGAAGCCCGGGCCTTACCCGCTCTTCCTTGGTCATCGAACCGATGATCGCGTCCATGCGGCCAAGAATCTTCTCGTCCATCGCGCCGCCGGCCATCGCCTGCTTGGCCTTCTTCATGCCAGGCATCATCGACGCCAGCGCACCGAGGCCGCCCATCTGGGTCATCTGCCGCAGCTGGGCGCGCAGATCGTTGAGATCGAACTGGCCCTTGAGCATTTTCTCGGCCAGCGCTTCGGATTCTTCCTTGTCGACGACCTGGGCGGCCTTTTCGACCAGGCTGACGACATCGCCCATGCCCAATATCCGGCCGGCGACGCGTTCCGGGTGAAATTCCTCCAGCGCGTCGATCTTCTCGCCGACGCCGACAAATTTGATCGGCTTGCCGGTGACCGCGCGCATCGACAGCGCCGCGCCGCCGCGGGCATCGCCGTCCATCCGGGTCAGAACCACACCGGTGAGGGGGACCTGGTCGGAGAAATTCTGCGCGACATTGACGGCGTCCTGACCGGTCAGAGCGTCGACCACCAGCAGGATTTCCTGGGGTTTCGAAATGTCGGCCACCGCCTTCATTTCGTCCATCAACTGCTGGTCGACATGCAGCCGGCCGGCGGTATCGAGCAAGAGGACATCAAAGCCCTGCAATTTTGCGGCCTGAAGCGCGCGTCTGGCGATCTCCACCGGCTGCTGTCCGGCGACAATCGGCAAGGTGGCGGCATTGATCTGCTCGCCCAACACGGCCAGCTGTTCCTGCGCGGCCGGGCGGTTGACATCGAGCGAGGCCATCATGACCTTCTTGTTCTCTTTATCCTTCAGCCGCTTCGCGATCTTCGCGGTCGTGGTCGTCTTACCCGAACCTTGCAGACCGACCATCATGATGATGGCGGGTGGCGCAACCGACAGTTCCAGCGCACTGACTTCCGATCCCAGCATTTCGGCGAGACCGTCGTTGACGATCTTGACCACCTGTTGGCCGGGCGTCACCGACTTGAGGACCGACTGGCCCACGGCCTTCTCGGTGACTTTCTCCACGAAATCCTTGACGACCGGCAGCGCGACATCGGCCTCGAGCAGGGCGATCCGTACTTCGCGCATCGCGCCGCGCACATCTTCTTCCCGGAGGGCACCGCGCCCGCGCAGCTTGTCAAAAACGCCACCAAGACGGTCGCTCAGCTTGTCAAACATGTTCCCGCCTTTCCTTCATCAAAACGGCCCGAATTCCGGCCAACGCAAAAAGCGCCGGTGGGCGAAACCTCGCTGACCGACGTGTGAGTTTTTCGAACTCTAAACTGAACAGACAATGCATATTGCCGATATGGAGGCGCTGTTAGTGCAGTTCGGGGAATTTCGCAAGCACGGAATTTTACGATTGTGAACAGATGTTAACCAGAAATTGAGAACTGATCGTCAAAAGCGTCGCGACAATAGTGGGAAAATGACTATGGCTCGACCAGTAGCCGACCAACATCTAAGATTGATGAAGAACGGATACAAGATATCTGTGGGACGCGATGTGTTGACCGGCGCCATTGTCATCCTTGCGATCCTGATGTTTGCGGGAACCGGCGGTACCGTATTGTCCGATGCCATCAACTCGATTTCCGGCCAAGCGAGAGCCGGCGACAATGTTCTGGTATCGGCCTTTCTGCTCAATATCGCCCTGATCCTGTTCGGCTGGCGTCGCTACAAAGATCTGACCAAGGAAGTCGAGGAGCGGGCAGCCGCCGAACAGCGCGCCCATTCGCTTGCGGTTACCGACCCGCTCACCGGTTTGCTCAATCGCCGTACCATCGGCGAGCGAACAGCGGAGATGATCAGCCTCGCCCAACGCAGACAGAAGAGCATCACCTTCCTGATGCTCGATCTCGACAATTTCAAGACGATCAACGACATGCATGGTCACGGTGCTGGCGATGCCGTGCTGAAACAGGTCGCAGCCCGTATCTCCGAAGTCCTGCCACCCCAGAATCTGCTGGCAAGACTGGGAGGAGACGAATTTGCCTGCGCCTTCATTTTCGATCCCGAGCAGCCGAAAATGGTCGAACAGATTGCCGACGACCTGATCGATGCCATCGCCGCACCGATCATCGAAGACGGCGTCCAGCTTGTTGTTACCACCTCGATCGGTATGGCGCGCTATGACATGGAATCGGAAGGCGTCGATGTATTGATGCGCCGCGCCGATATTGCCATGTACTGCTCAAAAAAGCAGGGACGCAACCGCCATTGCTGGTTCGATTCAAACATGGAGAAGGAACTGCAAACGCGCAGCTTGCTGGAAACAGGCATGCGCGTCGGCATTCCCAACGGCGAATTTGTCCCCTATTTCGAGCAGCAGATTGATCTGGCGACCGGCAAATTGACCGGCTTCGAAATGCTGGCCCGCTGGGAATCTCCGACCCAGGGACTTATCTCTCCGGAAATATTCATTCCGATTGCGGAAGAGACCGGCATGATTGGCGATCTGTCGCTCAGTATCCTGAGACAGGCGCTGCAAAATGCCAAGCACTGGGATTCCTCTCTGTCCATTTCGGTCAATATCTCCCCGGTACAGCTGCTCGATCCGTGGCTCGCCCAGAAAATCGTCAAACTGCTGGTGGAAAGCGGATTCGCGCCCAATCGGCTGGAAATCGAAATCACCGAAAGCTCGCTGTTTGAAAATCTGAGCCTGGCTCAGTCGATTGTCGGGAGTTTGAAAAACCAGGGCATCAAGATTGCGCTGGACGACTTCGGAACCGGCTATGGCTCCCTTGCCCATCTGCGCGCCCTGCCCTTTGACCGGATAAAAATAGACCGCAGCTTCGTATCATCGATCCTCCGCAATCCGGAAAGCAAGGCAATCGTGAAAGCGATCAACGGTCTCGGCGAGAGTCTCGGCATGCCGATCACGGCAGAGGGTATTGAAGACAAGGAAACCGAGGGTGAACTGCGCGACATCGGCTGTTCCAGGGGCCAGGGATGGTATTATGGACGTCCGCTGACCATTGCGGAAACAGAGAAGATTCTGGCCGAACGGAATTTGCTGCCGGTGGAGGAATTGACAGACGAGGTGTTTGAACCATCCGCCAGGATTGATCTTCCGATCCAAGAAAACCCGCTGCAACAAACGGCCTAGACCTGTTCGCGGTTGATCGGGAGAGCCGAATTGCTGGACTCGCGGGGATGCCATCCCTAAATCGCCAGTCATGACGACAGGACGCTTTCACAAAATGCATGGACTGGGCAATGATTTTGTCATTATCGATGCGCGCGAGGAAGAAATGGAACTGTCCGCCGCACAGGCGTCTGCCATTGCCAACCGGCATAGCGGGATCGGTTGCGACCAGCTGATTGTCTTGCGACCATCCCGGCAGGCCGACGTCAGAATGCAGATATTCAATGCCGACGGCAGCGAGGTCGGAGCCTGCGGTAATGCCGCCCGCTGCGTCGCCAAACTGATCGGGCACGAGACCCGGATCGAAACCGCTGGAGGTGTCATCACCGGCCATGCCACTGCCGAAGGTGCCCGTGTCGACATGGGCACGCCCCGTTTCGAGTGGCAGGCCATCCCCCTCGCCTATGCGATGGACACGCTGGCCATGCCGGTGGGCTGGGAGGAATTGCAAAATCCGGCCGCGGTCAATGTCGGCAATCCGCATGTGATATTTTTCGTCGACGACAGCGATGCGGTGGAACTGGAGCGGCTGGGCGCGATGATCGAAGTCGATCCGCTTTTTCCCGAAAAGGTCAATGTCAACATAGCCCATATCGAAGATGGCGCCATCCATCTGCGCGTCTGGGAACGGGGGGTCGGGCTCACCATGGCTTGCGGGACCGGCGCCTGCGCCACTGCGGTCGCCGCAATCAGGCGAGGCCTGGTCAGCAGTCCCGTGCAGGTGAATTTGCCGGGTGGTGCCCTCAGGATCAGCTGGAAGGATGGCGAGACCATCAAGATGCAGGGGCCGACCAGCTATGTGTTTGCCGGTGATGCCGACTGGGCACAGTTCGGATGAGCGCCCCGGAAATGATCAGCATGGGATGCCGGCTCAATATCGCCGAAAGCGAAAAGCTGCGGCAGAATCTGGCTGCCAGCAATTTCGACGGGGAAAATCTGATCATCGTCAACAGCTGTGCGGTGACAAACGAGGCCGTCCGGCAGACCCGGCAGGCCATCCGCCGCGCCAAGAAGCACAATCCGGGAAAAGACATCATCGTTACCGGTTGCGCGGCGCAGATCGATCCTTCGATGTTTGCGGCGATGCCGGAAACCAGCGCGGTGGTCGGCAATGGCGACAAATATGATGCGGCCAATTTCAAGCTCGGGCTGCACAGCAATCGCCCGGATATCCGCGTATCCGATATCATGCGGATCACCGAGACCGCGCCGCATATGGTCAGCGCCTTTGCCGACCGGTCGCGCGCCTTCGTCGAAATCCAGAATGGCTGCGATCATCGCTGCACCTTCTGCATCATTCCCTTCGGGCGGGGCAACAGCCGGTCGGTGCCAGCCGGCCTGGTTATCGAACAGGTACAGGCGCTGGTCGACAAGGGCTTTCAGGAAGTGGTTCTCACCGGGGTAGATGTTACCAGCTATGGACCCGATCTGCCCGGAGAGCCGACGCTGGGCCAGTTGATCGAACGCATATTGAAACATGTCCCGGCATTGTCGCGGCTCAGGCTGTCGTCGCTGGATGGCATCGAGATTGACGAGCGCCTGTTCGACCTGCTCACCGCAGAAGCCCGGATCATGCCGCATGTGCATCTTTCGCTGCAGTCCGGCGACAACATGATCCTGAAACGGATGAAAAGGCGCCACAGCCGGGAGCAGGCGGTGGCCCTGGTCGAGAGACTGAAAAGCAAAAGGCCGGAGATTGCCGTCGGCGCGGATATCATCGCGGGGTTCCCGACCGAAGATGAAGCGATGTTCGCCAATAGCCTGGCCCTCGTCGAACAATGCGACATCGTCCATGGCCATATTTTTTCCTATTCCCCCAAACAGGGCACGCCAGCGGCACGGATGCCGCAAATCGAAGGCCAGGTTATCAAGGAAAGAGCAAAAATATTGCGCAAGGCCGTTGCCCGGCGCGCGCAGGGCTGGCGACAGTCGCTGATCGGATCGCGGCAAAATATCCTTGCGGAAATGTCCGGCGACACCGGCTATGCGGAAAATTTTGCCCGAGTAAAAATGGATTCGTCCGTAACCCGGGGGCAGATCATGCCGGTGGAAATTACCGGTGTGCAAAACAAGCAACTGATTGGCAGGGTGGCAAAGTGACGGAGAAAAACAGTTGGAAGGATCGCCTGTTCGGCGGCTTCAGCAAGACATCGTCGCGGCTGACCGAAAATCTCGCCGGCCTGGTCACCAAGGCCAAGCTGGATGAGGCGACTCTGGATGATATCGAAGATGCGCTGATCCTGTCGGACCTGGGTCCGGCCACGGCCGCGTCGATCCGGGAAAAGCTGGCGGTCGAGCGGTTTGAAAAAGGGCTGAGCGAGCAAGCGGTCAAGGAGATCATCCAGCGGGAAATAGCGGCGATCCTGGAGCCGGTGGCAGTGCCGCTGGAAATTGATGCCTTTCCCCGGCCGCAGGTCATTCTGGTGATCGGGGTCAATGGCTCCGGCAAGACCACCACCATTGCCAAGCTGGCGCACCTGTTTCTCGAACAGGATTACGGCGTGATGCTGGCGGCGGGAGACACGTTCCGGGCCGCAGCCATTGGCCAGCTCAAGATCTGGGCAGAGCGGCTGGGCGTGCCGATCATCAGCGGGCCGCAGGGCGGCGACAGTGCCAGCATCGTCTATGAAGGCGTCAAGCAGGCGACGGCGACCGGGATCGACGTGTTAATCGTCGATACAGCCGGGCGCCTGCAGAACCGGTCCGAGCTGATGGATGAACTGGACAAGATCCGGCGGGTGCTGGGACGGCTCAATCCGGCAGCGCCGCACAATGTCGTGCTGGTGCTGGACGCGACGACCGGGCAGAATGCCTTGTCGCAGATCGAAGTGTTCCGGGACGTGGCCAAGGTCACGGGACTGATCATGACCAAGCTGGATGGCACCGCACGCGGCGGCGTACTGGTGGCGGCAGCAAAACAATTTGGACTGCCGATCCACGCCATCGGGATCGGGGAAACCGTCGAAGACCTGAGACCATTCAAGGCCGAAGATCTGGCCGCAGCCATAGCCGGGATAGAAAAATGACCGAAGCAACCGCAATTGAAGAGATTCCGAAAGACCACAGGGGCCTGAGCTTTGCGCTCGATTTCGG
>Ga0209346_1001082_pt1 | contig 17291 bp, 20 predicted proteins | sample AutmiccommunBRH9_FD_187381 | JGI IMG/M metagenome (GOLD analysis project Ga0209346, IMG submission 187381) | Deep subsurface microbial communities from Mt. Terri, Switzerland - Autotrophic microbial communities BRH/9 (SPAdes) (version 2) | ecosystem: Environmental > Aquatic > Deep subsurface >...
TGAGCAACTTATGTACATTATGTACCAGTCTCAACGGCCTATCTCGAAGTAATTAAAAATCAATTACTTACGCGTATGATGGTCGGGAAGAGAGGATTTGAACCTCCGACCCCAGCGTCCCGAACGGAGCACTGCGCCAATATAACCATTTTACATTATTATTATTTTTTATCCTTCAGCGGTAACAGTGTTACCAACCAAGTCACCGCCGGCAGCTGTAAAAATCATAAACAGATCGTCCAAATTATGTTCTCTCTGTTTATAACCTGCTCCCGGGAGCGATGCCCATATTTTTCTTATTTTCTGAATCGCCTCTATTATTTTTCCTGCTTTCACATCCTCTGCAGCGCCTCGTTCCTTAATCAGCCTGAGGGCGATTGCATCCTGGGATGCCGGCGAAAAATCGGACAGGCGAAGAACCTTCCTGTAATGATCGAAAGTTCGTTTAAGGATCTGGTATCTGCCGGCAGCGGTGGACGAGAGCTTATCGTGGATCCGGATCAGTTGGCGGGGGTGATCAGAATAGTCATGGAATAATTTCACCCGGCCGGGAAGTGACCCGACCAGGACATTATAGCCGTTGTCCGATTCATCGATGAGTTGCCGGCCAAGTTCAGACCAGGCAAGCATATCAAGAAAGGCTTGTTCGTTTCTTGTCATTTTTCCACTTTCTCCTCAAGTACGGTTACCCACGTTGTCAGCTGGGCCACCTGGTCGCCGCACTCCTTGACTCGCTGGGTGTTGGTGTTCAGGGCAGCAGTGACGTGGCGAAGCTCGGCTGTTATGGCTTCGTTGGCTCGCAGGCAGATATGGTCATGGGCTTTAAAAGATACGAGTCTCGGTTCTCCCTCCGGAGTGAAGAATTTTCCATCTATTTTAGAAAGTTCAGTACGTATGTCGACTATGTCCCTTGCTTGAATATTGACTATATCGTCGCTGTTTTTGTTGATTTTGGCAGAGAGACGGCCATAGGCAACGCCGACCGCGAAGGCGTTAAGGATTAACGTACCGATAAAACCGGCTATGGTGAGAAACATCGCGTCGATCTGCATGTCATGCCTCGTGAACTGTTCGTGTAAACTTTTTTGAGCCTTTGCCGGTCATGTACCAGCGGATCGCCAGCATCCGCCACCGGGCTCGCCGCCACCACATCTTTTTTTTGACGCAAATCGCATAATACTCCTGGTCGATGATCGGCTGCAGTTCTGCCGGTAGCAGCCCCAGGTTGACGTAATCACAGAGCACGTCATGGACGCAGGAGGCCTCCATCGATGAGCGGGTATCGATGCATGGCCCACTGTTGCCGTCCCAGGGGTAGCCGCGGCGGATAGTCAGCCTGCCGTCCGGCTGCAGATCGGTGTGATCGTCGCTGACGGCAAAACCTTTGACCGAGGTTTGGACCGTGAAGGTTTCGGCCACGACGTATTTATAGCCGTCCCAGTATTTCATGATTTTCGACCTCCTGGCCGAAGCTACAATTCTCAGATCTGCCTGCCGCAGTTCGGGCAGCGGCATACTTTATCATCGATGGGGTAATGACAGTGGGGGCAGGTCATTCTATGGCAGCCTCCGGCAGGATGTTTTCGTTGGTTGTTACCGGACCTGTACCATCGCCCTGATTGTGAGACTGGTTGAACTGGACATCACCATTGTAGCGGTTATCCGGTTTGGCCACGGCAGCTGAGAGAACGTTGTCGGCTGCATTGATTCCCATGCCGATAATCGTTCCGTCTTTAATGTCACCGGATACACTGCGAACAGTTTTCCATACCGGGTGCTCGCTCGGCTCGGTGGGCAGCTGCTGATCAAAACGAGCCTGCTCGCGATAGGAAACCACCGGCAGATATTCGGTGGTAGTGACTGGTTCGATCATCCCGGGATACTGAACGGTTTTGACTACCGGCTGCCAGCTCATGGTCATACCTGAGTTCTCGTGAGCCTTGCGTATGGTATTGTCCCTGTTGCGAAGGGTATCGTGGATCTCATGTTCCTTGGCAACCGAGGCATCGGCCGTATATCCAGCGGTATTTTGCACCACCTCACCGGCCTCGTTTACCATGGTATCGGTGAGCGGGATCAGCCCGCCTTTGCTCCCGCATCCGGACAAAAAGAAAACAGATAACAGACAGGTAAATAACACGAATAACGATCTGATCATTTCACACCTCAATCTCAAAATGTTGCAGGTTTGGGGCTTCAGCAATGATCGCCCCGTCTTTGACATAGGCCTTTTTCGGGGCGGCAACACTGACCCCCAGGACCCGCATGGCGCCGCCGCCGGATGTGGTCACCGTGCTGGTGCCGTCCGAGTTGACCGAGATCACCGTGACGACGATCATCGGACTGCCGGGCAGCAGCCTTCTAAATCTTGCCCATAAATTAGTTGCCACAGTGGGACCTCATTTCTTATGCCGGATTTTCCAGCGCGTTTATCGTGATCTTGGCCGTCACATAATTCGCTGTTTCGACCGATCCGTCATTTACCGCAGTCGCCCGAGCAAATATCTGCACGGCTTGATGAGTGACGGAAACGTCGAGGTAGGGCAAGGTGATTGCCGGCAGCCAGCCGCCGAAACCATCGACACTCAACTCCCAGGTTACCCCGGCATCCGCCCCGGTTATTGCCACCTCTATATTTGAATAGTTGTCGATGCTGCCGGTATCATCGCTCGCCCAGATGAAAAGGTCAGTTGCCGGGCTTGCCGTGACCGTTGTCGGGATGCCGGTGCCGTTGAGGGTGAACGATACGGCAACCGGATCGGATCCATCGCCGGAGGAGTATGCGTCGGGGGTCGCGGTGTTATCTTTTGTCAGTTGGATCATTTACGCCTCTAATTGCCGTGATATCTCTCGACATCGATTGTTTGTCTTACCTTCAGGCCATCACGGCCCTTGGGGGATGTGACCGAAACGGCGGTGACAAAGCCCTTCCAGGATGATGCCCCGAGGTTGTACTCGATGATACTGCCCAGCTGGATGATCCCAGGGACGGCCGGGGCGGCAAAGACCGGCAGTTCGATCCGGTGCTTCGACCATTTTCCCGATGCGCCGAGAGTTGCAATGCCGAGAGATCTCGCCGCTTCGGTCGCGGTGATCAGGCGATTGGTGATCATTGGGGCGAGCAGATCCCCGGCTGATCCTTCGCGGGTGACGGTAGCGGAGATGCCGCCAGCCTCGCCGGAAACAAAGCAGGCATTGAAGAACGGCCTCTCATCCCATTCGCCGTCAATCCTTGCCGTCATCGAGGCCGGAATGATAAGATCGGGAACCGCGCTGCCGAGCTGCCACGGCGCAACCTTGTAGCGGGGTTTGATGGTGATGGTCTGATTGACCATGTCGGTCTGGACGATGGCCCGGCAGGTGTCGGCGATGGCTTTGATTACCTGCATTGGGGTCTGATCCTGATAACAGTGTACATTTGCCGGAACCAGCCAGTCATCGAGCCCCTGGAAGGCCACGCTCCAGCCGGTATTCTCCAGTTCGTAGGCCATCAGCTGCAGGGCGGTACGTTCATTTACCTCGGTATAGGTCCGGATCTCGGCCATCGGTGCGCCGAGCTGGGCGGAGATCGACCGGCCGTCAATCGACCGACTCCTGCTGCCGAAGGCCTCACCCTTTGCCCAGCGGTCGACCTGGAACTTCCAGAGGTGGCCGTTGATCGCCGCCTCGACCAGGACCGGCCCTTCTTCGGTCGGCTCCAGGAGGGCAAGGCTTGCGTCGCTGCCGATAGTTGCCTTGAGCGTCCAGTAGAGACTATCCCAGTCGGTACCGATGATCATGCCGGTGATATCGATCGGCGTCCGCTCCGGCAGCCGGGTAAGATAAGCGGTGTTCAGCATGGCATACACCGAGGCCCAGGGGCCGGTAGGAATAAGGCCTGGCTTAATGTAGAAATAGGCATCACGCCAGCCTGAAGGCTCGCGATGGCTGCACCGACGGTCATAGGTGAACTGGTCAAACCGGAACCGGATGTTGTCGCCATCATCGACCAGGGTGATCGGCACATGAATGTTGAAATCAAGGCTGTTGCCGGGCTGCGGTTCATAGCGCCGCCAGCAGATCTCCTGATAATACTCCTTGCCCCAGACGGTTCGGTGCAACTCGTCTTTCGGCGGAGGGTTTCCCCAGGGGATGTCAAAAGCTCCAAGATCGAGGACCCTCTTGGCATTATGAAGTATCGAGATAAAAACTTCTTTTGCAGGCGGCGAGATGCTTTTACTGCCATGATCCACATCGATTGCATTGAGCAGACTCCAAGGTATCTTCCTGAGATGATCGGCTGCCGTCTTGTCCCGCCATCGCGAGATGGTGCTTCGGTTGATTTTCTTGGTACAATCATTCCAAGCCGCACGCCTCGAATTATCTTTTGCGCCTTTGTCAATCCAGCTGGCTGAAGTTTTGGCCTCGACCATAAGCCGTTTGATCCAGCCCATGCCGATTGAGGTTGTGAGTTGCCGACGATCCTTCCAGCCCGATTTTGCCTGATTGTCGAGAGCCGAAAATTCTCCCCAGGCAACATCAAAATCAGGCTTTGCCGGCTGAACAATGACTGTGATTGCCGCGCTGGTATCTGTCGATCTTGCCCTGACGTTGCTGACCGTAGCTTTGACGTCGAAATCTGCCGTGATCCTGGCAGAAGTGGTGATTGTCGCTTTAGTATCAAAGAAGGCTGATAGCGCATTGCCGATTGCCGCCAGGCTGTCTGCAGACAGCAGTCGCTGATTACTGACTGCTCCTTGCAGGTCAAAGTGGACGGTGATGGGTTTGCCCGATATCGCTTCGCCGAAAACGATGTTTCCGCCGTCATGTGGGACGTAGTCTCCGGATAGGGCCAGGACGATGTTTGAGCCGATCTGCGGATCATAGGCCATATCATGCCGTTACCTGTGAAATGTAATCGACAACTTCGGCGTTATAATTGCCGGTGTTGTCCATGGCGAGGACCAGCAGGCTGCGTTCGGCAAATTCCGGTAATCCTTTGACCTCCCATTCGCCAGTGATCGGATCGGACATCGTCATGGCATAGACGACAAAGCTGATTCGGTTTACTATTACGACTGTTCTTTGAGCCGGGACTCCGTCCACGGTCACAATACCGGCTAAACGATTGCGGTCGGTGCGAGGCGAAGGAGAAACTACAACGACTATTTCAAAGATGATCATGGCAATTCTCCTTATTCGGACAAAGCGAAGAATAGTCCGGCAACGCCATGATACTGGTATCTGTTACAGCACCACATCACATACATATAGTTTTTGCCGTCAATGGTCACTTCCTGCAAGTTGGGGTATGGATGCCGGACAAGAGGGGCGAGAACTCCAGGCATTATGCCACGAAGCGTTTTTGCCGTTCCATTGTTGATCATGAGTTTCGAGGCGAAAACCCCGGTAGCTTCCGAATAGGGCATTGCGCAGTAATCACTTCCGTAGGCATTTGCAGTGTTACTTGTATTAGCAGGTGGGGGGATAAGCGCCGAGACTGCAATGCTGCCAGCTACTCCGGTCAAGGCTCTGGCAATACGGGCATAATTCGATCCTGTTGAGGCGCTTTCTCCTGCGTGACCGAACGATCCAGGGTTTGTGCCACCACTCGTAGAACGTGTCCAGTGGAACAGGCAATTGAAAGCGTCGTCCGGATAGAGCTTGATGAAGTCACCAAAGAAAAAACATAGACCGTATGAGCCACCGCTATACGCTGTGCTTTCACTCGAAGGCATGACAGTCGTACTTGGATAGCAGAAGAAGTATATCCACGTATCGTTAGCGACAATTACCCACGGTCTCGCTGTAGTGTTTTGGGATGCAGAGACGGTTGCATACAGGTCACTGGCACTGCCAAAACTGAATGAGCCGTCTATCTCGGAAGTCATGGATTCATAGGCCGTAACTATAGGCTGGGCAGCGTTCGCCGCCGCAAGTCCATCAACTCTCAGAAAAAAACCTGTCCCATTTGCCGGATTTGGTCTGAAAGCGGCCTGAGTTTCGGCAACATTCATGAACGGTCTGGTCCATCCTGCGGGCAGTTTTTCACCATATCCGTCAACAAGACAGGCGGTGAGCACGGCAATCAGGCTGGTCCGCGTTCCACACAGAACCGGCGCGTTGCCATCTGTTGATTTATAAACTGTTGGTATTGGCATTATTCCGCGTCTCCTCGTATCTGAATGGTGAATTGATCATTTGGCTCAGTGACCGGACCCTGCAAGGTTGTTCTCGCAATCCACAAGGGGCCGATAGGCCCATCGGTGTTGAACCGGAGAGCATTGTTCGCCGCCCAACCTGTTCCCCAGCCGCGATAATCGATGAAGAAATACGGCTGGGTGGTGGCTGGATTGATTGGAGCGCAGTCCTGGGTGATATAGCCGCTGCCGATGATCCCGAGCTTTTCCTCAATTATGTCGAAGGCAGTTTCGTCGGTGAATTTCAGACACCATCTGCCATTGATCCCGCCTGCGTTGGTAACGATCAGCGGATAGTTGACCTCATTGTATGAGGCGTTGGTGGCATCGCCGATCAGGTTGTTCGACCAGACTGAGGTCCAGGTCTTTTGGTCGAAGAGGCCGTAGGCTCTGGCCTGCAGATCCCCGTATAAAAGAGCGGAAGAAACATAGGTGCCCTGCACCGGGTAATCGTTGGTAAGGCCGGAACCGACGATGATCTGGCCGTTGATCTGGACACCGGAGACAAGAGACATGTCCTCGATCCGGTGCATGGCGATAAGAGGCTGGATGTATTCACTCAGATCCAGCGGCGTTGCCATGGTCAGTTTCTGCGTGTCTTTATCCCAGTTGTAGAGGGTGGACGGCACCCGTACCGGAATCGGCTCGGAGGAATCATACAACTCGACATGGGCGATGTTTTCTCTCGGCAGGGTCAAGACCTGCCCGGCAGACAAGGGATTGGCAAGCTGAGTCGTCTGGGTGTTGTGAATGACGACAACATCGCCGGTCCTGACGATAGGCACCCGGCCGTCACTCGGCAGGCGGACAGGGTCAAGGCCGATCAGATCGGCGTTCAGCGGAATGTACGAATAAACCACGCAGGCATAGGTCAACGAGTCGGCAAAGACCGGCACCGGCTTAAAGGTCTTGCCGTCTCTTACGTCATCTTCGTGATACCAGGGCTCATCAAAATATGAGCCGTCATCGGTTACCCATTGCCCGAACTTCAACCAGACGATGCCTTTCTCATAATCAACCACGCCGCCTACCAGTGAGCCGGAGATCGAACCATCAAAGTTGCTGGTGCCGGAAACGGCTGTACCGTCCAAGGCCACGCCGCTGATCGAGATCGAGCCAGGGCGAAGCGGTGCGCCAGGTGTCCGGAAGGTGGCATCGGTCAGCAACTGTCTGCCGATCCTGGCCGAGAGAGAATGAACCTGGATGACATTGCTCCCGCCGTCATAAACAGTGAGAGTTGCAATCCCGGTTGAGTAATCGATAGTTCCGGCCTCGACCCCGAACCCTGTTTTTGGATCGACATTGCGATAGAGCTTGCCGAGGCGGTCAACATACCGGACCCCGCTCCACGAGAAAGAAACCGATCCAGGGAGGATGGTATAGCCGACATGGTTCTCGAGAAGGTTGATGACAAAGGGTTTAGCCGGGATGATCTCATCGGCTGTCTCTACTCCGGCAGCGGTCAGCGAGTAGGAAAAATTTACTTGCCCGACAAAAGAGTCAGCCCAGGCGATAATGCGGGTCTCCGTGTCGTAATATTGAATATTCTTTGAACAAAACCCGAAGGACGCTCCTATTGCTATACTCATAATTTCCCCTTAACCAGCACAAAGTCTGAAGGTGTACGGCTCTTTCCATTCTTCCAGACCTTCAACATTAGTCAGATCGAACTGGCAGACGCCGGTGATATAATCAATCGTGCCGCTGATGCCGTTGGCTTTGGTGTTACCAGGCCATGTGGTGTGCGATACCGGCACCGGAATAGACCAACCAGGAGCCGACATATTGCCGGACCCATCATCACGCAGAGCATAGACATGCTGGTAACTGGAAAAAGCAATCAAGGCATTGATGGACACGCTGCCCGGTTTGATCGGCGCTTGTGGCAAGGTGATGGTGCAGAGGCCGTTTTGGTTGGCAGCTGTCGCCCCGGCCACCAGCGGGTATTTTTCATAGTCTATGGAGTATTCGCCCCCGGCAACCGGCAGAGCGACTGGCCTGAAGGCAATCTCGCCGGTGGCGTAGTTGATCCAGCCTGTTGCGTCTCCAGTGAGATACCCGAGACCGTCATCAGTGGCCGTTCCGGTGCCGCCTGCAGCGACCGGCCAGGTCATTATAAACGAGCCGGGATCAACGGGCTTATGGGCGAGAGTGTGGCTGATCTCGGCAACATCAATCGATACTTCGCCCGACAGATCGACGGTCTCAATGGGATTTGCCCAGTTGAAGATGATCGCAGTCTCCACATCCGGCAGCGCCCCGCAGGTAAGGATGATGCTGCCGGTCGCATAGTTGACCGTGCCGGTCCCGGTATTGGCTATATCCGGGATGAGGACGCCGTTGCCATTATCTCGGAGCCGGTACCATTTGCCCTGGGCCATGTAATCGACCCAGATGCTTTTCGGGATCGGCAGCGGAGCCAGGATCGCGGTGTAGTTGTAGCCTCGATTGGACAGCTCGACATATTTAAAAAGGGTGTTCGGCACCCTTGGCACCTCGACACCGACGACAGCGGTCACCGACATGTTTGCCGTATATCCTGCGCTGATATTGGAAAAAGTGACCGTGCCGGTCGAATACTCGACTATTCCAACCTGGCTTGATCCTTCCATCAGGATACCGTTGCCATCATCAATATAGGTGTGGGTTGAGCCAATGACGGTCAGAGTCTTTGGCTTGATGCCTCTGCCAAAATGGAGCTGGGCGTTGTTGGCGACGGCAAAGGAGGCAACCGTAAAGTTATACGCCGCACCGCTGCCGATAACCGGCCCGGCCTCACCGACATTTAAATCCACCATCGGCGCTTCGCCCTGGGCGGAAGGTACAAGGTGGGTGAAAATCGAATCGACATTGATCTCGATGTCGCCTGCGGTGATCTGTTCTGTCGGCAGCATTACCCCGTAATACTTCGAAGCGTCGGAAACTATGGTGGTATATACGTTTGTTGCAAGAGAATCGTTTTTGCTGATTTCAACGCCTGGGAAGGTTGCGCGGAGAGGATCGCCGATCTCCACCTTGATGATATCGCGCCTGAAAGCCATTGCTGTTGCCCCGTACTCGGAGCTTTCCGAAGTTGCATTAAATTCGGCGCTGGTCGCTTCAACTTTTGTTACCCGGACGAACTGCTGAACCTCGTTGGCCAGCCCCTTGTCTTTATACAGACAGAGAACGCTGCCGATATCTGGGATCTTGGTTCCTTTGACCTGGAACATCAGCAGCGAACGGGACCCTGCAGGCTGATCACCCCAGAGCCAGCCTTGATACCTGGGGCCGACCGTGACATAGGATTCAAGGCGGTTGCGTGCGGCCGTCCGTTCATCATTCGGATCGCCGGTCGAGAACATGCAGACCGAGACGTTCGGGTCCTTGGCCGGAAGCGACAAAATGACATGAGCGCCGGAATAGGCGTCGGTGTCGGCGGTTTGCACCGACACGAAGGCTTTGCGCAGACTCACCCGACCATAGACCCGGTCCAGGCGGGAGATATCAGGGAAGAGGTTATTGACGTTGCCGTCGACAATCTCCACACCGGTCATGCGGCCGCCGCCGTCATCATTGTCGGTCAGCCTTTGACTGGCCATCAGTTTTACATCTTCGGTTAGAATCGGCATGTGTTTCTCATTCTTCTAAGTTTCCGACAGGATCAGAAAGCGCAGGGCTTTCAAGAAATATTTTTCATCGTCCGGCGGCGGGATGGTCCGGAAGACAGGATCCGCCTCGATCGGTTTTTCATTCTGTCTGAACATCACCTGAAAGGACCGGCTGCCGATGACAAGGGTCATCTCTTTGCCCGGCACGGCAGCGAGTGCCATAAGATCAAGCACCGTCTTTCTCGTAGTCCACGCCTTGCCTTCTTCGCCGGTCAGGGTGATTGGTCGCCCGGCCTGTTTCGTGGCAATATCGATCAGGAGCGCACCGGTTGTCGAGTATTCCACCGACTGTTCGACCGGCGTCCATTCGGTTTCGTCTTCCCACCAGAGGTCTTTCGGCAGGGTGAGGGTATCGAGCGTGATCATCATGCGCTTAGCCCCGCCTGCTCCAAGGCTCTGAAAAATGCTTCCATATCTTCCCCACTGCCGCGCAGGGCGCCGTCTTTGAATTTCAGTTCATGGACCTTGGCGACCTGGTCCTTGCCTTGGTCCTTGCCCTGGCCCGTTGCTATCGACGAGAGCTTGCCGCGGATCCCGGAGGTGAGATCGCCGAACAGCTCGGCCACTCCAGGCGGGATGGCAAACATTGCCTCTTTGGCGGCGGCCCGTTGCTGCCTGCCGGCGATATCAATCCCCAGCTCCCCGGTCGATCCGATCCCGCGGAGGGCCGTCCGTCTTGCCTGTTCCGCAGTGATGCTGCCTGCCCCGCCTTTCAGCGAGCTGTACAGTTCCTTGGCCTGGTCGGAAAGCAAAAGAGCTTTGTCGAAATCGCCGGCTTTCATTGCTTCCCGAGCCGCCTTCTCGTACTCCTTGGCCTCTTTGGCCTTCCTGCGCCATTTCGATTCGGGCGGAGTTTTGGTGTCGAGTTCATCCATCTCCCGGGCAAGCGCCTTCTCGCGGCCGGCAATATCATCCTGCAGCGACCGGACCTTATCGGCGTATTTCTGAAAGGCGGATTTGGCCTGTTCGGTGGCGGTTGCTTGTGCCTTCCCCCATTCTTCGGCTGAATCCTTGCCGGCTTCCGCTATCGATTCATGGACCTGTTGCATCCGCTCTTCATATTCTTCCGCGGCTGCCAGGCTCTTTTGCCATTCCTCATCATTGCCGGCGGGACTGACGGAACTGACGGAATCGGCGACCAGGTCGGCTTCCTTTCTCTCCTTTCGTTTGTCTTCGGGTTCGTGCTCCCGGGCAATCCGCTCCTCTTTTTCCCGGGCCAGCTGCCCGGAACGTTCCTTGGCAAGAAGTGAAGGCTCGACGTGAGCGTCTGGAATTTCCACCTTCCTTTTCTTTTCCAGTTCGGCGGCAGCCTTCTTTTTCTCTTCCTTCAGGGAGTCCGGTTCCTTTTCGAGCTCTTTTTTTATCTCCGCCTCAGGACCCGCGGCAGGAATCTCCTGCTTTCTTTCCGCTCGCCATTTCTCCAGGGCCTTCTTTCGCTCTTCCGTCAGCTTGTCCGGATCCCATGAATCCATGGCTTCGAGTTCAAAACGACTGAAGCCGTCAATAGAATCGTCTTTCGGCGTCCTTTCATCCGGAGGCGACAGCTCTTCCTTCGGCGGTGGTTCTTGCTCGGGCGCTTTTTCTTTTGGCTTGTTTTTGCCCGCGACTTCCTTGTCGATTTCTTTCAGCCGCTCTTCATACGCCTGCCTTGCGATCTCGATATTCTTGTCGATCTCGGCGGTATCGCCACCGGTGAGCGCCCGCCACATTTTACGGGCACCGAGCTGCAGCCGGTCAGCCCAATAGATTAAAGTGGTCATGCCTTTCTGGACGATGCCGAACTGATTCAGCAAGGTACCGATTTCCCAGCCCACAGCCAGGGCGGCAAAGATTCCACCGAGGCCTTTAATGACGGTGCCGAGACCTTTGGCAGCGGTACCGATCTTGCCGAAAGAAGCGGTCGCGCCGGTGCTGAGAGTTTCCGCACCCTTGCCAACCTTGCCGAAAGAGGCGAGAGATTCGGTACCGAAGAGGGTTGCGGCATTGCGCAGCATGTCGAAGATTTTTTTCACGCCGTTCAAGATTATCGCGCCACTGACAAAGGCGACGATCGCACCGGACAGCTCCGGAAACCTGGCGGTCAGATCGGCAATGGGTTTCAGCAGGGCCGTCAGCCATTCCGCGCCCTTCTGGACTACAGGCAGCAGGCCTTCACCGATATTCCGGACGATCTCGAGTACTGCGTTTTTCAAGAGGATCAATTGATTGCCGGTGGTCTCCGACTGCTTCTTGAATTCCTCATTCATCGCCCCGGCATAACTCGAAGCGTCGGCCACCTGGCCGAGAGCATCCTTATAGGTCTGCATGCCGTTAACCAAGGTGGCGATATCGTCCTGGTATTCGGTGCCGAACAGGCCGGTAAGTACCTCGCTCTGCGCGCGTTTATCCAGCTTGGCCAGAGAAGCGAGCAGATCTTCGATCGCCTTCTGCGGGTCTTTCGCCACCGACTCGGCCATTTGCTCCGCACTCATGCCGATTTTTTCCAAAGCCTCCTGGAAGGGTCCCGCCTGCATGGTGGCGGTCTGCATTTTATTGAGCATGGCGTTGATGCCGGTAGCCGCCGTCTCGGGCGTCTTGCCCAAGGAGAGAAAGGCGGCGGCAAGGGCCGCGGTCTTATCCCGGGCAAGGCCGAACTGCTGGGCGGTGCCGCCGACTCGCAGCATGACCTCGACGATGCTTTTTTCGTTGGTGGCCGTGGTATTGCCGAGCTTGTTGATGGCGTCGCCGAAGGTTTCCACCTCGGGAATGCTCAGGTTGAAGATGTTCTTCAGCTTGCCGATTGCGTCTCCGGCATCGTCGGCAGTCATGTCGAAAGCTGTTCCCATTCTTGCCGCGACATCGACAAAGGATTGAATATCCCCGACAGCCAGGCCAAGCGAACCGCCGGCAGCGGCGATGGATGCCAGTTCGGCGGCATTCATCGGGATCCTGCGGGTCATCTTCTGCAGGCCGTCGCCAAGATCGTCGATCTGCTGCTTGGTGCCGTCGACAACCTTGCCCACCTTGGCCATGGCTGTCTCGTAGGAAATAGCCTCACGCACGGGAAAGACGGTGCCTGCGATCGCCCCGCCGATCTGAAGACTCTTGCTGCCGATACCGTCAAAGGCGTCTCGCCAGGAAAGGGTCTTGCCACGCAGCTCGTCAATCCTTTTGCCCATGGCAAGCTTGGCCTGGGCAAGTTCTCGCATGCTGGCCTTGCCGGAGGCAGCAAGTGTCCGATACGCCTCCTTGACCTTTTTGATCTCGGTATCCGTGCCGCTAAGACCAAGTATTTTCCTGGCGTTCTGCATTTTCGGCGGATTGCCGATGGTGGCGTACAGCTCGCGCTGCTTTTTGCGCAGAGCCTCAAGAGCCCGGACCTGGTCCTTTGACGACAGGGTCCCGGCGGCAGCGGCATCGCGGTAGACTTTCGTAAGGCCGGCCATCTCCTGGCGGACTGCGCCGATAGTTTTTACCCCGAGCAGGTTGCGCATGGCCTGGATCTTGGAAAGGCCGTTGATCGACTGCTTCAGCCTGCCGTACTCGCCGGTGAGGTTCTTGAGATCGAACCCGGCGGTACGTATGGTTGAACGCTGGCTGTCGACGACATCCTTCTGTTTACGGATCGCAGCCCCCAGTTTGTTCACCGCAGCAACGGACTTCTCGTACTCACCGGCCATCGCCTCGTTGCCGGGCCTGGCCATCTCCGCCTTGAGGCCGCGCATCTTTTCTTTCGCGGCGACAAACTGCTCGTTCAAGCCCTTAAACTTGTCCAGCATGGCCTGAAACGATTCAACCTGCTTCAGCGACTTGAGATCGTCGCTCAGCTGCTTGACTTCGCCCCGGCCGGTGTAGGCGGCCTGGATCTCGTAGACTATCTTGCTTGCGGTCATCGTTCAGCGTTTCCTGGTGTGGTCCAGAAGGAGTTCTTCGAGCAGCAAATGAAAAAAGGAATAGCCGTACTGGCGGACATCGTAGCCGGAAATGATCATTCGGCAGACGAGTCGCCTGAACCGTTCTCGGTCAAAGCTTCCGTGAGCCCCAGGATGCTTTCGTACCGGCCGATCATTTTGGACAAAAAATCGTTCACCCGGGCGGTCGCCGCCCAGATATCGTTCAAACCGCTCGGGGAAAACTTCGTATTCAGCTCTTCGGCGCCAAGACCGGTTGCCGCCGTCACCACCTCGATCGGAATCGGCGAGTCGATCAGCCTTTCCGCCAAGGTTGCCTGCCGGTCAATGGCAAAGGCAGCAAACAGCTTGTCGATCTCGGCCACGGTCAGTTCCCGGACGTCGATATCGATACCGGCGACCTTTATTTTTTCTTCTTTTATCATCGCGTCACTGTTGATCCTGAGGGAAGAGGAGCGAGCGGCCAGGAGAAACCGCCCACTCCAGGGAGAACACATCGCCTCTTACAGCGGAATGCCGTTGATCTTGCCGGGGGAGGTCATTCCTTCCGGCGTCTCGAACGTCATGGAGAACGGCAGCTTCTCGTAATCAGATTCGGGTTCTGAGATGATGCCGATCTCGCTGCCGGAAGCGAGCACCACCGAATAGAATTCGGCATCGATCTTCTCCCCGGTGTACTCATTCTGGCCGTCGACCATGATCGCCACCCTGATCAGGGTGTTGGTGGCGATATCCACCCGGTAGCCGGATTCGGCGGCAAAGGCGTAAGTCACCTGCAGGGTCGCGCCGTCAGCGATGGCACCGGTGGAAAGAACTTCGATCATGCCGAGATTGGCGTTGACGGTATAGTCGTCGCCAACGTCATAGGTGGTGGCGCCGGTTTCGTCTTTGACCACCACAGTGGAAACCTTCTTGTGGGCCAGGCGGACGAACTGGTCGTGGACCGCAACGATTTCTTCCGGAGTGCTCGAAACAGTCCCGGCCTCGGCGGTCATGGCCGTGGCCCCGCCTGAAAGACCCCAGGCCAGCGTCTTCGGCAGCCATTGGTGAATATCCATGTTGCCGGTAACGGACTTAAGGCGGGTCAAAGTATCGAGGGTTTGCCCGAAGTTTTCCAGCTGTCGTGAGATCTGCGATTTCTGCTCCGTCTCGACCTTTAGTTTCAACGGGAAAACGTTGCCGACCTTGAAGAAGCCGCCGGTGAGTTGCTTGTTGGCGTCGAGCAGGCCGAAATAAACGCTGCCGACAAAAGAATATGCTTTTGCTCCCATGAAATTATCCTCCGTGCCCGGAAGGCACTGTGAATTGCAGTTTCATCGTCAGCCAGTAATAAGGATGGGGCTGCAGGCCTTCGTTGCCTTGCTCAGGACTGCCGATGGTAAAAGGTACCGGCGTTACCAGCCGATACGGCGGAAAAGAACGGTCATGGGCAATGCGCCCCAGGGCCAGGGCAAGGGTGGTGATGTCCCTGGTCCCGGCGATGATGTCGCCCGAGGTGTAGATCCCCCCGTGGACGATGATGCCGAACGGAACCGGCCGCATGAAGTCGAACGCTCCGTCGTGAATGGCCCAGCGGACCAGAGGAAACTCCTGGCCCTCCTGGTGATCGTGCCCTTTGGGCGGCAGCATGGTTTCGATGATCTGCGGTACCCGGGCAACGCCTGACGGCTTATGCTCGAAGCGGAGGTTCTTAGTCAACTCAGACAGCCTTGAGGTCAGTAGTGTGGCGAATTGTTCGTTCATGCTCTGCCCCCCTTGACGTTGACCTGGTAGTTCAGCTCCCTGGCAAAGATCTCCTCATATTTTTTGCCGAGATCGTCTTCCAAGGAATCAAGAACCTGCTTGACCGCTTCATCGATGGCGATTGACGCCTGAACGACGGGAAAGCGACCCTTGCTGCCGGGAAAGGTTCCCGCTCCACTTCCGCCGCCGCTGCCGGCTGGATAGAGCTCCGGGCTGTAGTGGCTTGAATGCAGCCGGATCCAGATTTTCTTTTGCTCGCTGTAGATCCGGGCGATAAATGCCCCCGGGAAACCATGGCTTCGCACCCTTATCCCGGTCGGCTTCATCGCCGGGCCCAGGATCCTCGGCGTGCCCACTGCAAAAGGATCGACCGAAGCAGTCCCGATCCACATTTTCAGCGTGTCGCTTTCCGGTTTCATTTTGTTGAAATGGATCCGGTAGTCGATGCTCTTCTGGGTAATGTCCAGATCCTTGGCCACACCCCTCTTCACCTGGGTCTTGAGCCAGGCCCCGGTCTTGCGGAGGGCCGAGGCGCGGGCAAGAAGAACCTGCCTTTCGGTACCGGGCAGCTGATTGATAATGTTGTCCAGAGCTGCCGGGTCGGCGACCATCTCGAATTTCATGACAAATACCTCACCAAGAGGATCCTGCAGGAAACAGACGAATCGACCGGCCCCACCCGATATTCGACACCGTCGACAACCATGGCCCCGCCTTCCTTTGGCGGATAGGCGAGGTCGGCGGGATTAACGAACAAATATTTCGCCTCGACCAGCATGCCGTCGGCAGCAAACCTCCCGCCGGCAAACTCAGCCTCGGTGGCGGACCGGGTAAAAGCCATGACTTCGGCACCGTCGATAATCATTGCGGTGCCGGACCGAAGGAGCTCGCGGGTGAAATCGGCGAGCATATATTCCCGTTCGGTGGTCATTGATTACACCAGGTTGGTCAACAGGCCGTAAGCCCCGAGCTTAACCTTGACCGTGGTAGCGGTTTCGGTGGCGCCGGCGAAGGCAAGTCCTGCATAATAGTTGTCCTCGGCGGTCTTGTTTATCTCGCCGTCAGCCACATCCCAGTAGACCGCGTCGCCCTGGGCGATGACCAGGGCATTATTTTTCGGCACTTCCCACACTTCCCCGATCGCCAGTTCACCGGCCGCGCCGTCGGCGATATCGCCCAGGGCGACACCGACAAAATTACCGACCACTACCACGTCACCGGATAAAACATCGGAACCGGTGCCGTTGGTCCAGGGCATTGTCGCCCCTGCCTGCACATGATTTTTTGCCATCTTCGTTACCTCATTTATTGAAAAAATTGGAAGAGCGTCAGGAACAGCATCCTGACGCTTCGCGGCTTATTCCCCTGGGTTCTTGTACGCGCCGACATGATCGACGACGCCAGCGCCGAAATCGTGGCGAACCTTGATGATCATCGCATCGCTGTTAAAGTCGATCATCTCCTCGACATAGGGCTGCTCCTCACCTTCGAGGAAAGCAGCCTCGATAACCGGGGCCTGGTTCGGACTGCCGAGCAGGTACCAGGCCTTTTCAGAGGCATCGTCGAGATGAGGATCGGCGACGGGAGTCAGTTTGCCGGCCCAGGGATTATGGACACCCGCGCTCATTTCGGCGGTGGGCAGCGAGGCCGACCGAAGAATGACCTCGGCGGCGAGCTCGAGGATGACTGGGACCAGGAGGAAAGCCGGAACAATATCGATTCTCTCGCCCTTCAAACCTTTCTGCTTGCGCATAGCCGCCCGACCGACTCCGAGAGAATCGGACCCTAAAACCGCACCGGCAGCGGCAAGGTTGCGGTGATCGGCATGG
>Ga0209346_1001090_pt1 | contig 17023 bp, 17 predicted proteins | sample AutmiccommunBRH9_FD_187381 | JGI IMG/M metagenome (GOLD analysis project Ga0209346, IMG submission 187381) | Deep subsurface microbial communities from Mt. Terri, Switzerland - Autotrophic microbial communities BRH/9 (SPAdes) (version 2) | ecosystem: Environmental > Aquatic > Deep subsurface >...
CTTTACCCCTACTGGGCCAGAACCAGGTCCACCACCTCCATGGGGGGTAGAAAAGGTTTTGTGCAGGTTAAAGTGAATAACATCAAAACCCATATCCCCCGGACGGGCATAGCCCATAATAGCATTCATATTAGCTCCGTCATAATATAAGAGTCCTCCCGCTTCATGGACAATATCGGCAATTTTTACGATATCCTCCTCGAATAATCCCAGTGTATTGGGATTAGTCAGCATTAAAGCGGCAGTATCTTCTCCTGCTACTTTTTTTAACTCCTCTAGGTCAACAAAACCTCTTTCGTTAGACTTAATCTCTATTATTTCATAACCACACATATTTGCTGTAGCTGGATTAGTGCCGTGGGCAGAATCGGGGACAATCACCTTATTCCTTTTAAAGTCTCCACGGTGCTCGTGATAGGCTTTAATGATCAGGATACCTGTTAACTCACCATGGGCACCAGCGGCAGGCTGCAAAGTAACCCTTTGCATACCGGCTATCTCACTTAGATACTGATCTAAATCATACATAAGTTTCATGGCACCTTGAGATAACCCTTCTGCCTGATATGGGTGAGATAAAGCAAAGCCCGGAAGTCTGGACATATCTTCATTTATTTTAGGATTGTACTTCATGGTACAAGAACCCAAAGGATAGAAGCCCGTATCTACACCATAATTCATTTGAGATAATCTCGTAAAATGGCGAACAACATCAACTTCACTCACTTCCGGCAGTTCCGGCTCAGTTTCTCTTTTTAAATCTAAAGGCAACAGTTCGTCAATAGCAACTGTAGGTACATCTAGTGCTGGTAATGAATAGGCTTTACGGCCGGGAGCAGATAATTCAAATATCATTTTTTCTTTCATTCTTCTCCCTCCCAAACCCTTTTTAATAAATCAATTTCTATTTTACTCCGAGCTTCTGTTACGCAGAGAAGCATATGGTTTTTTAGTTCTGGATAAAATTCCCCTAAATCCAAACCACCAATAATTCCTGCATCTAATAAGCGTTTATTTATAGATTCAATTGATTCCTCTGTTTTCACTACAAATTCTTTAAAGCTTTTAGTATTTGGATAGGCAATTTCTACTCCTGGAATATCGTTTAACACACTTTTAGCATAATGGGCCTTATAAATACACTGCTCCGCTACTTCCTTGATACCACTTTTACCCAATGTGCTGAGATATATAGTTGCAGCTAAAGCGCATAAGGCTTGATTGGAGCAAATATTAGAGGAAGCCTTTTCCCTGCGGATATGCTGCTCCCGTGCCTGCAGCGTCAAAATAAATCCTTCGTTTCCTTTTCTATCCTGAGCAATCCCCACTATTCTACCAGGCATACGACGAATAAACTTTTCCTTAGTAGCAATAAAGCCTAGATATGGTCCACCAAAGCTTATGGGAATTCCAAGGGGCTGCCCCTCCCCTACTACAATATCAACACCTATTTTTCCAGGTGCTTCTAATAGGCCAAGCAACATGGGGTCTGCACAAAGAATTACCATAGTCTTATTCTTTTGAGCTAGCTCAACTATATTCTTTAAGCTCTCTATACCGCCGAAAAAATTGGGATTTTGAATAACTACAGCACCTATATCAGTGGTCAGCATCTTTTCTAACTCTTTTGTATCAGTGAGTCCTTGTTGATAAGGAATTTCCAACAATTCCATACCCCGAGCCCAAGCATAAGTTTTAGCTACTTCTCGATATTCGGGATGAATAGTAGAGCTAATTAGAAATTTATTCTTTCTGGTTTGTCCGGCAGCCATAATTATTGCCTCGGCCAGCGCTGTTGCCCCATCATACATAGAAGCGTTTGCCACATCCATACCAGTCAGCTCACAAACGGCAGTTTGAAATTCAAAAATTGCCTGTAGAGTACCCTGACTTATTTCTGGCTGATAGGGAGTATAAGCTGTGTAAAACTCCGACCTTAGTAATAGATGATCTATTAGGGCCGGACGGAAATGTTCATAAGCTCCAGCACCTAAAAAAGAAACATATTCATCAACATGGGCATTTTCCTGGCTAATCATTGTAATTTCTTTTCGTAAGGACATTTCATCCAATCCCGGGAAAAGCTTTAGTTCTTCTGCTAACTTAACCTCAGGAGAAATATCCCTAAATAATTCATCAGTAGAGGAGATACCAATGCTAGCCAACATCTCCCTCTTCTCTGACTGAGTATGGGGAACAAAATTCATACCTATTCCTCCTCAATTATCTTTTGATACCCTTGTGCATCTAAGAGGTCTTCTTCTCCTTCGGTAATCTCCATTTGTAAAATCCAGCCTTTACCATAGGTATCTTGATTAATTAGTTCTGGATTGTCTAATAACTCTTCATTTACAGCGATAACCTTACCGCTAACTGGTGCGTAAATATCGGAGACGGCTTTTACTGATTCCACTACACCTATACTATCCCCTACTTCTAAATGTGTACCTACTTCAGGCAGTTCAACAAATACCACATCACCTAATGCCTCTTGAGCATATTGGGTAATACCTATCTTTTTTGTTTCTAAATCAACCCACTCATGTTCTTTTGTGTACTTTAAATTTTCTGGATACATAATTTATACCTCCCTTTTATAAAATGGTGTTTTTACAATGACGGCCTGACAGGGCCGGTTTCTAATACTGACAGCTAACGTGTTACCAATTTGAGCTTGAGCAATGTTTATTAAGGCATTTGCTAAGTTTTTCCCTAGACTAGGGCAAAAGGAACCAGAGGTAACATAACCTATTTCTTGTTCATCCTTGTAAACTACATAGCCTTCTCTAGGAATACCCCTCTCTAGCATCTCAAGCCCTATTTTTTTGCGTTTTAAGCCCTCTTCTTTTTGTTTAAGTAGAGCGCTTTTACCTATAAAATCATTATCTGATTTTAAGTCAACAAACATGCCTAAACCTGCCTCCAAAGGTGTAATCTTAGAGCCTAGCTCATGACCATATAAGGGCAAGCCTGCTTCAAACCGTAAAGTATCCCTAGCTCCCAAACCGATAGGAGCTATACCCTGAGATTGTCCCTGAGTTAATAGTTCCTTCCATAAAAATACTACCTCATTTGCATTAAGATAGATTTCAAAACCATCTTCTCCTGTATACCCGGTCCTTGACACAACGCTTTGGCAGCCTGCTACCAGCTCTTCTTGGAAACGGTAGTATTTTATTTCTCCTAAATCAATAGAGGTAAGGGACTGTAATATTTCCTGAGCCTTAGGCCCTTGCAGAGCTAATTGGGCAGTTTTCCCGGAGATATTGGCCAATTCAACATCCTCATCACTCTTTTGTTCTTGAACCCACTGCCAGTCTTTTTCGATATTAGAAGCATTAACAACCAGCCAAAAATGTTCCCAAGTAAAACAATAAACCAATAAATCATCTACTGTACCGCCATTTTCGTAGCACATTGGTGAGTAAATTATCTTTCCAGGTTCAATTTTTTCTACATCATTTGTAATCAATTTCTGAATAAACTTTTTCGCATCTTTCCCCTTAATTTCAAATTCACCCATATGTGATACATCAAAAAGACCAGCCTGCTCTCTTACAGTATTATGTTCTTCAATAATACCTTTATATTGGACAGGCATTTCGAAGCCACCAAACTCAACAATTTTTCCTCCAAGTTTTACATGTTCTTCATATAACGGCGTTCTTTTCACTTCAGTCATTTACTTTCACCCCCGATTTAATTAGTTTAGTTTTGTCTTTAGCTCATAGAAATATTTACATTAACATGTTGTATGCTATGCAATTCTGTTATCGGTGCCTATGAACTATTAGTTCTTGGGTATCTTGGACATAAAAAAACAGAGCAACAAGAAAAGAATCGCCTTGTTACTCTGTCCTTAAACCTGAGAGATTTTACCCCTTTGGTGCTCATAAAGAGCTCTCCAGAGACCCATCAGAATGCGGTACTGGTACCTGAGAGTTTCCAATACCTTGGCATAAAGTATTGTTGCTCCTTCGGTGTCCACTTAAGGACTCTCCCACATTCCTCATTTAGTTTATTCTGTTTTTAAAAAAAGAAATATTTTCTAATGATTGTGATAATTATATTCGCCATTAACCCAAAAATTCCTGCAAAAAAAACCGCCTTTTGGGGGCGATGAAAAAAATTATTTATATCTTTGATAATATTTCTGTTATTTCCTCACAGCCGCATTCTATTGGCTTATAACAATACCTTCTATGATTATTCATATCAACAGTCCGAACTCGAGTAATTACACCTTTACTAACTAATTCTTCTATTATACTGCGGCATTGACCTTCATGAAGTTTGGTTTCTGTAGTAATTCTCCCAATACAACAAGCCTGGCCATTGAATTTCTTCCACAAGCGACAAACAGCTTCAAATACCTTTTTATTATCATCTTGTTCCATAGTATCCCTCCCGCAAATATAATTGAATTGAATTATATCTTAATCTAATAATAATAGAAATATGATGAATAGTAAAGATATTATAATTGAAAAAGTGTAATATAACAGATAATATCTATCTACCAATAATTCTAGAATAAAAAAAGTATCTCCTCACCAAGTGGTAAGGAGATGCTTTAATAAATTAAATTAATGCACTCAAGCAACGACTACAAATAGTAGGGTGTTCAGGGTACTGACCCACATCCTCAGTATATGTCCAGCACCTTTCACATTTTTCTCCCGGGGCTTGCGTCACTTTAACCGCCAACCCTTTTAATTCCTCAGATCGGAAAACCGCTTCCGCAGCTTCTTCTAATTTTTCCTCAGTAACTATAACAACCTTAGAGACAATAAATATTCCTGACAAATCCTTTTCTATCTCTTTTAAGAACGAATACCAATTATTATCTGCATATATTTCTATACTTGCATTTAGAGAATGACCAATTACTTTAGCCCTTCTAGTCTCTTCTAATTGTTTAGTTACTACCTCCCGAACAGCAAGTATTTTATCCCACTTGGCTTCTAATACTGAATCCAGATATTCAGCATTAAATTGAGGCCAGCCTGCCAACTGTACACTTAATTCTTTATCTTTCTGTGGCAGATGGCTCCAAACCTCTTCCGTTGTAAAAGCTAGAATTGGCGTGAGCATTTTTACTAAAGCAGTGCAAGCTTCATAGATTACTGTTTGAGCTGCTCTACGTTCTAGTGAATTGGGTTTTGAAGTATATAGACGATCTTTAACAACATCTAAATAGAAAGCACTCATATCAACAGTACAGAAATTATGAACCCCGTGATAAACTACATGAAACTCATAGTCATCATAGGCTTTAGTAACCCGATTGATTAGTTTAGCCAATTTCATAAGTGCCCACTTATCTAATTCTGTTAAGCCTTCATAACTTACTTTATGCTGCTCATACTCGAAATCATAGAGAGTACCTAACATATAGCGGAAGGTATTACGAATTTTTCTATAGGTTTCCGTGACCTGCTTTAAAATCCCCGAAGACACCGCCACATCAGAGCGATAATCAGCAGAACCGACCCAAAGCCTTAAAATATCAGCCCCTAATTGTTCAATAACCTCTAAGGGATCAATACCATTACCTAGTGATTTTGACATTTTCCTGCCTTTTTCATCCACTAAAAAACCATGGGTTAAAACTGCCTTATATGGAGCCTTTCCCGTTGTAGCTACAGATGTTGATAAAGAAGAATTAAACCAGCCCCGATGCTGATCGCTTCCTTCTAAATATAAATCAGCAGGCCAAACTAGATCGTCCCTGGTGGTTAAAACTGCTTTATGACTTGAACCAGAATCAAACCAAACATCCATGATATCAGTTTCTTTACGGAAATTGGTTCTTCCACACCCAGAGCAGGTAAACCCCGGGGGTACTAAATCCTCTGCTTCCTTGGCAAACCAAATATCTGAACCATGTTTTCTAAATAGTTCTTGAATATGTGCGATAGTAGTATCATTGATAATTTCTTTATTACAGTCCTGACAGTAGAAAATTGGTATAGGGACTCCCCATGTCCTTTGCCGTGAAATACACCAGTCACCCCGATCAGCAACCATATTATAAATGCGGTCTCTGCCCCAGCTAGGAATAAACTGAACCTTATCAATCTCCGCTAGTGTTTCCTGCCTAAACCCATCTATAGAAGCAAACCATTGTTCTGTAGCCCGGAACATCGTGGGGCTTTTACATCTCCAACAATGGGGATACTGGTGATTAATAAAGCTTAGGTTTAATAAAAAGCCAAGTTTATCTAATTCCTCGGCAATCAATTTATTGGCAGCATCTGCTTTGACCCCTGCAAATTGCCCCGCTTCTTCGGTAAAAGTCCCCTTATCATCTAAAGGTGAAATTACATCTAGACCATATGCCTTGCCAACTATAAAGTCATCAGCACCATGACCAGGAGCCGTATGAACACAACCTGTACCCTGTTCTAAAGTAACATGCTCACCTAGGATAATCAGTGAATCCCTATCCATAAAAGGATGCCTGCATAATACTCCCTCTAGATCTTGACCTTTAAAATCTTTTACTACCTCATATTCCCCAGTACCCCCTGCTGCATCTAATACAGATTTCACTAGATCCTTAGCTATCAATAGCCTTTCATCACCAACTTTAATCAATTGATATTCAAAGTCAGGGTGTAAAGCAATGGCCATATTTGCAGGTAGAGTCCAAGGGGTAGTTGTCCAGATAACTACAAAACTATTTTCTTCCTCAAACTTACCATCAGCATCTTTAACGGGAAATTTTACATAAATTGAGGGTGATCTTTTATCATGATATTCTATTTCCGCTTCCGCTAGTGCAGTTTCACATTGGGCACACCAGTGTACTGGCTTTAGTCCTTTGTAAATATAGCCCTTTTTGGCCATCTCACCGAAAACACCAATTTGTTCCGCCTCAAACTCCGGCTGCAGCGTGATATAAGGATTTCCCCAATCACCCCTTACCCCCAGCCGTTTAAATTGTTCTTTTTGCACTTCTACATATTTCAAGGCATATTCCTGACAATGCTGACGAAATTTCACTTTATCAATTTCATGCCGGTTCAAACTTAGGTCTTTAATAGCCTGAAGTTCAATGGGTAAACCATGGGTATCCCAACCTGGTACATATGGTGCGTCATAACCATTTTGAGAACGATATTTAACTATAATATCTTTTAATATTTTATTTAGTGTATGGCCTAGGTGAATATTACCATTAGCATAAGGTGGTCCATCATGCAGGATAAACTTAGCCTTGCCGGAATTATTTTTCTGAACTTTTTCATATATTTCTACGTCTTTCCAAAAGTTTAAAATCTCCGGTTCTTTAGCCGGTAAATTGCCCCGCATGGGAAATTCAGTCTGGGGCAAATTCAAAGTCTTGCCATAATCAAATTTTTCTTTTTCCATTTTCTTCACCTCATCATATTTCGCTTTCGCGTGGGCGCGTGTACCCGTGGGCGCGATAAAATCTTGTACCAATACTATAACCATCAACTGTGATCCATAGTCCATTGACTATAGACTATAGTCTTACTAGTCACCAGTCACTATCCCGAGAAAATCTGCCTAAAAGCAAAAAACCCCCCATCCCCTAAGGGACGAGAGTTGTTTCCCGCGGTACCACCCTGATAACAGTATAATAATTCTGCCTCTTTGGAGTCAGATAACGATGACCAGCCGAATAGAATTACTAAATTTCAAACTATTAACTCCTGGATGATTTTCCCCTAAGTCGAGTATCCGGCTTCCACCTCCTCCGAATTCGCTGTAACCCAAGTAATCAAGGTACTTTTCCATTCATTGTATTTCCTTTATATTCTTTCTATCAAATAGTAAAACAGATAAATTAAAATGTCAACTCATCTGCTAAACTACTTTTTTAAGCAAAAACAATAAGCTTTGTACTATGTTACTAGTTACTTCAGTATCTAGCTCCTCATTATGCTTCTCGGAATTGATTATTCTTATAGCCAAGGAAGAAAGGCCTTTATTTTTTGCTGTTAAAAACAGCTGGCTAGAAGATAAATCCAAACAAGCTAGTCCGACTATATTTTCATCATTTACAGGTTCGTTATAGATATTACCGGCAAAAATTCTCAAGGGTAATTCATCATCTGCTACAGCTTGATTCAGAAAACGGTCAACTAGTACTTGACAGCTTCCACTTGGATAATCATTAATAAGTATATCACCCTGTCTTAGATGTTCTACCAGAGAACTAGCTAATCCAATAGAAATTATATTTTTAATTGGACCATCTGCAATCATTATATCTAATAGGTCATTTATACTATTTTCATCATAGTTTTCTACCAAATATAACTCTTTTGTATAAAACTTTCCTTTGTACCAGGAATATTTATCGCTTGGGTGAAGCTGCAGCTCAGATAATGCATCTTTTATATATTCACTGATTACATTGTAATTAGATATGATTAATGTCTTCATATACATACTCCTTTGATGTAACTATAAATACTGATTAATAATATTCATAAATACCACTTTTGATAAGCCCTCAATTAGCAGGCTTTTATTACGGCTTATTAAACCAGTTGCAATTTTCACGCATCACCTTGAACACCTTCGAGTTCGTTTTTACTAGCTTTGGGCTGCACTTTTATTTTAACTAGTACGCCGGCTTCATTCTCCCTCAACTCTAACAATTGTTTCTCCTTTTTCTACTAGTGGGCCTACCTGTTTACCTTCATCAATTAATTCTAATTGTGTAATTAAAAACGCTTTAAACTGTGCTTTAAATTGCTGCACATTTTTCTGCAGTTCTTTATATTCCCCTTTTAACTCAAATATATCTTCTTTAGCAACATTGATAATATCTTCTGCCTTTTGCCTGGCATTGCGAATAATTAAGTCCGCCTCTTTATCTGCATTTTTTTTAACTTCTTCCGAAGTCTGTTGAGCTAGAATCATAGTATTATGCAGGGTATCTTCTAAATCTCGATATCTAGCAATACTTTCTTGGTAATTATCAGCTTGATCCTTAAGATTTAGATTTTCTTTATACAGATTCTCATAGTCCTTTATTACTTCATCCAAGAATTCATCGACTTCATCAGCATCATAACCTCTTAAAGCCTTTTTAAACTCCTTATTGTGGATATCCAAAGGTGTAAGCAAAGTTTTCCCCTCCTCTTCGTCTTATTCGTCTACTCATCTACTCATCAATATCCTAGTGAATATATATTGACCATCGACCATAGACTATCGACTATAGACCATAGACTATAGCCTGTTACTTCTTATTCATACCTAGTAATAGTTACTTTTAAGCGACCTTTACGGGTCTCGCCGCTAACGTTAGAAACTATTATTCTGCCTTTACCACGAAAAGATATTACATCATCCTGACTACATAAGTGATCTGTATCAACTACAACCTGCCAATTCACTTTAACTTTACCGCCTTTAATAAAACTAGTAACTTTAGTTCTAGAGATACCGAAACCATTTGCTAGCACAGTATCAAGTCGTAAAGATGCAAGTGTAGTATTTACAATTTTGCCTGCAGATTGTAGAGGCTCCCAGTGATTAGGTTTTAATATTTGAGCCTCTAAGGAAACACCTTTAATTACAATAGGACCTAAGAGAATAAAGTCAGCCAGTTCTCGACTAATTACCACTATAAAGCCGTTCTCTATGGGATATAAATCCCCGACCTTTCCTCTTTTAATCCCTTGCCCCAGTAGAGCTCCTAAAAAATCTCTATGACTTGAGTTAATATGATCTAATTTACCGGTAAATTCAACTAAGCATAACTGAGCCATACTCAGTTCAGGTTCTGAATAATCTGGACATATAACAATCCTTTGTCTTTCTGCACCATCGACTCCACCATAGGCAGCATAGTTTATGCCTGAAATATTTTTAAGAAATTCACAAGCACAATTTTTTAGATAGGGATCTACAAACTCTGTTACCTGTTCTATGTGTCTCCTAAGAACAATATCCGCCTTATCCTCGACCCGTCCTAAAAAATCTTTTGCTTCAGCAGTAAGTTTAGTCACTTTAATAGCCTCTAGTAAAGCATTCTGCTTAACAAGTCAATTACAACAGATTTTAATAACTGCAAAAGCAGAATTGCTATGATAGGAGAAAAATCTATTGCCATACCACGCATAGGAAGAAATTTACGAACAGGTGCTAAAACTATTTCCGTAATTTCATAGATAAACCTGAAAATCGGATTATGTGGATCATGCCTAACCCACGAAAGTATAACTCGCACTATGACTAACCAATACATCACATCAAAGATTATATCAACAAAATCAATAAGAAAATACATCTAAACACCCCATCATTTATCTAAACCCAATTGTTTAGATTTAAGATATGAAGCCTCAACAGCATCCATTACCATAGCCCTAAAGCCTGCTTTCTCTAAAACATTAATAGCTCTGATCGCCGCTCCCCCTGGGGAAGTAACCATATCCTTTAGCTCACCGGGATGCAACCCTGTTTTTAATACCATCAATCCTGCCCCAATTACCGTTTGAGCTGCTAGCATATAAGAAGTTTTTCGGGGTAAACCAACCTGAACTCCCCCATCCGCTAAAGCTTCAATAAATTGGTAAACATAAGCAGGACCACTACCACTTAGTCCTGTTACTGCATCAATTAAGCCTTCATCAATAATTACTGTTTTGCCTACTGATTTAAAAATTTTCTCAGCAATTTGCAAATGATCATCTAAAGCAAATTTGCCTTTACTTAATGCGGTCATACCCGCCGCCACTAATGCAGGTGTATTAGGCATAACCCTGACAACAGGAATTTCTCCTAAAAATTGCTCTAGAAAAGCGGTAGAAATGCCGGCGGCAACAGAAATAATTATTTTGCCTTTATCTGGTTTAAACTCCAGACTTCCTAATACATTTTTAAAGTGTTGAGGTTTGATTGCCAGAATAATTATATCAGACTTTTCCATAACCTCATTATTATTTGAAGTAGTATTAATCTCTAGCTCAGAATTAATTTGAAGCAACCTATGTTCATTTATATCTGATGCGATAATCTCATTTGATTTATAAATTTCTGATCTGGTAACCCCATACATAATGGCTTCCGCCATTGCTCCTGATCCGATAAAACCCAGTTTATACTTTAACAAGATTTATAAATCTCCCTTCTTAGCAAACTTAGAAACCCAGGCAAATACATCTTCCTGATTATCAGGATATGTTTCTTTGTATTCACCACCGATATCAACATTTGGGGGAACTACCAGAATAATACCCTGCCCTATTTTTTGCATGGATCCACCTATAGCATATACTGTTCCGCCAATAAAATCTATTAACCTTTTACCCAATTCATAATCAGCATTTTCCAGGTTAATAATTACTGCTTTTTTATTTTTTAAGTTATCAGCAATAACTTGAGCTTCATTGAAATCTTCAGGTTCTAAAACAACTACCTTTAAATTATCTTTAGCATGATTATGTATTGCAACCAATTGACCTTTTCTTCTCTTATTTTCGTCGGAATATGGGGATTCCCGGTTCTGCTGGTCTTCCGGCTCTTCATACTCCTCTTCTCGGTCTATAAATCCCATTATATCAAGAAATTTATCAACCATTTTCATCTATTTATCTCCCCTCTTTCTAATATCTAGGACCAAAAATCGCACTACCAATCCTGACCATATTGGACCCTTCTTCCACTGCAATCTTATAATCATTAGTCATCCCCATAGAAAGATACTCCATTTCCACACCAAAGATTTTAGTCTCTTTAATCTCATTAAACAAATGAAACATTTCTTTAAAAATAGGTCTAACTTCTTCAGGATTATTGACTTCCGGCGCAATAGTCATCAGCCCTTTAATTTTCAACCCGGGAAGATGGGCGACTTCTTTAATAAAAGTCATTATCTCGTGCACCTCTAGACCGTATTTGCTTTCCTCACGGGCCGGGTTAACCTGTACTAAACACTCCATGGGCTTCTTTTCTACTGCCATTCGTTTGCTAATTTCTTCTGCTAATGAATAGTTTTCTAAAGAATGGATTAATTTCACTTTATCGACAATATACTTTACCTTGTTGCGTTGCAAATGTCCTATTAAATGCCAGTCCACTTCCATTGGAAGCTGGTCATATTTATCTTTTAATTCTTGTACCCTGTTTTCACCTAAAATAAAATGACCCTCTTTTAATACTTCATTGATTTCTTTAATTTCTTGATTTTTTGTCACTACAATAACCGTAACCTTCCGCTCTGGATTAGTACTTTTTAATAGAGAAGCATCAATCTCAGTTTTGATTCTTCTTAGATTAGCACGGATATCCAATATAGTACCTCCATCTGTATAGTGACTGGTTACTGGTTAATTATTTGTGCCCAGGGCCCAGGGCTCAGGGCTCAGTGCCCGGAAAAAGCATTTTAATCTAACCACGGGCCCCTTCGGGGCACACGGATAAACACGGATAATTATGCTCTTGGTGTCTTTAATCTAGCATAGCGAAATCTTAATCTCAATTCTTCCTTTATCCTCAACCTCAACCTTAACCTTAACCTTAGTTATTATTATCTCGCCCACTAATTGACTATTCAACTAATAAAGATGTTGTCCTTCTTTAACTAAACCCGGATTTAGAATCACTTCAGTAAATTGTTCCAGTCCTTCAATTAATATATTATCGCCATCCTCGGAAATTATTTCCACGGGCTGCCAAAAAACAAAACCTTTTCTTAACCAGTATACCCCTGTTTCCTCATTATTTTTAGTAACAAGTGCTTTTTTCGGCAAAATAATACCTGTCTTTTTTTCGATAATTAGTTCAACCTTTTGCGTTCGTTGGTTTAAGAGGCTATACCAAAATTCAGGCAGCTTAACAAGAACTTGGGCGTTATTGGCAATACCTTTTAAATCAATAATTACTGACTTAACTTCTTTATTTACTCCAGGGAAAAAGAGATTTAACTCTTGGCCTTTTTGTAATGGATCTTCAAAAATATTCAGAGGGAACTCTAAATAAACCTGCAATCCCTCTAAATTATTTACGATTTTACAAAACCTTTTTCCTTTTTCTACCACATCTTTCTTGCTGTTGTCAATAGTATCTGCTTTAAGGTCCTCTATTTTATCCATATCTAAAGACTGGAGTAAATTAGGCCAAAAAATTGCCTCTAAGCCATCGGTAAAATAAGATACTACACCAGCCATCGATGCATTGACAGTAATAGGCTCCCCTGATTCTAGAGCTGTTCCGGCAGTGCCCTCCACCACAAAAAGGGGCATATCCAGGCCTACCCGTTCTCCTGTATTAACCTTACTAATTATGCGGCCTGTCACTGGGGAGTTTACAGTTACCTCATCCCTAATAATATATCCGATAGTCGGGTATTTTTTTTCAATATCACTTTTTACCATAATTTGGGTATCAACAAGATGTCCTATTATAAAACCAAACAAGCTGCTGCCGACAAACCAAAATATAACAAAAAAAAAGATTGCCCGATAAATTAGAAAAATCCTTTCCCTGCGCTTTCTTCTATTACCTTTTAATGTTTTTGCTTCTACCATTATTTTCACACCCTGGTCATACTAGGCTTTCTTTCCTATTTTTTTTCGACAATAGTCATAAGAAATCCTGCTTGAAAAAATGCGTTGCTCTATTTTTACGCTAATCCGTTATTTCGTGAGCCAGTGGGCGCGAAAAAAGAGGACGCCCAATGGGCATCCCTACAAGTTCTCTTTAATATATTCACATAAATCTCGAGTCAGAGAAGTAGTTGTTCCTCTACCTCCCAAATCTGGAGTTAGTTTTTCTTTATGATTTAATATCCAGTTGATGGCCCTTTCAATATTTTCTGCAGCTTGGACTTCGTCAATATGTTTAAGCATTAATACTGCCGAATTTAATAGGGCCAAGGGATTAGCCATGTTTTTCCCTGCTATATCTAAAGCACTTCCATGTACTGCTTCAAACACACTATAACTATCCCCGATGTTAGCACCGGGGACTAATCCTAATCCACCTACAAGTCCCGCACATAAATCTGAAACAATGTCACCGTAGAAATTTGGCAAGACAAGAACATCAAATTTCTCAGGCCGTTGCACCAACTGCATACAAAGATTATCAATAATCATCTCCTCATACTCAATATCAGGAAACTGCTCTCTTATTTCCCTGATACTTTCAAGAAACAAGCCATCAGAAATTTTCAGTATATTGGCTTTATGGACAGCTGTCACTTTTTTTCTGCCCATCTTTTGCGCATAGGAAAAGGCAAAATAGCCTATTTTCTCGGATGCATCCTTTGTAATTAATTTTATTGCTTCCGCTCTGCCAGCATCTACTTTACATTCGATGCCGGCATAAAGGTCTTCAGTGTTTTCCCTTACTACTACCAAATCTACATTATTAAAGGGTGTCTCGATTCCTGGCAGGTTTTTCATAGGTCTTAAATTAGCATATAAACCAAGCTCTTTACGCAAAGCCACATTTACACTGCGAAACCCAGTACCTATAGGGGTTGTCACAGGACCTTTCAAGGCAACTTTATTTTTTAAAACCGATTGAATTACTTCGTCAGGCAGGGGATTTCCGACTGCACGAAAAGCTTTATCACCGGCATCCTTAATTTCCCAATTAATTTTTACACCTGTACTTTCAATTATCTCCTTTACAGCAAAGGCCACCTCTGGGCCAATACCATCGCCGGGTATCAATGTTATATTATGCATATTAACCCTCCTTGCTGCTTTTTGTATAGTTTAAGAGACCACCGGCTATAAGAAGTTTTGCTTGATTTCTTGTAAAATAAGCCCGTACTCTAATCGAATTATCTTTTTCCAACCTAAGAGTCCAATTTTCCTCTTCACTCTTTAGGTGAGTAATTATTTCACCTAGTTCAAAATTGCTTCCCTGTAATACCTTTTCATAATCCTCAATATCTTCAAAGGTTAAAGGTATTACCCCCATATTAATAAGGTTATCAAAATGAATCCGAGCAAAGGATTTGGCCAAAACTGCCCTCACCCCAAGAAAACGTGGTATTAGGGCTGCATGCTCTCTGCTAGAGCCTTGTCCGTAATTGTCTCCGGCCACTATTATTCCATTTTTTACACTTTTAGCTCTAGCAGAAAAGTCTTTATCTAACCCCGAAAAACAGTAATTGGCAAGATAAGGAATATTTGATCTATAGGGCAATAGTTGAGCTGTTGAAGGCATGATATCATCAGTGTTAATATTATCGCCAACCTTTAATAATACGTGGCCGCTGATATCCTCCTCCATTTCTTCATTAATAGCAAGAGGGATAATGTTAGGGCCTCTAATTACTTCGATATCCCTAGTGTCTTCAGGTGGAATTAAAACAAGATTATCATTTACGGTAAATTTTTCTGGCATAGCAACATGGATAGCTTCCCCCCATGTTCTAGGATCTGCTATAAAACCTTGAAGCGCCGATACTGCTGCTGTTTCTGGACTTACTAAAAATACTTTAGCATCAGAAGTACCACTGCGACCACAAAAATTGCGATTATTTGTTCTTAAAGAGATACCTCCCGTTTCCGGAGCCTGTCCCATACCGATACACGGACCACAGGCACTTTCTAATATTCTGGCCCCGGCATTAACCATGTCCAAAAGCCCGCCATTCTCAGCCAGCATAGTTAAGACCTGTTTTGATCCGGGAGCAATAGCCAAGCTAACATCTGGATGAACTGTCTTGCCCCGTAAAATGTATGCTGCCTTCATTAAATCCTGAAAAGAGCTATTGGTACAACTACCGATTATAACCTGATTTACAGGCATCCCTGCTATTTCGCTTACCTTTACAACATTATCAGGACTGTGGGGTTGGGCGATTAATGGCTCTAATTTATCAAGCTCAATTACTATCTCTTCATCATAATAGGCTCCAGAGTCAGCCGTTATTTCTTGCCAGGATTCTTCCCTGCCTTGGGCCTTTAAAAATTTCTTTGTCTCTTGATCACTTGGGAAAATCGAAGTAGTAGCTCCAAGCTCTGCGCCCATATTGGTAATTGTTGCTCTTTCAGGTACCGAAAGTCCTAAAATACCCTCACCAGAATACTCAATTATCCTGCCACGGCCACCTTTTACTGTTAATCGCTTTAATAATTCCAGAATAATATCTTTAGCACTAACCCAGGGTGCTAAAGAACCAGTAAGCTTAACATTGCAGATTTTAGGTTTATTAAAATAATAAGGTTTGCCAGCCATACTTACAGCAACATTTAAGCCACCGGCACCGAAAGCCAACATTCCTAATCCACCTGCTGTAGGAGTGTGGGAGTCTGACCCTAATAAAGTTGCACCGGGAACAGCAAACCTTTCTAAAAATACCTGATGACAAATTCCATTACCAGGCTTAGAAAAGTAAATGCCGTGTTTGGCGGCAACTGTTTGCAAATAACGGTGGTCATCGGCATTTTCATAACCGGTTTGTAAAGTATTATGGTCAATAAAGGCAACCGATAATTTGGTTTTTACCTTAGGAATACCAAGAGCCTCCCATTGTAAATAGGTAAGGGTGCCGGTGGAGTCTTGAGTCAAAGTATAATCAATTTTGAGCGCTAAATCATTAGCGGCACCTTGATCATCATCGGTAAATAGATGTCTGTCAATTATTTTCTCTACAACATTTTGTGCCATTATTTAATCTCTCCTCGAAGTTTTTGCTCTAAATATTCCTCATACATATAAACAAGCTCTTTATCAAATAACGTTCTTTTTAAAGATATCGCAGCGCTTCTTACCTTTTCTAAAAGATCTTGAGCTTCCTGATCTGATATCTCCGTACCGTATTCTCTGAACTTCTGTTTAATAGAAGCTGATCCTGAGTGTTTCCCGATAATAATTTGTCTCTCAAGACCTATCTCTTTCGGATCAAGTACTTCATAGGTAAGGGGATTTTTTAAGGCACCATCGACATGGATACCAGACTCGTGGGCAAACATATTTGTTCCTACTATTGCCTTCCAAACTGGTAAATCTCGATTTGAAGCCTGAGAAACATATCTAGAGAGCTCTAAGAAGTGTGATGTATCCAGACTTA
>Ga0209346_1001093_pt1 | contig 16986 bp, 13 predicted proteins | sample AutmiccommunBRH9_FD_187381 | JGI IMG/M metagenome (GOLD analysis project Ga0209346, IMG submission 187381) | Deep subsurface microbial communities from Mt. Terri, Switzerland - Autotrophic microbial communities BRH/9 (SPAdes) (version 2) | ecosystem: Environmental > Aquatic > Deep subsurface >...
CCACCACAGTGCGACCACGACGCCCAGCGCGCCGCCATGGAGTGACATGCCGCCTTTCCAGACCTGCAATATCTTGATCGGATCCGTCAGGATTTCGGGACTGTAGAAGAACACATAACCAAGCCGGCCTCCGACAATGATGCCGAGCGTCGCCCAGAAGATCAGGTCATCGGCGTGGCGGCGGGCCATCGGCGAACCCGGCTGCGCCACCAGCTTGGTCAGATACCAGTAGCCGAGTAAAATCCCGGCCAGATAGGCCAGCGAATACCATTTGAGCTGGAAGAATCCGAGATCGAACGCATTGGGGGAGAGACCAAGTTCCTCAAACCGCGTAAATTGGGCTGCATTGGCCAAGATAATATCAATCAAGTCTTTTCCCCGTGTGGTTTCCTGTCCATATAAAGGGAAATTCCCCTATACCAAGAGGGAACAACGGGAGACTTGAATAATGGCGACTTCTGAACTGGACATGGTAATCGACAAAACACTCGAGGCGCTGACGCAGCCTGGTCAGCTGCTGGAGCTCGCCTCGATCAACAAATATGGCGTCGACATGCCGATATTCCAGAATGCGCCGCAGAATGTCTCCGATTATTTCGCCTATTTCTGCCACCAGCACGCCGACAAGGAATTCCTGATTGATGGCGATATCCGCCTGACCTTTGGGGAAGCTTATGCCGCCGCCCGCGCCCTGGCTGGCGGCTTGGTCGAAGGCTATGGCGTGAAGAAAGGCGACCGGATCGGCATCGCTGCGCGCAATTCTGCCAACTGGATCATCCTCGACATGGCGATCACCATGGCGGGCGCCATTTCGACCAAGCTGAACGGCTGGTGGCGTGGCGACGAACTGGCCGACGGCATCGAGGATGTCGGTTGTTCCTATGTATTCGCCGACTATCAGCGAGCCCAGCGGCTGGTTGAATCCAAGCGCACCCACGGTGCCGAACTGCTGATCTTCGAACATGACAAATTGCCCCTGGAAGGACTGAAAGTCATGCTCGAAAAAGGCGGCGGGCCGGATACGCCGCTGCCGCAGATGGCTCCCGAGGACAATGCGACGATCCTGTTCACGTCCGGCTCGACCGGCCGCTCGAAGGGTGCCTATTCCGAACATCGGGCGGTGGTGCAGGGCGCGATGAGTTTCGTCGGGACGGTGCTGGTGCTGGTCAACATCATGACCAAGGCGGGCACGATGCCGGAAGGGCAGCCGACCGCGATGGTCTGCGTGCCATTGTTCCATGTTACCGCCTCGGTGCCGCTGGTTCTGGTCAGCTATGCGATCGGGCGCAAGCTGGTGATGCTCAACAAATGGGATGCGGAAGAGGCGATGCGCCTGATCGAAAAGGAACGCGTCACCTATTTTGTCGGCGTACCGCTGATGAGCATGGAAATCTATTCCCACCCGCATCTCGACAAATATGATCTCAGCAGCTGTGTCACCATGGCCGCCGGCGGTGCGCCGCGTCCGGTCGAGCATGTGCGGCGGATCAAGGAGAAAATGGGCGATGGCTATCCGGTGATCGGCTACGGCCTGACCGAGACCAATGGCGTCGGCTGTTCCAACCAGAATGAAAATTATCTCGCCAAGCCGGACAGCACCGGCCGCGCGACTCCGCCGATTGTCGACGTCGCGATTCTCGACGATGACGGCAACAGGATGGCGCAGGGCGAGCGGGGCGAGGTCTGTATCCGTACGGCTGCCAATTTCACCGGCTACTGGAATAACGAAGAAGCGACCAGGGATGCCTTCACCGCTGACGGTTATTTCCGCACCGGCGATATCGGCTATCTCGATCCCGAGGACTATCTCTTCATCGTCGATCGCAAGAAGGAGATCATCATCCGCGGCGGCGAGAATATCAGCTGTCAGGAAGTGGAGGCCGCCGTCTATGCCAATCCGGCCGTGGCGGAAGCGTGTATCTTTGGGGTTCCCGACGAACGGTTCGGGGAAGTGCCGGCGCTGGTCTATCACACCAAGGAGGGGCACAGCCTGCCCGAGACAGAGCTGATGGAATTCCTCAAGCACCAGCTCGCTCCGTTTAAATTGCCTGTCCATATCTGGCAATATGACGAACCATTGCCGAAACTCGGAACTGCGAAAATCGCAAAGATCGTGCTGGCGAAAAAGCATCGGGACGAACTGGCCGAAACTGGATGAATATACGCTCCAATATCCCGGCCGCCCCGGCCGACCCCGCGACCAGGATCGGTCGGCAGCGGGATATTATCAATCGCCGGGTATTGGCGGACGAAATCGAGCAGCTGATCGACGAGCAGGGCATGTCCCGGGCGCGGACCAGAATTTTGTCGCTGCTGCAGGATGCGCTGGACAATGGCCGGGCAGAGATCAGCAGCCGCCTCCTGAAACGGCCCTCGGCCGGGCACGAGATGGCGGCCGCGCAGTCCTTTCTGGTCGATCAGCTGGTTCGGCTGATCCACGATATCGCGGTCTATCACCAATATCCGGTCAACAATCCCTCGTCCGGCGAACGCATCGCGGTAATGGCGGTTGGCGGCTACGGGCGCGGCGAAATGGCTCCGCACAGCGATGTCGACATTGCCTTCCTGACCCCGCACAAGACCAACAGCTGGACCGAGCAGGCGGTCGAGGCGATGCTCTACTGGCTCTGGGATCTCGGCTTCAAGGTCGGGCAGAGCAGCCGTTCGATCGACGAAATGGTGCGCATGGCCAAGGAGGATCTGTCGATTCGCACGGCATTGCTTGAAGGGCGCTATATCTGGGGCGACACCGGGGTGTACGAAGAAGCCAAACAGCGTTTCTTCAATGACGTGGTCGCTGGAACCGACAGCAGTTTCGTCGCCGAAAAATTGGCCGAGCGCGATGCCCGGCACAGGAAAATGGGCGACAGTCGCTATGTTGTCGAACCCAATGTCAAGGAAGGCAAGGGTGGACTGCGCGACCTGCAGACTCTCTACTGGATTGGGAAATATATCCACCGGGTGACGTCGGCTGGGGAACTGGTTGATGTCGGCCTGCTCACCGCCGACGAGTTCAAGCGCTTTCGCAAGGCGGCCAATTTTCTGTGGGCGGTGCGCTGCCACATGCACGATATTACTGGCCGCGCTGAAGACCGGCTAACCTTCGACCTGCAGCCAGAGGTGGCGCGGCGCATGCGCTTTGCCGACCGGCCCGGGAAGTCTTCGGTCGAGCGGTTCATGCAATATTATTTCCTGAACGCGAAAGTGGTCGGCAATCTCACTGGAGTGTTCCTCGCTCATCTCGACGAAACGCACAATGCCGGGGTGCGCCGGTTCCTGCCATCGCTGACCCGCAAGCCGAAAAAACTCAACGGCTTCGTCCTGGATCGCGGACGGCTTGCCCTGCCAAATGAGAAATTCTTCGAGGAAGACCCGGTCCGGCTGCTGGAAATTTTCTGGCTGGCCGACAAGCACGTACTGGAAGTCCATCCGCTGGCAATGCGGTCGGCGCGGCGCGATGCCAAGCTGATTGACAACCGGATTCGCAACGACACGCGCGCCAACAAGCTGTTTCTCGACGTGCTCTGTTCGCCGCGCGATCCCGAACTGGTCCTGCGCTGGATGAACGAGGCGGCAATCTTCGGCCGCTTCATCCCCGATTTTGGCCGCGTTGTGGGGCAGATGCAGTTCGACATGTACCATCATTATACCGTCGACGAGCACAGTATCCGGGCGATCGGCCTGCTTGCCAAAATCGGTCGGGGCGACCTTGAAGCGGATCATCCCAACAGCACGGCGACGATGGAAAAATTGCAGAACCGCCGCGTCTTGTTTGTCGCGACGCTGCTGCACGACATCGCCAAGGGTCGCGGCGGCGACCACAGCGTTCTCGGTGCGGAAGTGGCGATGAAGCTTTGCCCGCGGCTCGGCCTGAAGCCGCACGAGACCGAACTGGTTGCCTGGCTGGTCCGCAATCATCTGCTGATGTCCGCGGTCGCCTTCAAGCGCGATCTGTCGGACTTCAAGACTATCCAGGATTTTGCCAGCCGGGTGAAAAGCGTCGAGCGCCTCCGCCAGCTCACCGTGCTGACCGTGGTCGACATTCGCGCGGTCGGACCGGGGGTCTGGAACAGCTGGAAACGGCAGTTGCTGACCGACCTGTTCGAAGCGGCGCAGGAAATGCTGCTGCTCGGCCACAAGCAGCGCGGGCGCAAGGATCGGATCGAACAGAAAAAGGCGGTTCTGGCCGAGGCGCTGGATCTGCCGGAGGCCGAATTCAACAAGCTGGCCAGGAATTTCACCGATGCCTACTGGATAGCCGAGCCGGATGATATCATCGTCCAGAATGCCCGGCTCGTGCTGGACGCAGGGGACACGGACCTCGCGATTTTCGCCGATGTCTATCCCGAGCGCGGCGCCACCTTGATCACCGTATATGCCGCCGACCATCCGGGACTTTTTTACCGGATCGCAGGGGGCATCCACGTTTCGGGCGGCAATATCATCGACGCGCGTATCCACACCACCCGCGACGGCATGGCACTGGACAATTTTCTCGTCCAGGACCCGCACGGCAAGGCCTTTTCCGAGAAAGGGCAGCTGGACCGGCTCAAGAAGGCGGTCGAGGACGCGATGGCCAACCGGACGAAGCTCTCCACCAAGCTCGAGGCCCGCCCGCTGGCCCATTCGCGCGCCGGGGCCTTTACCATCACGCCCTTTGCTCTGGTCGACAACGAGGCGTCCAACCGGTTCACGGTGATCGAGGTCAATGCCCAGGATCGCCCGGCCCTGCTCAACGAGCTGGCTTATGCGCTGTTCGAATCCAAGGTCACGGTGCACAGCGCTCATATTGCCACCTATGGCGAGCGCGCGGTCGACACTTTCTATATCACCGATCTGCTCGGCGGAAAGATCACCAGCAAGCAGCGGCTGAACGGGCTGCAAAAACGCCTGACCAATGCCGCGGAACGCAAGGCCGCAAAGGAAAGCGCCTAGGGTAGCTTGTCCTTCAGCGCCGCCAGCGCCCCGAACGGACCCGCCTCTTCTTCCGATTTGAGCATTTTCCGCGCCACGACATCGGCATTGGGACCACGCGGAAACGGATCGAGCGCCAGATAGAGGGTCTGGGCGATGGCTTCGCCAAGATCGAGCTGGCCATTGTGATATTCCATGACGTCGCAATCATCCTCGGTGAGTTCGATTTCCTCATCCGCTCCGCCAATTTCCAGTTCGGGCACGAAGGCGATGTCAAATTCTTCGCGCAGCCTGACCTGGAAGCTTTCCCCGGTTATAGAGCAGCGCTGCTGCAGATCGGATTCGATTCGCCCGCTGAAGCCGATCCGTTTCTCCTCGGCCCGTAAGGTATAGGTCGCATCAAGCGTGGTGATTTTTGGCAGGTCAAATCTCTGTGCCAGCTTTTGTCGCTCTTCTTCATTTGCCGACAGCCTGCCGGAACGCGGCGCAGAGCCGATTTCGGAAAGCCGGACGATATGGGAAAATTCGGGCCTGTCCATCATGCAGTCGTCCCGCTGGCCGGTAGCTGTCCGGCAATGATGGCGTCAGACTCGCTGGATTGCAGCGCGGCATGAAAGGCGGCGAGTCTGCTCGCGAGAATGTCCAGCGCCGCATCCCCGGGCTTCTCACCACGGAAAATATTGCGGACGATTGCTGCGCGCAGATCCGCCCCTTGCTCCAATGCCTCCCGATAGGCGCCGACCCGGCCGCCCAACGCGCCCATCATGCGCCCGACATGCTTGCCGACAATCATGTCGCCAATACCGATCTGGCGCAACTGGCCGTCCATGTCGCGAATGAAAAGCTCGGTCAGCCAGGCCAGTTCCTGGCCACGCGCTTCCTCTTTCTCGAGCCGGATCAGGACCAGCGAGAATATCGCGGCGATCATGTCGAACCGTCCGTCCAGACTGTCCGGCACTTCGGCCTCTTCATACCAGCCCAGTTGCCGCCCTTCCCGGACAATCGCATTGTACAGTGGCTGCATTTTCGCATTGGGATTGTCTCGGGAAAAAATCTTGCTGAAAAAGGACATTGCTGGTTCCGCTGGTTGAAACGTAAGTTTATGGGTGACCGGGGCGTTTGTTAAGTCTGGATACAGGGCATATTGATATTTATGGCCCGAGATGCAATGGGCGATGGCGGGTCGGCTGCCGATATGGTGCCGGCTGGATAGTGGAGAATGAGTTCAATGGTCGGCAATATCAGAAAATACAGCCTGTGGCTCGGCCTCATGGCCGGCACCGTGGCGATTGCGGGCTGCACCCAGGTGCGCGGCCATCAGGGATATATTGCCGATGAAACCCTGATGTCGGCCATCCAGCCCGGCATCGACAACCGCCAGTCGGTGGAAGCGTCGCTCGGCCGTCCGACTTTTACCGGCCAGTTTGATGACAATACCTGGTATTATCTGTCCCGCGACACTCGCCAATATGGTTTCAACAACCCCCGTCCCCGCGACCAGTTGGTGATGCGCATACAATTTGATGCCAGCGGCAATGTCGCCGCTGTCGACCGCACCGGCCTCGAACTGGTCGCAAATATCAGTCCCACTGGCGACAAGACGCCGACGCTGGGTCGGGACCGGTCCTTTTTTGAAGAGATTTTCGGCAATATCGGTGCGGTTGGTGCTCCTGGCGCTCAGGGACGGAGCAACGATCCGACCCGGCCCTGACGATTTCGCCTATTTGGCAATGCCGCTGGCGGCGAGGACCGCCAGTGTAACCAGTTCCGATGCGCTGGACGCCATGGTAGCAATCTGCACCGATTTTTCCAGTCCCACCAGCATCGGCCCGATCACCGAATCACCGCCCAGTTCGCGCAGCAATTTTGCCGACAGGTTGGCGGATTGCAGGCCGGGCATGACCAGAACATTGGCCGGCTGCGACAGGCGGCTGAACGGATAGTTCGCCATCAGCTTGGGATTGAGCGCCACGTCGGGCGCCATTTCGCCTTCATATTCGAAATTGACCCGCCGCTGGTCGAGCAGCGCCACCGCTTCCCGCAAATTCTCCAGCCAGCGCCCTTCGGGATTGCCGAAGGTCGAATAGCTGAGGAAGGCAACGCGTGGTTCGTGTCCCATCTGCCGGGCGACCGCCGCTGTCTGCTCGGCGATATCGGCGAGTTCGTGCGCCGAGGGCCGTTCATTGACCGTGGTGTCGGCCATGAAAACCGTATGATGCTGGCCGACCATGATATGGATGCCAAAGGCGGTACGACCTTTCTCGACATCAATCACCTTTGCGACATCGCGGAAGGTTTGCGAATAGGGGCGGGTAACGCCGGTGATCATGGCGTCGCCCTGGTCCATGGCCAGCAGGGCCGAGCCAAAGATGTTGCGGTCCTGATTGACCATGCGCTTGATGTCGCGCTCCATATAGCCACGGCGGTGGAGACGTTCGTACAGCATGCTCACCATGTCGGGGACCAGCGGGCTGTTGCGGCTGTTGTGCACTTCGAAGCTGTCGGGATTGCGCACGCCCAGTTCCTTGAGCTTTTCCCGGACGCGATCATCGCGCCCGACCAGAACCGGCGTGCCATAGCCACCGTCCTGGAACTGGATTGCCGCGCGCAGCACGACATCCTCCTCGGCTTCGGCAAAAATGATCCGCTTGGGCGACAGGCGGCAGGCCTCATAGGCCTGGGTCAGTACCGACGTCGTCGGGTTGAGGCGGGCCTTCAGGCTCTGGCGATAGGCATCCAGATCCTCGATCGGCTTCTGGGCAACGCCGCTATCCATGGCCGCCTTGGCAACCGCAGCCGAAACCACGTCCATCAGCCGCGGATCAAAAGGGGCGGGAATGATATAGTCGACACCAAAGCTCGGCGCGTTGCCGCCATAGGCCACGGCGACTTCTTCGGGTACCTGTTCGCGAGCCAGTTCGGCAATCGCATGGGCGGCAGCAACCTTCATTTCCTCGTTGATCCGGGTGGCCCGCACGTCCAGCGCGCCGCGGAAGATGAAGGGAAAGCCGAGAACATTGTTGACCTGGTTGGGATAGTCGGAGCGTCCGGTGGCAATGATCGCATCGGGCCGCGCCGCCTTGGCGTCGGGCGGGGTGATTTCCGGATCGGGGTTGGCCATCGCAAAAATGATCGGTTTCGGGGCCATGTCCTTGACCATTTCCGGCTTTAGCGCTCCGGCGGCGGACAGGCCCAGGAAGACATCGGCACCGGTCAGCGCGTCGGTCAGGGTGCGGGCATCCGTATCGATGGCATGGGCCGATTTCCACTGGTCGACATCGTCGCGGCCGCGATAGATGACGCCCTTGCGATCGCACATGGTCAGATTGTCATGCGGAACGCCCAGGCTCTTGATCAGCGAAGCGCAGGCAATGGCAGCAGCGCCGGCTCCGTTGACGACCACCTTGATATCTTCGATCTTCCGATCCGTCAGCAGGCAGGCATTGATGATCCCGGCAGCGGCGATAATCGCCGTGCCATGCTGGTCATCGTGGAATACCGGGATATTCATCCGGTCGCGCAACGTCTGCTCGATGATGAAGCAATCGGGTGCGGCAATATCTTCCAGGTTGATGCCGCCGAAACTGGGTTCCATGATCTGCACGGCATTGATGAACGTATCCGCATCCTCGGTGTCAAGTTCGATATCGATCGAATCGACATCGGCGAAGCGCTTGAACAGCACCGCCTTGCCCTCCATCACCGGTTTCGCGGCGAGTGCGCCGAGATTGCCCAGACCCAGGATCGCGGTGCCGTTGGATATCACCGCAACCAGATTGCCCTTTGCTGTATAATCATAGGCTTTCGAGGGGTCTTCGGCGATCGCCCGGACAGGGACGGCAACGCCGGGAGAATAGGCGAGGCTGAGATCGCGCTGGGTGGCCATCGGCTTCGAAGCGATTATCTCGATTTTTCCGGGCCGGCCGTGGGAATGAAAAAGCAATGCCTCTCTTTCGGAAAATTCCAGATTGCTATCTTTCTTGTCGGCCAAATTATATCTCCGCATATCAGCTGGTCGGCTTGTTCACACCGATCGAATGGTCACGTCCCGATTCAAGCTTACCCGCTTTGCAGCAGCGCCGCAATATCAAGTAAATTTCAAGAGGATATGTTCGCCGCTCTTTTATGTGAGGCTGCACTCGGCTATCGCGGGGCATGGCAACCCGGATTCAGGACAAGGCGGAAAAACCGAGCAAGGAGCCCGTGCCGGTATCGGACAAGCTCACGCCGATGATGGAGCAATATTTCGGCTTGAAGGAGAAAGCCGGCGATTGCCTGCTCTTTTACCGGATGGGCGATTTTTTCGAACTGTTTTACGAGGATGCCAGGCTCGCTGCGGCGGCCCTCGATATTGCGCTGACCTCGCGCGGCAAGAATGCCGGGGATGCGATCCCGATGTGCGGGGTCCCGGTCCATGCGGCAGAAGGCTATCTGGCGAAACTGATCCGCGCCGGTTTCAAGGTAGCGATCGCGGAACAGGTTGAAACTCCGGCCGAGGCCAAGGTGCGCGGTGGCTACAAGGCCCTGGTTGCGCGGGATATCATACGCTACGTGACCGCCGGCACCCTGACCGAAGATAATTTGCTCGATGCACGGAGCAACAATATGCTGGTTGCGCTCGCCGAGGTGCAGGGCGAGATCGGACTCGCTGCGGCGGACATTTCGACCGGCAATTTCGAACTGGCGACGATTGCCGACGCTGCCCTCGACGCGGAACTGGCGAGGCTCGCACCGTCGGAAATCATCTGTCCACCATCCTTGCTGTCCCGCCTTGCCCAGGCGACCGGCTGGGCGAAGGAAAATTTTGACAGCACCCGCGCCGAAAAGCGGCTGCGCGAGCATTTCGGGGTGGCGACGCTCGACGGCATGGGCGAATTTTCCCGCGCCGAACTGGCCACCGCCGGCGGCCTGATCGCCTATGTCGACCATGTATCGCAGGGTCACGCACCCTATCTGCATCCACCGACGAAACGCGAAACTCGGGAATTTCTGTCAATCGATGGCCCCACCCGGGCCAGTCTGGAAATCGACCGGACGCTCGCGGGTGGACGCGCGGGCAGCCTGCTGCACGCCATCGACCGGACGGTGACACCAGCGGGCGCGCGCCTGCTGGCGCGCGACCTGTCGGCACCTTTGTTCGCCGAGCAGCCGATCAACATGCGGCTGGGAATGGTGCAATGGTTTCATGACGGTCCGGCGGTGCGTGACGATGTCCGCAGCGAATTGAAGGCGCTGCCCGATATCGGCCGGGCGCTTGGCCGGGTATCGGCAGGACGCGGCAGCCCGCGCGACCTCGGGCAGATCCGCGACGGCCTGGCGGGCGCGCGAATCCTGCGCGAACGTCTGGCTCTGGCTCTGGGTCTGCCGGAAATGCTGGAAAATCTGCTGCCCGCACTCGATGGTCACGGCGAACTGGTCGATCTTCTGGCTCGGGCGCTGGTCGAGACACCGCCCACCGAAATGGCCAATGGCGGCTATATCGCGGCGGGCTACGACCCGTCGCTGGACGAGTTGCGCAGCGCCGGTTCCGATGGGCGCCAGGCGATTGCGAAGCTGGAAGCGCGCTACCGCGAGGCCACCGGGATCAATACACTGAAGATCAAGCATAATGCCGTACTCGGCTATTTTATCGAGGTGCCCGCCCGCCATGGCGACAGCCTTATGGCCGAAAACTCGGGTTTCACTCACCGGCAGACCCTGGCCGGGGTGGTCCGGTTCAACTCGACCGATCTGCACGAAGAGGCGCTGCGCGTGTCGCAGGCGGGTGCGCATGCCCTGGCGGCAGAAGCCGCGCATTTCGAGCAGCTGGTCGAGCGGGTGCTGGCGCGCAAGCAGGCAATTGGCGAAAGCGCCGATGCGCTCGCCCGGATTGACGTCGGTGCTGCTCTCGCCGAACGCGCCGCCGAGGGCCAGTGGAGTCGGCCGCAATTCGTCGACGGCAATATGCTCGAGATCGAAGCCGGGCGCCACCCGGTGGTCGAGACCGCACTCGCGGCCAGGGGTGAGGCCTTTGTCGCCAATGATTGCGCTCTGCGGCAGGACGAGCGCCTATGGCTGGTGTCCGGACCCAATATGGGTGGCAAGTCGACCTTCCTGCGCCAAAATGCGCTGATCGTCATTCTCGCGCAGGCTGGCGGCTTTGTTCCTGCCTCGTCGGCGAAGCTCAGCCTCGTCGATCGCCTGTTCAGCCGGGTTGGCGCTTCAGACAATCTCGCGCAGGGTCGCTCGACCTTCATGGTCGAGATGGTGGAAACCGCAGCGATCCTGTCGCAGGCGACCGAGAAAAGCTTCGTCATTCTCGACGAGGTAGGCCGGGGCACCTCGACCTATGACGGTCTGGCGCTGGCCTGGGCGGTGGTCGAGGCGGTGCATGAGACCAATCGCTGCCGCTGCCTGTTCGCCACCCATTATCACGAGCTGACCCGGCTCGCCGACCGGCTCGACGCATTGTCGCTGCACCATGTCCGCGCGCGCGAATGGAAGGGCGATCTGGTGTTGCTGCACGAACTGGCCAACGGCCCGGCCGATCGCAGCTATGGCCTCGCCGTGGCCAAGCTGGCTGGCATCCCCAAACCGGTTCTGGGTCGTGCCAAGGCGGTACTCGACAAGCTGGAGGCGGGAAAGGCGGAAACCGGCGGTCTCGCTGCGGGTCTCGGCGATCTACCGCTGTTTGCGGCGAGCCTTGCAGAAATCGAAGAAAAATCCGATAGCTTGCGGGAGGCCTTGGGCGCGCTCGACGTGGATGCGCTGTCCCCGCGCGAGGCACTGGAGCAGCTATATGCGCTGAAAGCGCAACTCGAGCAGGAATGATGATATGAAGAAATGGATTCTGATATTGCTGGCGGTGACCATCGTCGGTGGCGGCGCCTTTCTCTATCAGACCCGCAATGCCAGGGCAGAACCGCTCGAAGTCGGCGCGATCGCGCCCGATTTCACCACGACCGGTGCGCTCGCCGGCAGGGAATTTCGATTTTCGCTCGCCGACAAGCTGAAGGACGGCCCGGTCGTGCTCTATTTCTTCCCCAAGATATTTACCGAGGGCTGCACGATCGAGGCCAATATGTTCGCCGACGCCACCGCCGAATTCACCGCAGCCGGTGCCACCGTGATCGGCATGTCGGGCGATGATATCGAGGGTCTCAAGAAATTCTCGGTCTCCGAATGTCGCGACAAATTCGCGGTCGCTCGAGCGGATGACAAGATCATCGCCGATTATCAGGTCCGCATGGCACCCGGTCTGGCGATGACCAGTCGGACCAGCTATGTGATCGACCGCAATGGCCGGATCGCCTTTGTCCACAGCGCAAAGGAACCGCAGGGCCATGTCACCGGAACGCTCGAAAAAGTGAAGCAGCTTTCCAAAAGCTGATTAAAGGCTTGCTTTTGCCTCGCGCCTATACTGAAAGACGCCGATGACCAACCATTCGCCCGATCCCGCCATGCTCGCAAAAGCGGAAACGCTGACCGATGCCTTGCCCTATATGCAGCGCTATACCGGCAAGACCTTTGTCGTCAAATATGGCGGGCATGCGATGGGCGACGCCACGCTGGCACGCAATTTCGCCGAGGATATCGTGCTTCTGAAGGCGGTCGGGATCAATCCCGTCGTCGTCCATGGCGGCGGCCCGCAAATTGGCGCGATGCTGGAGCGGGTCGGCGTGGAAAGCAAATTTGTCGACGGCCTCCGCGTCACCACCAAGGAAACCGCCGAGATTGCCGAAATGGTGCTCTCGGGCGCAATCAACAAGGAACTGGTCAGCTGGATAGAAAAGGCCGGCGGCCATGCGATCGGCATTTCCGGCAAGGACGGCGGTTTCGTCAAGGCGGCCAAGCTGCGTCGCACCGAACGCGATCCCGACAGCAATATCGAACGGATAATCGACCTCGGCTATGTCGGCGAACCAAAAACGGTGGACCGCAGCGTCGTCGACATGATTTCTTCCGCCGGGATGATCCCGGTAATTGCCCCGATCGGGGTCGGCGACGATGGCCATACCTATAATATCAACGCCGACACCATGGCTGGTGCGGTTGCCTCGGCGCTGCGCGCCGCGCGCCTGTTCCTGCTCACCGACGTTGCCGGTGTGCTCGACAAGCAGGGCGACCTGTTGACCGACCTGGCACCCCGGGCAATCCGCGAACTGGTCAGGGACGGCACGATCTCCGGCGGCATGATCCCCAAGCTCGAGACCTGCGTGAAGGCGGTGCAGGAAGGCGTCGATGCGGCGGTTATCCTCGACGGGCGTATTCCGCACGCGATGCTGCTCGAAATCTTCACCGTCAAGGGAGCGGGCACGCTGGTCCGGGATGATTTCGAACCGGTTGATTAATCGACCAACTGTCTTATATATATGATACAGTAAATATCTGGCGATTCCGGCACAAACCGCTAGCCGCTCCGCCAGATTATCGATAAAGGTTCCGCCATGGTATATGCATTGTTTGAAATCATAAATATCCTCCTCGGTGTGGTCATCACGATCATTATTGTACAGGCAATCATGAGCTGGTTGCTCGCGTTCAACGTCATTGGCCTGCAAAATGACATTGTACGGGCGATCTGGACCACGTTGGATGCCCTTACCGCACCAATCTACAATCCGATCCGCAAGATCATGCCGGATTTCGGCGCGATTGACCTGACCCCGATGGTCGTGATCATCGGAATCATGATCTTGAATAATGCAATATTGCCACCCCTGCGCCTTGCCCTGATGTAATGGCCGACGCGCAAATCATTGACGGCAAGGCCTTTGCTGCCGGCCTGCGCGAACGGATCAGGGAAGCGGTACCTGCCTTTGCGAAACATGCCGGCCGCGCGCCCGGCCTCGCCGTGGTGCTGGTCGGCGAAGACCCGGCCAGCCAGGTCTATGTCGCATCGAAGCACAAGGCGACCCTTGCCGCCGGCATGGAAAGTTTCGAGCATCGCTTGCCCGCCGACACGTCCCAGGAGACGCTGATCGCGCTGGTTGAGCGGTTGAACGCCGATGAAAGCGTCGACGGAATATTGGTGCAACTGCCATTACCCGCCGGCCTCGACGAAAAAGCCGTGGTGATGGCGATCGACCCCGACAAGGATGTCGACGGCCTGCACGTGATCAACGCCGGGCGTCTTGCCAATGGCGAAGAGGCGCTGACCCCCTGCACGCCGCTCGGCAGCCTGATGCTGCTGAAAGATACGCTGGGCGACCTCACCGGTCTCGATGCCGTCGTCGTCGGCCGTTCGATCCTGGTCGGCAAGCCGATGGCCCAGTTGCTGCTCGCCGAAAACTGCACCGTAACCATGGCCCATAGCCGCACCCGCAACCTTCCGGACGTCGTCCGCCGCGCCGATATTGTCGTCGCCGCTGTTGGCCGCGCCGAGATGGTCAGGGGCGACTGGCTGAAGGACGGTGCCGTTGTGATCGATGTCGGTATCAACCGGCTGGAGCCGGAACCGGGCCAGCAAAAGGGCCGGCTGGTTGGCGATGTCGCCACCGCGGAAGCGCTCGATCATGTCCGGGCAATCACCCCGGTGCCGGGAGGGGTTGGCCCGATGACCATTGCGGTGCTATTGCGCAATACACTGGTCGCTGCCTCCGCACGCGCCGGACTGGAAAAGCCAGAGGGTCTGTAATGCGAATATTTGCCGCCACTGCAATCTCCCTGCTGCTGGCTGGTTGCGCCGGCAGCGGAGCTCCCCTCAGCGACCGGGAACGCTATGACCGGGTGATGGGCGCGCCGGTAGCCAATCCCAGCGCGATCGTGCAGGCGGAATTGGCATTCGCCCGGCTGGCGCAGGAAAAGGGCCAATGGACCGCCTTCCGCGAAACCGCGGCCGATGATGCGATCATGTTCACCCCCGATCTGGTCAATGCACAGCAATGGCTGAAGGGCAAGGCCGATCCGGCGCAGGCTGTCACCTGGCAACCGCATCATGTCTATATGTCCTGCGACGGCAGTATGGCGGTTTCGACCGGTGCCTGGCAGAACGCCAAGGGCGAGGCCGGACATTTTACCACCGTCTGGCAACAACAGAATTTCGGCCAGCGTCGTCAGGACAGGAAGATCGACTGGAAATGGGTGTTTGACGATGGCCAGCCGCTGGATAAACCGCTGGCAGAGCCTGATTATGTGGAAACCGAGGTGGCTTCGTGCCAGCCCAACGGCGCTCCCGCACAGCCGACGTCGACATCCGCCAACACGGGCAGGACAGGGGCCTCGGTCGACAGTAGTTTGCTCTGGAGCGCGGCATTGGCCAGCGACGGCTCGCGCACTGTCCTTGTCGATCTGGCCCGGAATGACGGCAGTTTCAAGCGGGTCCATGAATATACGGTTCCAGCGCCGGCCGAATGATCGAACTTTTCATCTCTGCCTTCATAACCTTTTTCGTGGTGATCGATCCGCCCGGCTGCGCACCGATATACGCCAGCCTGACCAGCAATGTGCCGCCGCGCGATCGCCGGGTCATGGCCATTCGGGCGATCGTCGTTGCCGCCGTCATTTTGCTGGTCTTTGCCCTGTTCGGCGAACCGATGCTGAGCGCGCTCGGCATCAGCCTCGACAGTTTCCGCATCGCCGGTGGCATCATGCTGTTTCTGATCGCGCTGGAAATGGTGTTTGAGAAACGCACCGAACGGCGCGAGGACCGGGCGCAGGAGATCATCGAGCAGCCCGAGATCGAGGATGTTTCGATTTTTCCGATGGCGATGCCGATGATCGCCGGACCCGGATCGATTGCCGCTGTCATGCTCCTGACCTCCCAGAATGACGGACTAAACAACGCGGTAGTCATCATGGGCGCGCTGGGCACCGTGCTGCTGCTCACCCTGATCGGACTGATCGCCGCCGGACCGCTGATGCGGATATTGGGCAACAAGGTCGAGGCGGTCATCACCCGGGTGCTGGGCGTGATATTGGGGGCGCTGGCAGTGCAATTTGTTGTCGACGGCCTGACCGCGAGCTTCTGACCGATCGTCAGGTAGCCTGGCCGGCACGGTGCGCGGCTCGTCCGCGGGCCACCGCAAGTCCCGCTGGCGGGCGGGCCGCCATGATCCCGATTATCCGGCTATCGGCCGCGGCTCATGCGCTGATCACGCCCTTCTGCCGCAGCAATTTCAAGGCGCGCTCGGCCAGCAACGGATTGGGGATCAGGCGCCGGATCAGCTCCTCCTGGCTTTCATTCCCGTCATTGCCATAGGCTGCAACCAAGCGGTTCCAGGAGAGCCGCGAATCCTCGATACGGTCGTTCTTCGCATAAACCATGGCCATGGCTATGTCATAATAGGGGCCGACGCCGGTACTGGAAGGCACGATTTGCTCGGCAAAGGCCAGGGCTTCCTGGTCCTTGCCTTCTGCCAGCAAGGTCAGCACGAGCGCTGTCTCTGCCATGATCGATCCCCGCGGGTCGAGAGCGATTGCCCTCTTCAGATAGCCCATCGCATCCGGATCGTCGCAAGCGAAGAGATAAGCGCCCGTCAGGGCATGTATCCCCGATTCATAAGGGGCAAGTTCAGCGGCTTTTTCGGCGAAGGCCTTGCCCCGACCGCAATTGCCACTGAAAAAACTGGCCCGGGCGAGTGCGAAATTGGCCGACGCGTCTTCTCTGCCCCGGACCATGGCGCGGCGGGCATATTCCAGACCGGCCTCGGGGTCCGGCGGTCTGCCGCTTGCCTCTTCGCGCAGGAAGGAAAAGAACGAGGCCGCCGCCAGAATCTGGCTGTCCAGCGGATCGACCGCCAGCGATTGCTTGATACAGGACTCGACGACCGGCAACAAGGCAGGGTCGCGGTTGGCGCGATAGCTCTCGAACCGGAGGAGGCAGGAATAACCGATCATCGCGTCGTCGGGCAGGTGCTTGCGCTGATCGGCAGCGATCACCCCGTAAATGCCGCCGATGCGACTGGCTATCGAACCGAGCTTTTCGGGATAGTCAGCTGCGGAGTTCGGCAGTGCAATTTTGGTCGACCAGATCGTCTCCTGGCTGAGCAGGGAGATCAGCGAGAAATTCGCCTGCGGGCCGGCGGCACCTTCCATCAACTGGCTTTTGAACAGATAGGCATTTTGTTCCTGGTCGGGGACAATGTCGGCCCA
>Ga0209346_1001095_pt1 | contig 16962 bp, 21 predicted proteins | sample AutmiccommunBRH9_FD_187381 | JGI IMG/M metagenome (GOLD analysis project Ga0209346, IMG submission 187381) | Deep subsurface microbial communities from Mt. Terri, Switzerland - Autotrophic microbial communities BRH/9 (SPAdes) (version 2) | ecosystem: Environmental > Aquatic > Deep subsurface >...
CGGCGGGGCCCGCCACCACCGGCCCGCCTGTCGGCAAGCTGGCCGGCAAGTTGGCCGGAGGCGTGGCCGCTGTACGGTCCGCCGCGTCTGTTCGGCGCGGGGCGGGAGGCGGCGTGGCGGCGGGCGCGGCTGCGGGCGTTGCGGCGGGCCGACCGGGGGGTGTTGCGAAGGGCGGAGCAGGGGGCGGAGCGGCGGGCGCTGCGAAGGGCGGCGCGGGGGGCGAACCCGCGCCGCCCCCCGACCCAGCCGGCGCCGTCATGCCCGGCACCGGCGCCGCCCGCCCGGTGGCGGCTTCGGGCGGCACGGCGCCAGCCACGGCACGCACCGCACCGCCGGGCGGAACCGTGCCCTCACGCTCGGCGGATCGGCCGCGCGGAGCGCCCGTATCCATGGCGGCGCGCGCCACGCCGGCCTCCGCCCCGCGCCCGGGTGCCGCGCCGGCCGCATCCTCGGTGGCGGGCCCCTGCACATTGCGCCCACGCCCGTCATCCGGTGGCGCCGTATCGACGGCGGCAACGCCGAAAGCCGTCTCTGCGCCGCCGGTGCGGGCAGGCCCGCCCATCGCCGGCACCGGCTGGCCCCGCCCTGCCCCGGGGCGGGCGATATCCTCGGCCACGGTGGCCCGGTCGCCGGCCCGGTCGGCAAAAGCACCCGGCCCGGCCACGGCGGCGGGAACGAGCGGCGATGCGCCCCCCTCGTCGCCGGCACGGTCCGACCCATCCGGCCCCCCCGCGCCCTCGCCCCGCCGGGGGGCGTCCGCCGGTCCGGCCCGTGGCGTGGCCGCTTCGCCGACCCCGTCACCGGCAAGCTCCGCAAAATTTCCATCGCCCTCGCGCATCAGGCCGGCGGCCGCGGGAGGGGCGACAGGCCGGCCGCCGCCGGCCGACGAGGCAACGATATGAGGGACCATGGACGCACCTTCTGCTGCGGATCGCCCCCAGTATCGCGGCCAGTGGTTACGGCATGTTTACCGCAACCCCCGAAACTCGCCCCCAACCGAGGAGGATGCCATGCTCGTTCCGCCACCGTCGCCGCTGCCGGCCCCGCCCGCGGGCCCGCCCGAGGCCGCCCACACCGACACCCTGCATGCCGCCGCGCGCGAGCTCGAGGCCGCTTTCCTGTCCGAAATGCTCACCGCAGCCGGTCTCAACCGCGCGCCCGAAGGCTTCGGCGGCGGCGCGGGCGAGGATCAGTTCGCCTCGTTCCTGACCGGGATCGAGGCCCGCGCGATGGTCAAGGCCGGCGGCATCGGCCTGGCCGAGGCGCTGTTCCGCGCCCTCGCGGGCCCGGCCGATGACTGAGCACGACTGGCTTTCCGCACTCGAGCAGGCGCTGGGCGAACAGGACGCGGCGCTGCTCAGCGGGGCGTTCGACGCCCTCGGCCCGCTGGCCGAGCGGCTTGCCCATCTGGCCGAGCGTGGCCGCGCCGCGCCGCCGCCGACACAGGCGCAACTGCTGCACCTGCGCGCCCGCGCCGCGCGGTCGGCGGACCTGGTGACAGCCGCGCGCAACGGCGTCGCCGCGGCGCGGGCACGCGCGGCCGCGGTGCTGGGCGGCGGCGCCCCGTTGCGCACCTACGGCGCCGATGGCCACCTGGTCGCCCACGACGGCGGCGACCGGCGGCTGGAACGGCGGGCCTGACGATGGCTCGAATTTTCCGCATTCGGCGGCACGCGTTCACCGATGCTTCAGACCTCCGGCGGCATCGTGGCCCCGCATCCCGACCGGATGGCGCGGCAGGGCAGACCCCGGAACCGCAGCGGGAAGAACCCCCTTCGTGACGTCACCGACGGTGGCCCCTTCAACCCGGGCGCAAAGCGCCCTCCACGACAGGACCCGACAATGTCGAGCATTCTGACCAACACCAGCGCGATGGTCGCGCTTCAGACCCTCAAGGGCATCAACTCCGGCCTCGAGAAGACGCAGGCCGAGATCTCCACCGGCAAATCGGTGGGCAATGCCAAGGACAATGCCGCCGTATTCGCCATCTCGAAGGTGATGGAATCCGACGTGCGCGGCTTCAAGGGCATCTCCGACAGCCTCAGCCTCGGCGAATCGACCGTCGCGGTCGCCCGCCAGGCGGCCGAGACGGTGACCGACCTGCTGACCGACATGAAAGGCAAGATCGTCGCGGCGCAGGAAGAGAACGTCGACCGCGCCAAGATCCAGACCGACATCGTGGCGCTGCGCGAACAGATCGCCTCGGTGGTCGGCGCGGCCCAGTTCAACGGGCTGAACCTCGTCGACGGCTCCAGCACCGACCCGGTGAACGTCCTGTCGTCGCTGGACCGCGATTCGTCCGGCAACGTGACGGCCGGCCAGATCCAGGTCAACCGCCAGAACCTGTCGGTGACCACGCCGGTCACGGCGCAGGCCTTCGGCACCACCGACCTTGCCGACACCGCCGCCGCCAGCGCCCTGATCGACAGCGCCGGATCTGTCACCATCCACGACGACGCCGCGACGATCGACGGCGGCACCTCGAACGCGGCGGTGGCCAACAACGCCAACGAGGTGATCACCATCGGGCAGGTGTCGGAAGGCGACAGCTTCCAGATCGACCTCGGCAACGTCCCGGTCAACGTGGCCGGCGGCGGCGTGGCCACCGGCCAGCGGACCTTCCAGTTCGTCGCCGGCGCGACCGACGGCACGGCGGACGTGGCCCAGAACCTCGCCAACCAGATCAGCGCGTTCTTCGAGGCCGCCACCGATTCGTCGCTGAAGCTCACCGCCACCGTGAGCGGCAACCAGATCACGATCACCAACGGCGACGCCGGCACGACCAACGGCGCGCTCGATATCGGCCTGCGCGCGCAGACCGGCGGCACGCCGGGATCGTCGGCCTCGACCGGCGGCCTCGGCCTGCTGCAAACGCTGGACGTGACCACCGACGCCGGCGCCACCGGCGCGCTTGCCTCGATCGAGGGCCTGATCCAGAAATCGATCGACGCCGCGGCGGAATTCGGCTCGGCCCAGGGCCGGATCGAGATCCAGAACGACTTCATCGGCAAGCTGAGCGATTCGCTCAAGGCCGGGATCGGCACGCTGGTCGATGCCAACATGGAAGAGGCCTCGGCGCGGCTCCAGGCGCTGCAGGTGCAGCAGCAGCTCGGGGTGCAGGCGCTCTCGATCGCCAACCAGGCGCCGCAGAACGTCCTCGCGCTGTTCCGCTGACGCCCGGCCGGGGCGCGGGCACCGCCCGCGCCCCACCCTTCCGCCGGCACGGCGGCGCCAATGCGCGCCACCCGGCACCGGCCCCGCCCCATCGAGGAGATCGCCCCGTGACCCCCCATGCCCAGGCCGCCGCGGCCTATGCCCGCCCCGGCGCCCCGACCCGCACCGACCGCGCCACCGAATACGCGGCCTTTGCCGCGATCACCGCGCGGCTGCGCGCCTCGGCCCGGCCCGAAACCCCGTTCGCCGACCTCGCCCGCGCGCTGCACGACAACCGCGCGCTGTGGTCGACGCTCGCCGCCGACGTCGCCGGCGACGGCAACGGCCTGCCTGCCGAACTGCGCGCGCGGCTGTTCTACCTCGCCGAATTCACCGCCCAGCACTCGCGCAAGGTGCTCGCCGGCACCGCCGACGCGGCGCCGCTGGTCGACATCAACACCGCGGTGATGCGCGGCTTGCGCGCCGGCGGGGTGGCGCCATGACCGGCCTCGTGCTCAAGCTCGGCCCGCGCGAGCGGGTGCTGATCAACGGCGCGGTGATCGAGAACGGCGACCGCCGCTCGCGCCTTGCGGTGATGACACCGAACGCGAACATCCTGCGCCTGCGCGACGCGATCCACCCCGAGGCGGTCAACACCCCGGTCCGGCGGGTGTGCTACATCGCCCAGCTGGTGCTGTCGGGCGACACCGATGCCGAGGAGGCGCGGATGCAGCTTCTGCGCGGAATCGAACAGCTGAGCCAGGTGCTGACCGACCATGACAGCCGGGCGCAGCTGACGCTGGCCACCGAATCGGTGCTCGCCAACGCCCATTACCCGGCGTTGAAGGCACTGCGCGCGCTTCTGCCGCGCGAAGAGCGCCTGCTCGCCGCGGCGCGTGTGTCATGAGTTTCCAGCCCGTCCTCCCGCTTTCCGGGCTGACGGGCTGGCGTTTTCTCCAGCGCACCCTCGACAGCCAGCAGGCGGCGTTCGCGCGCACCCCCGAGATCGCGCGCGACAGCGCCTATTTCCGCGAGACCGTAGGCAGGATCGACAGCGCCGAGGCACTGGTGGCCGACCGCCGGTTGCTGCGCGTGGCGCTGGGCGCCTTCGGCCTCGACGCCGACCTGCCCAACCGCGCCTTCATCCGCCGGGTGCTGGGGGACGGCACGCTCGACCCCGACGCCCTGTCGAACCGGCTGGCCGACAAGCGCTACCGCGAGATGTCGGCCGCCTTCGGCTTCGGCGATTTTCCGATCCCGCGCAGCAAGATATCCGATTTCGGCGACAGGATCGCGACCGCGTTCGAAACCCGCCAGTTCGAGATCGCGGTGGGCGAGCAGGATACCGCGCTGCGCCTGTCGCTGGGGCTGGCGCGCGACCTCGGCGCGATCGCGGCCCGCGACACCACCGAAACCGCCCGCTGGCTGACGGTGCTGGGCAACCCGCCCCTGCGCGAGGTGTTCGAAACCGCCTTCGGCCTGCCACGGGCCTTCGGCGCGCTCGACCTCGACCGCCAGGTCGAGGTGCTGCGCAACCGCACCCGCGCGCTGACCGGCGACGACCGCGTCGCCCAGTTCACCGACCCCGACCGCATCGAGGCGCTGAACCGCCGCTTCCTGATCCGGAGCGAGCTTGCGTCAGGCCCCGCCGCCACGGCCCCCGGCGCGATCGCGGTGCAATTGCTGCAAGCCGCGACCCTGCGCCGTGTCTGAGCCGGCCACCGGCAGGGTGGCACCATCGCCCAGCCTGCCGCGCGGCCGCATCGTGGCGCTTGCCGTGCGCGGGGGCGCTCTGCTTAACTGCGGCCATGACGCGCCCGCCCGCCGCCCTGACCCGCCGCCTGTTCCTCGGCACCGCCGCCGCGGCCGCGTTCGCCGCGCCGGCCGCCGCGCGCCCGCCCGCAAGCTCGCCCCGGCCGCCCGCCAACCCGACGCGCGGGCGCGCCGGCCCGGCGGTGTCGTCGCGCGCCCGCGTCCCCGACGCCGACAGCCTGATCGCCGCCGCCCGGCTGAGCGGCGCCGTCGCCTTCGCGGTGGCGGCGCCGGGCGGAGCGCTGCTCGAGTCCGCGCGCGAGAACGAGGCGCTGCCGCCCGCCTCCGTCGCCAAGACGATCACCGCGCTCTACGCGCTCGACCGGCTCGGCCCCGGCCACCGCTTCGCCACCCGGCTGCTGGCCACCGGGCCGCTGCAGGGCGGGCGGATCGCGGGCGACCTGATCCTGCTGGGCGGCGGCGACCCGACGCTGGATACCGACGCGCTGGCCGATCTTGCCGCCGCCGCGGCGGCGCGGGGTATCCGGGGCATAACCGGGCGCTTGCTGGTGCATGGCGGGGCGCTGCCCACCGTGCCCACGATCGACCCCGACCAGCCCGCCCATGTCGGCTATTCGCCGGCGGTCGCGGGCCTCAACCTCAACTACAACCGCGTCCATTTCGAATGGGCGCGCAGCGGCTCCGGCTACCGCGTCGGCATGGACGCGCGCGCCGCGCGCCACCGCCCCGACGTCTATGTCACCCGCATGGCGGTGGTCGACCGCCAGGCGCCGCTCTACACCCACCGCGCCGACGGCCGCTTCGAGGACTGGACGGTGATGCGCGCAGCCCTGGGCACCGGCGGCAGCCGCTGGCTGCCGGTGCGCCAGCCCGAGATGTATGCCGGCGACGTGTTCCAGACGCTGGCCCGGGCGCAGGGCCTGCCGCTGCCCAACCCCGAGGTCGTGACCGGCCGCACCCTGCCGGCCGCGACCGAGCTTGCCCGCCACGACAGCGCGCCGCTGGCCGACATCCTGCGCGACATGCTGCGCTGGTCCACCAACCTCACCGCCGAGACGGTGGGCATGGCCGCCTCGGCCGCCGGCGGCGCGCCGCCGCGCAGCCTGTCCGACAGCGCCGGGCAGGCCGCGCGCTGGGCCGAGGGGCGGTTCGGCGTCGCAGGTCTGCGGCTGGTCGACCATTCCGGGCTTGGCGATGCCTCGCGGCTCAGCGCCGGGGCGCTGGTGCGGCTGCTGGCGCATCCGGCGGCGATGGCCCCGCTGCGCCCGCTTCTGCGCCAGGTCGAGCTGCGCGACGAGACCGGGGCCAGGCTGGCCAACCAGACGCTGCGGGTCGCCGCCAAGACCGGCACGCTCAATTTCGTCTCGGGGCTGGGCGGTTATGTCACCACGCCGGGCGGGCGCGACCTAGTGTTCGCGATCCTTACCGCCGACCTGCCCCGCCACAACGCCGTGCCCGATGCCCAGCGCGAGCGGCCCGAGGGCGGGCGGGCGTGGGTGACACGGGCGCGCGGGCTTCAGACCCGGCTGCTTGAACGCTGGGCCGCCGTCCACGGCTGAGCCGGTTGCCAAAGCGCGCGCCCGGCGCTACGGCCCCCGGCATGGCACGCTACGCGCTTCGCATCGCCTACGACGGCACCGGGTTCTGCGGCTGGCAGCGCCAGGCCGGCCTGCCGACGGTGCAGGCGACGCTCGAGTCGGCGCTGCGCGCGCTCGACCCCGACGCGCCCGCGATCGCCGCCGCCGGGCGCACCGACACCGGCGTGCACGCCGAGGCGCAGGTTGCCCATTGCGACCTGTCGCGAACGTGGGCGCCGGCGCGCCTGCGCGAAGCGCTCAACCATCACCTGCGGCCGGCGCGGGTAGCGGTGCTGGCGGTGGCGCCGGTCGAGGACGATTTCCACGCCCGCTTCTCGGCCCTCGGGCGGGCCTATCTCTACCGCATCCTGTCGCGCGCCGCGCCGCCGGTGGCCGAGGCCGGGCGGGTGTGGCACCTGCGCCGCCCGCTCGACCTTTGGGCGATGCAGGCGGGCGCGCGCGCGCTGGTCGGCCGGCACGACTTCACCACCTTCCGGGCCGCGCAATGCCAGGCGGCCTCGCCGGTCAAGACACTGGATTCGCTTGAAATCACGGCCCACCCCGTTGCCCACGGCACCGAGTTCCACTTCGCGCTGGCGGCCCGCAGCTTCCTGCACAACCAGGTGCGCGGCATCGTCGGCACGCTGGAACGGGTGGGTGCGGGGGCGTGGCCCCCCGCGCGGGTGGCCGAGGCGCTGGCCGCGCGCGACCGTGCCGCCTGCGGGCCGGTGGCGCCGCCGCAGGGGCTGTGCCTGACCGCCGTGCGCTACGACCCCGACCCCTTCGCCGCCCCCGGCGCGGCCATCTGAGCACCGCAGACCCGCGTTGACAGGCCGCCGCCCGGGGCCGACACTTTGCCCACCGGGCAACAAGGCCCGGGCAAAGCGAACGGGGGAGCTGCAACCATGCGCGATTTCTTCATCCGCGGTCTCGAGATACTGGTGGGCATCGTCATCTCGCTCATGGCGCTGGCGATCGTGATCGCGGCCGCCGCCGCGATGCTGGGGCAGGCGCCGCCGATGGGGCCGGGGGCCCCCGCACTCAACGGGCCGGTGGCCGGTTTGCTGATCCTGCTGGGCGGGTTCATCTACCTGGTGTTCGTGGGCGGGGTGATGTACCTCGGCCTCGGGATCTACCAGAACACCAAGCGCACGGTCGAACTGCTGGAGGCCCGCCGGCTTTAGGCTCGGCCCTTCAGGGGAAACCCGGGGCGGCGCGGATCGTGCCCACCGACAGGCCGCGGCGGTTGCGCTCGTCGGTGTCGAGGAACGTCCGCGCCGCCGGATGCGCCGGATCGAGCAGCCCGAGGCGCGCCAGCAGGGCGACGATCGCCGCCTCGGCGCCCCGCGTGGCGCCATCGACGATCTTGAGCGCGATGCCCAGCCCCGCGCCGGGCACGATAGCGACGAAAACGCCCTCCGCGCCGGTCTTGACCGCCGCGCGGCCGGCCAAGGCGCGCATCAGAATCGTGCAGGCCCGCCCCTCGCCCGCCACCAGGTCGGGGTGGGCCATCATCGCCTCGCGCAGGCGCACCATGGCACGGGCGCGCCCGTCGCCATCCGCGCGCGCCGCGGCAAAGGCCGCCATCGCGCGGGCAAGGCCCGAAACGCTGGTCGCGAAATTGGGCGCCGAGCAGCCGTCGATGCCGAAGCCGGGGCTGGCCGCGCCGGTCACCTCTTCGAAGGCGGCGCGCACCGCCTGCTGCACCTTGTGGTCGGGCGCGACATACTCGGGCCCGCCGCCAAGGTGGCGGTTCAGCATCAGGAAGCCCGTATGCTTGCCCGAGCAATTGTTGTGGATCTGGCACGGCGCCTGCCCCGCGCGGATCAGCGCGTCGCGCGCGGCACGGTCGCCCGGCTCCTGCGGGCCGCAGCGCAGATCGCCCTCGCCCAGGCCGAGGTCGGCCAGCCAGCGGGCAACAAGCCCGGTGTGAACCGCGGCGCCCGAATGGCTGGCACAGGCCAGCGCAAGGTGCTCGGGGCCCAGCGCGTCGGCGGCGCCGCTTTCCACCAGCGGCAGCGCCTGCACCATCTTGCATGCCGAGCGGGGATAGATCACCGCCCCCGGATCGCCCCAGCCCTCGACCAGCGCGCCCGCGGCATCGACCACCGCGGCATGCCCCGCGTGGGCCGATTCGCAGCGCCCGCCGCGCCACAGTTCGATCATCCGCAAAGCCTCGCCCATAGCCGCCCTCCGTTGCCCGGCGATTTCCTGCCACCCCCCTTTTGTCCGGGGGTCATTTTGCGCTAGGATTCAGGTATCGGGTTGAAATGACATCCGCCACAGCAAAAGGTGCGCTCGGCACCGGCGGGAATGAGGCAGTGAACGAGGGGCTCGTGAACATGACCGCAGCAACCATGCACATACCGCGTGCAATGGCCGCCCTGGCACTGGCCGGGGCGATGATGGCCGCCGGTATCGCGCCGGCGCAGGACACCACCAACCGCGTCGCCACCGAAACCGACTGGTCGGCCTTCGCCGAGGGCAGCCCGCAGGAATGCTGGGCGGTGTCGGCCCCCAAGGAAACGGTCAACACCCGCGACGGGCAGGTGGTGGCCGTGAACCGCGGCGACATCCTGCTGTTCGTGACCTATCGGCAGGGCAATTCCCCGGGCGAGGTGTCGTTCACCGGCGGCTATCCCTTCGCCGAAGGCTCGAATGCCGAACTGGTGATCGGCGACGACAGCTTCAGCCTGTTCACCGAGGGCGAATGGGCATGGTCGGCCAACGCCGAAGAGGATGCCCGCATCATCGCCGCGATGCGCGCCGGGGTCGACGCGGTGATCACCGCCCGCTCGACCCGCGGCACCACCACGCGCGACACCTTCTCGCTGCTGGGCTTCACCGCGATGTCGCAGGCGGCGGCCGACGCCTGCGCCGGCTGAGGCGGGGCCTTTTCGGCCGGCGCGAAATCGGCTAGACCTGCGCCCTTGCAGGAGCGCCGAACATGAGCCGCCAGACCGCCATCGCCCCCGATATCCGCACCCTGCCGCGCCTGCGGCCGGGCGGGCGGCCGAACCTGATCGGCCTCACCCGCGACGGCCTGCGCGCGGCGCTGATCGCCGCCGGCACGCCCGAGCGGCAGGCCAACATGCGCGTGGGCCAGATCTGGCAATGGATCTACCATTGGGGTGTGCGCGACTTCGCGGCGATGACCAACCTCGGCAAGGAGTATCGCGCCGCGCTGGCTGGGGCCTTCAGCCTCGATCTGCCCGAGGTCGTCACCCGCCAGGTTTCGGCCGACGGCACGCGGAAATACCTGCTGCGCATCGCCGGCGGTCACGAGGTCGAGGCAGTCTACATCCCCGACGACGGCCGCGGCACACTGTGCATCTCAAGCCAGGTCGGCTGCACGCTGACGTGCAGCTTCTGCCACACCGGCACCCAGATGCTGGTGCGCAACCTGACGGCGGCCGAGATCGTGGGCCAGGTGATGGTGGCGCGCGACGATCTGGGCGAATGGCCGGTGCAGGGCGCGCCGAAGGATGAAACCAGGCTGATCTCGAACGTCGTGCTGATGGGCATGGGCGAGCCGCTTTACAACTTCGACAACGTCCGCGACGCGATGAAGATCGTGATGGACGGCGAGGGGATCGCGCTGTCGCGCCGCCGCATCACGCTGTCCACCTCGGGGGTGGTGCCCGAGATCGCGCGCACCGCCGAGGAAATCGGCTGCCTGCTGGCGGTGTCGTTCCACGCCACCACCGACGCGGTGCGCGACAATCTGGTGCCGATCAACCGCAAATGGAACATCGCCACGCTGCTGGCCGCGCTGCGCGAGTATCCCCGGCTGTCGAACTCCGAGCGGATCACCTTCGAATACGTCATGCTTGACGGGGTGAACGACAGCGACGACGACGCGCGCCGGCTGGTGCGGCTGATTGCCGGCATTCCGGCCAAGATCAACCTGATCCCGTTCAACGAATGGCCCGGCGCCCCCTATCGCCGCTCGAGCTGGGCGCGGATCGAGGCGTTCGCCGACATCGTCCACAAGGCCGGCTACGCCAGCCCGATCCGCACCCCGCGCGGCGAGGACATCATGGCCGCCTGCGGCCAGTTGAAATCGGCGACCGAGCGCGCCCGCCGCAGCCGTGCCGAGATCGCGGCCGAGGTCGCGGGCAGCAGCGCCGCCGCGGGCTGAGCGCGCCCCGAGCGGATCGCGTTCCTTCGCATTCCCGCGACCCGCTCCAGCCTTCTGATTTCGCATGTCCGAGGGGCGCAAAACCGGTTCCCACTTTTGCGCGACATGCTTTACCGCGCAAAGCGCATGCTGAAGGCGAAGGGGTGCGGGCCGGGGCCCAGCCCCTCGGGCGCGGCCGGGAACGGCGCGGCGGCGCGCACCGCGTCCAGCGCGGCCCGGTCGAGCGCGGCGTTGCCCGTCCCCGAGGCCAGCGACAGCGCCACCAGCCCACCGTCGCCGGCCACCGACAGCACCACCTGCGCCACCCCCTCGGCGCTGACCGGCGCGCGCTTGTGGCGCTCGACGGCGGCGCGGATGCGCCCGCCCCACCCGGCCAGCAGGTCGCGCCCCGCCTCGGCCGCGCCTGCGGCCGCCTGCGCCTGCGGCTGCGAGCCCGCAACCGCCCCCCCGCCCGCGCCAGCAGCCTGCAAGGCCGGCGCGGGGGCCGACGGCGTGGGCCGGGGGCGCGGGCGCGGGGCATCGGGGCCGGGTGCGGCGGCCACGGCGGGCGGCGGCGGGGCCTTTGCGGGCACCTCGGGGGCGGCATCGGTGGCCGGGCGCGGCGGGGCGGTCGGGGCGGGTGGCACCGGCGCGGGTGCACGCGCCCCGGGCATCGCGGCGGGCGTATCGGGGGGCGGCGTGGCCATCGCCGTGGGGGCCGCGGCCATCGCCTCGGCCGCCGGCGCGCGGGCGGGGACGGGCGGGGCCGCCCCGGCCGCCGTGGCCGGACCCAGCGTTGGCCGGATCGCGGCGGGGGGCGGCGAGGGCGCGGCGTCAACCGGCGGCAGCGCGTCGTCGGGCGCGGGCGGTGCGGTGGCCACGGGCGCGGCCGCCACCTCGGGCGCGCGCTCCCAGTCCGCCACCGCCGCGCGCAACGCCGCATCGGCCGGCGCCAGCGTCAGCACGTCGGCCCCCCCGACCCCGGCGCCCTCGGGCGCGCCGGCCAGCCGCGGTGCCACCGCCGCGGCGGCGCCCAGATGCACCGCCACCGCCAGCACGGCAAAGCCCGCGCCCTCGGCCAGGCCGGCGCGCAGGCTCATCGCGGCACCACCGCCAGAGACACCGCCGCGCCCTCGGGCAGGCGCGCCAGCAGCGCCGCCAGCGCCGCGGCATCGGCCCCGGCATCGGCGCGGATCGTGGCCTCGGCCCCGGGGCCCAGCGCCGCGACGAAGGCCGCCACCGCCGCAGCGCCGCGCCGGCCGTCGAACCGCGCGGCACCGTCGGGCCCGAGGCTCAGCACCGGGGCGGGGCCGGGCGCGGGGCCGGCGCCCTCGGCCGCGGGGAGGACCAGCGGCACCGGGTCGGGCGGCGCGATCTCGGCCACCATGACGAAGAACACCAGTAGCAGGAACACGACGTTGATCATCGGCACGACGTTGGCGCCGCCGGCCCGCGCCGCCCGCCCCCGCCCCGCGCCCGGATCAAGCCGCATCGCCCCTACTCCACCACCACCAGCCGGTCGTAGCCGGCCGCGCGCAGGGCGCCTGCCACCGCCACCAGCCGGCCGACCGTCGCCCCCTCGGGGCGCAGAACCACCGGCCCGGGCCCAAGCCGCGCCAGCGCCGCCATCAGCGCACCCTCGTCCATCGCGACACCGTTCAGCCGCAGCCCGCCCTCGCCCACCGCGACCAGCCGCGGCGGCCCCTGCCAGCCCGCGCCGCCCCCGCCTGCTGCCAGCGGCACCGCCCCGGTGCCACCGAACCGGGCGGCGAGCATGAAGAACACCAGCAGCAGGAACACCACGTCGATCATCGGGGTCAGCGACAGCGCGCGCCGGCGCGGGAACGGCGCCCGCAGCCTCATGGCTCGACCAGCCGCGGGCGCGCCGGCGCCTCGGCGCGGGGGTTTTGCAGCACCCGTGTGCCCATGTCCTCGATATCCTGGCGCAGCCGGTCCAGCATCCCCTCGAACCACGCCAGCGCCACCGTCGCGACAATCGCCACCGCCATGCCCGCGGCGGTGGTCAGCAGCGCCTCCCAGATGCCGCCGGCCAGCGCCGCCGGGTCGGCCCGCGCGCCGGCCGCCTGAAGCGTGCGGAACGCCTCGATCATGCCCAGAACCGTGCCCAGCAGCCCCAGCAGCGGCGCGATGGTGGCGATCAGGTCAAGCGCGCGCAACCCGCGCGCGGCCTCGGCCAGCAGCCCGCGCGCCACCCGCTCGGCCTCGGCCTCGGCCGCCGGCGGCGTCAGCCGCGCGTCAAGCCGCGCCCGCATCGCCGCCGCCACCGCGCGGGCCCGCAGGCCGGTGGCGGCGCCTGCCAGTTCGACCGCCTCGCCCTCGTGCCCGTCAAGCCACAGCGCCACCGCCCGGCGGGCACGCCCGCCGGCCCACAGGCCCGCGCGCGCGAACCGCCACAGCTTCCACAGGCTCAGCGCCACCGCGACCACCGACAGCACCGCGATCGCCCAGATCGCCGGCCCGCCGATCGCCATCAGATCGCCCGCCGCGGCCCATCCCGCGGCCAGGGCCTCACCCGTTCCGGTCATCGCCGACCCCCGGCCGCTGCGTTCCCCCGAGCGATAGCGAAGGCCCCCCGCCGCGTCAAACCCGCCGCTCAGGCGTGGCCGGACGCCGACGACAGCCCGGCCGGACCGATCCCGAGCGATTCGACCGCCCGGCGCCACTTGATCGCATCGGCCACGCCGAACACGATCTCGTCGCTCGCATCGCAGGTCAGCCAGCCATTGTCGAGGATCTCGGCCTCGAGTTGCCCCGGCCCCCAGCCGGAATAGCCCAGCGCCAGCATCGCCGAGGCCGGCCCGCGCCCTCGCGCGATGTCCTCCAGCACGTCCAGCGTCGCGGTCATCGCGTAGCGCGGGCCCACCCGCAGCGTCGCCGCCGTCGCGGGATAATCGGGCGAGTGCAGCACGAAGCCGCGCGCGGTCTCGACCGGGCCGCCGAAATGGATCGGCAGCGCGCCGCCGTCGCCGTCGCCGCGGTCGATGCCCAGTTGCTCCAGCAGATCGTCGAATTTCAGATCCGGCGCCGGCCGGTTGACCACGAGGCCCATCGCGCCGTCGGCGGAATGGGCGCAGATCAGGATCACGCTGCGGGCGAATCGCGTGTCGCCAAGCCCCGGCATCGCCACCAGCAGCTTGCCCGACAGGTCCATCGTCTCGTCCTTCGCATCCATACCCGAGTATGTGGGCAGCAGGCCCCGGCAGACAAGGGCTTCGCGCGCCCCCGCCCCCCTCGCCGGTTCGTGACAGCGCGGCGGTTTCCGCCGCCGCCCCGCTCGGCTATCGTGGCGCCATGATCGCGCGAACCCTGCTTGCCGCGGCGCTGGCCACCGCCCCCGCCCTCGTGCCCGCCGCGGCCCCCGCCCAGGGCTTCACGGTGATCGAAGACATCGTCTCGACATCGCTGCGCCCCGGCTGGCGCACGCCGCAAGGCACGCACATGGCGGCGATCGAGATCACGCTGGCGCCGGGCTGGAAAACCTACTGGCGCAGCCCCGGCGAGGGCGGCATCCCGCCGCTGTTCGACTGGTCGGGGTCGCGAAACCTGCAAGGCGTCACGCTGCACTGGCCGCGCCCGCAGGTATTCCAGCAGGCCGGGCTGGAAAGCATCGGCTACCACGACCGGCTGGTGTTGCCGATCGAGCTTGCGCCCGCCACGCCCGGGGCCCCGATCGAACTGCGCGCCCGCGTCCAGATCGGGGTGTGCGAGGATGTCTGCATCCCCTACGGCTTCGAGATCGACACCGTCCTGTCGCCCGGTGCCGGCTCCGACCCCGCGATCCGCGCCGCGCTGGCCGAACGGCCGCTGAGCGTGGGCGAGGCGGGGCTGGGCGCCCACGGCTGCCGGATCGAGCCCATCGCCGACGGGCTGCGGGTGACCGCGACGCTCGAGTTGCCGGCCACCGGCAACCCCGAAACCCTGGTGTTCGAACTGCCCGACCCCGACATCTGGATCTCGCAATCCGCGGTCGCGCGCGACGGCACCCGCCTCGTCGCCACCGCCGAGATGGTGCCCCCCGCCGGCGCGCCCTTCGCGCTCGACCGTTCCACCTTGCGCCTGACGGTGGTGGGGCGCGACCGCGCCGTGGACATCGCCGGCTGCCCGGCGGGCTGAGGCGGGGTCTTTCCGTTGCCGCCGCCGCGCCCTAGATAACGGCCATGAACACCCCCGCCCCCCCCGCCGGCGAAGCCGCGCCCGACCGCCGCGTGCTGCGCGTCTCCGGCCGCGACGCGCGCCCGTTCCTCCAGAACCTCGTGACCAACGATGTCGCCGGCCTCGATGCCGGCGCCGTCCACGCCGCGCTGCTGACGCCGCAGGGCAAGTATCTGGCCGATTTCGTGATGGTCGCCGAGGGCGAGGCGGTGCTGCTCGACGTCGCCGAGGCACTGGCCGCGCCGCTGGCCCGGCGCCTGGCGATGTACCGGCTGCGCGCCGATGTCGAGATCGCCGAAACCGGCCTGCACGTCTGGCGCGGGCTCGGCCCGGCGCCCGCAGGGGCGGTGGCCGATCCCCGCCACCCCGCGCTGGGCTGGCGGCGCTACGCCGACACCCCGGGCCCGGCGCCCTCGATCGACTGGGACGCCATCCGCGTCGCCCATTGCATCCCCGAATCCGGCATCGAGCTGATCCCCGACAGCAGCTACATCCTCGAGGCCGGGTTCGAACGCCTGCACGGGGTCGACTTCCGCAAGGGCTGCTACGTCGGGCAGGAGGTGACCGCGCGGATGAAGCACAAGACCGAACTGCGCAAGGGGCTGGCCACGGTCACGCTCGACGGCGCGGCCGCGCCCGGCACCCCGATCGAGCGCGACGGACGCGAGGTTGGCCGGCTGCACACCCGCGCCGGCGACCGCGCCATCGCCTGGCTGCGGTTCGACCGCGCGGGCCCCGGGATGATTGCGGGCGCGGCGCGCGTCACCCTTGCCGATCCGGCCTGATCTTCACCTTGGTCCAAATACTCAGGCAACCGCGCCGCCGCGCGCAACGCCGCCCCGGCGCGCCACGGCTCAGGCGCGTTCGGAATACTCGAAGGTGCCGGTGTCGACGATGATCGCCTCGTCGGTGCCGACGAACGGCGGCACCATGATCCGCACGCCGTTGTCGAGGATCGCCGGCTTGTAGCTGTTTGCGGCGGTCTGCCCCTTCACCACCGGCTCGGTCTCGACCACGGTGCAGGTAACCTTCTGCGGCAGGTTCACGTTCAGCGCCTCTTCGCCGAAATATTCCACCGTCACCGTCATGCCGTCCTGCAGGAACGGCCGCCGGTCGCCGAGGATGTCCGCGGGAAGCTCCACCTGCTCGAAGGTCTCGGTGTCCATCAGCACCAGCATGCCGTCGTTCTCGTACAGGAACTGCTGGTCCTTCTGGTCCAGCCGCGCGCGCTCGACCTTGTCTTCCGAGCGGAACCGTTCGTTTAGCTTCGAGCCGTTGCGCAGGTTCTTCAACTCGACCTGCGCGAAGGCGCCGCCCTTGCCGGGCTTGACGTGGCTCACCTTGACCGCGACCCACAACCCCCCGTCGTGTTCGAGGATGTTGCCGGGGCGGATTTCGTTACCGTTGATCTTGGGCATCGGGTGAACCTTGCGAAAACCTTGATTGCATTCGGGCGGCAGCTATATCTGGCACTCCGAAGGGTGACAAGCCGGGGAATTCCGGAAGCCCGCGGAGCCATGCGCGCAGCGCATGGGCGATATGCCGTTCTCGGCATACCGAATCATCACCGGGAAGCCCTACACAGGCCGAACCCGCAAAACGCAAGAGCAAGAACACGAAGGACATCTACGATGGCCGATCTGGTGGATGCGACCGCCTTCAACTTCGAGCAGGGACAGCGCTCGCGCAAGCTGTTCGCCGCGGTGGTGCTGGCCGCGCTCGACGATGCGATCGCTGACGACAAGAAATATGGCAACGGTCCGGATCAGATCGCCCGCTGGGCGCGTTCGCGCGACGGGCGCGAGGTGCTGTCGTGCGCCGGCATCGATCCGAACGAGCGGGTGGTCAAGGGGCTGATGGAATTCGTCGGCCGCGGCGTGCGCACCTCGGTGGCGCTGTCGCGCGAGGAAAGCGAGCGTCGGCAGGCGCTGCTGGATGCCGAAGCCGCCTGAACCCGCACCATCGCCGCGGCAAACGGGCGCCTTCGGGCGCCCGTTTGCGTTTCGCCCGCCCCGGGTATGCCCCGAGGGATGCCTGTCATACCAGCGGCCAATGTGTCTGACTCTTTTCGGGATTCCCACATGTTGTAGGTTGTGATTCACTTCCATCAAAGGATGGAGGTTACGATGGTGGTTTCGATCATACTGACGGAGTTTACAGCGCGCG
>Ga0209346_1001102_pt1 | contig 16801 bp, 11 predicted proteins | sample AutmiccommunBRH9_FD_187381 | JGI IMG/M metagenome (GOLD analysis project Ga0209346, IMG submission 187381) | Deep subsurface microbial communities from Mt. Terri, Switzerland - Autotrophic microbial communities BRH/9 (SPAdes) (version 2) | ecosystem: Environmental > Aquatic > Deep subsurface >...
GATGAAATAATTACTGATAGATACTATCAGTAAAACGGAATTCATCTATATCTAACTTTGCCCAGACTTCTAATTATCGTTTGTAGTCTTCATTCTATTTATATGATACTGTAAATTTTGCATAACTCTATCAATATTCCTATTCTCTGGCATACTTAATACCCTAAAATCATATTCAATCTTTCTTAGACCATAAGTCATCTCTGGCGTTAGGTTTTTAATAGCTAAATCATTTTTGATTAATTCTATTAACATCTTGGCCTCGGAAGAAGTTAGATTTATATCCTTAAGACAATTATCTTCGTATTTGTACGCCCTCATTTCAAACGTATATTTCTTAAATTTCCCTATTATATAAGCAGCTTCGCCCTCAATTATAGTTTCTCGTGGAGCATCATGACCTCCTGCTTTTTTTTCATACAAATACTCTTTTCTTTCACCACAAAGACACTCGATTGTTAATTTCTTTTCAAATAGAGCATTTCTTGAGATAGCAATAATAATCATGTAAGGAAGTTTTAATCCTTTTGAATAAAGGACATCAGCATTACTGGGCCCTGCCCAGCCTTTAAAACTTAATGTATTAGGATGGCTATGGTAGGTGCCACAACATTTTGAAGTAAATAATAAATGTTTTGCATTCTGAATAGCTTCGTCCACTTTGGGGTTACTTGTTATTTCATCGGCTTTCCTGGATGCTACATTACCAACCGGAAAAACATAATCACACTCGAAAACGCCTTTTTGAATATTACCAAATAAAAGACCATGAGATTCAGCCTTATGTTTCTTTGACTCCTGGGGATAAAATTGAATAGCATCAAGAAGTATCGTTGAAAAGCTATTTTGTATTAACATTATTTTATCTGGATAATTTGTAATAGTCATAAAAGCACTCCTTAAGATTTTTATTTAACATTTAGTCATTTGCATTTATATTTAAAGGAGACAATAGTTCCCAGGTATACTCACCAACAGGAATAGGGCTATATTTTTCTTTAATTTCATTTGCTGTATGCTTATTTTTTGCTTTTACTTTAAAATCCCTGGGACATTCCAAACGTCTAAGTTTTAAACTGATATTGTCTTTTTCAATATCGCATATTACTACACCTCTAGAAACCCATTCATTTTCAAAAATGTTATACGGAGATCCTACATAAGCGGCAATCAGTTTATCTCCTTTTTTAAAACTTCTTGAGGTATGATCGTGTCCTAAAAGAACAATATCAGCATTCCAACAAGCAATATCATGAGTATTCAAACATATTTCGGAATTTCTTTGTCTATTTTTATGTTTATTTCCTTGTCCATTTTTTGGCAGGTTAACAGAAAAGTGACCACATATTATATTTATTTGACTATTAAAATCAAATTTCCAATTCCAAAAGTCCTTATTTTCGTTTTGAAAGCCATAACCATATACAGTAATCTCTTTTCTAATATCTTTTTGCATCCAACCTTTAAACACTGTTATATTGTTTGAGTTAAAATCAATTTCGTAATCATGGTTTCCGGGAAAAATATAAATATTGGTATTTTTAATCTGATTTAATCTATCTAAACATAATTCAACAACTCTAGGGCTAACATCAATCGAATCAAATAAATCTCCTAGTATAAACACAGAGTCGACGCATTCTTCAATAGCGACTTGTACTATTTGATCTAAAATTTCTTTATCTCCCTCTAGTACCATATCTGGATTTATTCTTCTTCTTTTACTTCCTAAATGCAAATCACCAGTACATAAAATCTTCAAATAGACACCTCAATTCTAACCACTTCTACATAAATGTAGATTTAATTTACTTATTTCTCCAAAATTTGCTATCTTCCTTTTAAATATAAAAATAATATACGTTTGTAAATCTTGAAGTTAATATGATTATCCTTTATAATAATCATACCAAACAAATGTTCGGGTGGGAATCCATTATGAAAGCTGTAAGAATTATATATCCGCAGAAAAGCCCCCTTATCAAAAAGGGGGCATGGGTAAATACGTAGGAATATTATTTTATAATAATTATCTCAGACTTTATTCAGGGCGTATAAGTTGTAATAATCAGGTAGATTGTATATTATATGGAATTTTAAAAGGAAAAGAGTTATTGAAGCAGCCTGTAGATATTGAAATCTTAACTGACATACCACAGGTCTTAGATTATATTAATAATTCTATGAATTATTCCGCTCCATTGCAGAAAATTAGAAAATATTCCGGAACAATAACCTGGAAGAAAATTGAGAATAACGATTCCATTGGAACCTTTTTACAGATCATATTAAACAATCACAATCCTAATTATCATCTTTAATTAATCAATTTTTAGGATATTACTCTTTCAGGTATCCAACCGGTACTTAGTTGTTCTGAAGCTTGATAATATTTCTTTACCCATCGATCTAGCCTAGTGTCTAAATTATAAATAGGTTCAGGGCACTCTCTCCAAAAATCACTATTAGGTGAGTTCGTTGTAGCATAATGCTAAAGAAACGTGTACTCGGCAACCTATCTAATGTGCGAGAAAAACTTCAATCGGCTTAATAATTTACTATTTTTAATTTTTAATCAGTTAACCAGGCTGATATTCCTGGTATCATTTGGTATTATGGATAATGCGAAGGATGTTATCGAAATTACTCAATAAAAATATGAGTTTTGCGTCATGAAATTTATCATTGGTCATTTAACTTAGAGATCTACATCCTGTTCTTCTTTTTTTGTATAAAAATAACAATTATTTCCTTTTGATTTCACCAATGGCATTATTGTTTCAGTTTCCAAATTTTAAAAATTCATTATCGATTGACTTAACTCACGTACAGTGCCAATACGGCTCTCAAACATTATATCCCACATGTCTAAACACTGTTGATTCACTTCGAAATTATCTTGCGTCTTATCATAGAGTAAGGCAATAAGCCTAGATAGTTCAGGTGCTATTCCAAATAGTTCGCTACTTACATCTTTGGTTTCGCCTTGCGTATTTTGCACGATATTTTGGCACATTCCGAGAATAATATCCTTGAAGCCTTCGATAGGGGGATCGTTCTCATTAAGGAAATCAACAAAACGATGCATTAGTAATCTGTTGGCCTTGGCAGTTACTATTTTTAATATAAACTCTAAATCCTCATCAACACTCACTGATGATGCACAAAATATTCGAGAGTATAAGTTAGAAAGATTATCATCGTCTAAAAACAGCTCAACAATCTTTTTGCACTTATCATGAAACTTATTATTTTTCAGAAGTTGTATGGCAACCTCCAAAATCCCTTGTTTTTGCGATTTTGTTTTTCTGACATGTTTATGGTCAAAGACAATTTCTTCAAAGCAATTAAATAAAACATTCAAATTGACTACATGCCTAGCCCCAATCTCAGATACATCTTCGTAATCCGCGTGATACATAAGAAGTACTGTCTTTTTTATTAACTCCTCGTTAGACTCAAACAAGTAATAAAATAAATTATACGCATATGGGTGAGCCACAATTCTTAGATCTTTGCTGGCTAGATTAAAAAACCAATTGGTCGCATGCTCTCGGTCAAAATTCATTATTGGACAAACACACTCTATTGCTGCCATATTAACCGCTAAATGCTTATCATGGACTATGGCCTCTACAGCTTCTTTTAGGCGGTCATATCGGTCTTGGTCCTTCCAAAGCAAAGCTGCTATAGCTTCTGCAGCACATCCCCTTACACAATTCATCGAGTTTGTGTGCAGCATATTGACAGTCTTTCCTTCTTTGTCCTCTGAAGACTGTACATTCATTTTTCCTTCCTCAGGATTTGGGTGTTTTATTGCAAGATGAGATACCATACTTAAAATCTCATCATTCCACTTTTCATCGGCTCTTTTTCTAAGAGCTCTGCAGAAAGATGTTGCAACACTGATATCATCACTACAACCAAACTTTAAGAACAGTTGCTGAGCCACATCTTGCTCTACCGGTCTCCAATTATCTTTTTCAGTATTTTCCTTGCTAGCCTCGGTTAGTCCTATCACATGGTAAACAGCGCTTATATAATGATTGTCTACATCATTAGAAAAATTCAAAGCTATCTTGGCAACTCTATTTGGATCTTTTTCTCCAATTCGTTCTAGGTCTCTTGCGAATTGTTCTGGAGAAGATTCCAAAATAGCCCCTTCTCCTTTTGGCCATCTTTGCCGCCTATGTGTATATGTTTTTTTGTTCTCGATGATTTTAAGCCACTGCTTGTCACTAATCTTGTCTGCGACTGATCCAATCTTTGAGCCGACCCCGCCTCCAATAACCTTGCTTCTTTTATGTGGGACATCCGATTTCTCAAATCGCCTTTGTAATACTACTGCTAACTCTTTAATGTTCTTCGAAATCCTCCGATTATCTAATGCTGGTATTAAGTAGTGCTGTACTTTACCCCAGTATGGCCAGTACGCTGATAAATGGTTCCCTGAATGCCTATGTTCCCGGTTAAATTTAAACCGGTGCTTTGCATTACTTAGTTCATTTTCTTCATGAAAATAATAAACTGCAACTTCAAGTATCCGAAACGCTTTTTCAGAACAAGTTTTAGAGTGTTTCTCAATAATCCGCTTGGCTGAATTTAAGTATTCATCGTTTTCCCCAGTATAATTAAACAAGCGTCGGTAAGGCTTCTCCATCAGCCAATCTAATGCATAGTCTGAATACTCCTCTGGCAACATTTCCATTATATGAAGAAGCACCTCATTTACAACCAATGAAGAGTTATCAAAATATTGTTCACTGAGTTTTAACAGCTCTTTCGGATTTTTTGAGATTAGTTCCTTTGCAGACTCTTTGATCATTTTGACATAGGTTCTTCCAAAGTTTTGTTCTACATGCTGCCTTGTTTCCCAAAAATCTATTTTTTTATCGTAATGATTTGCGATGTTGTAAGTAACTTCTGCCAAATATGGCATAAAGGTATTCCAAATATGTAGTGGATCCATTGCAGCAACTTTTATAAACTTATCTATTGACGTTTGGTCTAATAAGTGCGTGTTTTTGTGCTGTTTAATATGTATATTTCTTACTAGCAGATCAAGCATTCGGATTGCTCTCTCTGGCTTAGAATCAAGCAAAGCTTCCCAATGGAGATAAGCATTCCAGAACTCTGGTCGCTTCATCATAATCTCTAATCGAAATTCAAACATACTATCAGAATCGTCTTCAATGTTCCAACATAGGCTCCCATAAATCTTTTTATCAGTTTCAGAATCTTTAAATGTAAAAGGGTAAAGTAATGACGTCACTTCGTCTGGAAGAGCTGTGTTGACCGACCTAAGTAACATATATCCCTTATCTCTGTCTTGTTCAGACTCTAACCATGCAGATACATACCCCTCCTGGATAAGGAACCTAATAAAAGTAGGGTGGCCCATAAAAACAACATCAAATATGTGACTTCTCCAATCGTTATTTAAGCTTACAACTAAAAACGAATGTGCATTTTCACTAATCGATTCTGCTTGACCTAACACTTCTAAAAAGACATACTTCATATAAAAACGGACTTTAACATTATGCAAAAGTTCTTTACCGATATCAATAAATAGATCCATATCGAAGTCCAATAGATTCTCAAAAAGCATTTGGAGATGATATCTTTTCATTGGCGTTTGTTTTATTTCTGGACCGATAATTTCATTAATTGTGATAGCCTCATAGACTTGGTTAAGCATCTTTTCTACAGTAAAGTAATCATAAAAACTTTGGTGAACAAAACCTACTTGATTTCCATTAAAAAGTAATAGGCCAGACGATAGTAAATATTCTTTTCCCACTATTGAAAAACCACTCAGCAACTGTTCTGGGATCATAAGCTTTCCGGTTCTATCAATATTCTTAACCAACTTATCTTTAAGCTCTATTAACTGACCAGGAGAATTACCCTTCGTTTCATAGTTAAACTGTAACTGTTCCCACCATTGCTTAATTAAATCGCTGGAAGTCCGGTAAGTATTAACTCTTCTTTTCTCTTCAATATTTGTCCAAATATATAAATTGCTTGGAGTTCTTAATAAGACTTGCAGCTTTTTCGAAAGGTTTGAGTATGCATCTCCTACTATGGCTTTTACATAGTCATCATCCATTTCGCTAATGACGATTTCTTTCCAAGGAAGGGCATCCACCTTTTGTTCATTTTTTGAAAAAAATTCTTTTATCCCAGGATCATTCTTTAGATCAAAAGTACGGCAGACAAAAACTAGTACAAGCTTTTTATCTCTAGTTTTATTAACATACTCTGTTTCTCTAATCATCTCCTTACAAACCTCGAGTGCCGTTCTTGAATGATTATTGGTCCAACGTATCGCATCAATTTGATCCAAGATCAAAACTGCTTCGCTACTTTTTGATATAGCATCTAGACAAAAGATTGGAGATGCAGGTAGCCCTAAAGTTTCCCCATATTTTTCGGAAGTATGTTCCGGAATCCTCCTATCAAGCTTTAGCGCCAAATGGACTATGTTGTTTTCTTTTAGTCTTTTCAATAATTCAAATATAGCTCCGCTTTTCCCGCTTCCGGCCCTACCATGAATAATGATTGATTTTCCATTGATTAGTTCTGTATAGCAATTATCACTCTCTGTTCGATGAATAATTGAATTATTGATTGGAACAAAAGTGGAAACGAATTCATTATCAAAATATTCAATCCTTGGTATTATCTTTTGATCTTTATGCAAGTGCCTAGCGGCAATGCTTGGCTGTCCTTTTAAGTAATTATTTAACATATAGGCAGTTATTTCTTTACCGAGAAGGTTATTTTCAATTGGATAGTTTGAAATTAAGCTATATATCGTTTCAACGTCACCAACAAATAAATACTTTATTGCTTCACATAAAATCTTTTTTATATTAACATCATCGGGAAATTGAACCATGTTTATCCTTTTTAAATATTCATATGCCAGACTTCGCCCTTGCGTAGTCTCGATATTTAGTTCCATATATCTTGCGAAGCTGTTATATGCAGAGTTCACACTTCTGCTAGTTTCAATCTGATAATGATAAAAATCTTCAGAATTACCATTCGAATTTTGAGCTCTAATTGTTAGGTCATTTAGCATAATCCCCGCAACCGCTGACACTAATGAATACGTAACGTTTTTATTAGTGTCTAGCTGCTGCTTTGCCTTTTTGAAAATGCCTTTAGCATTTAAATCACATAAGTCCCAGTATTCCTTGCTACCATTTCGGGCTTTGCATTGATGGCACTCTTGGCTTCCATCTAGGTTTTTGATCCATAGGTCAACTCCTTCTTCCTCTATACCAATAGCTTCAATAGTGACGGACGCTATTTCTTCTTTTAGTAACCTGAGAAGTTGGTTGACAACCCAGCGACTTTCATACCTGTTTCCAAATTTGTCGGCACGACCACCGATTTCATATGGTGTCAAGGTGACCACCTCCCTTATATTTTTGTAATTACCCAAGGTGGAATGTATCAGGTAGTAATTCAGTTAGCAATTCAGTTAGCATAAGAATAGTTTAAATCATCTTGTAGATTAGCTATTATTACACATCTCGTTTAGAATCGGACATATTAGAAAATAATCAAGTTCGCATTATAGACAACTTGTCCAGTTATGGATAGTGGGATAAAGGCCATTGAAGTTGTTTATAAATCTTTATCAAGTTTGAACATTCTTCATTATCAGGTTATATATTATATTATAGACCTGACTGCATATCATCTACGTCGATATAATCCTCAATATATTGCTTTCTTAACAATTCGTTCGGAATAAATTTATTGTATTTACCGGAAATCTGAGCATCGTCTGGTACATTAAACTTATATTTATCAATATCAGCACTTTGAATTTTTTTCAAAACATCAGTCAGCTCTGAAAATGGTGTTTCTGTGTGAAGAAGCAAACAGATAGTTGTCACTCCACCCCAAACTGCATTTGGATATCCTTGTTGTTCTAATGCATATGATAAAGCAACCATTGCCTTTGTACCAAGCCAAGGGAATACACCATACATATTTTCCGTTAGTTTTACAATTGGGGTCTCGGTAATTCTTGCTGTTGTAGTTATTTGCCTAATCTCTTGTAGTCGAATAATAGCCTTGTCGCCTAAATACCTATACTCCTCGTCGCTCAAAAGAATATCACGCATTTTTTTCATTACCTTAGTATGGAGTGGACAAGAAACTGGAGTAAGCCACATATTGGTCGATAAGCCTTTAACGCTTTTTACAAAGATTTCTTGGGACTTTTTATTGATTTCAAGCACTTCCCACGTTCTACCCGCTAAACCAAATCTTGTTCCAACAGGGTATGGCTGTTGAATTGTTCCGATTTCTTCAGATGCATTTTTTACTGCATATTCAAATAGCGCTTCAAAGACTGCAAAGAACTCATAATTATTAATCTCTTTCTCACCTTCAACGCCAACCAAGACACCGTTTCGTTCACTCAACTCTAACTGCTCAATTTTAATCAAATGCCGCAGTAGTAATTTGTAGTCGTCTTTAGAAATATTTTTAAAAACACCTAATGTGAGATTATTTTGAGCTATTTGAGGCAAAGATACCTCGCCCATAGATGCCATATAGCTCATCGTCTGATGATATAAAATACCATAAGGCAAGGAGTTCTTCGAGACCGGCTCAATCCAACGTTCCTCTAAATATAACTGGATTAGAGCAATACATTTGATAAAGTCCCAGTTAATTTTCTTATAAAATTCACGATCAGAGTTACTATCTTCCTCGGCAAATGCAAACCACATTTCTGATGGGTTTCCACGCCGACCTGTTCTTCCCAGTCTTTGGACAAAACTTGATACAGAAAACGGTGATCCTGTTTGAACAATTCTCTCAAGAGCGCCAATATCGATGCCAAGTTCTAAGGTGAGCGTTGCTCCTGTAACGATAGCTCCATCAGATTCTTTCATTTTCCTTTCTGTGTATTCCCGCAAAGACGCAGAAATGCTACCATGATGAACATGGTAGATATCTTTTAAATGATTGGTTTCAGCAATTTGTTTTAATCGAGAAATTATATTTTCAACATTACTTTTCGAATTAGCAAAGATAATACACCTTTTTCCCAGCGTTATATCATAAAGGTATTTATAATATACGGTGATGTCACTATCCTTTTCTTTATCCGTTATCGGAAAATGCTGCATGGATAGTCTTAAACTACGATTCTTGCTGGACACCTTAGGCGTCATGCAAGTTCTTGTTGTTCCGGAATTTAGCCAGCTTTCCGCAGAGGAATAGTCACTAAGGGTTGCGGATAGCCCCACTCTGCGTGGAACATTCCGCGTAAGATTTTGTATTCTCTCTAAAATGCACAGTAACTGCACCCCTCTATCATTATCCATGAAGTAATGCACCTCATCAATAATGATGAACTTCAAGTCGCTAAATAAACTTAAAACCGCCGGTGTGCGTCTCATTAACATAGCTTCTAACGATTCTGGGGTGGTTTGTAAGACACCTTGAGGAGATCGCATAATTTTGTTTTTTGCATTCTGATCAACATCTCCATGCCACTTTGTAACAGGCATGCCCACGTCTTGCAGCAACTCTGTAAGACGGTAAAATTGGTCGTTAATCAAAGCCTTTAAAGGACTAATGTATAGTACTCCAATAGATGCAGATGGTTTCTCATACAATTCCGTAAGAATAGGCAAAAATGCCGCCTCAGTTTTTCCAGATGCTGTTCCGGAGGCTAATAGTAGATTGCTATCTGAATCAAAAATAACCTCACAAGCGGCAACTTGAATATCTCGTATCTCTGTCCATTTATTACGATAAATATATTCTTGAATAAAAGGGGAGAGCCTTTCAAAAGCGTTTTTGCTCATAGCTCAAACTCCGCAAAACCAGCATGTATGGCTTCATCGCTTATTTGATTTTTTGCAAATTCAAATGCACCACTTCCCAACATCTCGGTAATCTTTTTCTCAGGATTCTGTGACATGATATTGAGCAACTCAATAAAATCTCTTATGATTTCTCGAGGAGTAATATTTGTATCGGCACCCACTCGCTCATATTCTATCTTCAAAAATGCCACCAAATCTTCATCTGTAATGATTGCCGTGTATCCATATAAATTGGCGTGGATTTCCGAAAGCTTTTCGATTAGTACAAAAAGCTCCTCATTATTTAAAGGTTTAAGTTTAATAATAGGGGCAAGTAAGTCTCGCATATCATCAGAGACAAATCTTCCATCCTCCAGTCGTGACTTTAGTGCCTCATAGCTAAATATACCTTTTCGGGTATCCTCAATGCACTGGGGTGTTCCACCCATAATAATTCCAATATACTTTGCCTTACCTTGTAATGTATCATTGTACATTGCAAGGATTTTTTCATAGTTATACTGCCTTGTTATCGAATGGGGAATCTTGAATATGTTTACAAGTTCATCAATCAGAATAAGCATTCCTTTATAACCAGCTTTTACTAGAAACATCGAAAACAATTTTACATATTCATACCAGTTGTCATCGGATACTATGGCATTAACCCCCAATTCTTTTCTCGCTTCCGACTTAGTTGTATATTCACCTCTAAGCCATTTAATAGCCCTCGCCTTTTGATCATCATCTCCAGTCTTGCTTGCTTTCCAATAGAGCGAGATGACTTTAGCAAAATCAAAACCATATATCATATCCGAAAGCTCATTAATGGTCTCATATATTTTCGTTTCCACCCTTGGTATCATTTGAGTGTCTTCAACAGATATTTGATCTTCCTGTATTATTTGGGTTTGTATGGAGAAGATCCACTTTTCCAAGATTAAATTTAAAGCTCCACCATCCGGCTTAGTCTTTGTTGACATGTTTTTTATTAATTCTTTGTATGTAGCTAATCCTTGCCCTCGACTACCGATTAACCTCTTTTCCGGGGACAAATCTGCATCAATGACAACAAATTTTTTTTCCATTGCATAATTTCTAATCGTATGCAATAGAAAGCTCTTGCCGCTTCCATATTTCCCAACAACAAATCTAAAGGTGGCTCCACCTTCTTCAATAATATCAACATCATGTAGTAATGCCTCAATTTCTGGCTTTCTTCCTACCGCAATATACTCAAGTCCTACACGTGGCACAACGCCACCTTTGAGTGAATTCATAATTGTTGTAGCTATTCTCTTTGGAACCACTGTAGCCATTGTTATTCCTCCCCGAGCATAGATTTTACTTTATCCAAATAATCTTCATAGATATATGGCGGTATTTCTGTCGTATCAATAATGTTGTCACTAAAAATGTCGTATGCCTTTTCATTAATATCCTCAAGAACAACTTCAAAGAGCATATTCTCTCTTTGCAAAATGGCATTAACTACTCCCATGGTATCTTCTTGTTTGATCAAAGCTTTTATAATCTCTTTGTGCACAGGCAAAAAAGAAACCGCCTCTACGCTATTTATTTTTCCAATTTCAATTGTAGCCGTAAAGTCTTTATCTGAAGCAATATTTGTTGTATTTTTACTATCCTGCTGATTGAATATGGAATCTTCAACAATCAACTTTTCTTGTATTACCTGCGCATCGCGCCTAATGCTTTGAAGTTTACTCGTATCAATATTTATTACGACTGGTTTGGGCTTCACAGTTTCCGCTTTTTTCTTAGCTTCAGTTTTTGCAATTGATAAAAACTGCCGTCCTAATCCAGTTATTTTCGTATCATCACAATACTTTTGAACACTCTTTTTAATAACATGATTCAAGTTCTGTGGAACATCCTCAAATTTGATTTTATAAGGATAATTCATAATCTCCCGCAAATAATACTCAGTCGTTCTCAATATCGCTCCGATATATTGAGGATCATAATCGGCGTATATTATTTGTGTCCATCTGCCATTTTCACAATGATATTTTTCACAGCTATTGATTACCACTTCTTTTGCAGTATAGTTTTTCTTTTTTAGCACAACCGCTTGTCTAAATGGCTCCCACCATTCACTGTGCCGCTCTTTGCCTACCAGTCTTTTGATTAAAGTATTTTTCGTATTTTTGCCGTAGTGATCATTCAATGATTGCATCACATACGATAGTGCCTCATTAAATTTGTAGCCTAAAGAACTGGTGAAAAATTTACTTTTAACAATTTTGTAAGAAGATCGAGTATTCATAAGTTCTGCAAATCCGCAGTATTGATTTGTATTAAGAGCCTCTAGTATTGCCGCTGAATCAGAGGAATCCGAATAATTTCTTATTTTTGGCAACTTGTCCAGCTCTTTAAGTTCGCCACCATAGAATATCACATAATCTTTTATCCAACGTGGTAAATATCTATCCAAGTGATTATCATATTCACGATATACCAGACAAAAATTAATTAGCTTGTCCAATCCATCTGCTGAATTAGCCACTCCTATTTGATTAAGAAGCTCATAAACATAAACATATGCATAAGACAAACTTGTTTGCTGTATTTCGCCTTTGCGAATTTTGGCTCTCCAAGTAAAATAACTTCTTAATTGATTTAATGACATATCTTCATATGTAGGCGAATATGTCATGAATTCTTCTGCTTTTTCATAATTATCTTCAAAGTCTGCCATAAACTTTGCTTGCAAATAAAATTTCTCTTCTTTGTCATAGTAGGTGTATCCCCAATTCGAACTATTCAAAGGGGATATTTTTTTCATTTGATTATATTTTTCGATATGCTTCGGGAATTTAAGATTATCTCCAAAAACAATCGCCTGCGAAGAATACTGTGTATCATTTTCTGCATTATCATCCATTTGGAATTCTGCAATGCCAGATTGTGATGGAGGATTAATAGTATTTTTAATCCCCTTTATTATTTGCTCTTTTGAAAACTTATTATTGAATTGCTGGTATCCATTGTTGATGCAGTTCAACAACTTACTAATGTATAAATCATTCAATACTTTATCCTCGGGAACAACAAGGATATACTCATCAATAATGCTTTCTAAGGTAGTTAGATGATATACTTTATGGCTGATTCTACTTTCAAATTGCTCAACTTCGTTGATTTCATCTTCAGATAATCCTTGGTATTCCGGAGTAGTTTCAATCATACCATCAGAGCCTAAAGTATATGTTCTGTTAAAAATGGATATGGAAAGATGAGGAGTATCATCATCAAAATCATTATTATCATCCTCATCTTCAGGAAGCAATGTTTGTTGCTCCTGCTTCGCAGAAATGCTATTTATTGTATTTACTAACCTACTCATCAACGCTCCTTTTTCTTGCATTGTGCCATCGTTTTGTGGCACTCTGTCAGCGATAAGACTTTTTAATGAGGCTATGTTAAGGTTATTTCTGCTAATAAACTGCCTCTCCTGTGATATATACCATAGCAAAATGCTCAATTTGACAGTATTATATCGCTCCTCATGTGGCGTAATCTCAATGTACTTTTCTAAGACCGCACTTAATGAACCGCACTCAGCATAGTCTTTTTTGGCTTCGCTCATTTTAATTTGGACGCTAGTTGGATTATTATCGCTAGTGTTTGCACTTGATCCACGGTTTACTTTAACATCTGTTCTTGAGAACTTAGTGTCACATTTTAAAGAGATATGCTCTCCCGATACTCTCTGTGTGATCACATTCGCTAACATTGTGGTATCCAATGCTCTGTGCTTAAACAATGTGGTTTTATTTGTTAAATAGTATCGCAATACGCCTAATTGGATAGCACTCAACCACTCATTTTGGGGGATGGATTGCAGATAACAATCTATGATTTCATTAACTGTTGAGCAATTTTTATATTGAATTTCAGCACTCTTGATTTTTTTTTGAACAGAAGAAAGATTACCTTTATCTTCTCCATCGACAGAATTTGCTAAAACACGGTCAGTACTTACAGTACTCGATGCAGTTTTTTCTTTATAGTTTTTTACCACCTTAAAACTGTTTAAACACTTTTCTAAATTTGTACAATTATCATAACTGCTTACTCGAAAAGAAGCTGAATAATTGCAAAAACAAAACTTAATTCTTCCATATTTTACAGTATAAATTTGATAATTAACACTGTACCTTAGATCAGGACTACCATCTCGACATGGATGCAACCATGTTTTTCTCAAAACAATTGCATCATCTGGAACATTTTTTTCTTCTCTGCATTCTTCTGTGGAAACTGAAATAGAAAAGCACGTAGAATAGCAGGCATCAACAAATGTTCCAATTGCATCATATATCAATACAACATTCGAAAAAACATAAACACAATATTCACCGGTAAAATTAAAAATCATTGGTTTAGTGGTGGCAGATATAATTGAATAATCACTCTCGCAGTTGTTGTAGTCATTAATCTCTCTGCCGTCCTGCCATATTTTTGACGATTTAGTCCAATCATTATAGCTTTTTTTTAGAATTTCAAACTTAGCGGTAGATGAACTATTTAGGTTATAGCGTATTCCGTTTTTTTCTTTATTTAATGCAATAATATTTTTCTCCAAGCTCTCAATTTTAGTTTTATAGCTTTTGTTAAATAAACCGTAGACCATAAAGCAAGAAATTAAATGTTTTCTTTTTAATCGCAAAATGTCATTTTTGTCTTGATTTATATTTTCATTAATTACAGATTTTGCTTTAAGTGCTTCATCAATACTGTTTTTTATTTCGTTATATCGATTGTGTGAACTTTCAAATTTACAGACATATTTATTATTCATAAGTAATGTGGTTTTAGCGCTTGATGCATTACTTTTAGATTTATTGCTAATATCATAGACAATCGCAGCTATTATTGGAAAACCAAAAAATATCCACATTGTTACACTTGTTCTGGAATCATTATATCCGCCAGTTAGGGCGTTTCCTAAAATAACACTTATAAAAAACCAAACTATAATCGCTATTATACAACCCAAATTTCTCACCACCTTTGCTTTTCGTATAGCTAATTATGCTAATGTTGTGTCCGATAAAATAAACTGTGATAATTTTCCCTTTACATACCTCAATACGCGTCCGTCTTATGTGGATAGGTTACGATAGACTAGACAAGGTCATGTGGACTTCTGTCATGATTTCGGACAAGTAAAAAGTAGATATAATTCCCGTTTAGCATCTTAACTTAATAAAGCTCTTTCGAAATCATAAGGTGACATCATGCCACAATACTCGTTAATCCTGACTGTGCTATAGAAGGTTTCTATGTACTCAAATATCAATTCATGAGCATGTCTAATGTGCTTAATAACATAACGGTTGAGCCATTCTCGCTTTATTAGAGCATGAAAGGATTCTATACAGGCATTACCCCATTTATACCGAATTCGTCATAACTGGGACAATGCAGTTGCAGAATCAACCTTCAAAATATTCAAAACCGAATTTGTGAACAACTACCATTTCGATAGCTTAGAGCAACTGGATATAATGCTGGCAGATTATGTTAACTGGTTTAATAACTTTAGGATTAATTCAACCTTAGGTTATTTGAGTCCTAAAGAGTATAAATTACATAACCTTAAAAAAGTTGTCTAGATTAGTGTTGACTATCCAACTTGAAGGTGCAAACATTAAATTAGGTTCTGTTATAAGCGAAATCAATGGTAAATCATCCCGTCAAATGCTTGATATGCTCGTAGCTGGCTATAATGATGTTAATGCTATAGCAGATAAAGCACGTAGACAGATGCGTAAGAAAATATCCCAAATCGAAGAAGTACTCCAAGGTTTTATGGGTGACCATCAAAGGGTAATGTTACGCCTAATGCTCCAGCACATTGATATTCTTGATGCACAGATCCTTTCGCTTGATCAAGAAATCCAAAAAAAGATGATCCCGGTCAATGAACAAGTAAGTCTTGTCGACTCTATTCCCGGAGTTGGTGAACGTAGCGCACAAGTTATTATTGCAGAAATTGGCATCAATATGAATCAGTTCCCATCTGCTGCTCATTTGCTTCATGGGCTGGACTATGCCCTGGCAACAATGAAAGTGCAGGCAAACGCAAAAGTGGGAAAACCCGTAATGGAAGCGATATACTCAAAGCTACGTTTATAGAGTGTGCCAAGGTATCCGCTCATCTAAAAAAAACCTATTTTAGCGCTCAATACTCGAGAATTGCAGCAAGGAGAGGGAAAAACCGTGCTACTATAGCAGTAGCTCATACTATCCTTACAATTGTGTATCATATGCTTAAAGATAATATTCCTTACCAAGAGCTTGGCCCAGACTTCTTTGAGCAGTGCCGAAAAAATGAGATTGTAAAAAAATCTGTCAAACGGCTTGAATCGCTTAGGTATACCGTTAACATTGACCAACAAATTGAGGCAAGTACAGCTTAGATAACAATTCAATTTTAGATTTATTTTATGCCCACCCATTTGCTTGGGTCTGGTTTCTTTTTGCCTTTTTTGTCTTGCATAACAAAGTAGTTTTCAGGATAGACATTAGCTACATTATCGGAACATATAAAAAACTACCTCCCACTTTTCCAGAGTAAGGTAGCTTTAAGTTATGTCGTTTTTTCAGTTATACCGATATTATTCAACAAAATCACCGTTAATCCTTTAATGAAAAAAAGGCCTAATATGTAATAAGTTACAATAATCCGTAGAACATAATCGTCGTAAACCCTATAACCGTAACTTGCTCCATCAAAAGTACCATCTGAATTGAGGTTAAAAAATACTGTCAGTTGAAATGTTAAACTCATTAGATCCATCCTTTAATAAATAGTTTCGGAAAAACTTAAGACGGTAATTAACTACATCAATGAAAAAAGCGATAGTTAATTAGACAACAATAAAGTTGTCAAACTTACGATCGCGAATTGCTGAAACTTATAT
>Ga0209346_1001108_pt1 | contig 16733 bp, 15 predicted proteins | sample AutmiccommunBRH9_FD_187381 | JGI IMG/M metagenome (GOLD analysis project Ga0209346, IMG submission 187381) | Deep subsurface microbial communities from Mt. Terri, Switzerland - Autotrophic microbial communities BRH/9 (SPAdes) (version 2) | ecosystem: Environmental > Aquatic > Deep subsurface >...
CCTCTTCAATGTTTCTTTGGAGTTCAATCCATTCCGGAAGGGCGTTGGCGTTCTTCAGGATGCGGTTTGCAAGCCATTCAGGGGAACTGGTGCCCTTTCCATCCAGGTTAAGGGGTTTTCCCTTACCTGGCAGGTTGTCGAAATCCCCCCGGTCCGTTGCATCAGCTATCTGCTGGTCGATCAGGTTTCGAAAGCGCCGTTTCCTCATCCCGTCTCACCCACCCCTTCCCAAGAATTGACTGTCGTTTCAATCCCCCAGGCAATAGGTTAGTAGCGTCCGCTAGTTCCATTATACGCTAGGGCCATCGAGGGATGGTGTTGTAGTGGGATTTAACTACTGAAGCCCCACTGAAAACAGGAGCCAATTTTAAGTGGTAGTTAAAATATTAAGTAAGAGTGAGTATTCAGGAGTATTTGCGAGCATTTTTGCGATATCATCACCAGAATGCAGGAGATGCGTATATACCTAAAGAAATGCTCTTCGGTTAGGGGGGCTTTTTATTGTGGGCACCAGGGGTATTCTAAGACCAGGAGGGGTGTACATGCCCAAGACCGACAACAGGGAAGAGGGCGACTGGCTGGAGGCTGAACCTTTTCGCATCAAGGTGGTTGAGCCCATTCGCCGGACAACAAGGGCAGAACGAGAGCGATTGGTTGAGGATGCGGGGTTTAACCTCTTTTCACTGCGCTCTGAAGACGTCTTCATCGATCTCCTGACGGACAGCGGGACCTCTGCCATGAGCGACAGGCAGTGGGCAGGGATCATGCTGGGTGACGAGGCCTACGCCGGTAGTCGCAACTTCTATCATCTCCAGGAGGTTGTGGAGGATCTCTTCGGCTTTCCATATGTCATCCCCACCCACCAGGGGCGGGGCGCCGAGAATGTGCTCTTTGCCACGGTTCTTAGCGAGGGCCAGTACGTTCCCAACAACATGCATTTCGATACAACCAAGGCCCATGTGGAGCATCGGGGGGGAATAGCTGTCAATCTTCCCATCCCTGAGGCCTACGACCCGGAGGCAGACCATCCCTTCAAGGGAGACATGGACCTTGCCGCTCTCGACGACTTCCTCAAGGAGAATGGGGAGCAGGTTGCCCTGACCATGGTCACCATTACCTGCAACAGCGGCGGCGGGCAGCCCGTCTCCATGGCCAATATCCGCGGGGTCAGCGAGATCTGCAAGAAACACGGCATCATGTTCATCATTGACGCCTGCCGCTTTGCGGAGAATGCCTTCTTCATCAAGGAACGGGAAGATAGTTATCAGGATAAAGATATTAATGAGATAGTTCGCGAGATCATGTCCTACGCCGACGGCTGCACCATGAGCGGCAAGAAGGATGCCCTGGTCAACATTGGCGGCTTTCTCGCCCTTCGCGACGAAGATCTCTACCAGCAGGCCACCGTCTGGGGCGTCCTCTTTGAGGGCTTTCCTACCTACGGCGGTCTCGCTGGCCGTGACATTGAGGCCATGGCTCGCGGGCTGGAGGAGGTCACCGACGAGGCCTATCTGGCCTACAGGATCGGCCAGATCCGATACCTTGCCGGACTCCTGGATGATGCCGGGGTTCCCATCATCAAGCCGCCGGGAGGCCACGCCGTGTACCTTGATGCCAGGCGCTTTCTGCCCCACGTGCCCCAGAAGACGTTCCCCGGGCAGGCCATCGCCATTGAGCTCTACATCGAGGGCGGCGTCAGGGGAGTGGAGATCGGTACCGTCTTGTCGGGCCGCGACCCGCGCACAGGGGAGAACATCTGTCCAGAGCTGGACATGGTTCGCCTGACCATTCCGCGCCGGGTCTACACCAACCGGCACATGAAGGCCATCGTTGAAACCGTGAAAAGAGTCTACCAACGCCGGGATGGCATCGGGGGCCTTGTCTTTGAGTACGAGCCGCCGGTACTGCGGCACTTCACCGCCAGGTTTAAGAGAGTATAGATGGGGCATGGGGGCCCTTGGGAGGATTTACTTGCACCGACGGGAGGAATTAGTAGTGGTAAAGGAAAAACAACGACGCACCGCGCCACCCTACAAGATCAAGGCCGTAGAGCCAATTGCCATGACAACCCGGGACCAGCGCTGGCAGGCCATTGAGAAGGCCGGCTACAACACCTTCCTGCTGGACTCAAAGGACGTTTACATCGACCTTCTCACCGATAGCGGCACCTCCGCCATGAGCGACCACCAGTGGGCCGGCATCATGCTGGGCGATGAGGCCTATGCTGGTAGCCGCAACTGGTTCAACCTTGAGGAGGCCGTCAAGGATATATACGGGTTTGAGTATGTTGTCCCCACCCACCAGGGCCGCGGCGCCGAACACCTGCTGTCGCGGATCCTGATTAACGAGGGAGATTACATCCCCGGCAACATGTATTTCACCACCACCAGGGTTCACCAGGAGCTTCAGGGCGGCATCTTTCGCGACGTCATTATCGACGAAGCCCATGACCCCACGGCGGAGCACCCCTTCAAGGGCAACGTGGACATCGGCAAACTGGAGGCCCTCATCGATGAGGTGGGCGCCGACCGGATTCCCTATGTGAGCCTTGCCGTGACCGTCAACATGGCTGGAGGCCAGCCCGTCTCCATGGCCAACATCAAGGCCGTCAGCACAGTCTGCAGGGAGCACGGCATCAGGCTGATGTTTGACGCTACCCGTCTGGTGGAGAACGCCTACTTCATCAAGGAGCGGGAAGAGGGTTACGCCGATACTCCGGTGAGAGACATCGTCAAGGAGATGATGTCCTACGGCGACGGCTGCACCATGAGCGGCAAGAAAGACTGCCTCGTCAACATCGGCGGCTTTCTGGCCGTGAACGATCCCGACATCTACCAGCGCGCCACCCAGCTTGTTGTTGTTTTTGAAGGGATGCCCTCCTACGGCGGCATGGCCGGCCGCGACATGGAGGCCATGGCCAGGGGCATCTACGAGATGGTAGACGACCACTACATCGCCCACCGGGTGGGGCAGGTCCAGTACCTGGGACGGCAGCTCCTTGATGCCGGTGTCCCCATCGTGCGGCCTGTTGGTGGCCACGCTGTGTTCCTGGATGCCAGGAAGTTTCTTGATCACATTTCCCAGGAGCAGTTTCCAGCCCAGGCCCTGGCGGCAGCCCTCTACGTTGACTCCGGCGTTCGCGGCATGGAGCGGGGCATCGTCTCGGCGGGACGCAAGGACAACGGCGAGCACTACTTTCCGAAACTGGAGATGGTGCGCTTGACGATACCGCGCCGGGTCTACACCGACCGGCACATGGATGTTGTGGCCGATTCCGTCATCGCTCTCTATGAAGGGCGCCAGAAGATAAAGGGTCTGGAGATGGTATACGAGCCTCCGACACTGAGGTTCTTCACCGCCCGATTCCAGCAGCTTGAGAAGTGGAAGATCTAGAGGGGTCAAAAAACAGTAGAAAAAGACAGTACAGAATAGTAACAACAAAATACGAAAACCCCGCATTAGCGGGGTTTTTCTTATGTGTGCCGAAGGTGGGATTTGAACCCACACGAGGCGTAAACCTCAAGGGTTTTTGAGACCCTCATGTCTGCCAGTTCCATCACTTCGGCAAAGATTTCTTTGTTTTTTCACTGTCGGTATTCTCTTATCGCAGGTACAATTTTAGCACAGCAGGGCAGTGTTATCAAGTTGCCGAAAGCCCCTATCGTTGATAGTGTTAATGAAGTGATGATGGCAAGTGATGTGCCTACAAGGAGATTGATTCATGGTCCCTGACAAGCGTGTTCCGCTACCTGATGAAGCGGACCTCCTGAAACTCTATACGACTTTTCGACAGCGATTTTTTAAGGACTGCCCTGATCGGATGCCTCCTGCCCGTGATGTTACTATACGGTGGTCCAACCGCTTTAGCAGTAGCGCTGGAAGCTGCTATCCCACCCGACGGATCATAAACCTCTCCACCCACTACCACCAGCGCCGCCCGGAAGATATCCCGCTGTCGCTACTACATGAGATGATCCACTTTGTTGTACCGGGTCACGGAAGGGATTTCAGACGGGAGATGGACCGCATTCGCCGTCTCGGCGGCCAGGTGGAGCGCTATGCGCGAGAGCCAGCCAGACCCTATCGCTACCGGTACACCTGCCGCCAGTGTAGACAGCAGTATCACCGGGCCCGCCGTCTCAAGGCGGGCGGCAGGTACCATCGCTGCAGCCGCTGCGGTTCGCGCCTTTCTGAAGATGTAGGTGAGTTTCTACCTGGTTCATAGCAGGCTGAGACATACCTCAACCGCTGTGCTGGGATGGTCGTAAGATTAGTCTAAGATTCCAGACAAAGGGGAAGTCACAATGCCTAATAACGAAGAGGTCATCTCACAAGTGTTATTGACTGCGAAGAAAGCTGGGCTCTCCAAAATCGCACCTATCATTCTTAGTGAAGGAGGGAATCTAATCATTCATCTGTCCCCTCATCCAATTGTAGCAAGAGTGGCCACAGTGATTTCAGGGGAAAATCCACATGAGGCCGATCAACTACTTACACGAGAGATGCGGGTAGCAAAGCACCTTCAAAATAGTGGTGTTCCCGTGTTATTGCCTACCGAAGAAATCGATGCAGGACCACACTGTAGTGGCGGCCTATGGATGACCTTTTGGAGATACATTACATTTACAAACCCGCAGCTGCTTACACCTAGTGACGCTGTTCACTTGGTAAATATCCTTTCTACAGCAATGAAAGACCTCCCTTACGAGCTTCCTGTACTGGGAGTATGGGAGAAGGTGTGTCAGTCTGCTGAGAGGTTAGAAGACCACTCAAATCCCATGATGAAATCCATAGTAACGGAGTTTCACAGGGTAGATGATCAGATTAGAATGATACAACAGGGGTCTCTAGTACCCTCCCATGGAGACGCCCATCCACATAATTTGCTACCGAGTACCGATGGCTGGTTATGGATGGATTTTGAGGATGCATCCCTAATGCCCCCTTATTGGGATCTGGCTTCAATGATTGCCAACCCGGTACTGTTTGGTGGATTTCAGGAGCCAACCTATCGGTATATTCTAGAGCAGACTAACCCTGTCACCGATTCAGAGGATTTTGAGTTCACCCTTACTGCACAAATACTCATGTCAACAATCGGCAACTTGGATTTAGCCCTTCAGGGTCATGGGGATTTGGATTTCGCCACTCGACAACTAGATCTTCTAGAATGTTATCTGGAAGAGACAAAACGAACATGAGTTCCGAAGAATGGATATTGGAGCAGGAGTCAAAAAAGATGTAGGGTCCTGGTTCCCTTGGCCCACACCACAGTGTAGCCAAATGCCCTAAAGAGGGGTACTGCCTCCACAAACACATCATCACCTAACCTTTGCCCACCGACCGTGAACTGGCCCAGTCCCACCAGGGACCTATCGTCAGAAAGGTGTACTACTACTGGATCGGTGTCTATCAGATCACGACCTCTCAGGTAGCCAAGGGCCGACTCCAGTTCTATGAGGGGCTCTCCATTCACTATTATCAGGCGAGAAGTGATGAATTCGCTTTTGCTGTTGCGGTAGTGGGCGTAGGCCCGGGGCCAACTCACCAGCACTTTGTTGTCGACCAGGTCGCAGACCAGGGCTCCATCTACAACCTCCTGTAGCTTGGTGGTGGACACATAGATGGTGTCGTGGAAATTATAGCCTTCAATGCTTACCTGTGACTGCTCCTCAAACATGGAGGCTGGACCCGGTGGAAGCGAGATGGCCACCGTTGATCGGCCAATAGCTCTGAAGTCGATAATCAGGGCATCCAGTACTTCTGGCAGGGGTACGAGCAGTTCCCCTGAAGCGAAGGCCAGGGCAGGGGGATTCAGGATGTTGTCGTTGACCTCAACAGGGACTCCGAGAGGGAAACGCAGAACCCTCTCGGGGGCATGGTCGCCCTCGAGAAGAGAAACCACGTTATGCCAGAGGTAGTCGGGATTTAGTCCCACCTCCCTCATCAGGAATTGGACTCGAGGCAGCACACCGTCGAAGCCCTTCTGGTAGATGTCGGGATACACCTCCAGCCAATACTGGTCACCGGCCCAGACCACATCGGCCAGGTCATAGCGGATGCGAACCCGGGTCTTCCAAATGGGCTGGCTCATCACAAGCTCAAAAACGGCCAGGGCCTCCTGGTTCACAAGCCGAATGCACCCTCCCGTAACGGCGGTGCCAATGGTCTCGGGCCGGTTGGTGCCGTGGATGCCGTAGCCGGAAATGTTGAGGCCCAGCCAGCAAACGCCCAGGGGGTTGTTGGGCCCTGGGGGCATGGGTTCGCCATCAATGGGGTAGAAGGTTGGGTCTGTAACCCTTTTGACGAGCCAGTAGTCGCCTGGGGGCGTCTGGCCGTTGACCCTTCCTATCCCTATGGGGTACCGGGCGGCCTGATGCCCGTCATCATAGGTCGTCAGGCGGTAGGCGGGCAGGTTTATATCGATGAAGACACCGCTGTGATTGGCCCAGTTCGGGGCTTGACCCTGAGCTGGGGCGGTTCCAGCCGCGACCATTGAGGTTATTACACAGATGGCAAGGCCGATGGTTACTGCGGTGCGAAAAGGCGTTCTCTGCAAGGCAAATCCCCCTTTGAGCGGTCTTGCTTATTATGTGTGAGCGGATTACACTGTATAACAGGAGTACAGAGGGTTTAACTCCTGTCTAAACGAATAATGAACAGTAAGTCCTGCACTATAAGATATGAGTGCCTGTTGGCAATAATACTTGACAATACCAGGGGAGCCCCCACCAGCTTGTTCAACAAAGGAGGCCGTATCCTTGGCCGTTGACGATCAGGTGCTGGTCGATCGCTACCTTGAAGGCGAGACTTCCGCCTTTGATGAGTTGATGGACCGGTACGAACAAAAAGTATATAACCTGGCGATGCGGATGACCGGCAATCCCGAAGACGCCTATGACATGGCCCAGGAGGCCTTTTTGCGCGTCTTTAAGTCGCTGCATCGTTTCCGGGGTAACTCGTCCTTTTCCACCTGGCTGTATCGGGTGGCCTCAAACGTGTGCCTTGATTTCCTCCGCAAGAGAAAGCGGAGCCCCGTCTATATTTCCATAGATGAGTCCCTGACTGGCGAGGACGGCGAGTACCAGCGCCAGTTTGAGGACGGCTACTCGCCGGACCCTGAGGAACTGGTGAGCCGCGTGGAGATGCAGGAGGCCATTCAGGAGCAGATCGGGACCCTCTCTGATGACCATCGCCTGGTGATACTGCTTCGCGATGCTCAAGGTAGAACTTACCAGGAGATTGCTGACATACTTCAGATCTCCATCGGGACCGTTAAGTCCCGTCTCTACCGGGCTCGCCGGGAACTCCGCGACAAGTTCACTGCTATGGAACTTTTCAACTTTGATTTCGTCAGAACTGATGACAACGAAAGCCACGCTGAGCAGGCAGAATCTGAAACTTCAGGTTCTCCTGCCGGTGTTAGCTCTAGCAAAGGGGGTGAGCAATGATGCGGTGTAAGATAGCCAGGGAAGAATTATCAGCCTACATCGATGGATTTCTCGATGACAATGAGCTACAGCTACTGGAGACACATCTTGAGAGCTGCGCTGACTGTCGTCAGGAGTTGCAGGATTTGAAAGCAACAGTTGAACGCATCGCGTCTTTGCCACAGTACTCTGTGCCAGGGAGCTTCAGGGCAGAACTCCGGTCCAGGTTGGAGGCAGACTCTCTTCCTGCGAACGCAGACGACAAGGCCGGGGGCGGTGTTGTTGTCTGGCTGCGTCAACAGTGGAAGAAGGCCCCCTACCGGGGGGCAGCCGCTGCCTGTTTGGCGCTGTTCGTGCTCTTGGGTAGCTATGCTGTATACAGTAATCTCCAGGCCCCTGATATGCTGGCCTACCAGGATACCGGACCCAGCCTGACAGGGGAATCGGTTGCAGGTGAGCCTGACGATACTGCCGGCGAGGATATGATCGCCTCAACTGAAGACGCCGCGGTAGGAGCCACTGATGGTGAGTCCCGTAGCGGCAAATCCGGGGGCAGCGAACCAGGTATGGGTATCATGGGTGGGGCTCCCGGCATAGCACCAGCACCGGACGAGCCGACATTCATTATCGCCTACGGCAGTAGCGTTGGCATTGAGGACCTGATGGGCCTTTCCTACGACTACGGCTGGAAGGTGGCTGCCGAGTTGAGGGTCAACCTTGTTGTGGATGATCCGCTTCAGGCCACCGGTCAGATAGAGGATACGGTACGAGAGTTCGAAGAGACCGGCGTCCTGGCCAGGTTTGTGAAGGATGATGGTGATAGCCAGAGGATAATGCTGGCCCTGGACCCAGGCCTGCGCGATGAATTCGTGGCCAAGCTGCAGAACCTCGGTATGATGTCGGAGAACGGCTTCATCCTTCATGATAGTGACGAGGACTACGATAGGCTCTCAGCCCGGCTCGAGACGCTGAAGGAAGAGGCGGTCCGGCTCAGTATCCACCTGGAGAAGGCCGAGAAGGCAGATGAAGTTGTGACTCTTGAGGATGCTTTGTCCCGGGTAGAAACGGAAATTTCGGTGCTGACCGGTCATTTGGAGGACTGGAGCAGCCTGGAGGAAGCAGACCTGTACGTGATCCGAGTGGTGAAGCAGCCCTAGGCAGTTTAGGGAATGACTTCTATATAGTATTCTAAAGGGCGCCCAGGAACGTGGGCGCCCTTCTTCATTGGAACGGAGAAATCTGCATTCATGGCTTTCTGGTCCTTGCTAAATTGCCTTAACGTTCCGTGGATATCACTCCGATCAGGTTAATGTCACCGCCGGTAGCCTCCAAGCGCATCAGGTTCTCGCCGTCACCCAGTGTCACTCCTGAGAGGCGTCCTTGATCATCGACCTGGAAGGGAAGGTTCTCTATCCATGGCTGTTAATGCTCAGATCGCCAGTAATGTTGTCAAAGTGGAACTCGCCGCTTGTGGGGGATGAGCGATAGTACCTGCCCCACAGGTTGCAGGCAACGCTGCCAGCAATATCAGACACCTGCCCAGTTGAGCCACAGGCCTCAAGGGCAAGGAAGCCCTCGGTACCGGTGATGCTCGTTGTTCCGTTGTGAAGAGCTATGGCAAGGTTGCCCTTGATGTTCTCAGCAGTAAGGTGACCATCGGAGAGGTAGACTGACCATGAACCCTCAAGGTCCGCCAGGTGGAGCGAGCCACCGTGATTCTCAATGTCAACCGCTCCTGGCACTGACCTGGCCCAGCCCCAGTCGGTCACCCACAGGTCGTGGCGGGCCCTGGTGTGGGGTGAGAAGCCGGATACCGTTACATCCCCGCCGCCGTTGTCGATGCTGAGGGGCGAGACGCTCAGGGGCCTCGATACGATAGTCTACCTGTATGTAGTAGACGGTCTCAGGGCGCAGGGGCGCCTCGGTGACACTGAAGCGCAGCCCGTTGTCGCCAACAGGGACTGGCTCTACCTGGACTTCGGCCAGGTAGGCCCTGGCGACGGCCTGGGACTTGGCATAGACTGTTACATCGTAGTTGACCCTGATCTCGTCGCCATCGGTGCCGACTATGTCGATGCTCCCCAGGGGATTGTCCAGGAACAACTCCTTGACCGGGAGTCCATCGCAGCTCAAACTGTCCGCCCTGGAGGCCCGCGGCAGATCTGGCCCCAGTTCTGGAGGGCCCTGCACCTGCTTGGGGTGGACAAGAGGATCCAGGAACCCCACGAACATGGCCCCATCGGCAAAGCCCAGGTCAATAACAGCCAGGAGCGTCAATACCGCCAGGGTGGCGATCAGTATTGCCCGTACTCTATGTCTTCTCATCGGTATAGTCCTCCCTCCAACTTCCCGCTAGGCGTCGACCTGATGATCCAGGAGGTAGGCGCTGGCAAGGAAGAAGGCTACAGCCATGGCTATGGCGACCAGAATGGGCGTAATGTTCGCTTCCAGGTGCACGTACTGGAAGGCATCATTGACTGGCCGCCAGGTCACAAAGGCCGCATGAATACCCCGGTGGTTGAGGTTGAGGAGCCAGGTGGTGAAGGTGCCCAGGGCCAATACCAGCCAGCCACCGCCCACAAGGGCCATGGCGCTGAGGAGCACAGAAAACCGGGGGACAAGACGGCCCACCACAAAGGCGAACTGCAGTAGCGCCACCATGCCGGCGATTGCCAGCCAATAGGTGACATACAGTTTCAGGGCCTGCTGGACGCCGAGGCCCGGCCAGTAGCCAGGGGGTAGCTCCGCCAGGGCCAGAAGGGCAGATCTCCGAAGGAACAGCAGGCTTGCGGCCAGGCCGCCGACGGAATAGGCTGTCACTTCCGTCATGACCGCCAGCAGTTTACTCAACAGGATCTGCCAGGAAGGCACGGGTAGGGATAGCAGGAGCTCACTGGTGCGAGCCCGCCATTCGCCCCGTAGACCCCAAAGGGCCACCGCTCCAGCCCAGAAGGGAAGGGCTGTCAGGATGCCAAGGTTGGCCTCGATAATAGCCTGGCTGGGGTAGGAGATAAGGCCGCTGGTGAAAAACAGGAGCCAGAGAACCAACAGACCCGCAAACACCAGGGCCCTGGTTCTGGCGGCTCTGATCTCTCGCCAGTAGAGTGACGCAAACCGCTGCAGTTTGTTCCTGCGCATTTTACTGGTACACCTCCCTCATCAGTCCCTCAATTGAGGTGCCGCGCTCTTGACGGAGGTCGTCGGCGTTGGCATCAATCACAATCTCACCTTCCCTGAGAAACACAACCCGGTCAAGGACCTGCTCCACCTCGCCGACCTCATGGGTCGACAGGACAATGGTCTGTTCTTGACCCCGGTACTCCTTGATCATGGTCTCCAGGATCCGGGCCCGTGAAGGCGGGTCGATTCCCGCCAGTGGTTCGTCCAGGAGAACCAGATCGGCGCTGCGGGCCATGGCCAAGATCAGCCGCAGCCGCGCCTTCATCCCCTTGGACAGTTCACCGACCTGGTGGTCCAGCCTAAGATTCATGAACCTGACCAGTTCAGCGGCCTTGGCGTCATCCCAGTCTTCGTAGAAACCCCCAACAAAGTCCAGGGTCTGGCCCAGGGTCATCCAGGAATAGAGGTAGCTTCCTTCTGGCACATAGGCCACAAACTCCTTTGTGCGCGGTGATGGCGGCAGCCCCGAGACCAGCACCTGTCCGGCATCGGGTTGGCAGAGCCCCGCGATGGCCTTGAGAAGAGTTGACTTGCCGCTACCGTTGGGTCCCAGCACACCGACTATGGCGCCGCCGTCAATCAGCAGATCCAGTTCCTTCAGGGCGGTAGTGCGGTGGTAGAACTTGCTGAGACCCTCGATTGAAACCGCGGGCGGTCTGGGGTTAGTTGAGTTGAGTCCGGGTCCTGTCATTCTTCATCCTCCTCTTGCTCCTCTTCCGTAGCCGGTAAATTCCTCGTCGGCTTGGGGCTTTGAAGCCGCCTAATCTCTGACTCCAAGAGCGCCAGCATCTCATCGTCACCGTAGCCAAGGGCCCTGAGTCCCTCAATAAACCCTGATACCTCCCGGAAGGCCAGGTCCTGTTTGATGTCCTTCAGGAGTTCGGGGCGTTCGGTGACAAATGTTCCGGTGCCGCGCGCTGTCTCCAGCAACCCGTCGCGCTCCATGTCACGATAGGCGCGCTGAACGGTGTTAGGGTTAACCTGCAGGTGCGCGGCCATGTCGCGTTGAGAGGGGACTTTGTCCCCTGGCTTCAGCTCGCCCCGGGCTACGGCCCGGCAGAGCGCATCAATGATCTGCTGGTAGATGGGTTTGGCGGCGTCAAAATCGAGCTTGAGTTTCACGGCTTCCCTCCTTCGGCCGATGGGGCGCAAGGGATGACTAATGCATTAGTGCACTAGTTGTATAGTGCACTATCATCATATTCCTCCGGACGGTCAATGTCAAGCATAAAATAGGGAGTAGAGTCATGTGGCGGATGTGGCGTAGGTTTCGAAAGAGGCTGTTGCTGCGATTGTGCAAGGCTGATATCCTGAAGTATAGGAGTTGGCATTGTCTGTATTTTCAGGAGGTATCTTGGATGAGGAAGCAGGGCGCAGTCCTTCTTATAGCTGTTCTAGCGTTACTTCTTATTGGTTTCCCTCTATACGCTCATTGGTACAAGGCGGCAGTGTGGAACGTGCTTGAAGAACATTACAACAATGAAAGAGACGTGGTTTCTGTCATGGTTGAGCGGTGGTCAGTTGTTGGCGGACTCCAAGACGGAGTCTTTCTGTTCGTGAGAGTAGAGCGGAAACTCCAAAGCGGCCCGCAGACCATCGTTGAGAACTGGTGGATTAAGCCGGGACTGCTGCCTCCCGCGTCAATAGAAGACATACGCAAAGGACCCTGATGAAGCTGCGTCTTCGGTCAGCGGAACGGTTTGAGGAGGACCTGACTCGATTCCTATGAGGAGGCCGTAGGCCCTGTAGCCGTCCTGATCGTTAACAGACCGGTAGTTTACTGAATGTGTGTAGTCACTTGGGCTCAAGCAGATCCCGGAGGTTTTGCTCCAGGACCGGTCGGAAGTCGAAGTACCGGGCCCAGGAGTCTTCCCTGAAGTCCAGGGCTTTCTCCTCATCTCGAGCCAGTATCAGCTCCCCTTGTGAGGCGTGAAATCGGAAGGCTATGGAGGAGTGATTCAGTGCATGAACATCCACCTCAAAACCCAGTTCATGACTGCAGTTGGCGGCTAACTCCAGGCAGTTGTCCAGCACCTGGTCTTTTGTCAGTTGTTCCTCAAACTGCACAGCAACGTCTATGTCCCGGAAGGGCAACTTTTCAAGGAAAGAGCCGTGCACAAACACAAACTCTATTTCCTCGTACGGTTGTAGCAGGGCCTTCAGGGAAACCAACAGGGCATTCTTCTTGCCTTCGGTGATTGAGCGTCGCTCAGGAGAAGCATAGGGTTCGGTGTACTCCATGAGGCGGTCTCCATTCAGAAACTCTGAAAGCACAAGGCCTATCTGCTCAAGGAATTTATCCACATCGCTCAGGTTCTCTCGCATTATTGCTAGCATCCTCTGGTCATCAACCTCTCCGTAGCCGTGAACCAGAATGTTTCGAAAACCAGTCATTTTGGCCAATCGCCCGGCAAGGGTGGCGCTGATTACTTGGTCGCCACCCAGCAGCAGGAAGCTCTCAGCGTAATTTGCTGGGCTCTTGCGGAGGATTTTGGCGCAGATATGGTTAGCTATGTTGGTTGTGGCCTCCACCAGGACAATGAAACAGTACCGGGCTGACCGGATTGCCTCATCGTTTTCCAGAAAATCTTCGTCCCGGTAAAAGGCGTATTCCCGCAGTACTCGCAAAGCCTGTTTGATGTCGGAGACCTTATCGGTTATGCGGGCCAGATTGATCTCCATCACTGAACCCCCTCCAGAGAGATTCACCCGATAGTATGTTTCATCGTAGCCCAAATGGGAGATAGTGTCAATGGCAGCAGTCTCTGATTATTCCACTGCAGGGGACTATACCCGGTATGGGGACCGCGTTGGGACAGGTAAGGCTAGTCACCTGATGTGATCGTTACTGCCAGAGAGGTTGTATCATCCTTAATGGCCAGGGTCAGTCAGGGCACCGAGCCCTTCTATTGGTGGAACCTGTCTAATATATGATACCAGAACTAGAAGGAATTGGGGGCGACTTGTCAAATGTGTCAGGATGGTGAGTTGCGCAGATTGTCCGACGACCACGTGCTATTGTGAGAGCTGCAACCACCCAGAGTGCTCACGACCTGCGGGGTCACAGCAGAAACGCTGCCCTATAAGGCTCGTGAACCTGTGCCCGAACCACTCAGGTGAAGCTAAAGAGAGACTTCGCCTTGTGCTGGGGATTGCTCCCTCTAAACACAGCTTGAAGTCTCCCATCTATTTCGTCTTCATTCTGTCACGGGCCACTGATGTTGTCAAGGGGTAGTTAGTCGAGGTGGAATAGCATGCTAGCCGATGTAGAGACCCGAAAGGGAGTCCATTTTGCGCCCTATATCAGCCATCTGTCTGACTACCTTGTATGCGTGAATGTTCAGTGTGAAGACGGTACGATAGCTGCCCGTAAGGCTTTTGATATTCTCAGGCAAGATCTAGACATGTTGAGATTCTTTGGTATAGCAGCTCCCTCTGATCGGGGAGGAGCAGCTCTAGTAGAGATCGGGCGATCGCGCCCTTACGTTTGGGTTGCTTACCCTAAGAAGCAGTTTCATCCCTCAGGGGGTGGCGATCCAAGACTACAGCAATTGCTTGCAATTATAGACGATCTGTCACCGGATGACCAAGGCCGATTTAGGTCTGCAGTTCAATACACAGACCTGGGCTACGCTGCCCATTCGGAGACCGTGAGATTTGTCAATAAGTGGGTTGCCCTGGAGAGTTTCATCCGACTTGGGGATTCCGCTATTGAGGATGTCAAACGGTACGTTTCGTCCGTTTTGTGTTTGCAGTACCCGTATGCTGTTCTCCGCAACCTGATCGATGATTTTGAGCGTGTCGGCGTGGATATTTACAGCCTGTTGCAGTCTGCTAGAGCAGGACAACAAGTGCGCAACTTTCTGTCACTGCTAAATAGTGAGTTCGAGTACAACAGGCTTCTAGGTGCAGCCAGTGGCTATGACCTGCTTAGGTTGAGACTGGAGGAGACTAAAAACATCTTCGAGAGTGGGGCCACTCTTCTTAGGAGACTGCAGAGGCACAAGAAGAACACTGAATGGCATGTTCAAAGACTGTATCGAATGAGAAACGAGATAGTGCATCTAGGTGCCAGTCCAGTGCATGTCGATCGCACGGCGCCGCACTTGAGTCGTTACCTTCATGCTGTCCTAAATGAAGTAGTCTTTCGAATACAGCGACACAGGCTGCAGTCCATACCGCACATTCTAGCACTAATTGACGATAGTTATCAGGCCCTCGAGTTTGCGCTGAGCAGAACAGATGAAGTTGATTACTCCGTGATTTCTGAGCGCGTCTTTCTGGCATAGCATCCCGACGACGCTCCGGGAAGAAGCAGCCGCTTCTTCCCCGGCCAGGGTTTCGACCAGGAGTGCACAGAAGTGGAAGAGTCTTAAACCAAGGCCAGTCATTATGTTTCCGTCGCGCTCCGCCGGTTTGGCGATTTTGACCGCACCGGTGGGGGGTTCCCCCTCCGTGAAGTTGTTGGGAATGGTGTAAGGTTCGACTTCCGGATCTTGGAATGCCTTCCCAGGGGATGCGTCTTGCGGTCACCTCAGAGGCACAAAGAACGAGAGCAACTCCGGGCCAGCTGCACCTTGCAGGCATTGACTCCTCGTTCGAGGTAATGGTACGCTCTTTAGGAAGGATATACCAACGACGTGGCTAACAGTAGCAGGTAGGAGAGGGCGGACCAATAGCGGCTTCTGCTTGTTCTGAGCGAAATGGCACTCTAACGGAGGTCAGACGTGAGGCTCATCAAACCGCCAGCTGTAACGGTAGGCGATACTCTGGGATTGGTCCATCTCACAGCGAACCGGTTAACCGAAGATACGGTTCGGCTTACGCACAGAGGTATAAGTTACCTGAAGAGCCTGGGCTTTCGGGTCAAACTGGCACCTCACCATCGAGAAGGTAGCACAGACCCCAAGACTGCTGCGGGCGACCTGAATGCTTTCTTTGAGGATCCAGAAGTCGACGGGATTGTGGCCCTGTTTGGCGGGTCTGGCTCCATTCGGGTGTTGCCGTATCTAGACAGAGCCATTATCGAGAACTCTCCGAAGGTTGTGTGTGGATACAGTGACAACACCTCAATCTTGGTTGGCTCCACAGACTCACTGGTCTCGTAACATTCTACGGTCCAGTGGTTGGCGGCGAGTTTGCTGAGCATCCATATGTTCACCCGTATACAGAAGACAACTTCCTGAGGGTCATTGCCGGGGACCTTGTTGGGGCAGTTCCGGCCGCCGACTATTGGACTGAGGAGTTCATGGGTAACGCCGCCGAAGACGGGTCAGGTGCCAGGACAGAGCGCAACGTCAATGCTGGCTATCACTGGCTCAGAGAGGGACAAGCGGAGGGGCGTCTAATTGGCGGATGCCTGGACAACCTCATTGAGCTAATGGAAGAGGGCCTGCTGCCGACCCTGTCCGGAAAGATACTGTTCTGGGAAGTTGTGTTCTGGGACTTCAATGCTCCTGAGCATGACAATCCCCCCGAGACCTTTCAAGAGAAGCTGGAAGCCCTTACCCGGGCCAAGGGCTTTGAAGACCTGGCGGGAATGATTGTCGGGCGCCCGTGCCCAAGCCACTTGGTGGCTCGGATTGACTTCCCGGCTGTGCTAGAGCGATCCCTAGCGGGTGTCCGATTCCCGGTAGTCACAGGCTTTGATACAGGCCATACCGACCCCATGCTGAGTCTGCCGTTGGGTGTGCGCGCTTCTCTGGATAGTTCAAGCAACAGTGTTGCACTGCTAGAGGCTGCCGTACGCCCTTCAACGGAGGAGGTTGTCTAGACTCTGCGCTTTGAGCGAGGAGCGGATGATGAGGACGGGAGCAGAAAGAGTCCTAGTACTGCTTATAGTAATAGCTATCACTGTGGGCTGCCGTGTTGTCGCTGATAAGGCTACGGTAAATGCCTGGATAGAAGACATTGAGTATCTCAGGACGGAACTGCCGAGAAGACACCCAGTACCATTCATGATGGTCTCTGAGCAAGAGTGGGATGCCATGTTGGACGATCTAAGGGCAGACCTGCCGTATCTAGCCGAAGATCAAGTCAGGCTGCGGATAAAGCAAGCTGTAGCGACACTTGGTGATGCGCACACAACGGTTCCCATTCTAGCGGTGTTTCCAGACCTGAACC
>Ga0209346_1001109_pt1 | contig 16710 bp, 13 predicted proteins | sample AutmiccommunBRH9_FD_187381 | JGI IMG/M metagenome (GOLD analysis project Ga0209346, IMG submission 187381) | Deep subsurface microbial communities from Mt. Terri, Switzerland - Autotrophic microbial communities BRH/9 (SPAdes) (version 2) | ecosystem: Environmental > Aquatic > Deep subsurface >...
TGATAATCTAAAAATTATTGAACAAGATTATATAGATTATAGATCTGTTACCGGAACAATTGTTGATGCTTCGACTAACATAAGAACATACGAGGACATCATTATGTTTAGCGATGATATATACCATTTCGGGAAAATAACTAAATTAAAGGAATAAAAGATAATAGAAGGAGGAATTAAAAATTGAACGATTTAATGGTTAATGTAAATATTAAATATCAGCAATCTATAGCTTCAGAATTTATTGGATATAAAGACAGAGTGAGGTTAATCATCGGAGATAATCATTGGGATCAAGACGGAATATATAAGAAACAAATACTTATGAACTATCTTAGAAGAGTGCTGCCTGAAAATGTCGCAGTGGGGACAGGCTTTGTAAAGAATCAGAGCAATCAATTAACAGATCAAATTGACATAATTGTTTATAAAAAGAATGAACCTAATCTTTTTTCAGAGGGTGATCTTGTAATACTAACGCCTGAAAGTGTTTTAGGAATTATTGAAGTAAAATCAAAAATCACTCCGAAATTACTAACTGATAGAAGAAGTATGTATGGTAGAGAAATACGCTCACCAATTGATAAATGCCATCGTAATGGTGAAATTATAGGTAGGAAAGACATATTTAATGGAATATTTGCGTACGAAAAAAGAATGTCCTTTAGAGGTAAAATTATCTCTAAAATAGTTGTTGATCAATTACGTGAAAAGTACGGATATATTAATCATATTTGTTTTGATGATAATATATTTATGCGCTATTTGATTGGAGGAAATCCAATTGATAGACTAAAAAATGATAGTTCGAGTTATAGTTTTTATGATTTATCTTACCAAAATGTTTTTCAGGAGTCAGATACAACTATCTCCGGACTTGCCTATGGTTATTTTATATCCAGTTTATTGGAATCAGTTTACAAAATTGTCGCTCCCAATGTATTGAATAAACAATATTTTGAATTCTTATACCCGCTTGGGAACACAAAAGAAGCTTATAAAATGACTGGTTGTGAAATCAAAATATAGATTTATAAGAAAACCAATATCCCACAAATTAAAGGTCACAAACCAAGCATCTTTAAAAAAGAGGTAACTTATGGCAACAAACTCCAATAGCAAATTAAAAGTGAAATTTGAGAAAGTGGTTTGTGGCAGGTTAAAAACAACAAGAAAATACGTTCCCGTTTCTCTTTTCTGTGGTATAATATGGCTGTACAATCCTTGAAAATGGCATAAATGAATTTTATTTTAAAGGTATTAATTATTAACATAAATTTAAAAAATTAATATATCCAAATAAAAGAAGGATTTCCAAGCACTCCTTCACCCGTAAAATATCGATGATCTTTATCTTTTTTATTGAAAAGAGGCTTAGAAAAGAACAATAAAGTCTATTGGCATGCGAGAGGCATTACAGCTAGAAATATCATTAAAGCTATGCACAAAGACGAAACAGAAGACATATATGAGAACCTACCATCTAATATTATTTTACTAAGAGCAACCTTACCAAAAAGTTGGGATGAGTATCGAGATAAAACGGCAGCTATTTTTAAGCAAAAAACAGAAGGAACTGTAAAATTAGTTCCTAATACTACACACCTTCTACATTGGGACAACCCAGAGGTTGTTTTAGAAGAAATAAAAAAAAACTGGATCTAATGGAGGGTATTCTATCATGAGAAAAATAAAAGGCGATGCACCAACTGATACTAAGCATGAAATTATTAATGTTCTACAGATTCTTCAAAAAGGTTACCTAGAAAGGAATCTTGCCGAAGTAGATCGATATATGGAAATGCTCTTTAATAAAGATGAGGATAATATTATTATAGGGACTAGTGATGAAGAATGGTTTTTTAATTATGACGAAGCCAAGGAGCTAATTACCTCAGACTGGGAGTGGTGGGGCGACGTAACGTTTAACATTGATGAAACTATTATATCCACTGCTGAAGATATTGTATGGTTAACTACATCAGGAACAGTAAAATATCAATACGATAATTCAGAAAAAACCTATGAACGTTGGTTTAATCAAGTTATTAAGGAAAATTACTTTAAAGATGATAGAAAGTTTGACAAAGATTCATTAAAAAATGACTTTCTAGAAATAAACTGGAAGCTTAATCATAAGCTCCACGATTGGGGTTCAGATAGCAGAGAATATCTTTCTCCGATGAGATTTTCAGCTGTTTTGAAAAAGGTAGAGGGAAATTGGATCTTTAAACAAATCCAGTTTTCTTTTCCGCAGCCATTTTATCCTGACATGAGAATCGATAGTAATGAAATGAAAAAAGAAAGATTTGAGAGCATACAACAAAAAATCGGATATTATAAACAAAGAATACTGCCAAAAAGCCAGATGGAAATTAAATATGTGCTTAATGAATTTCAAAAAGATTACCTAGATTCTTCAAGTGTTAAGTTAAATAATCTCGTAAAAAAATATTTCATTCAAAATGACAAAACCACTGTTATCGGAACAGATAATACAAGAGCTCTGGGATTAGATAGTATCAAAAAGCTAGTAAGTACCCATAGATTATCATGGGATAAGATATCAATACATACAAATGAAGCAATAATTAATGAGCATCATGATGTTACATGGTTTGCAACAACTGGTACCATTACGGAGAATTTAGATGAAGAAGCCGCATTAAAGAAGCAATACGATAGTATAAAGGGAATAATTGAGTCAGATATCGCTCCAAAAGAAAAGCTATTTAAGATAAGAAGGAATATATCAATGACACTAAAGGAAATAGCCAAGGGTGAAGAACATTTGTGGCCATTTAGACTTGAAGGAGTATTAGTTAAGGAAAATGGCAGTTGGAAGTTTCACTATTTGCAATTTTCCTTTCCTTTTTATTACATTTATGAGGGTCTAAGGGAAGATGTTTTATTAGTTAATGTTCATAATTAGATTCTTAAGAGGGTAGCAATAAATCCATGGTAATAAGGTATAATGTGGACGTTATCTAAGTACTTGAGGGAGACTTCGTAATAAAAGTGCAAGGTGCTAAATTAACTATTCAATAGAATAAAGTGGGGTAGGATTAAATGAGGTTCTGCCCTGTTTAATTTTTTATAAGAATAAAAACTGGTATTTAATTAAAGTGTTATAATATCCTTATAAATAAACAAGGTGGTGTAATCAATGAAGTGGGAGGAAGTAAGAAAAATATACCCGGATAAATTTGTTAAGCTTCAAATTTTAGAGTCTCAAATTAAAAACAACATTAGATTTATTGATGATATGGCAGTAATTAAAGCTTATGATGATGATAAGGAAGCAACAAGGGAATTGGTTCGTGCTAAGGATGATATTATTGTATATCACACAGGAAAAGAAAGGATTGAAATTGAGATAAAGCATATCTTTGGATATAGAGGTGCAATTTAATGAAAGTTGAATTTAGGGATGCCATATACACTCACAATTGAGAATGACTGGCTGAAAAAAATCTCAAGAAGTGTTTGGTTCCGACTGAGAGACTAAATCTGGTTTCAAAAGAAGATAAACTGTCAGTGACCAGACAATGCGAATTACTTAAATTTTACAGAACTAGTGTTTGTTACGCGCCTGTAGAACCTGACCGTAACTTTGAAAATATAGTAAAAAATAGACTTAACTATTGACATACAAAAATACCGTACACGGGAGTTAGAAAACTCCGGAACAAACTGCAGAATGAATCATATTACAGTCGGACGCAGGCAAATCAAACAATACATGGATGCGTTGGGTATCTACACAAGAGGGATCTTATGTGCTAGTAAAGGTTAATTGAATAGAACGGAGTAATTTGGATGCAAACTACAAAAGAAATTCATTACAATAATTCTTCATATTCTGAAAACAGACAAAAACTACATAAATCTATTATTAAAACTTTATTAAAAAATATACCGAATGAAATTAATGAACCAATTGCTATTCTTTTAGGTGGAGGAGCAGCATCGGGAAAGAGTACAATTGGTGAACGTTATCAAAAGGATTTAAATAAATTCAGTAAAAAAGCTGCTTATATTGATAGTGATGCTATTAAAGAACAAATTCCGGAATACATAACTTTAAAAAATACGCATCCAATGAAAGCTGCAGAATTGGTTCACGATGAAAGTAGTGATATCGCTTCAGAAGCACTTGATAAAGCAATAGAAGGTAGGTATGATATATTTTATGATGGCACTATGAAAAACAAAGATAAATATCGAAATCTTATTAACAAATTAAAAGGAAAAGGTTATGAAGTTTTTACAGTTATTGTAGATATCCCCTTAGACATAGCTTATAAACGCTCACATGATAGATACCTAATAACACAGCGAATGGTAAGTGAACATGTTATAAAATCGTCTCATAAAGGTGTAGTCAAAACATTTATAGAGTTAAAAGAATTGTTTGATGGATATGCTTTATGGGATAACTCTGAGTATGGAGGAGCGGGAGAAATATTCGCAGAAAAGGATGCAACTGGCGAAAAGGTCCATAACGAGGAACGACTTAAGCAATTCTATCAAAAATCTTACATAAAATTATAATTTAAAAATATAAATAGTAACACTAAGGTTTGGAGGTGTTGCTATGGTTAATGATCGTCATAATATGTTTAAAAATTTAACTAAAGAAGTGAAAAAAAACGGGAAAGAATATATGAAGGAACTAGTGAAAAAGAATGAGAAACAAATTAGTAAGATAAAAAAGGAAAAAAGAGATTAAGACAGGTCTTCTATAAAGTTTCAAATTATGCTATGATAGAATTGTAAATAGAGGAGGCGATTTATATGAATTTTAATTTTTCTGGCCTTACTAAGGAAGTGAAAAAGAACAATAAACAGCATATTAAATCGATCGTTAAAGAGAATGAACAAAAATTAGCTGTAATAAAGTCTCAACAAAAAGCTAACGTTGAAGTAGCAGCTACATCTACACGATAAGCTTAACTTAGGTTGGTATAATGCCAACCTTTTTATTTTCCCTCTCTACTTACATAATATGCCTAGCTATCAGACGAGCTTAATTGTTCTTGTCTTTGGAGGACTTGGTTTGACATTTGATTAAAATCCCGGTCCCCTTTTTTTAAAAATTCGGAGTTGATGTAGATGGATATTCAAAAAAATAATAATGTTGGCGATATGTTTTACGAACTTCTAACAGGATCTATTGAAGAGACTTTGCTGTATGACAGGGATGTAAAGGTTTTTTCTCTTCGATATGGCCTTTATGATGGAGCTCCTCACACGTTGGAATATGTGGGGAACATTATTGGTGTTACACGGGAAAGAATTCGACAAATCGTTAACAGGTGTATTCATAGAATTAAAAATAAAGCAAAAAAACAAGCGAGAGAAGGGGACTTCTACGGAGGGAGTTATAAACTGGTTCATTTTCTTAAAAATACTCTTCAATTAACGGGTAATAATGAAGATGATGGCTTCAAGATTGCTACTTTTGTAATTGATGTTGACGAGATGCCTAAATATTTATTTGGAGCCTTTATAGCAGACCTATTAAATGATAAGAAAAATGCAAAGAGAAAGAAGACTTTTATTAATAGTTTTATTAAAAATATCCTTAATGAATTAGAAAAAGAGGAGAAAGCTGAGGCTAGTAGCAATCGTTTATTTGAAAAATTTAGTTTACAGATTGATTGGCCACCTTTTGTTAAAATATTTAATGATACTAGTTATCTAGATATTGTTCCTACTAGGCCTGTTCGATTAGATGGTGTAGGGGATGCAGTCAGCTACTTCAGTACGAAACTTCAGAGAGATGTGGAGTATGAATCTCAAATAGAATACCGTTTCTTTAAATGGGTAGAACGGACAGATAAGGTGATTTTTTATGTTGAACAACCTTTTGAGATTCCAGTCATGGCTCATGATGTGAATACTTTATATCATCCCGACTTATTTATTGTATTCGAGGATTTTACAGCTGCAGTTGTTGAAATCAAACCTCCAGCTCAAATGGCTGTTTACCAAAATGTGGTTAGGCGTAATGCATTAAAAGATTTTTGTAATAAAAACGGGTATGGATTTATCTATACAGATGGGTATCGAACTATACAGAAGTATGAGAGTTTGGAACTGGAAATTACATTAGTTGAAGATTTATTAAATGAAATAAAAGAGCGCACTTTGTATTGGAAAACATACAAAAAATATAAAGATAAACATGACATTGGATGGGATACATTTATTGCTTTTATTGTTCAATATGGTGTTCATTATCAATTCTCTCCTTTTCAAATTCAAAAAGGAGATTATTATAAAGTAGTTGGTTCAGTATCAGTAAAAGAGAGGGTAAACAAGACTGATGATAAACCGAGAAGGCATGGATCGTACTGGGATAGCTACGAGGATGAGCTTGTATGGTCAAGATTTAAAGCGGGGATAGATTTAAAAGAAATTGCTTTGTTGCACGAGAGAACTGTTTCCGCCATTAAGATTAGATTAGAATGTTTGGGTTATGCAGTAGACAGCATCCATTCAGATTAATATATATTCAATTTTTGAAAAAGCGGAGTTATATAAGGTAGATCCTATAATTATTGTACCGTCCTTTTGTGATAAATATAAAGTAAGCCAAAATTGGATCGGAAACTTTTCAACAAAAGTGAAATTTGAGAAAGTGGTTTGTGGCAGGTTAAAAACAACAAGAAAATACGTTCCCACTTCTCTTTTCTGTGGTATAATATGGCTGTACAATAGAAACGGCGCTAGGGTGGATCGGCTATCCCCTGAAAGGGGGTGATGCCTATGGATACCTATCAAACATTAACGCTTATGCTCATGTTTGCACCCAAGGGCACAACGGTCTTCCTCGAACTATGGAGTAAATCGACGTTGGACTCGGATCATGGTCGGAACGTTAATTGTTTTGATTATGTCCAATAAAAAGAAGTAGACCTCCCTTGAAAATGGCATAGAAGGTCTACTTCTAACAATATTTTTAGTCGACTGCCTTTTAGGCAATTTATTGTGCAGACCGTGGATGCTAGCAACATCTGCGGTCTTTATTATTTTATGCAATAATTTTAAATTTTAAACTACTTACTAAAATTATAATAACATAAAAGAATTTAATTATAAAGGTATTAATCTTCAACATAAATTTTAAAAAATTGATAATCCAAATAAAAGAAGGATTTACAGGCCTAATGTAGAATTATATATTAGGTTTATTAACATAATGGGTAATAATAAAGGTGATTCCATGCAAAAAAGCAATTTTGACTTCCTAAATAAAAAATGGTCAATGTTAGCAGACTTAGGAAAGCTAGCAGAGAAGAATATCTACGAAGATTCAAATACCACTTTTATCAAACTTGGTTTGTTCGCCGAGCTAATAGTTCAGTATATGTTTGCCTATGAGAATCTAAATGAACCGGAAGATAATAAACAAGTCACCAAGATCAAGATCTTAAAACAATATGATTTACTTCCATACGAAATAGATCAGATACTTTATACATTAAGAATCAATAGAAATAAAGCTGCCCATGAAGCTTTTACTTCAGTTAACGATGCTAAAACAGCTACTACCCTTACATATAAGCTTGCAGTTTGGTTTATGCAGACCTATGGCGAATGGAACTTTGAACCTGACGAATTCGTTATGCCGAATGAAAATGAGGATAAATCATTAATTGCAGATTTAAAGCAGCAAAACGAGCAAATCATGAGAGAATACGAAGAAAAGACAACGCAGCTTGAAAAAGAATTAAAATCCATTAGAATAAAACAATCTGATGAACAAAAAGCAGAAAGACAACAAAAATCCTTCAAAGCTGCTTCAATGATAGAGCTTAACGAAGCAGAAACCAGAAAAATAATTGATGATCAATTAAAGAGAAGCGGATGGGAAGCTGACTCCGAAAATCTTAGATATTCGAACGGCACAAGACCCGAAAAAAATAGAAACTTGGCAATAGCCGAGTGGCCGACTGATGCTGTCGGAAGCAGAAAAAGCGGTAAAGCAGATTATGCTTTGTTTGTAGGTCTTCAATTAATCGGAATTATTGAAGCTAAAAAGGGAAGTAAGGATATCCCCGGTGATATAGAGCAGGCAAAAGAATACGCCAAAAATATCAGAGAAGAAGATTACGAATATCTAATTAACAGCTGGGGAGAGTACGAAGCACCATTTTTATTTGCTACAAACGGCAGAAAGTATTTAAAACAATTAGAAACTAAATCAGGAATTTGGTTTCTTGATGCCAGAAAATCTACCAATCACCCAAAAGCTTTACAAGCCTGGTATACACCAGAAGGATTAAAAGAATTATTAAAAGCGGATATAGAAAAAGCTAAACAGACTTTACAAGAAGAATCTTTTGATTATCTTATCGACAAAAGAGGACTTGGTCTTCGAGATTACCAGGTAAGAGCAATTAAAGCAGTTGAAAAAGCACTTGAAGAAGACCGAAGAAATATCTTACTTTCAATGGCTACAGGTACAGGAAAAACAAGAACAATTATCGGATTAATTTATCGTTTAATTAAAAGCAAGCGCTTTAAAAGGGTATTATTTTTAGTAGATAGGTCCGCTTTAGGTGAACAAGCGGAAGATACGTTCAAAGAAGCTATCTTTGAAGACTTATTAACCTTTACTAAGATCTATGAAGTTAAGGGCTTAGAAGATAGATTTTCGGAACCTTCAACAAAAGTTCATATTGCTACAGTACAAGGTATGGTAAAAAGAATCATGTACAGCGAAGATGATCAAAAAACTCCTGCCATAGATGATTATGATTGTATTGTCGTTGATGAAGCCCATCGAGGATACATCCTGGATAAAGAAATGGGCGAACTTGAATTAGAATATAGAAACCAAAATGATTATATAAGTAAATATACTAGTGTTTTAGAATATTTTGATGCAGTAAAAATTGCCTTAACCGCAACACCTGCATTACATACTACAGCTATTTTTGGCAAGCCAATCTTTGAATACTCATATCGAGAAGCAGTAATCGATGGGTTCTTAGTTGATCATGAACCGCCCCATGATTTAATTACTAAACTACGTGCTGAGGGCATTAAGTATAAAAAGGGTGAAAAAGTACCCATCTATGATCCGGTAACCCATGAAATCATCAATAGTGATGAGTTACCTGATGATCTGAATTTAGACATTGAAAAATTTAATAATAAGGTTATTACGGAAAACTTTAATAAAACAGTATTACAAGAAATACTCAAGGATATAGATCCTGATGAATCCGAGAAAACATTAATATTCGCTGTTCAAGATACCCATGCTGATATGGTCGTAAGGCTTATTAAAGAGATATATGAAGAGATGGGAATTGGAATACAAGATGATGCAGTTCTAAAAATAACCGGAGCGATAAATGATCCAATCGGTGCTATTAAGAAATTCAAAAATGAAACATATCCAACTATAGTTGTAACCGTCGATTTACTAACTACTGGAATAGATGTACCGGAGATTTGCAATCTGGTATTCTTAAGAAGAGTAAAATCAAGAATACTATATGAGCAAATGCTGGGAAGGGCAACGAGATTATGTCCTTCAATTAATAAAACCCATTTTAATATTTATGATCCGGTTGGCATCTATGAATCACTGCAGCCGGTAACAAAAATGAAACCGGTAGTGGCAAACAATAAAACTAATTTCACAATGCTGCTGGATGAATTATTAGAGATAGATTCAGAGAATAAACAAAAGAACCATGTAAATGAAATCATCGCAAAACTGCAAAGAAAAAAACATAAACTAAGAAATAATGAACTGGAGCAGTTTAAACAATTATCCGGCGGGTATACACCTGACCAATTCATTGAAAAAATGAAAGCAACCAACACCATCGAATTGCTTGAAGAATTAAAGAAAAGAGCAGAACTGTTTGCGTTTTTAGATCAATACAGACATAATCCAACCAAAATGATAATCTCTCACCATGAAGATCATATATTAGAGCATAAAATAGGTTATGGTAAGGGAGAAAAACCAGAGGATTATATGCTAGAGTTCGGCGATTATATAAGGAATAATATGAACAAAATCTCAGCTTTAGAAATTGTCTGTAAAAGACCAAAGGAATTAACAAGGGAAGAATTAAAAGCATTAAAGCTGGAACTCGATCGCCATGGTTATACTAAACTTAACTTAAATACTGCTTGGAATCAGATTCATAATGCTGATATTGTAGCCGATATAATAAGCTTTATCAGGCAGCAAGCTTTAGGCAGCGCACTTATTGATCAAAAGGAAAGAATAGCAAATGCTATGAAGAAGGTAAGAAACCTGCATAAGTGGAATAAAATTCAGTTAAATTGGCTTGATCGAATCGAAATACAAATGCTTAATGAAGAAATAATAGATAAATCAATATTTGATGAAGGAGCTTTTAAAAGCCAAGGCGGATATGATAGAATTAATAAGGTTTTTGCAGGTAAACTAGATGAAGTAATCGATATGATAAAAGACAACTTGTTTGACGAGAGGGGAACATCAGCGTAATGACTAACCAAGAAATAGTTGCCAAGCTATGGAATCTGTGCAACGTACTTAGAGATGACGGTATTACTTACCATCAATACGTAACAGAATTAACCTACATTTTATTTTTAAAGATGGCAAAGGAAACCAATACCGAAAAAAATATACCAGAAGAATACAGGTGGGATAGATTAGTAGAAAAAGAAGGAACCGAACTTAGAAGCTTCTATAAAAGATTACTTTTAGATTTAGGTGAAAAGGGAACAGGAAGGATTAAAGAAATCTATACTGATGCAACTACTAATATAGATGAGCCTAAAAACCTGGAAAAGATAATCAAATCAATAAATGCCCTTGATTGGTATAGTGCTAGAGAAGAAGGCTTAGGGAACCTCTATGAAGGATTACTGCAAAAAAACGCCGATGAAAAGAAATCCGGTGCCGGACAATACTTTACACCAAGACCGCTAATTAATGCTATTGTCCAGCTAATCGATCCAAAACCGGGTGAAAGATGCAATGACCCGGCAGCAGGAACCTTTGGCTTCATGATTGCAGCAGATAGTTATATTAAAGAAAAGACAGATAGATTAATGGACTTAAAGTTAGATGAACAAAATTTTCAAATTAAAGAAGCTTTCACAGGATGTGAGCTTGTCCATGAAACTCATCGCCTCGCACTAATGAACGCAATGCTTCATGATATTGACGGTATAATCCTGTTAGGTGACAGCCTATCTAATCTTGGTAAACAAATGAAAGATTATGATGTAGTTATGACTAATCCGCCTTTTGGCACAAAAAAAGGCGGAGAAAGACCAACAAGAGATGATTTAACATATTTATCATCCAACAAACAATTAAACTTCTTACAGCATATTTATCGTTCATTGAAGAAGGATGGAAAAGCTAGAGCAGCAGTCGTTTTACCCGATAACGTCCTTTTCCAAGACGGTGACGGTCAAAAAATAAGAGAAGACTTAATGAATAAATGTAACTTACATACAATACTAAGACTGCCTACAGGCATTTTCTACGCTCAAGGCGTAAAAACTAATGTATTATTTTTCACCAGAGGAAAAACAGAAAAAGATAATACAAAAGAAGTCTGGTTCTATGATTTAAGAACCAATATGCCAAGCTTTGGCAAAAGAACTCCATTAAAGGAAGAACACTTTGAAGGGTTTATTAAAGCCTATACAGCAGAAGACAGAAGCAAGGTAGAAGATGAAAGATGGAGTGTATATACCAGAGAAGAAGTCCACAAAAAAAGTGACAGCCTAGACCTAGGTCTTATTAGAGATGCCTCTATCTCAGGATATGATGACCTACCAGACCCAATCGAATCAGCAGAAGAAGCTGTAGCCAAACTCGAACAAGCCACAGACCTTCTTCTAAGCGTAATAAAGGAACTAAAGAGCTTAGAAGGAGATGAAACAGTTGAGTAAAGTTAAGAAGACATTAGAGGAATTGCTAGAAGAAGCATTAGTTCCAGAAGATGAGCAGCCACATGAAGTGCCAGAGAATTGGGTGTGGGTGAGATTAGGTAGTGTTAATTTAAAAAAATCCAGTTCTATAGAACCTTCAAAATTTAGTAATGAAACATTTGAATTATATAGTGTGCCTAATTTTGAAAAAGGAATTCCAGAGTTTTGTAAAGGTGATGAAATAAAATCCAATAAGCAGAAAGTATATTTAGGAGATATTTTGTTATGTAAGATTAATCCAAGAATAAATAGAGTATGGAAAGTAGCTAATCATTCTAATTATATAAAAATTGCTTCTACCGAATGGATTGTCATAACATCAAAAGATAATATTGACTCTAGCTATTTAATGTGGACTTTAAGAGCAAACTATTTTAGAGAATTATTAAATTCTAATGTATCAGGAGTTGGAGGCTCATTAACAAGAGCACGACCAAAAGATGTACATGCTTACCCTATACCTATTCCGCCACATCAAGAACAAAGACGAATTGTAAACAAAATAGAATCAATGTTTAGCAAGATAGATGAAGCAAAAGTGTTAATAGAAGAAGCTAGAGAAGGATTTGAAAAAAGAAAATCTTCAATTCTAGCAAAAGCATTTAGAGGTGAATTGACAAAGAAGTGGAGAGAAGAAAGAGAAAAAGAGAGAATTGACAGTAATTTCAAAAATCAACTCATTAATAAAAATATGAATTCGCTAATCAAATTTAATATTCCAAAATCTTGGTTTTATGTTGAGTTTAAAGAAATTATTGAAGATGGACCTAAGAATGGTCTGTATAAACCTAGAAGTGACTATTCTGAAGATGGTATCTTGATTGTAAGAATTAATAATTTTTATGATGGTTATATAAATGATTGGGGAACATTACAGAAGTTAAAATTAACTGATGAAGAAATAAAAACATACAGCATTTCAAATCATGATATATTAATAAATAGAGTAAATAGCCTTAATTATTTAGGAAAATCTGCATTAGTAAGGAATTTGAATAAGTCTTGTGTCATTGAGAGTAATATTATGAAAATGACTATTAAAAAACAATATGTAGAACCAGAATATATTATAAACTATTTACAAAGCCATGACGGAATATCAGAATTAAGAAAAAATGCAAAACACGCTGTAAATCAGGCAAGCATAAACCAACAAGATGTCAAAAGTGTTATAATACCTATTCCACCCCTTGAAGAACAAAAAGAAATTGTTCGAATATCAAATAAACTGTTAGAACAAGAATCTCAAATAGAAGAATTATCCCAACTAGAAGGGCAAATAGAATCACTTAAAAAAACTATCCTTAATAAAGCCTTTAGAGGACAATTGGAAACCAATGATCCAGAAGAAGAAAGTGCTATTGAGCAATTAAAAGAAGTCCTAAAAGAAAAAATACTTGACTAAAAGGGTTATAATAATATATGAAAATACGTTCCCTTCGTGTGCTTTATGTTATAATTTGGTTGTACAATAGAATCGGCTCTCAAGGGTAGGTCGGCTCATCTCCTAAAAGGGGAGGTGATGCCAATAGATATAAAAGAACTCATTTAACGATTGGAGTATAAATTTTATTAATCTAAAGTGATTTTTTGAATTTAAAATCCAGTTATTTTATAATGCACTCATGCAATTATGTTAATAATTAGATTTTAATAAACAGCTGTAAATAAAAATCGAAAGGTATGAATAATTATGGCTAGTAGTTATTTTTTTCAGCAGTTAGATTCAGAAAAATTAAGTAATTCTTTTATCCGTATAATTTTAGATGAATTAGAAGTTTTTGCCGAACAGGAAAAGAAGCAAGTGTATGTTTTAGATAAACCAGTTAGCGAAAGAAGATACCAATATTTGTATGGAGAAGCAATTGTAATTCTCATACCTAAAGTGAAAATATTATTTATAAATGTTGGGGAAGATACTGAATCATTTGAAGATTTCACTTATGAGTTTATTGAAGACTTAGGATATATTTCAGATAAATATGAGTATAAAAGTTTTTTAGATCGACCTAAAAAATGGAGGAATGATCTAATCGAAGAAATTGAATTTGGGACTAATGATGATATTATCTCATTGATTCAGAGAAATTCTTTAAATGGTTTGAATGCACGTAAAGGAGAATTATTAATATCTTTATTAACAGGTAGTATAAATGATATTGATCGTGTTGATGGAGAATTACCTACAAGTTCGCTAGAGCAAATTAAGAAAAATATTATTTTATTTGACGGAGAGCAAACAAGATTTATTTTTCAAAAAAAGGATAAAAAGAGAATAACAATACAAGGCTTAGCTGGGACCGGGAAAACTGAACTACTTTTGCATAAGCTAAAAGATATTTATTTAAACGTGGAAAATTCAAAAATATTCTTTACTTGTTTTAACAAAATCTTGGCGAAAAATTTAAAAGAACGTATACCCGATTTTTTTGATTTCATGAAAGTTGATGAACAAATTAAATGGGACGAACGACTATGGGTTGAACGTAGTTGGGGGTCTCAAGCTAATAAAAATTCTGGCGTATATAGTTTTATTTGTAGCCATTACAATATTCCTTTTCAAAGTTATAGATGGAATGTCACTTTTGAAACCGTATGTAAAAATGCATTAGAAAGACTAAATCAACTTGAACTAGATGGTTTGTTTGAACCTTTCTTTGATTATATATTAATTGATGAAAGTCAAGACTTTAATGAATCTTTTTTCCGATTATGCGAAAAAGTCACGAAATATCAAGTTTTTATAGCTGGTGATATTTTTCAAAACATTTATGACTACGACAAAATCACAGAAAATAAGCCGGATTTTCTTTTAAACAGAGTATATAGAACAGATCCAAAAACTTTAATGTTTGCTCATACTGTCGGATTTGGAATTTTAGAGCGACCGGTAGTCAGATGGTTAACTGATGAAGAGTGGCAAGCTTGTGGTTATATAATTGAGAAACAAGGAGATCGTTATAGTTTTTCAAGAGAACCATTAAGAAGATTCGAAAACATTAATGATAATATTCCTAGTATAAAACTTTGTGTAGCTGAAGATTACGAATATTTGGATAAAGTATTATGGGCAATAAAAGACATCCAAAAAAGCAACCCTACTGTTGAACCTGGTGATATTGGTGTTGTCTTTCTAGAAAATAATCATAGTAATTATAAACTTGCAGAGAAACTGATTATTAATATTGATCAAATGTTTGGATGGTCAGCAATTAAAGGATATGAAGTAAAAAATAAAAAGAAAGATTTTTTATTCATAAGTAATCGAAACAATATTAAAGGTTTAGAGTTTCCCTTCATTATTTGTATAACAACAACTCCCTTGAATACAAACACAAGTATTAGAAATTCTTTATACATGATGCTAACTAGATCATTTCTAACTAGTTATTTGATTCTATCTGAAGATAATGGTGATCTAAACTCAAAACTTAAAGAAGCTGTTAAGAAAATAGTTGATACAGGTTATTTAGAGGTTAAAAAACCTAAACCAAATGAAATAATGGATAAGTCGAAACTTATGCTTGAAGCAAACGAAAATAAATCCCAATACGATATTGTAGAAGAGATATTACAGTCACTTGAAATTGAAGATTCTAAAATAAAGCAAAAATTTCATAGCATAGTTAATGTAATGTTGAAAAATAGTGTTGATACAGATAAAATCTATTCACTTATAAATAATAATATTGATTTTATTTAGGGTGCTGATTATGAAAGAATTTAAAGTAAAAATGACTAAAAAACTGTCAGAATTAGTATCTAAGCCAATTAGAACTAAAAATCATATTATTTTGTTTTTATTAGAAGCAATTCCTTTACTAACATTTGGGGTAATATTAGATAAACCCACTGATGACTACATTATTCTTAGAGTTGATAAAATGAAGCGTTTATTTTTTGTGATTGACAAAAAAATTTTTTCTTTTAATTTCCCTTTTAACGTCGAAGTTGATAAAGAACAGGAGAACCCTATTATTTATGATTATATTACTAATCTTGAAATAAGCGGTAAAAACTTTGCTGCTTTAAAGTCTGCATTTGAAGAAATTTTTTATGAAAATGAAAATCAGGGCTTTTTAGATTTAGAATCTGACTTATTGAATATAATGGAAAGTTTCGAAATGGAACCAAATAAAGATCAAATTTGGGAAATACTTAAAAGACTACTCATATTTGAATCTGGATATTTAAGATATGATTATGATGAGAAACACGAAAATGGTAGAATGCACCCATTACATCATCTTGATATCAATTATTCTTCTGAAATTACCTTTAAAATAGGAATAGAGAATAAAATTAATTCAGATATATTTATAGATATCTTGGATGTTAATACAAACTGTTATTATATCTCTAGATAATAATTCTAATATTGCTTTTTGTCCAAAATAATCGACCGCTTAACCCAAAGGTATGTCCCATTGTTTGCATGATTTTAGCTGTGTCACATTCCTTCACGCGTAAGTGATTATATGCAGCATCGGAAGCCCTCAACTAAAGCTTGGTGTTATGAAAGTTTATAACGTCCTCCAGAAGAAGGGCAAGCAGATTTTGGGGGAAATGATTCTTAGTCACAGCTTTTATTACATGAAATTAATAAGGGAAGAATTAAAAGCTTTATAGCTGGGACTTGATCGCCATGGTTATACTAAACTTAGCTTAAATACTGTTTGGAATCAGATTCATAAATACAGATATTATAGCCGATATAATAAGCTTTATCAGGCAGCG
>Ga0209346_1001113_pt1 | contig 16671 bp, 13 predicted proteins | sample AutmiccommunBRH9_FD_187381 | JGI IMG/M metagenome (GOLD analysis project Ga0209346, IMG submission 187381) | Deep subsurface microbial communities from Mt. Terri, Switzerland - Autotrophic microbial communities BRH/9 (SPAdes) (version 2) | ecosystem: Environmental > Aquatic > Deep subsurface >...
GCTAAAAATTGCTTAAAGGAATTTTTATTTTTTCTTAACTTTTTACTGCCTTAGCATAGCTTTTTCGGTTAAAGGAAATTACAGCACCGACAAAAGCAATCGCCGCTGCTACTCGCATAACAGAATGATAGGCTGACATAAACACCACAGTTTGATCTGGATTAGGTTTGATCACTCCGCCCCAAGCCTCAAATAACGATACCGAAAGAGCAATACCGACAATCATTCCTAAATTTCTAACCAAACTATTAATTCCTCCGGCTACACCAAGCTTTTGCGGCGGTACAGAGCTCATTACGCTGCTATTATTGGGAGATTGAAACATTCCAGCTCCCAAACCAGCCAGCAGTAAACCAGGTGCAATTTGATAAAAATTAGCCGTAGCTGAGAGGGTGGAAAAATATATTAATCCAAGAGAACTAATTGTTAATCCACTAGTCGTAAGGACAATCGGTCCAAATTTATCAGAAGCATGCCCGCTAAGCGGCGCGACTATCGCCATCGTTACCGGAAAAATAGTCATTAATAAGCCAACCTGCGCAGGAGTGTAGTTCAGAATTTGCTGCAGATAAAATGGCATAAGCATGGTATTGGTAAACATCGCTACAAATGACAGCCATCCGGAAAGATTGCCGATCATAAAAGGGCGATTGCGAAATAGAGATAAATCAATCATCGGATGCTTAACTCTGTGTTCATTTATGAAGAATAAGCTCAATAATCCAACTCCTAAAGACAAGCTGAGAACTATCGGTAAACTGCCCCAACCCCAATCCTCACCATTATTAATTCCTAAGAGCAAACTAATCATCCCGGATGTAAAGGTTATTGCCCCGGTAAAATCAAAGCTTTCTCGAGCTTTTCGAGTTTCATCAGTTGGTAGAATCAAGCGAGCCGCCAAAAAGCCAATTATTCCTATAGGAATGTTAATGAAGAAAATAAAACGCCAGCTGGCGATACCGATAAGTAAACCGCCTAAAGCAGGACCTGTCAGGCTCCCTAATGCGACGACTGTTCCAATTAAGCCAAGTGCTTTTCCCCGTTCATGAAATGGAAAAATAGCAGTGATGATCGCCGCGCTGTTGGCCATTAACATTGAAGCGCCTACAGCTTGCAGCACTCTTGCACTTACTAAGAACCAGATATTTACTGCTAAACCGCAAAGCAGTGAACCAAGAATAAAGATCAAAAAACCGATAGAATAGACCTTTTTACGCCCTAAGAGATCGGCAATCCGCCCAAAAACCGGTAATAAACTAGAAATGGTTAGCAAATAAGCAGTGACCACCCATTGGAGTGTGGAAATGTCCGTCCGCAGTTGCGCGGAAATTGTCGGCAAAGCCACATTAACGATACTGCTATCTAAGGTGGCCATAAAAGTTCCAATGGAGACAGTAGCTAGCACATACCAGCGGTAATTAGCTGCATTTTTTAGTTTTGCAAACATCGTCTCTGCCACCTCCTTATTAATTATTCCTGCTACGTCGAGCTGCAACAATGCTGGAATAAAATCGTTGTGCTCGAAGGGTACCTCCTTAATCTATTTTTCCATAATATTGTATCTAATAATTATTAGTTGTTTTAGCAACTATTATTGTATGCCCAACTTTTTTTATAGTCAAGAATGATTGGACAATTACCTCAGTACAAGACAGCAAACCTGTCCGTGGTCTCGACACTATGTTGTCGAGACAAGATTTACATTAATTTAAGATGTTTTGATTGCAATATATTACTATTTTATTTACAATAGAAGATGTGAAAATGCGTCTTTTGGACTATATTTTCCCGAAATCGTCCAATTTTATGGTTAATTTTCCCAGACCCTAAAGCCTAGCTATGCGGGAATATTCTTTAAGGAGGCACATAATGTCGCAGAAAATTTTGGTAGTTGATGATAGCGAATTAAATCTGCAAATACTAACGGGCGTACTGCAAAAGAAAGCATACGAAGTATTTACCACTAACGATGGCGGACAAGTAATGAAGATTGTAAGCAATAATCCGGTCGACATTATTCTTCTGGACATAATTATGCCAAACATTGACGGATTCGAAGTATGCAGGCTACTAAAAAACAATCATGCTACTAAAGATATTCCCATAATCATGGTAACAGCCAGAACTGATTCTGAATCGATTAAAAAAGCTTTGGATTTGGGGGTATTCGACTACATTAAGAAGCCTATCGAAGAGGTTGAGGTAATAGCCAGAGTACAATCAGCTCTGCGTTTTAAAGAACAATTAGACCAACTAAAGGAACTGAGCATGAAAGATGGCTTAACCGGTCTATACAACCACTCACTATTAATTGAATTGCTTGAAAAAGAACTTGCCAATCATACCCGTTTAGAGCAGGGTATTGCCTTTGTGATGCTGGATATCGATTTTTTTAAAAAAGTTAATGATACATACGGTCATCAAGCTGGTGACGTTGTCCTCAAGGAAGTGGCTGAAATACTCAGAAGATCTGTTCGCAAAGGGGACATCGTCGGCAGATACGGAGGAGAAGAATTTGGTATTGTATTTCTGAACTTCCCAAAAGAGGATGTTGTAAGAACCTGTGAACGGATTAGAAAAAAGGTGGAAAACTATATCTTTAACAACTCAAAGACAGCAATGCATATCACTATCAGCTTAGGAGTTTGCTATAAAGAGCCCGAACGAGCTCTTAGCACTCAAGAAATGATTCAACACGCTGATGAAGCACTTTATCAAGCCAAAGGCAGCGGACGCAATAAGGTAGTCGTGGCGGATAGTTTCAGATTATAGTGCTTATTATCAAAATTTGGTATTTTTAAGATATTTCGGTTTAAACAAGAGTGTAAGAGTAGGTAAAACGGTTAGTGTAAAAATTGCACTTACTACTAATGCCAAAGCCAACAACCCGCCAAACCGTTGTAAATGTTGTCCGGCCGCAAACAACAGAACTGTAAACCCTAAACCAACGGATAAAGTATTAAGAATTACTGCCACTCCCGTAGATTGCAAAGTGTTTTTTAGAGCAGTTAAAATATTATCGTTAGATTCAGCTTCCTTTTTAAAACGGGATGTAAAATGAATTGCATAATCGACTCCGAGCCCGATAGATATACTGGCAATCATTGCAGTAAATGAATCTAGACCAATTCTTAAATAACCAATTACTCCAAAATTAACTATGATCGTTAAAATAATTGGACTAATGCCAATTAACCCGATTATTATCGACCTAAATATTAGAGATAATATTAGTAAAACTATTCCCAAGGCCAAAAAGACACTTTTAATTTGCGTTGGAGTAAGTTCTTCCTCCATCTGTTTCAAAACTGTTACCATTCCTGCCTGGGTTAATGTAATCTTAGTTTCTGCTTCCGGTTGAACAGATAAATTTAATTTGTCAAAATCTCTTTTGTTAATTACTACACTTGTTGATTGTGCATCCCACAGACTTCCCATTATTTTTTTAACTAGTAGCTGATCTTTTTGAAGATCTAGATCAACCATTTTGCTCAGTTCTGTAAAGGCTTTTTGCAATTTTTTCTCCCTGTTTAAGTCTTTATCTTCTACAGATTTTTTTACAATTTCTTTTAACTCCTTTTCATTAACTTGATATTCCGATGTTTGCAAGTCCCATAGGAGGTTTTGTACGGCATAGTCCAGTTGTTTTGCTTGTAATATTTCTTTATCGACGTCGGCTAGATTATTATTTAGATTGATCATCACCCATTTGCCGTTGTTTTCTTCAATAAATTCATTTATGGCATCTACTGAGTATGACATATCAACTGTTGACATTGTTCCGACTTTTCCCGTGATTAAGAATTCTTCCTTCTCAATATCGGCTATTCCTTTAAGCAAGTCATCGTTTTTCAATAATTCCCAAATTTGTTTATACATCTCGCTATTTTCTGGTATTGAATAGTTGCCGCTTACCCGATAGTTGGCTTCACTAAAAACGTCAGCAAGAGAACTTGCTTGGCTTATTTGTGGTAGTGTGTTAATGTATTTACCTACTCTTTTCATAACCTCTAAAGTTGTTGGATCATTTACACTCCCTTTTACAGATATTTGGGCAAATAATGAGCCGGAGAATTGATCTCTTAAGAGCATTTCTGCCTGATAAGGTTTACTGCCTTTGGAAAAACACAAGCTCCAATCAACATTACTGACGATTTTTGGAATACCTAATAGGGCAACCAAAGTTACTATTAAAGTTAGAAAAATCATTGTTTTACGGCGGTAAAAAATAAAATCTCCTAATTTATTAAGTATTTTAACGTTACCCAGTTCCTTTTCATTGTTTGATATTACCTTATTTTTTGTCAAGCTTAACATTGGAGGAAGCAAAATAAAAGTAGCTAGTAGTGCTAAAAACACCCCTAAGGTTGTGACTAAACCAAACTGACTGATTACAGCGAAGTTTGAAGTTGCTAAAGATGCAAAGCCAATCATAGTTGTAATAGTTGTCAGAATAATTGGTGAAGACATCTCTTGCATGCTGCCTTTTATCGCGTCAGAGACTGGGTGATTTTCATTCCTAAGTTCATAAAAACGTCTAAGAATATGAATTGCATCTGCACTCCCCATTGCAACTAAAATAATTGGTACGATACCCGATAGAATGTCTAAAGAAATACCAAAAAGGCTTAAGATGGCAACTAGCCAAATAGAGCTGATTAAAACGATTATTAATGGGAAAATCATCCCAGCTAAACTGCGGAAACCAATATAAAGGACTCCTAAGAGCAGCAGAAGCATTATTGGTAATAAATAAATTAAATTACTTACGATAGTTGTTTGAAAGGCACTCATCATAAATGGCATTCCGCCAAAATAAACATTTTCAGGAGTTGAAGAAATTTTGCTTGTTACCTTATCAATATTATTTGCCACCTGAATATGGTTAGCCTCTGGGTCAAAAGTTATAAGAATTACGGAAGCTGTCCCAGCTTCATTAATAAAATTTCCTTTAAAAAATTCCTGCTCAAATATATAATTTTGGTATTCTTTTAGTTCCTCGGCATTGGCGGGAAAAGCTTCATTCTCTATTATCTCCTGGTTAGCATTATTGCTATCAACAGCGTCTGCAATACTCATTACTCTTAAAACACCGTCTATTTCCCGATAATTGTCTGCCAGCCTCTTAATCTCCTGAAGATTTTCTAAAGTAAATATTTCCTCCTTCTGGACAATTGCCATCCCTAAATAATTCGAACCAAACACGTCTCCAACACGTTTAAATTCTTTGACGATTTGGTCATCATCTGATAGATAAGTGGAAAAATCTGTATTAAGCTTAACATTAAGAGTTGAGTAAGCCATAAATAAAGTTAAAGCGATAACGAGAATGATTATTATTTTTCTATTTTTGATTAAGAAATCGAAAAAGTTCATATTATATCCCTCTTTTTAAGATAATTAATTATTTAAACAAATAATCTTCTATTAATAAGTAATAGTATACCCGGGTAGGGTACTTTGTTATGGCTTGATATTATCACAAGAAATTCGAAGATTTTATGGAGAAAGTGTGACATAATTGTGAAATGTACTCCGTGAGTTTAGCTGAAGAGTATTTTCACAGTTTCTTCATACTTATCTTCTATTATTACGATATTAGGTTAAAATTTCTTGGCGATTGAGGGTGTTCAGATGAAAAAAGATAAGAATCTTACTATTTTAATTATTCCTCATTCAGAAAGAGAGTCGATAGCAGTTAAAATCCCAATTCAGCTGATTAAAGCTTTATCTATCTTGCTATTCTTAGGGGTCTTTATCAGCTCTTTTTTTGTTGTTGATTATTTCCAATTAAATAGAGAAAACAATTTACTAAGCATTGCCCAAATTGAGGATATAGATAGAATTGATTATTATTCAGAAAACTATTTAGAAATGTTTCATAATCTAGAAAAATTTAAAGAAAAGCTCAATCAGATAGATGAACTAGAAAAGGATATTAATACTAAAAATGGGTTTGCGTCTTCAGATCAACCTCTGTTTTCTGAAGATAATTCTAGCTTAACATTAGCAACCAATCATAAAGCACAAGTATCAGTTAGCTCGTTAGATATCAACCAGACAATAAATGATCTTGAGGTATTAAAAAGAGTAATCGAAGATCAGGAAGACTCTTTACAAAATTTGAGTGCAAATTTAGATTTTAAAAATAAAGAAATAGCTTCTCTTCCCTCAATTTGGCCAACTGTAGGCAGAATAACCTCACCTTTTGGCTATCGAAAAGACCCTATTAATGGCACGACCTCTTATCATGAAGGTATTGATATTGCTAACAGTTATGGTATGGAAATATATGCAACCGCAGATGGAATCGTTACATTTTCCGGTTGGAGCGGAGGCTATGGTAACGAGGTGAGAATTGATCATGGTAACGGTTTTGTTACATACTATGGACATAATGCTAAAAATTTAGTTAAAAAAGGTGACGCTGTGAAGAAAGGACAAGTAATCGCCTCAATGGGAAGCACTGGTAGAAGCACGGGCCCTCATGTCGATTACCGAGTTAGTTTAAATGGAAAAAAAATAAATCCTTTCAATTATATGAAGTGAATAAATATTGGATTATAATCTACCTCTTCACTAGGTAAGATATTTAATCAGCTTAATTATCTTTTTATCTGAGCGAGTTTACTGGGAGGTTTCAACATTGAAAAAAAAAGTAATTCTCACACTACTTTTATTATTTATAACTATTGGATGTGCAAATCAAACACTGCCTGAGCAAGTTCCCATTGTTAATCAAGAGAAGGAGCCAGAAACAGCGATAAAGATACCTCCTATTGAAAAGCTTACATCAGAATTTAAGAACCGACTTTTCCCTCAACAAACCAACTTTAAAGTAAATTCATTTGACACAAAAGAACAATTAATTGATAATTTAGCAATAATCGCTAGCAGAAACTTAGCTAAAAAATATGTTGATCTTTTTTATTTAGAACAGGACTCAGGATTATTTCTTGTACCCAAAGACCTCCCGATTTTTTTTGAAAAAAGCTTACCGTATCAGATTCAGGTAGCTAGTGAGAATAAATATACAATTACCCAAGAAATTTACGAGAAAAATACTCTGACTTTTCAATTTACGAAGAAAAATGATCAATGGATTATTAATGAGATAGCTTTTGATTACGCTAATTTAATAGACCTTCAAAGCATTCTTTTGCTGGTTAATAAGCACAATTATTTAGCCCAGGACTATGTGCCTTCTGATTTAACAGAAGCTAATATACCATTTTCTTTTTCAGGAAAATCAGAAAAAAAACTCTTAAGGAAAGTCGCTGCTGAGCATATTGAAGAGCTATTTAAAAAAGCTAGACAAGAAGGAATCACTTTGTTCGGAACTTCCGGATATCGATCCTATGAAACTCAGGAAGCCATTTTTGCTTATAATCTAAAAATATATGGAAGCGAAGAAGAAGCAAATAAGCTCAGTGCTTTCCCTGGAGAAAGTGAACACCAATCGGGTCTGGCAATGGATATATCTTCCGAAAGTACCAACTACCAGTTGATAGAAGAGTTTGGAAATACTCTTGAAGGGGAATGGGTGAAAAACAATGCTCATAATTTTGGTTTCATTATTCGCTATCCAAATGGAAAAGAAAATATTACCGGCTATATGTACGAACCATGGCACTTACGTTACGTAGGTAAACAAGCAGCTGAAATAATCTATGAAAATAATCTTACTTTAGAAGAATATATCGCTTCCTATATTTTAGCCAACTAAAGATGTTTAAAATAAAAACCGCCTTAAGGCGGTTTTTAGCAATGTTTATGTTAGTGAGCCATTAGTGGCAATGTCCACCATCATGCTTGTGATGCTCTTCTTTCTTTGCCTGTTCAGGCTTTTCTACATGATCTTTGTGTTGATGTTCCTTGTGTTCGCTTGTACTGATGTTTTTTTCTTGTTTCTTCTCCTCATTATGTCCGCCACAACATCCCATTTGGGCACCTCCTCTCCACTTTCTCAAATTCAGATTTATTATTTATCTAAATTCACACCCTTTAGGCGTAAAGAGTTAGTTACGACTGATACAGAGCTGAATGCCATGGCTGCGCCTGCTATCCAAGGAGCCAGCAATCCAAGAGCAGCTACCGGAATTCCTAATGAATTGTAGATAAAAGCCCAGAATAAATTCTGTTTAATATTCGTCATTGTTTTTCTGCTTAACAGAATCGCATCAGCAATTCCCGTTAGGTTCCCTCGCATTAAGGTAACATCGGCAGATTCAATAGCTACATCTGTACCCGTACCGATCGCTATTCCCACATCGGCAGTTACTAAAGCCGGAGCGTCATTTATTCCATCACCAACCATTGCAACTATTTCTCCATTATCCTTAAATGCTTGCACCTCTTTAGCTTTATCCTCTGGTAAAACCTCAGCCCGTATTTCTGTTATGCCGACTTGTTTGGCAATAGCGTTTGCAGTTCGTAGATTGTCTCCGGTTATCATGACAACCTTTAGTCCTAATTTCAACAATTTGGCGATAGCCTCTTTGGAATCTTCCTTTACCGTATCGGCAACGGCGACAATTCCGGCAATTACACCATCAATAGCAACCAACATGGCGGTTTTTCCGTCACTCTCCAACTGTTGCATTTTTTCTTCAATTGTCTCAATAGCGATATTTTGCTGCTGCATTAGCTTGCGTGTTCCGATGTAGAGGTTTTTACCGGCAACAATCGCCTCAATACCAAACCCGGGGATTGCCTTAAATGATCCTGCTTCTTCGAGCCTGATTCCCCGATCCTTTGCACCCTGAACAATCGCTTGTGCTAACGGGTGTTCAGAAGCCATCTCAGCCGAGGCTGTTAAAAGCAAGACTTCTTCTTCGGTAAAACCTGAGGAAACGATAACATCAGTTAATTCCGGTTCCCCTTTGGTGATAGTTCCGGTTTTGTCCAGAACAATAGTGTTTAATCTTTGGGTATTCTGCAGGTGCTCCCCACCTTTGAATAATATTCCTCTTTCTGCTCCCTTTCCTGTTCCGACCATTATTGATGTCGGGGTTGCCAAGCCTAATGCACATGGGCATGCTATAACAAGCACAGCAATCATTGCTGCCAAGGCAGTTGCAAAGCTAACACCAACAATAAAATACCAGATCAGGAATGTTCCCAGAGCTATTGCTACTACTATCGGCACAAAAATACCTGATATTTTATCTGCCAACTTTTGGATTGGCGCCTTAGAGCCTTGAGCATCTTCAACAACTTTGATAATCTGGGCTAGAGCAGTATCCTTACCTACTTTAGTTGCCTTAAATTTAAAGGAACCATGCTTATTAATAGTTGCCCCTATTACAGTGTCACCTGCTTTTTTGTCAACTGGGATACTTTCTCCGGTAATCATTGATTCATCTACCGCTGAAATTCCCTCAACTAGCTCTCCGTCTACAGGTATTTTTTGTCCGGGACGAACCAATACAATATCTCCGACAACTACATCTTCTATCGCGATTTCTTGCTCAATACCATCTCTGATTACTAAGGCGGTCTTTGCCTGAAGCCCCATTAGCTTTTTGATCGCCTCCGATGTCCGCCCTTTAGCTATAGCCTCTAAGAGCTTACCTAGTACAATTAGTGTGATAATTATTGCGCCTGTCTCATAATATAAATGTGTACCACCTATCAATGATTCCCATAAACTATATACGTAGGCCGCACTTGTACCCAAAGCTACAAGAACATCCATGTTGGCACTACCGCCCTTTAGTGCCTTATAAGCACCTACATAAAACTGCCAGCCCACATAGAATTGAACCGGAGTTGCAAAGACCCATTGAAACCACGGATTCATAAAAATAACAGGTATGTTGATATCAACATATTCCAACATTGCTATTAATAGGGGAAATGAGAGGATTGCCGAAATAATCAGTTTACGCTTTTGATTTTTAATATCCGCTTCTCTAGCCTCTTTTTCTGCGTCAACATTCGTTTCTCTTCGTTCCTTAGCTTTATAGCCGATTTCCTCAACTTGCTTTATTAAATCTTTAACATCGAGCTCAGAGACGTTATAGTCAATCGTTGCCCTTTCCAACACCAAATTAACATTTACCCCACTAACTCCTTGAAGCTTGCCGAGTCCTTTTTCGATTCTGGCAGCACAAGCCGCGCAGGTCATCCCTTGGATGTCCAGTTCAACCTTATCCTTAATTGTTTTGTACCCAATATCCTCGATTTTTTGCTCTAGATCTCTAAGTGAAACCTTTGTTTCATCGAATTCGATTTTCGCCCTTTCCATTGCCAGATTAACATTCGCCAGCTTTACACCAGGCATATTACTTAATCCTTTTTCAATTCTTGTGGCACACGCGGCACAAGTCATACCTTGGATTTTTAGTGTAGAATTCGCCATTCCCTAGAACCTCCCTTATTTAATATTTCTGCTTCGTCATTTCTCATCTTTGTTTCTCCCCACTACATTATATAGTATCTTTTACTGGAGTAAATAATAATGCTCGTAGTACTTTATACTCTTGATAACATTTCCTCTTTACCATACCCCCCTACGGTATGTACACTTAGATTAATCCTTAAATATGGATTTTCTATGGTGAAAATGTGGCAAATTTGTGTCTGTTTTCAAATGGCCTGATGTTACTACTATTTGTAAAAAAACGGACTTTATTCACCAATCGCACCTAGTTTACTCAGGAATAGAAAAAACCCGAACGATTTACAATTCGGGTTTTACTTAAATAGCTTCCTTAGAAGTTCATCATGCTCTGAGCTTGAACTCCACCATTTATTTCACTTGTTCCATGGCAGCTGCTATACATCTGCTCAACATCGATGCCCTGCTCTTCCATATACTGAATCATTTCGTCGTAACTTAAGCCTTGCTCTGTCATGAAATTCTGCATTTGCTCATAATCGAAGTCATCTCCCATCATGCCGCCCATTCCATAAAATCCGTTATTTGGAGACCCATTTATTTGCGCGTATCCTACATAAGCAGTTGCCCCAATGCCAAAAACTAAGACTAGCGCCATCAGACCAATAAATAATTTTTTGTTCATCAAAAACGCTCCTTTGATTAAATTAGATTTTTTTTAATATCCTCAAATTCTTCATGAGTTATCTCACCTCTAGCGTACCTTGCCTTGGCAACTTCTATTGCACTAATTCCAGCATTATTATTGTTATTGCTATTGCCAAAAGGACTTTGATTTTGCTGTACCCTTACAAGGAGATAAACAATAACTCCTATAAGGATAATTCCGGAAAACATCATAAACCATCCACCTCCTGTTCCTAATCCACTAAAGCATCCAAACCAGTTCCACATCCCAATCTCACCACCTGAAGTTGCTTTAAGTCTTTTCCTTATGTCCTTCATTCTAAACCCTAAATATGCAATTAATATGAATTTTTTTTAGAAGATCAAATTTTTTAGCACTTACAATAAAATAATCAGTCTTAAATGGGCATTAAGTTAAAAACTCTGAATTGGCAGCCTTATTCAAGATGTTTATGTTGGTTAATCTGCATCTCCTGCTTACCCGGAATAATGCTTCCCAGTTGATTGTAAACGAAAAAAAAGAGAATAAACATTATCGCGATCAACAGAGGGTTTTGCAGTATTCTTGGAACTTTCCCATTAGTTGTCTGCCAGAGCAGCATATAAAAAAGGATAAGAATAGTTCCCACAAAAAAAACAACTAGCACTTTGATCATTAGCTCTCCACTACTCTCGGAGAGCATCTCCCCAAGCATCGCTCCCATCATTCCTCCCATAAGACCGGAGAACAATCCATCCATCATCGGCAAAATGCCGACTGGAGCTCCGACAAAGGCCCCGGCAGCCATTCCTAGCGAACCGGCAATAATTGTAGATGCAAATAGATTACCTGAGAGTAATACTCCAATAATCGCTCCTCCCGTTATCCCTGCCATCATTCCGATCGTCATAGCAATCATCATTCCAACCATCGTGGTTATTTTTTTGCGATAAAAAACAACATATCCAACGACCAAAAATGTTAGAAAAAGTATAATAAATATAGTAACCCAAAAACCAATTGACATTCCAATCCCTCCTGAATATCTGTCCTTTTTTTATATACTTGATAAAATCGCTAATTATGATAATTAATCCGAAATGAAAAAATCCCTGAAAAATTCATTTACTTCCGAAAAAAAATATAATATAATTTTCCATGTTAAGCTGAAAAAACAAATATCTCCAGCAATATTTCTTAGCCATGGTAGGTATTACTATGGCTTTAATTTGTTCGAAAACGAGGTGACATAGAATGAGTATTTTTAAGGATTTAATGTGGTTTTTTAAAATGGAAAAAAAGAGCTATTTATCAGGGATCTTTATTTTATTTGTCGTCTCCTTACTTAATCTTTATCCACCATACCTAGTAGGGGTAATAGTTGATCAAATAAAAAATGGTACACTTGCGATATCCCAACTGCTCAAATGGATAAGCTTAATCTTATTTGCAGGCCTACTAATGTATATTTTGAGATATATCTGGCGTTTAATGATTTTTAGTCCTTCCTTCAGGATTGGTCGGCTCCTGCGTAATCGATTGTATGAGCATTTTACTAAGATGTCACCGCAGTTTTATACAAAGCGGAGAATCGGCGACCTCATGGCACATGCTACAAACGACATTCAGGCTGTTCAGGGAACAGCAGGTGAGGGTGTATTAACACTTGTGGACTCCATCATAATGGGTAGTGTAGTAATTATTACAATGGCAACAACTATCAGTTGGAAGCTGACAATAATTAGTCTGCTTGCTATGCCTTTTATGGCAATGCTCACCAATTACTATGGAACACTTATTCACCAACGTTTTTTTAAAGCACAAGAGGCTTTTTCCAGCCTAAATGATAAGGTGCAAGAAAACATTTCGGGTGTTAGGGTTATTAAAGCTTTTGGGCAGGAGGAAGCAGAGAAAGAACAGTTTCGTTCGCAATCTATTGACACTGTACATAAAAACATTGCAGTTTCCAGAATTGATGCCCTTTTTGACCCGACAATACAGTTTATCGTTGGAATATCGTTTTTTCTGGCCTTAGCTTTTGGTTCATTGTTTGTTGTCCGACAGGAGCTTACTATCGGGCAATTAACCTCCTTTACAATGTACCTCGGATATTTGATCTGGCCGATGCTGGCTTTTGGATGGTTGTTTAATATTGTCGAACGGGGACGCGCATCCTATGACCGAATTGAAATACTGCTAAGTGTTGCGCCGGATATCGTCGATAAAAAAAATGCCTGTGATGATAAACCGGCTGGTGACATTCAGTTTTCTATCCATGAATACGCTTACCCGGACACAGAAACTAGGATACTTGAAGATATTAATTTTACCTTATTACAAGGGCAAACCCTTGGCGTGGTTGGGAAAACCGGCAGAGGAAAAACTACTCTGCTTAGGCTGTTATTGCGAGAGTTTGACCTGCAAAAAGGAGACATCTCCATTGGTGGAAAATCAATTTATGACTACAAGCTTGAGAGGCTGCGTGGTTCAGTTGCTTACGTTCCTCAAGATCACTTTCTTTTCTCTGCCACCATTGAAGAAAATATCGCTTTCGCTAAACCGACAGCTTCAAGAGTAGAGGTTGAACAAGCCGCGAGCATTGCCGCTATTCACGAAGATATTCTGCAGTTCGAAAAGCAGTATGAAACACTAGTAGGAGAACGGGGAGTTACTCTTTCAGGCGGGCAAAAGCAAAGACTGTCTATCGCCCGAGCACTGCTAACTGACTCCGAAATACTAATTCTCGACGACGCTTTATCGGCAGTAGATGCCAAAACAGAAGAAAAAATCCTTAGGGGACTGCAAAACGTCCGATCCGGCAGGACAACACTGATCGCAACACACAGATTAAGCGCAGTTCAACACGCCGACCTGATTATCGTCCTTGAGGGCGGCAAAATAATTGAACGAGGGACGCACAAGGAATTGATCGAGTATAACGGCTGGTACAAAGCAATGTACCAAAGCCAACAACTGGAGTCCTTGGTTGAGCAAGGAGGCGTTGGAAATGAGTAATCAAGAATATTTTTTATCAGAAACGGTTTCCAAAAAAAATACCTTTAAGCGACTCTTATCTTATACAAAGCCGCATATAAAGGAATTAAGCCTAGCCTTTACAATCCTGTTGCTAGCAACAGGAGCGAATGTTCTTGGACCTATTTTGATTAAGATTTTCATTGATGATCATCTTACACCAAAGGTTTTTGATTTGCAGCCGATTCTATTTCTAGGTATCGGGTACATGCTCCTGCATTTTTCAGCAGTACTTTTGACCTTTTACCAGTTGTTTTCCTTCCAAAGAATTGCGATGTGGATAATCCATCAGCTTCGCTTAGATGTCTTCGGGAAGGTGCAGCATTTAGGTTTGGCTTTTTTTGATAAAACTCCGGTCGGTAGCCTAGTATCAAGGATAACTAATGACACTGAAGCCATAAAGGACTTGTATGTAAGTGTGTTATCGACATTTGTTCAAAATATTGTCTTTTTAATCGGCATACTTGTGGCGATGTTCTTTTTAGACTCTAAACTTGCTTTACTATATTTAATCTTGGTACCGATTATTATCGCCTTAATGCAGGGATACCGCTATTTAAGCTCTAAAATATTTCATTTAAGTCGTAAAAAACTTAGTCAGCTTAATGCTAAATTGAACGAGTCTTTACAAGGCATTAGTATTATCCAAGCAATGCGGCAGGAAAAAAGGCTGAGGCAGGAGTTCGCTACGATTAATGAGGAGCACTACCAAGCTAACGTTAAGCAAATTAAATTGAATGGATTAATGGTCAGACCGGCAGTTGACTTATTGTATTTACTTGCCTTAAGCATGATTCTCAGCTTTTTTGGTGTCAAAGCATTAAACTCTCCTGTAGAAATAGGAGTCTTATATGCTTTCATCAATTATTTGGAGCGTTTTTTTGAACCGGTGAACATGATGATGTTTCGCTTAAGCCAGTTTCAACAGGCTATAGTCTCCGCAGAAAGAGTTTTCGGTCTATTGGATGAAGAGCAACTGGCACCCATCAAAGAGGCAGATGGTACTCCCGATATTATAGAGGGGCTAATTGAATTCCAAGATGTTTCGTTCTCATATGATGGGAAAAATGAAGTGCTAAAAAATATTTCTTTCACTGCAAAACCTGGAGAAACAGTAGCTCTTGTGGGTCATACAGGAAGCGGAAAAAGTTCGATTGTTAACCTGTTGATGCGTTTCTATCCGATCAAGAAGGGGAAGATTTTAATAGATGGCGTACCTATTCAGCATTTCGATAATTCTGAGCTGCGCAAAAAAATCGGCCTAGTCCTGCAGGATCCTTTCCTCTTTGTTGGAGATATTAAGGATAATATTCGACTTGCTAATTCTGAGATTAGTGATGAAGAGATTATTGAAGCAGCAAAATATGTTCAGGCCGACCAATTTATTCAAAAGCTGCCTAAACAATACGAAGAGCACGTAAGCGAAAGGGGCGCGACCTTCTCCAGTGGTCAGCGGCAATTAATTTCCTTTGCCAGAACAATGGCTCTAAAACCCAAGGTTCTTGTCTTAGATGAAGCAACCGCCAGCATTGATACAGAAACCGAAGAGCTGATCCAAGTGGCTCTAGAAAAAATGCGCAAGGGTAGAACAACTATTGCCATTGCCCATCGCCTATCCACTATCCAAGATGCCAACCTGATCCTCGTTCTGCATAAAGGAAAAATTGTCGAACAAGGTAAGCACCAAGATTTAATAAACAAAAAAGGTTTATATTACAATATGTACCTGCTTCAACAAGGAATGATTGCCAACAAAAAAATGCTATAACCGAAAAGACACGGGGACGTTTCGCTTGTCTTGTCCCTTGTCTTTTCGTCTTTCTCACTCTCACCTCTGACCTCTCACTTCTAAAAAGGTCGTTTCGACTGTCTTATTAAGCGAGACTTATTTCGAGGGTTGAAACATCACCCTCTTACGGTGTTGAAGAGGGTGTCTTGTTGAAAGCGAAGATCAAAGCTGAACTCACTCGGTTTTCTTATCTTGTTTTCAAAATTAACTGCAAAGCATTATTTATTATTTTTTCGGACTCTTTTAAGTTCTCTTCTTTCTGGATACTCTCTAGCAAACAATTACCCATATCTTCACCTATTACATGCACGGTAACTTTATCAACTGCACTTCTGATTGCTGAAAGCTGATGGACAACGCTCGTGCAATCCTTACCTTCCTCCATCATCTTTAGCACACCTCGAATCTGCCCTTCAATTCTTTTTAATCGATTTGTAATGTCCTTAGCATACTCCATATTAACACCATCCTACATCTGGTTTGACAAGAATCTGCCTCACTGTCAAATTAATAATAATACCTATAAGGGTATAAGTATATTATAACAGAAAGTCACTGAAAAGATTCACAAGTAGAGAAAAAATCAACAAGAAGACAGAGGAAAGGGCCATACTAGAAGTTAGAGATGGGAAGTTAGAAGTGATAAGGAGACAGGATAAACGTCCCTTTGTCTTGCCTTTGTCTTGTCGGAGGTGAAAAAGAAGACAAGGGAAACGTCCCCCTTGTCTTACCCCTTGTCTTATATTGTGGTATTCCATAGATTGTAGAGCAGTTCTGTAAAAATCGGAACTAGGTTTAGGAAAAATTGGGATACGGAGGATGACGCTAGGTACTGATCTA
>Ga0209346_1001118_pt1 | contig 16632 bp, 16 predicted proteins | sample AutmiccommunBRH9_FD_187381 | JGI IMG/M metagenome (GOLD analysis project Ga0209346, IMG submission 187381) | Deep subsurface microbial communities from Mt. Terri, Switzerland - Autotrophic microbial communities BRH/9 (SPAdes) (version 2) | ecosystem: Environmental > Aquatic > Deep subsurface >...
GGCCTGCCGCCTGCTGCCAAAGCGGATCATTTTTGCCGAGGCCGAGGAGGATGTCGTGCTGCGCGCGGCGATCCAGTTCCAGGACGGTGGCTATGGCACGCCGGTTCTGGTCGGGCGCGACGATCGTGTCCGGGAAAAGCTCAAGGAACTGGGCGTGCGCAATCCGGACAGTTTTGAAGTGCACAACAGCCGCAACAGTCCGCTGGTCCCCAACATGGTGAGCATGCTGTACGAACGCCTCCACCGCCGCGGCTATATGGAGCGCGATATCAAGCGCATGGTCAACCAGGACCGCAACATCTTCGGTTCCGCGCTACTCGCCATGGACCAAGGCGATGCCATGATCACCGGCGTGACCCGGCCCTATTCGCAAACCTTCCGCGATGTCGCCAAGGTGATCGATGTCGAGAAGGGCCGGACCGCCTTTGGCATCCATATCATGGTCGGCCAGCACCATACGGTCTTCATGGCCGATACCACGGTCAACGAACGGCCCTCGGCGCACGAACTCGCCGATATCGCCGAACAGACGGCGGCGGTCGCCCGGCAGATGGGCCACGAACCGCGCGTCGCCTTCCTCAGCTATTCGACCTTCGGCAATCCAGAAGGACGCTGGCTGGAGAATTTGCGGGAAGCGGTGGCGCTGCTCGACCAGCGGCGGGTCAATTTCGAATATGAAGGCGAGATGGCACCGGACGTGGCGCTCAATCCCAAGCTGATGGCGAACTATCCGTTCAGCCGCCTGTCACAGCCGGCCAATGTGCTGGTCATGCCCGGCCTGCAATCCGCCAACCTGTCGGCAAAATTGCTGCGCGAGCTGGGCGGTGATTCGGTGATCGGACCGATGCTGGTCGGCCTGGAGAAATCGGTGCAGATTGCCACCATGGCGTCCAGCGCATCGGAACTGGTTACCCTGGCGGTCCTCGCCGCCAGCGGCATTGCCAAATAGGCGAAAGCGTCAGGGCCGGGTCGGGTCGTTGCTCGGGCCCTGGGCCCCGGGAGCGCCCACCGCGCCGATATTGCCGAACAGTTCTTCGAAGAAGGAGCGGTCACGGCCGAGAGTCGGGGTCTTGTCGCCGTCCGGGCTGATGTTCGCGACCAGTTCGAGACCGGTGCGGTCGACAGCGGCGACATTTCCGTCAGCATCAAATTGCACCCGCATCACCAGCTGATCGCGGGGACGGGGGTTGTTGAAGCCATATTGGCGGGTGTCGCGGGACAGATAATACCAGGTATTTTCATCAAATTGCCCGGTGAAGGTCGGACGGCCGAGCGAGGCTTCCACGGACTGGCGGTTGTCGACGCCCGGCTGGATGGCGGACATCAGCACTTCATCGGCAATATATCCCTGATGGCCGCGCACCTGGGCGCAACCCGTGACCACCATGGTGCCAGCCACGAGCCCGAGCCACAGGCTGTATTTTCTGATATTGCCGACCATCAAACTCATTCTCCACTATCCAGCCAGCGCCATATCGGCAGCTGACCCGTCATCGCCCATTGCATCTCGCGCCATAAATATCAATATGCCCTGTATCCAGACTTAACAAACGCCCTGATCCTCCATAAACTTACGATTCAACCAGCGGAACCAGCAATGTCCTTTTTCAGCAAAATTTTTTCCCGAGACAATCCCAATGCGCAAATGCAGCCGCTGTACAATGCGATTGTCCGCGAAGGGCGGCAACTGGCCTGGTATGAAGAGGCGCAGGTACCGGACAGTCTTGACGGACGGTTCGACATGATCGCCGCGATATTCTCGCTGGTCCTGATCCGGCTCGAAAAAGATCAGGCGCGTGGCCAGGAACTGGCCTGGCTGACCGAGCTTTTCATCCGCGACATGGACGGCCAGTTGCGCCAGATCGGTATTGGCGACATGATTGTCGGCAAGCATGTCGGGCGAATGATGGGGGCGCTGGGCGGCCGGGTCGGTGCCTATCGCGAAGCGCTGGAGCAGGGGACGGACCTGCGCGCGGCCATTGTGCGCAATATTTTTCGCGGCGAGAAGCCCGAGGATGCGGCGCTGGACATTCTCGCCAGCCGGCTGAGCACCTTTCATGCCGCGCTGCAAGCGAGCGAGGCGGACGCGATCATTGCCGGCCAGCTTCCGGCCAGCGGACCGACTGCATGACGGACAGGCCAGAATTTTCCCATATCATCCGGCTTTCCGAAATCGGCTCCGCGCCGCGTTCCGGCAAGCTGTCCGCAAATGACGAAGAGCGGCCAAAGCTGGCGCAGAGATTTGACCTGCCAAAAATCACAAGTCTGGACGCCGCCTATATATTGCGCGGCGACCAGGACCGGATCGGCTTCACCGGCCGAATCGAATCCGATCTGCAGCAACGCTGTTCGGTGACCGGCGAGAGCTTTCAGGTCCGGTTGCGCGAGGATTTTGACATCGCCTTCGTGCCCGAGCTGGAAATCGACGGTACCGACGAGGAGATCGAACTCACCGAGGACGATTGCGACGTCATGGAATATCACAATGGCCAGCTTGATCTCGGCGAGGCCATCGCCCAGACCCTCTATCTGGCGCTCGATCCGTTTCCGCGCGGCCCCAATGCCGATGTCGTGGCGCGGAAAATGCTCAAATCGGAAGAAGAAGCGGGTCCGTTCGGGGCATTGGCGGCGCTGAAGGACAAGCTGCCTTAGACCCTAGGCGGTTTCCTTCCGGGTCTTGCGTTCGGCTGCGTTGGTCAGGCGTTTTTGCAGCCCGTTCAGACGCTGCTTGCTGGTGATCTTTCCGCCGAGCAGATCGGTGATATAGAAAGTATCGACCGCGCGCTCGCCATAGGTGGCGATATGGGCGCTGTGTACCGTGACCTTGGATTCGAACAGTGCATAGGCGAGCTCGTTGAGCAAGGCCGGCCGGTCCTGCGCGTTGACCTCGATCACCGTGAACCGGTTGGATGCATCATTGTCGACCAGGGCAAAGGGCGTGATGGTAAAGGCACCGGCGCGCGAATGGGCCAGCGGGCGGGCCTCGAGCTTGGTCGAGAGCTTCGTCCGGTTGGCCATCGCATCCTCGACCGCCTGCTTGAGCCTATCCAGCTGCCCTTTCTCGGAAAAGGCCATGCCGTGCGGGTCCTGGACGAGGAAATTGTCCAGCGCCATGCCGTCGCGGGTGGTGTGGATGCGCGCGTCGATGATATTGCCGCCCGAAACATGAATGCCCCCTGCGATCCGGTAAAAAAGTCCCGGATGGTCGGCCGCATAGACGGTTATCAATGTGGCGCCGCGCTCGGGATAAACATCCGCGAAAATCGCGAGGTCGGTGTCCCCTGCCGCCAGCACGAGCTGGGCATTCTGGACAATGATATCATCCGGCTCGGCAATCCAGTAGGCATCGGTGAACTTCCTCGCCAGCCTGTTGAATTCGGCTTCCGGCAAAGCCAGCGCTTCGGCCAATACCGCCTTTTTCTCTTCGATCCGGTCCTTGCGCCCGCGCTGCTTGTGGCCGAGCAGCAGCATTTCCTGCGCCGCTTCGAACAGGTCGGTCAGCAACTGCCGTTTCCAGCTGTTCCAGACGCCTGGCCCGACCGCACGAATGTCGACCACAGTCAGCACGGTGAGCTGGCGGAGTCGCTCGACGCTTTTCACCCGGCTGGCAAAATCCTGGATGGTCTTGAAGTCCGACAGGTCGCGCTTGAAGGCGACCGCCGACATCAGCAGATGATTGCGGACCAGCCAGGCAACCAGCTCGGTCTCGTGCGGCTTCAGGCCGAGACGGGGGCAAAGCTCCATCGCCACTTCCGCACCGAGGACGCTGTGGTCGCCGCCGCGGCCCTTGGCGATGTCGTGCAGCAGGGTCGCGACAAACAGGACCCGGCGATTCTGCAATTTTTCCATCGTCGCCGTGCTGTTGGGATGGTCGGCCTCGAGGTCGCCCCGGCCGATCTGGGCAAGCAGGCCGATCGCCCGGATGCTGTGCTCGTCGACCGTATAATGATGATACATGTCGAACTGCATCTGCCCGACAACGCGGCCGAAGTCGGGGATGAAGCGACCGAAAATCGCCGCCTCGTTCATCCAGCGCAGGACCAGTTCGGGATCGCGCGGCGAGCAAAGCACGTCGAGAAACAGCTTGTTGGCGCGCGCATCCTTGCGGATCCGGTTGTCAATCAGCTTGGCATCGCGCCGCGCCGACCGCATGGCGAGCGGATGGACCTCCAGTTCGTGCTTGTCGGCCAGCCAGAAAATTTCGAGCAGCCGGACCGGGTCTTCCTCGAAGAATTTTTCATGGGGCAGGGCAAGCCGACCGCGATCCAGGACGAAGCCGTTGAGTTTCTTGGGCTTGCGGGTCAGCGATGGCAGGAAACGGCGAACGCCGGCATTATGCGTTTCATCGAGATGGGCCAGGAATACACCGGTCAGGTTGCCGACGACCTTCGCGTTGAGGAAATAATATTGCATGAAACGCTCGACCGAGGACTTGCCGGGACGATCGGCGAAGCGCATCCGCCGCGCCACTTCGGGCTGCAGATCGAAGGTCAGCCGGTCCTCGGCACGGCCGGTGATATCGTGCATATGGCAGCGTACCGCCCAGAGAAAATTGGCCGCCTTGCGGAAGCGCTTGAACTCGTCGGCGGTGAGCAGGCCGACATCGACCAGCTCCCCGGCAGAGGTCACCCGGTGGATATATTTTCCGATCCAGTAGAGCGTCTGTAGATCGCGCAGCCCGCCCTTGCCTTCCTTGACATTGGGTTCGACGACATAGCGGCTGTCGCCCATTTTCCTGTGCCGGGCGTCGCGCTCGGCCAGTTTTTCGGCGACGAAGCTGCTGTCGGTTCCGGCGACAACATCATTGAAGAAACGCTGCTTGGCTTCTTCGTACACGCCGGTGTCGCCCCAGATATAGCGGCCCTCCAGCAAGGCCGTGCGGATCGACAGATCCTCCTTGGCCATGCGCACCATTTCGTCGATCGAACGGCTGCTCTGCCCGACCTTGAAGCCTAGATCCCAGAGCCAGTAGAGCATCGCCTCGACCGCCTGCTCGGTCCAGCTATTGGTCTTGTGCGGGGTCAGGAAGGCAATATCGACATCGCTGTGCGGGGCCATTTCGCCGCGTCCGTAGCCGCCCACGGCCATCACCGAGATGCGCTCGCCCGACGAGGGATTGCTGACCGGATATTGGTGATGAACCGCGATATCGTGGATCAGCCGCACCAGCTGATCGACCAGAAAGGATTGCGCAGCCGCCATCTCGTGCCCCGCCGAGGGCCGTTTCAGCAAGCGGGCGCTGATCTCCGCGCGACCATTATCCAGCGCGTCCTGCAGCAGCGACAATATTTTCGCCCGTGCCTGGGGCATGCCCTGTTCGCCGATCAATTGCTCGATTTCGTCGGCGAGCACCCGGCGATTGATAATATCCCGCTGCCGGCTGATCCGGGTCGCGGGGTCGGCCGGGGCGGCAGGAATGGCGGTGCGTATATTCATCCAGTCTTGGCCAGTTCGTCCCGATGCTTTTTCGCCAGCACGATCTTTGCGATTTTTGCGGTCCCGAGTTTCGGCAATGGTTCGTCATATTGCCAGATATGCACCGGCAGCTTGAACGGAGCAAGCTGGTGCTTGAGGGATTCCATCAGCTCCGATTCGGGCAGGCTGTGCCCCTCCTTGGTGTGGTAGACCAGCGCCGGCACTTCCCCGAATCGTTCGTCGGGAACACCGAAAATACAGGCTTCTGCTACCGCCGGATTGGCATAGACCGCGGCTTCCACTTCCTGGCAGCTGATATTCTCGCCGCCGCGGATGATGATCTCCTTCTTGCGATCGACAATGAAGAGATAATCCTCGGGATCGAGATAGCCGATGTCGCCGGTGCGGAAATAGCCGTCATCGGTAAAGGCATCTTTGGTGGCCTCTTCATTATTCCAGTAGCCGGTGAAATTGGCAGAGGTGCGGATACAGACTTCGCCGCGCTCGCCCTGCGCCATCCGGTTGCCGTCGTCGTCGAGAATCGCGACGTCGACAATCGGCGGCGTCGCCCGTCCGGTGCTGTCCGGCTTGGCGAGATAATTTTCATTCTGGTTGGAACAGCCGACGCCATTGGTTTCGGTCAGGCCATAGCCGATCACCGGATAGCCATCGCCCATTTTCTCCTTGATCCGCCGCACATGCTCGACCGGACGCGGCGCACCGCCGGCGGCCATGGTGACACAGCTGCTGAGGTCATATTTGTCGAGATGCGGGTGCGAATAGATTTCCATGCTCATCAGCGGTACGCCGACGAAATAGGTGACGCGTTCCTTCTCGATCAGGCGCATCGCCTCTTCCGCGTCCCATTTGTTGAGCATCACCAGCTTGCGGCCGATCGCATAGCTGACCAGCACCAGCGGCACCGAGGCGGTGACATGGAACAAAGGCACGCAGACCATCGCGGTCGGCTGGCCTTCCGGCATCGTGCCAGCCTTGGTCATGATGTTGACCAGCACCAGCACCGTCCCGACGAAGCTCATCGCGCCCTGCACCACCGCACGATGTTCGGAATAGGCGCCCTTCGAGCGACCGGTGGAACCGGAGGTGAACAGGATCGTCGCATTGTCCTCGGGGGCCATCTGCGGCAGCGGCGTATCCGGGCCGCCGCCTTTCTCGAGCATGACCTTGAGCCCTTCCAGCGGCAGTTTGTCATGTTCGAAGACCAGCAGTTCTGCACCATGGTCGCGCCTGGATTCGACCAGCCGCTGGGCGCGCTGATAGTCGGCAAAGACATAGGAACAGCCGACATCCTCGATCCCGTCGGCCAGTTCATCGCCGCGCCACCAGCCGTTCAACTTGGTCGAAACCCCTCCCGCCATGGTGATCGCCATGTCGAGTATGACCCAATTGGCCGAATTGCGCGCAGCAATGCCGATGCGGTCACCCTTCTGCACACCATAGCCTTCGACCAGCCCGCCAGCCAGGGCGCGGGCAGCGGCATAGGATTCTCCGAAGGTCAGACGGATGTCGCCATCGACCAGAAATTCCTTGTCGGCGTGCTGGTGGCAGAAATAGGCAAAATAGTCGGAGACATTCTGCGGTGCATTCTTGAATATGGGCATGTCGACGCCGTATTTGTTGATCGAGGCGAGCTCCAGCAACTGGCCAGGCTGGGTCAGCGCTTCCAGCGTTTTGTCGATTACCATGTCCAGTTCAGAGGTCGCCATTATTCAAGTCTCCCATTGTTCCCTCTTGGTATAGGGGAATTTCCCTTTATATGGACAGGAAACCACACGGGGAAAAGACTTGATTGATATTATCTTGGCCAATGCAGCGCAATTTACGCGGTTTGAGGAGCTTGGCCTGTCCCCCAATGCGTTTGATCTCGGATTTTTCCAGCTCAAATGGTATTCGCTGGCCTATCTCGCCGGCATATTGATCGGCTACTGGTATCTGACCAAGCTGGTGGCCCAGCCGGGTTCGCCGATGGCCCGCCGCCACGCCGACGACCTGATCTTCTGGGCAACGCTCGGCATCATTATCGGGGGCCGGCTGGGTTACGTATTCTTCTACAGTCCCGAGATATTGCTGGATCCGGTCAAGATATTGCAGGTCTGGAAAGGCGGAATGTCGCTGCACGGCGGCACGATTGGCGTCGTACTCGCCCTGTGGTGGACGGCGCGGCGCGAGAAGCTCGATTTTCTGAGGATATGCGATTATATCGCCTGCGTCATCCCGTTCGGCCTGTTCTTCGGTCGGCTCGCCAATTTCGTCAATGGCGAACTGTGGGGCCGGGCAACCGACGTGCCATGGGCGATCGTTTTTCCGATGGGCGGCGAAGTCGCGCGCCATCCCAGCCAGCTTTACGAAGCGGGGCTGGAAGGGATCTTCTATTTCCTCATATTGTCCTTCCTCTTCTGGAAGACCGATGCCCGCTATCAGCCGGGCAAGCTTGTCGGTGCCGGATTGCTGGTTTACGGCTTCAGCCGGTTCACCGTCGAATTTTTCCGCCAGCCCGATGCCCAGCTGACCTGGCTGGTCGAGCAATCGGGATTCAGCATGGGCCAATGGTTGACCGTGCCGATGATCCTGCTTGGCGCATGGCTGGTCTATACCGCCAAAGGCAGGCGCGCGCGCGTCGAAGCGGTGGCGGGAGACAAAAGCGTTGCCTGAGGGCGCCACGACGGACCATCCCACGGCAGCGCATATCATCGCGGACCGGATCGATCGCGAAGGACCGATCCCGCTGGGTGACTATATGGCAATCGCCAATGCGCATTATTATGCCAGCAAGGACCCGCTCGGCGAGGAAGGCGATTTCGTCACTGCCCCGGAAATCAGCCAGATGTTCGGCGAAATTGTCGGTATCTGGCTGGCTGACCTGTGGCTGCGCAAGGGTTCACCCGACCATTGCCATTATGTCGAACTGGGGCCGGGTAGGGGCACGCTAGCCCGTGATGCGCTGCGGTCCATGCACAAATTCGGCTGCAATCCGACAGTCCATTTTGTCGAGACCAGCCCGGTTCTGAAAGCGAGGCAGGCGCAACTGCATCCTGATGCCGTATGGCATGACGACATTGCAAGCCTGCCGGAAGACGGGCCGCTGCTGATCATCGCCAATGAATTTTTCGATGCCTTGCCGGTCGAGCAGTTTGTCGCGACCGCCGCGGGCTGGCGACGGCAGATGGTGGCGCGGCATCGCGGCAAATTCATTACCATAGCCGGTAAGGATACGACCGAGGGTCAGGTCGGCGGCACCAGCAGCAGGTTTCCGGACGGGACGATTTTGGAACGCTCGCCGGCCAGCGTGGAATGGGCGGGCAATCTTGCCCATCGCCTGGCGAAACAGGGCGGAACGCTGCTGATCATCGATTATGGCTATACCCGGCCGGGTACCGGCAGCACCCTGCAGGCGATCAAGGATCATATGCCGATCAGCCCGTTTGACTGTCCCGGCGCGTCCGATCTCACCGCCCATGTCGATTTTCATACGCTGGCCAATATCGCCCGAACGCGCATGCTGGCCGTGCACGGGCCGGCCGAACAGGGCCAGTGGCTGAAGGCGCTCGGCATCGATCAGCGCGCAGCGGCGCTGGTAGCAGCGAGCCCGAAACAGGCCGAGGCCATCCGGGCTGCGCATCATCGGCTGACCGATCTGGAAGAAATGGGACGCCTGTTCCAAGTGATGGCAGCGACTGCGATCGACTGGCCGGAACCCGAGGGGTTCAGCTACGGCGAGGGATAGCGGGCTCGGCCAGACCCTCAGCCCACCCATTCAGCGACGTCGGCCGCTACCTTGTTCGCCGCCTTGTTCAGGCCTTCTCCCACGGGCCCTGGCTCCGCGGCAAAAACGGATTCACGGGCTTCGAAGCGTTTTTTCTCGACCGGCTTGTCTTCGGTCATCTTGACCGCGTCAAAGGTGACGGTGACGGTCAGGCTGGGACCGTCGAGACCGAAATTCACCAGCTCGCCGGTGATATAGGTTTGCGCCTTGCCGCCCGCTTCGGTGGCGGTGAGCACCAGCCGGCCATTGCGCGCGGCGATCGTTTCGCTGAGCAGGTCCTGAAACAGCCGGGCCGGCTTGTCGACCCAGACGGCATCCTTCAGATAGGCAATGCCGGTGCCGCCGCTGGTCTGCACCGGAACCCTTATGGTGTTCAGCTTCTGCGGAGCAGCGGGCAGCGCCACCACCAGTGAACCGGTTTGGGGCCCGCTCTGCATGGATCCGGCCGCCAGTCCCTGATCGGACGACAGCGTGAGCAGCGACGGTGGAGGCTCGGCCCCGCCAAAGCTCACACAGCCGCCAAGCGCCGTGATCGCGGCCAGCAGACCCATCGCTTTCAACAGTCGAACTTTGCGCATCATATGGGCCCCTTCATTGTCCCGGCTCGTAGTCGGGCAGCTTTGGTGCTGACAATATTGATCCGGCCCCGCCCTGATCCAGCCGTTCCGTCACGTTGGTCATGGATTTGGTCAGCGCCTGCATATCCTGCACCAGTTGATCCACTTCCGGCAAAGTCTTGTTGGAAAACCGTTCGGCGGCGGGCTGGGCATTGTTCAACACGCCCTCGAGCGCGCGCAGGCTGCCGGCAGCGGCCTCTAGGGTTGAAGCCAGATTTTTCGCCAAAGGCTCCCCATTATTGTCCAGAAAACCACTGGCATTATCCGCCAGCAGCGAGAGCTTCTCGGCGGTTTGCCCGGCGTTGCGGATGGCAATGCGCGACTCTTCCATCAGGGCTTCCAGCTGCGGTGCCTGCTGCGCCAGGCTACCGGTCAGTGTTTCGGTATTGGCCAGGATGCCGCTGATCGATTTCTGGTTTTCATCCGACAGCAAGGTGGTCAGCCGCTCCGTCAGCGTCGCCAGCCGTTCGACCACCATCGGCGCGCTGTTCAGCAATTCGCCCAGTGCACCCGGCTTGGTCGGGATCACCGGCACCCCTTCGGGGCCGAGATCGGTAATCGGTGGCGCCCCTTTTTTCGCGCCATCCAGCTGGATATTGGGTGGCGCGGTAAAGCTGACGTTTTGAATGCTGGCCGTGGTGCCTTCGAGGATCGGCGTGTCTTCGCTGACGGCAATCCGGACGCGCACAAAGTTTGGATCTTTTTTCCACAATTCGACCTTTGTCACCTGGCCGGAGGGCACGCCGGCAAAGGTTACGCCGGTTCCCGAGGCCAATCCGGCCACCGATTGGGAAAAGAAAATATCATATTCCTTTGTCGTACCGTCGCCAAAGCGGACGATCCAGACCAGAAAAGCGGCGACAAGCGCCAGCATCGCCAAAGTGACAACACCGACAAGAATATGGTTGGAGCGCGTTTCCATCTATTTCACCTCTATGCCGAGCGGTGTCGGCACCTGCAACATTTCTCTTTTCCGTTTCGCCATTCTCATGCCAGCATCTTCTTTCCGGCCGAGGCCAGCCGACCGCGCGGGCCGTTGAAATATTCCTGGATCCAGGGGTGATCGAGCGCCAGCAGTTCGTCGATCGTGCCAACCGCGATCACGCGCTGGTCGGCGATCACCGCCACCCGGTCACAAATGGCGTGCAGGGTGTCGAGATCATGGGTGATCAGGAACACCGTCAAGCCAAGAGTCTGCTGCAGTTCCTTGGTCAGACTGTCGAACGCGGCGGCGCCAATCGGATCCAGCCCGGCAGTCGGTTCGTCGAGGAACAGCAGTTCCGGGTCGAGGGCCAGAGCTCGCGCGATACCGGCCCGCTTGCGCATCCCGCCGGACAGTTCGGAGGGATATTTCGGCGCGGCGTCGGGCGGCAATCCGGACAGGCAGACCTTGTATTTGGCGACCTCGCGGCGGAAGTCGCGGTCCATTTCCGGATAGAATTCGCGGATCGGGACCATGACATTTTCGGCCACGGTGAGGGTCGAGAACAGCGCGCCGCCCTGAAACAGGACGCCCCAGCGCTTGCGCATTTCGATCGTCTCGGCATCAGACTTGCCCAATATCTGTTCGCCGAAGACCCTGATTTCGCCTTCGTCGGGAATCTGCAATCCGATGATCGAGCGCATCAGCACCGATTTTCCGGTGCCGGAGCCGCCGACCACGCCGATGATCTCGCCCCGCTGGACATCGAGATCGAGATTTTCGTGCACCACCTGCTCGCCGAAGCTGTTGCGCAGGCCATGCACGCTCACGATCGGGCCTTCGTAATCGCGATCATAGGTCAAGGCATCCGAACCGCTCATCAATCCCATCCGATCCAGGTGAAAAAGACCGCGAAAAAGGCGTCGAGCACGATCACAAGAAAAATTGCCTGGACGACGGCCGCGGTCGTCCGCTTACCGACATCCTCGGCATTGCCCTTGACCTGCATGCCCTGATAGCAGCCGGTGACCGCGATGATCGCACCGAATACCGGTGCCTTCACCAGTCCGACATAGACGTCGGTCAACGGCACAACCTCGCGGATGCGCGAGAAAAAGGTAGCCGGCGGTATATCCAGCTCGACCCAGCTGAGCAGGCCGCCGCCGATGATCGCCACGACCGAGGCATAGAAGCCGAGCAAAGGCAGCATGAAGACAGCGGCGATAAAACGGGGCAGCACCAGCGCCTCAATCGGCGACACGCCAATCGTGCGCATCGCGTCGATTTCCTCGGTCAGCTTCATGGTCCCGATCTGCGCGGCAAAGGCGGAGCCGGACCGACCTGCGACCATGATCGCGGTCATCAGCACGCCCAGTTCTCGCAGCGTCAGCCGGCCGACGAGATTGACAGTGAACACTTCCGCGCCGAACTGCCGCAGCTGCACCGCACCTTGCTGCGCGATCACCAGGCCGATGAGAAAGCTCATCAGGCCGATAATGCCAAGCGCCCGGACACCGACCACGTCAAAGCGCTGGATCACCGCGTTCCAGCGGATCTTGCCGGGATGCCGCATCAGTCGGAAAAAGCCGATCATGATCGCTCCGAAAAAGCCGACCAGTCCCGCCATCGTGGAAAAGGCTATGCTGGTCGCCTCGCCCACTTCGCTCAGCACCCGCAGCACCGGATTGGGCTGCTCCGGCCGGATCTCGGTTGCCTGATCAGCGGCAGCGACGGCAGCAATCAGTCGCTTGGCATCGTCATCGGCGCCAATGATCTCGGCATCCATTTCGCGCGCGGTCCGGTGGACCAGCCACGCCCCGACCGTGTCGACATAGCCGGTGTCGGCAATATCGAGCCGACTCGCATCGCCGTCATACTCCCTGAGCCGCTCCGGCAAATCCCCCATGCTGGCAATCGAAAGGTCACCGGAAAAATGCAGTATCACGGCTCCGTCTTCGGCCGTCTCTTCGACAAAATCGCTAGCTATTGCCATAATGCCTATAGGTGACCGAATTTTCCCCAAAGCTCAAGCGATTAAACCGCTCAAATATTTGGTGCTTTTGCGCAGCGAATGCTATGGGCCGCTCGAACGGCAATCACGGGACGGCATGCAGAAAATATCGCTTTACGACATGGACCGGACAATTACCGTGCGCGGGACCTACACGCCCTTTCTGTTTCACCTGGTTTTTGCGCGAGCACCTTGGCGGCTGATCTTCCTCCCGCTGCTGCCGTTCGGCTTCATCGGCTACGGCCTAAAGCTGATCAGCCGCGGGCAGCTGAAGACGTTCAACCAGCGGCTGCTGATGGGCAGCGGCCCGAAACTCGCCGACCTGCAGCCGCATATCGAGCGCTTCGCCGATAATGTGCTGCGCGCCAACCGCCACCAGAAGGCGATCGACCAGATCGAGACGGATCGCGCGGCCGGCCGGACGCTGGTGCTGGTCACCGCTTCCTACGAACTTTATGCCGAAGCGATCGCCCGGCGTCTCGGCTTCGATCACCTGATCGGCACGCGCCTCGTGGTCGACGGCGAGGGTCGGGTGCGGCCCCGGATCATCGGCGAGAATTGCTATGACGATGCCAAGATCGACCGGATCGAGGACCTGTTCGCCGAGCAGGGCTGGCAACGCAGCGACAGCCATGTCCGCGCCTATTCCGACCATGTCAGCGACCGGGCGATGCTGGAATTTGCCGACGAGCCGATCGCGACGACCCCCACCCTGCCGCTTCGCCTTCTGGCCGAGCTGCGCGGCTGGCCGATTGTCGACTGGCGCTGAGGTCCGGGCACCGGCGGTGTTGACAGGCCGCGCGATCCATCGCAAGCGCAGCGGCATGAGTATCACCGCCACCATCATGAACAGCGCCACCGGTCTGCCGATCCAGAAAATGACCTTTGGCCGCATGCCCAAGCCCTGGGCTTCCTTCAGCCTGGAAAGTGGCGAGCGGGTCACCGCCGAGCGGATCGATGTCGGCACACCGTCGCATGGCAAGTTCGTGGCACCGGTATCGATCTGGGTCACGCCCGGGTCGAAGGCCTGAACCATGAGCGTCGCTTTTCGCCGGGAGGGAGATGACGAGCATCTCGAGCCCAAGTTCGAGCAGCCGATCCCGCTTGGCCCCAATTGGGTCACGGTTCGGGGGCTGCGGCTGATCAAGCAGCGGGTTGCGGCCCTGCAGGCAGAGGTTGCGGTACTGACCGACGAGGTCGCGCTCAAGATCGCCCAGCGCGACCTGCGCTACTGGAACACCCGGCAATCGACCGCCGAGCTGCCGCCGGTGCCCAGCGGCGAGACGGTGGAATTCGGCACAAGGGTGACCTTCCTGCTCGATGGCAAGGAGAAGACCCTCGCCATCGTCGGCGATGACGAAGCCGATCCGGCGAGCGGGCTGGTCTCCTTTTCCGCGCCGATCAGCCGGGCGCTGATCGGCCTGGCAGTCGGAGAGCTTGCTGATTTTGCCGGCCGCGAGGAAGCGATTGCGATCCTGTCGATCGAAGTGGCGGCGCAGTCATAAGCCAGCAAGAGCGACCGCAAGCGCTTTACTTCAAAACTCTTTTTTTCTGTGACCTTTCGGCGGGATGTACGACCTGCTTTGGTTGATGCGCCAGCAGGTCTCCTTCATTCTATCCAAATTGACAAAGAGCCTGTCCTGAGCTTGGTGAAGCGCTGGCACCGAGAACAGCCGATCGGGCGGGGTGCAGGAAAGGGGGATTGCGGACCAAGTATCGGCGGTTCCAGTGGTAATCGACTGCAGCATCGGGCTGGCATCCGTAAACTCCCCTATTTATAAACCGGTGCCACTGTTCCAGGGCCTAGCGTTCATCAGAGCATGAATATGCAGACAACCCGATCTGTCGAGGAAATGAGGAACTTATGACCTATTACATGGCCGCCACACTGCAGACCGATTTTGATGATGCCATCAATCGAACGGAAGCGGCGCTGAAGCGGGAGGGTTTCGGGGTGCTGACCCGTGTCGATGTCCAGCAGACGCTGAAGGACAAAATCGATGTGGATTTCCGGCCCTACACCATTCTCGGTGCCTGCAATCCGACGCTGGCCTTCGAAGCCCTGCAACTGGAAGACAAGGTCGGGACGATGCTTCCCTGCAACGTGGTGGTGCAGCAGAAGGGGGATGGAAAGGTGGAGGTGGCCGCGATCAATCCGACCGCCTCGATGCAGGCGATTGACAATCCGCAACTGAAACAGGCGGCGGAAACCGTTCGAGAAAAACTGTCCCGTGCGATCGATTCCCTGACCGACAGCTAGAAGCTCCCTGAGCGAACGATTCGCTCACTACTCCTCCGCCGCTCTCACACCGCGGCGAGCGCCTGGTCGAAATCGGCAATCAGGTCGTCCGGGTCCTCGACCCCGATCGATATCCGCACCAGATTGTCGGTGATGCCGAGCGCGGCCTTGCGTTCGTCAGGGACCGAGAGGTGGGTCATCGCCGCGGGCAGGCTGGCGAGGGTTTCGGTGCCGCCGAGGCTGACCGCCAGCTTGGCGATCTTCATCGTGTCGAGGAATCGGAAGGCTTCCGCTTCGCCGCCCTTGATAAACAGCGAGAAGGTCGAGCCGGCACCGCTGCAATGACGGTCGTAGATGTCCTTCTGGCTCTCGTTCTCGATGAAGCCGAGATAGCCGAGACCGTCGACCTTGGGATGGTCGCGCAGGAAGGTGCAGACCTTGAGGGCATTTTCGCCAGCGCGGGTCATCCGCAGTTCCAGCGTCTCGAGGCTGCGCATCAGCATCCAGGCGGTGTTCGGATCGCAGATCGTGCCGATCGTATTCCGGATCGCGCGGATCGGGTCCATATGGGCTTTGCTGCCGAGCACGCCGCCGGCGACCAGGTCGCTGTGCCCGCCGACATATTTGGTCAGGCTGTAAATCACAATGTCGGCGCCGTGCTTGAGCGGCTGCTGCCAGAGCGGGCCGAGGAAGGTGTTGTCGATGGCGATGGGTGGCGCGCCTTCGTCGCCGAAGACCTGGCTGCGGGCATCGGCGACACCTTCGATATCGACCAGCGCGTTGGTCGGATTGGCGGGGCTTTCCAGATAGATCATCGCCACCTTGCCGCCATTGGCGGTCGCCTGCTGCTTCGCCTGTTCGAGCATCACGGCGACCTCGCCCGGTGCCGCACCGGCGGGGAAATCGAGGAAGGTGACGCCGAAGCGGCCCAGGATCTTGTTGATCAGGGTTTCGGTCGCGGCATAGAGCGGGCCGCTGTGGACGATCACGTCGCCCTGACTGACATTGGCCAGCAGCACTGTCGCAATCGCCGACATGCCGCTGGAAAAGACCAGCGCATCCTCCGCCTCGTCCCAGACGCTGAGCCGGTCCTCGAGAATTTCCTGGTTGGGCCCGTTGAAGCGCGAATAGACCAGACCTTCCGAGCCGCCCGGGCGCTTGCCGGTAATGCCTTCGAAAAAGCGCTTGCCGGCGGCGGCATTTTCAAAGGCGAAGGTCGAGGTCAGGAAGATCGGCGGCTTGAGCGCGCCTTCAGACAGCTCCGGATCATAGCCGTGGCCCATCATCAGGGTCGCCGGTTTCAGCTTGCGACCGCCAATTTTCTCTATCGGCGCCTTGGGCATCCGGCGGGTGACCGGAATCCCGGCGACGTCATCTTCATGATCGGACATATTCTTCCCTCTATCCATAAAAATCCTGCGGAAACCATGGACGAAAAGCTAAGTGGTTACAACGGAAACCATCCAGATGCAGCCGATTATGATCGGAATTCCGGCGAGATCGAGCAGGACACCGGATTTCAGCATTTTCGGCAGTTCGATATGGCCGGTGGCCCAAGCAATCGCATTGGGTCCGGTGCCGCTGGGCAGCATGAAGCCCCAGCTGGCGGCCATGGCGGCGGGCACGGCGAGCAACACCGGATCG
>Ga0209346_1001122_pt1 | contig 16540 bp, 9 predicted proteins | sample AutmiccommunBRH9_FD_187381 | JGI IMG/M metagenome (GOLD analysis project Ga0209346, IMG submission 187381) | Deep subsurface microbial communities from Mt. Terri, Switzerland - Autotrophic microbial communities BRH/9 (SPAdes) (version 2) | ecosystem: Environmental > Aquatic > Deep subsurface >...
GTACGTCTTCTACGGTATCGCATTCCCCAGCCAGTTCCTTGATAGTCTTGTTCGCATAATCTTGCATAAATGGTCAGCTCCTTTTACTGTAAGTTATAACCATTTACACAAAATTATCTACGTTCTCATCTTGAGAGATATAATGGACCTACTGCTAATGATAAAACCAGAACCGGTCGAACATTACCCATTACCCCTAAGACAGATATAGGCTAAAACTAGGGGTACTCCCCTACTCTAACGACTACCACTGAGGCATAAAAAATAGACTGGGCATAGTTACCCAGCCTACTTAATTTATTTCTCAGCCCAACTTTCCCCAACCGACATCGGCTTTGAAGGAAGGTACCGACCAGCAGAGCAGTATACTCATTGGCTTAGTCTCGATTACCAGGAAACAGGGTTACTACAAAAGTTGGCTTGCCCGCTATTTGTAACTGCATCAACCATTTTTAGACATCTTCTATAATAACTATTTGAATTGAGCAATTTACTTCATGTCCGGCCTTTTGAGTCAAAATAATATCCGTCCCGGAAGTGGATACATCCAGTACATCGGATATATCGGTATCTGCTGCCAAAGCAGCCCTTATTCTTTCCGCCACCATAACGGCTGAATCATGGGCAACTACAGTCACCGGTACAACCTTATCGAGCTCGTACTGGGTGACTTTGACTTGTATAGTCTCAGACACAGTTGATCCCGTCAAAACCGGCGTGGTGCTGATAGCTGCTACCGGTGCATAACCTGGTTGGCTCTCGCCGCCAACAACGTTAAATATTACACCAGTGTTATCCGGGTCACGAAACTGAATAGTAACCGGCTTATCCTCTTCTTTTGTTTTATTGGTTACCATGATGTACCCGGGACTGTAATTATTTATTGCTTCGTAAGCAGAATTAAATTCTGCATTATCATTAAGAGCCTGTGCTAATCTATCCGCTGCAAGAATAGTTCCTTCGGGCATAGCAACCGGTGCTGTGACGGTGATATTAATATCCCCATCATTAAACAACAGCTCCAACGTTCCATTATTCATGTACGCATTACTACTGTTTGAATAGCCTATAGCGTTTATTTCATATTGCCCCGGGTACCCTGGTCTGGTCATGACACTTGCCCCCAGTGTAACATGGGTAAGTTCCGCCAGTGGTATATTATCCGTTTGCCATTGGAAATACGGATAAGAAGCCGGGTCGGTATCCGTCGTCCAGACAGTTCCGAATTCCCAACCGGTAAAAGTTTCTTGGTCGATCATCTCCGCGGTTGTTTTTGGTACTCCTTTGCCGGTATCCGATTGGCCGGTGGTCTCGGTATCGTAGCAGCTGTTGGAAACTGTGTAGTCGCCAGTCAGATACCCAATCAGGCCGCCAACGTCACTGCTTCCCGAAACAGAACCCAATGCATAGCTATTGGTAATAACCTGTCTGTTATCCCCTGCCAGACCGCCGACACGGCTATTGCCTGTTACATCTCCCGTGGCATAGCAGTTGTCAATTGTACCTAGATAGTTGTATCCCACCAGGCCACCTACACTTAAGTAGGTGCTTACAACATCCCCGGTGGCATAACTTTCACTAATTAAACCATTATTATAACCTACCAAACCGCCGATAAATTCGTTATATCCTCCGATGCCCGTTACACCACTTGTTGAGTAGCACCTGTTAACTTCACCATCACTATGGCCAACTAAACCGCCGATACGTTTCGTACCTGTAACTGTTCCGCCAGAATGGCTATTTTCAATTGTTGTCAATGATATGTCACCCACCAGCCCGCCAACATAGGACGGACCACTGACATTTCCTGAAGCAAAGCAATTCTGTATTAGGGTATCTGCCGCAGCTTCACCGACCAACCCGCCGACGTCGCCGTAGCTTCCCGTGACGCTGCCTGTTGCGTAACATTCATTGATGTTGGTTGTACTGGCATCACCAACAAGACCGCCAACCCGGTCACTCCCGACAACTGCGCCCGTTGAATAAGAACTCTCTATATCTCCATAGGAATCATTACCAATCAGGCCGCCTACCACTTCATCACCAGTGACGTCGACACTGCTATAGCAGTTTAGAACACTTCCGGATTCAGCTAAATATATATCCCCGCTATATGAGCCATTTTCACCAATCAGACCTCCGACATAGGAATAGGTGCTCTCGACTTCTCCGGTGGCATAACTGTCTTGTACTACGCCATAGTTAATTCCTATTAAGCCGCCGACATTCCTATATCCGGCAAGATCCACGTTGATTGACGAACAATCTGACACTGTGCCGTAATTCACGCCCACAAGGCTGCCGATCTCATGTTTCCCGCTTAGAACGGCATCTTCCAAAATAATATCCCGAAGTGCCGCGTCCTTGGAAGTGTGTCCAAACAGACCGGTGTACCAGCCATTATCCGGATCAGAAAAGGTCATGCCGGTAATCTTAAAACGGTCACCGTCGTATGTTCCTGTGAATTTGGTACTGTTATTCCCAACGGGTACCCAACCTTTTCCTTCGTTATACCCGTCTCCACCAACACTTAGATAATCGGTCAAATCGATGTCTGCGATCTGAATAAAATGCTTGTCCAGATATTCATGAACCTTGTCCAACTGCTCCGCCGTGGCCACTTGATAGGGGTTTTCCACCGTACCGTCACCGCCGGCAAATGGACCTGGTTCCACCACTGTAACTAAAGCGCTGCCTTTCACTTCCGAACCGTCATTGGCAGTGGCCTTGACTGTAACCGTACCCGCACCCGTCCCGGTCAATAAGCCGTTGGTATCAATGGCCGCTGCTCCGGTACCGGCTTCAACACTCCAGCTTACACTTGGATCAGTGGCATTGGCAGGTTCAACCGCCGCTGTCATTTGGAGGTTCTGTCCAACAACAACGGTTGTCGCCTCTCCTTCGCCCGATACGGTTATTGCCGTGACCGGCACTGCTTCAGATATTACCGTGTACGAAAAAGTTGCTGTACTGCTGGCATTCCAACCGCTTTTTAATGCCTTTGCCTTAATGGTCACGGCTTCGGTTATGGTTATTGGGGAGGAATACTGGGTACTCGTTGTGGTTGGTTCACTACCGTCGGTTGTATAGCGTATGGTAGCCCCGGTTGTGTTTGTGCTCAAAACGACTTCGGTGCCGGCCTGTACCGCACCGGATGCGGGGCTGGCCGTGGGTGTGGCCGCGGTACCGGTACTGATGCCACCGCCACCACCTCCGGAAGATGTTACCAGGGCGTAAGTAGTCCTGATTGTGCCGATGGACTGGCTGCCTGCCGTCTCGGCTTCGATATTGTCGAGCAATATTTCAAGCCCGGATGTCGGCTTGTTGTTTTTGTAACCGCGTACCTTGTATTTTTTTCCTGCCGGTACGTATACTTTAAAATCTCCGGAACCATCCGTGGAGGTTAAAAAGGTAGGGTTGGTGGTAAAGAACAGTTTGGCGTTCTTTACGGCACTGCCGTTTTTGTCCACCAGCCGCCCGCTGATGAGAGTGCCTTCAGCCAGCGCAAGATCCTGAACCACACCATCCCCGGTAAAGGATACGTTTGCGGCATAGGCCACGAATTTGTCTTTGGCGGCGGTGATGTCGTAAGTTCCGGCGTCCACCTGAAAAGCGTATTTTCCGTCCCTGCCGGATGTTGTTTCATTAATCGGTTCAATGCCGTTTTCGGCAAAGAGCAGCACAACAGCGCCCTCCATTACCTTGCCATCCATTGTAATGCTGCCCATAATACCCTCAGATATAACTGGGGGGGTGCGTGTGGTATTTGACGCCCGATCCAGGGTTACCACTGCCTCTGCCCTGGTGATGGGGTTGGTACCTTTGAAGGTGCCGTCAGTGTAACCGCTCATGATACCGGCAGTCGACACAGCGTTAACCGCATCCCGAGCCCAGGGAGCGATGGATTCGGCGTCGGCGTAGTTTTTATCTGCTGCACCGGCGCCAAGCTCAAGCAGTCTGGTTACTATTGAGGCCACTTCATGCCTGGTGATAGGGTTTAAGGGCCTGAAGGTGCCGTCGGTGTAACCGGCACAATAACCCTCAGCACTGGCCATCGCCACTTCGGCGTAAAACCAGTCAGAGTCTTTGACATCCTTGAAGTCCACCCGGACTGTTTTGTCTTTTTTCCCGAAGGCTCGGTTGGTCAGAGCCACAAATTCCGCCCGGGTTATCTGGTTGTTGGGCCTAAAAGTGCCATCGGTATAGCCCCCGGCGAGTCCCCTGTCCACCCAGTCGTTAATTTGCCATTCCGCCCAGTTGCCCTTGATGTCCGAAAACTGAGCATAAGCCGGTTGGACGGGCATTGCGCCAAATACTATGGAGCAGAGGAAGATAAGCGTCAAGGCCAGTGAAAACTTTTTTGATTTTAGTCTGTGCTGCACAATAAATCACCCTTTCTTTAATTGTTAAATTAATCTGCTGCTTGTCCTAATATAGTCTGCAGCCTAAAGATTGAAGCCCGGTATTGCGAATCACTACACCCATCATTCGGATAAATCGCCCCACCTCCAGAGATCACGTCTTCTAATATTTGCAACCACTTCGTCCAGAGCCTGTTGCGTTACTGGCAGCACCAAATAACCACTGGCCTGTTCCTCAAAGGCTATGACTGCATAGCTTTTTACACTGGATATAAAAACAATCCTCGTGACCGGAGATATCCCCTTGGTTTCCATGGCTAGAGACAACCCCTGAAGACCCGGGCTGTCCACTCGGATAAATACTATATGTATGTTTCCTTTTTCCAGTTCGCCCAGGTATTCTGACCACTGGTGAAAGCAGGTCACCGAATTGATTAACCCGTTTTCCTTTAGCAAGCGGGAAATGTGATTCAGACAACCGTTATCGGTATCAATAACCACAGTGTTATACAAAATGTCATCCCTTTTCATCCTGATGCTGTTATTGTAAAGTAAGCCACTAAACCACGACTAAACAAGCTTATTCAGTTAGTAAAAAAAAACAACGCAAAACACGTTGGTGTTCTACGTTGCCATAATTGATTGTTGGGCGACATATCATATGAAATTCCTGTATTAACAAACCCTTGAAGTACCAAAAACATCGCCACCGTGGAAACGTAGTAACGACGGGGCCAAGTGAGGATGGTGGACATGGTGAGGGTACTTGTTTAATTCTTTAGCTGTTTTTAATGCCTGCCAGTAAAAGGTCAAAGTGCTGTAAAACCTCTTTTTTTAAATCAAAATCGGGGTAACGTGCACACCATTCAAAGGTCATTCCCCTTATGCTCATGACGCAATGGTTTGAAACGGAATCTATAGTAAGTGTTTCCCTAAACTCCCCCTGCCGGACTCCCTGCATAATAATCTGGCTGTATATTTGATTAAGTTTGCGGTTATAGTTAAGCAACCCCTGCGTACCGTCAGCTTTTTTAAGCGCAGCCTCATAAAGAGTTCTCATCACATCAAATTCGAGATCGTTTACCAGCACGTCTACAATTTTTTCTGTTACCAGCAGCAGCATCTTTGATGGCTTAATATCAGGGGGAATAGAATTAAAGAACTCCTCATAACCATCATCTATTGTGCTGACATAGTCCGCAACCAATGAAAACTTGGATTTAAAATGAACATAGAATGTCCCTACGGATACTCCGGCCGCCTTTACGATGTCATCTACAGTGAAATTATCAAGACCGCGCTTTCTCATTAACTCCATAGTACATTCATAAATTCTCCTTTTTGTCTCAGCCGCCTTCAGTTTTCTTGAATTTGACCTAACCTTCATAAATTTTCCCCTTATCTTGACATGATTATGGAAAAACAATATAATTTACCTTAGTCACTGAATCCATTCACTGAGTAACCTCACTGAATAAACCCAACACAAATTATAACATTGACCTGTATCTATTACAAGCGTTTAACTCTCTTGATTGACTATCTCATTAATTAGCTCTATTAATGAACGTTTGTTGGTAAATATAAATAATCAACTTGCTACATCCAAACATAAGTCTCTTGTATAAGTATAATTTGGAGAGCGATGACCCCCTGGTTTGAAATGGACGCTTATAAGCCAGGGGCGAGCCAGTAGCGTAACCGGCCACTTTTTTAAGTGGTCTTTTTTTATACTTAGTTTGTTAATTATTGTTTATATTAAAAGGGGGAGAAATAATGGTAAAGAAAAAAAGCTTCAAAAGATCTTTAAGCATCACCCTATCGTTACTCTTGCTGTTTGGGCTTGGATTGACCGTCCTGTGGACTGAAAGAGCAGATGCTGAGGATAGATACGGTAAGGTCGTTGAAACATTTTATCCGGGCCAGCACACTTGGGCGGTCCCACCTGGCGTTACTGAGGTCTTTGTCGAAGCCTGGGGCGGTGGTGGAGCAGGTGGAGGAGTTGATGCTACAAGAAGCAGTTTATTTATACAGGTAGGCGGAGGCGGTGGAGGCGGTGCATACGCAAGCTCAACCCTCCTTGTAGAACCTGGTGAAACGTTAACCATTAAGGTAGCGGATGAGACACCTGCACATACCAATGGTATTGATGGTGAACATTCCTTCGTGGGACCGGACACAAACCCCGAGAATGCATTTGTTCTCGCTGCAGGTGGTTCCGGTGGACAGAATATCACCCATGTTGGTGACACTTTCGCAGCGGGTGGTGCAGGTGGGTCTAAAGCAGAGTCTATTGGCGATATTGTAATTGCCGGGGAAGCTGGGGATGATGGCAATTCGATCGATCATAATAATTTTGAAGTTTATTCGGGAGCAGGCGGTGATGCAGGCGGAGACGGCGGAGCAGGTGGCGCGGGGATTGGTGGGGTTCGTCCGCTTACTAACCCGGGAGAGGCACCCGGTGGAGGCGGCAGTGGAGGATTTTTTGGCCCAAGGCAACATCGTAGTGAACGGGGTGACCAAGGCGCAAGAGGCGAAGTAGAATTTACGTACGCTCGGCCAGAGGGGTATATCATTAACCTAATGGTGACGGATGAAAATGAGGAACCAATTGATGGAGCAAATGTGGATGTCGGGGACATTAGGAGAATCACCAACTCTTACGGTGAGGCTTTGTTCGTAGGTTTAGCGCCTGGCACGTACGATTACACCGTGAACAAGGCTGGATATGAGTCCGCCGAGGCTCAGATAACCATTGTCGATGACGACGTCAACCTAATGATTGCCATGAAAGAATCTACCTTCGATATAACCTTTACTGTCTTCGAAGCTAATGAGCATTTGCTCCAAGGCGCTGAGGTTTACTTAGGGGGTAGGAACACGCAGGTAACCGAAGAAGCAGGTATAGTTACATTCCCAAGTGTTGCACCTGGCAATTACTATTACAGCGTGAGCAAGGCTTGCTATGAGACCATCGAGGACTGGGTTAATATTGTTGATAATGACATCAACCTACAGATTACACTGGAAGTGGAAGAGGAACCAAACGCTATCATCTATGTATTATCTAACGCAGCTGGAGCAAATGATGGTGATTCATGGGAAAATGCCTTTACATACCTCCAATACGCTTGGGAATAGCTGAGCCGGGGCAACAGATCTGGGTTGCAAAGGGTACCTATCATCCCGTTGGAAACGAGTACGGGCACTTCGAGATGAAAAATGGTGTCGCAATCTACGGAGGCTTTGCCGGAAACGAGGAGCCCGAGTTTGACCTGAGTAACCGGGATTTTATAAGTAATGAAACCATCCTCAGTGGTTTCCCATACAATTATCATGTTTTTTACCATGATAATTTGCAACTGGATGATGCGTTATTGGATGGGTTTACTATCACAGAAGGCAACGCCGACGGCAACAACTCTGGGGCTAAAGGGTTTGATTTCTATGGCGGCGGTATGGTAAACATAAATAGCAGCCCGACACTTACCAATATCATCTTCAGCGAGAATAGGGCCTACTATGGCGGCGGGATGTATAACGATGGATCCAGCAACCCAACACTTATTAATGTTACTTTTAACGAGAATTATGCTAAGTATTTTGGCGGCGGGATGCATAACGATGACAGCAGCCCAACACTTACCAACGTCACCTTCAGCGGGAATAGGGCTGATTATTATGGCGGCGGGATGTATAACGTTGGATCCAGCAACCCCAAAATTGTAAATTCTATATTTTGGGGTAATACGGCGGGATCCGATGGCGTCGATTATTTCAACATTCCCGGCTGCTCATCTATTATCAGCTACAGCTTAATAAAAGGTTCAGGCGGCAGCGGTGTTGGTTGGGATGACAGTCTAGGAATTGATGGCGGCGGTAACATTGATGCAGACCCCTTGTTTATTTGGCAGAACGGCTTAAGGCTTCATAAGGGCTCTCCAGCCATTGATGCCGGCACAAATGCCACCTTTGATGAAGATGGTGTCGCTTATGGAGTTACTACTGACTTCCCTTGCGTTTTGTTAGTGAAATTATGGGCGCAAAGGTGGACTGGGATGAAGCAACCCGTCAAGTTACGATAAGGAAGTAAAGCCTTGCTATTGGAGAAATATGTTTACAAAAACAACAAAGCCGTAATTCCTTACCCCACAAGGAACTACGGCTTTTTCATTATCTGAGTTGCAACAAAAATGAGCACAATCAATAAGGTTTTGTCATAATATGGAACAATTCCGGTCCATTTATTTTAAAGAATGGTAAATAATAAGCAAAAATAATAACCATCGTGGTATCCGGTAATTGCTGCGGAAACCAGGCTCGAGGAGGTTATTAAATGAAAAAAAATTCAATGGAGGAGCCTGCATTTAAGGAGACCACCCTTGACGAAACAAGGAATAACGCAAATTTAACCGTTGTGGTAAAGGATTTTAATAGCGGGGCTTTAATTTCGTCATTTAAATTCATTGTTAACGAAAATAATGTAGGAGACCCGCAAGTCGATCTGCCACTGGATGAGCGAGACCCCAATCTGTTTCCTTCATTAAAACCCGGTGCCAGCCATAGCCCGGTAGTTGCCACGGGTGAAGCTTCGGAAACCTCAGCGCCTGTGGTAGCACTGCCAAACGGTAAATACTTGGTTTCGGTATTATCTCCCCGCTACAAAATGGGTGGCAATTGGGTAACTATGGATAATGCGGATAAAACATTGGAAGTTGCCCTGTACCCCAACCCTTTACCCCTGTCCAAAATAAGGGTGCATGTCTTTCATGATAACAACCCGGTCAACGGTGAAGACGATATCCCGCTGGAGAGCGGGCTGGTGGGTTTCAGCATTATTATCGGGGACGCGGTTGGTGAAGTAACCGTAGACTATTTCGGCAACCCGCTGGGCACAGAATATGAGCGGGATGAGTTCGGCAATTTGATTTTGGAGGCCGGTAATCCCATTCCTATCCCGGGTACCGGAGGAAAAATACTCACTGACGATAACGGGGACGCGCTGATCGACAACCTTCCCCCCGGCAAATACGGGGTGCAGGCCATCCCGGCGGACGGCACGGACTGGATTCAAACAACTACTATTGAAGGTACCCATACCATAGATGCCTGGATTGAGGAAGGTAATGACGGCTACAGTCCCAGGGAAGGGTTTAAGATGCCCCTGGTATGGTTCGGATTTGTCAGGCCAATGGGGTTTGGGCCGCCCAGCCCCTGGGAAACCGGGCTAATTACGGGCCGGGTGCGGGCTGTTATTGAATTTATCCCGCCTTTTAAACCGCTAACTTTAGGGGGGCCGGTGGATCGTCCCTGGATAGCCCTTTGTGACATCGGAGCCAATGACCAGCAGGTTTATACCGGGCGTGGTGACAGTAACGGCAACTTCATCATTGAGAACGTGCCGCCGGGTTTGTATCAGATGGCTATTTGGGACGAACCGCTGGATTACATTATCTCCTTCCGCACGGTACAGGTGCAGCCGGGTGAAACCGTCGATATGGGTGACATCGGTATTCCAAGATGGTATGGCTACATTAAGGGTACAGTTTTTAATGACCTGAACAGTGATGGAGTGCGTGATCCCGGCGAGGACGGTATACCAAATGTTGCGGTAAATACCCGTTTTAAAGACGGCAGCATTCAGTACAGCACTATCACAGATATGCATGGCAATTATGCGTTTAATGAAGTATTTGAGCTGGAACGCTTGGCAGTGGCCGAGGTGGATTTTACCCGTTTTGCCCGTACCGGAGCTACGGCTACTCCGGACTATGGGATACCGGTGCCCAACCCGGCTAACCCGGATGTTTTATGCCGGGACGACCGCGGTAATTACGTCAGGTGTTCAGAGACCTATGACGGTGTCCTGACTCTCGCAGAGCTTACCTGGGCCGCCAAAACCAACCGGATTGACTGGGGTAAAAGGCCGTATAACAGGGGGGAAAACGGCGGCATTTCCGGCATGGTTTATTATGCTACCATGCGCAACGAGACCGATCCCAGATACGAAATAGCTGAAGAATACGAGCCCGGCATTCCCAATGTAACCCTTAACCTTTATACGGCGGTTGTAGACGCGGAAGGTAAGGTAATCCAGGGGGATTTAATCAACACCGCTGTCACTGACGCCTGGGAGCACCCCACGGACTGTATGGACCCGGACGGCAACCTTGATGAAAAATGTATCGAGGTACCCAACATATCAAACCAGATTAAACCCGGTGTTTTTGACGGTGGTTATGCATTTGAAACTTATTGGGACCCATACTACGGGCACCCCGAAGCGGTAGAAAAACCGCTCCCTGCCGGTACGTATATCGTGGAAGTGGTACCGCCTGTGGAATATAATGTACTGGACCGGGACGGTTCTGTTAATACGGAACAGGGCGATGACTTTGTCGGCACCGCTCTCTTCCGCATGCCCCCTCCGCCATATCTCCCCACTACACCTCCGGACTTTGATGTTTACAAGAAAGTGGTCAATGTTGTCGATGGAATGAATGCTGTGGCAGACTTTTTCCTTTATACCGATGTCCCCGTGCCCGGCCGTATTGTAGGGTTTTTGCTGGACGATGTCAACCTGGAAACCGATCCGAATTTTATCTACTTCGGGGAAAAAAGGGGCATCCCGAACACTCCGGTAGGCATACGGGACTTTACCGGTAGGTTAATCACCACGGTGCACTCGGATATTAACGGTATTTTTGAAGTGCTGCTGCCTTCCACTTATACCCGCAATGTACCCACCCCTTCAGGGGTAGCGCCGGGCATGTACCAGGTTATCGGCAATGATCCGGGGGATCCGGATCAGCCCAATGTTCACTATAACCCCAATTACCAGTCTTTAAAGCTGGTTTTCGACCTATGGCCCGGGAAAACGACCTATGCCGATGTGGCCCTATTCCCGATTACGGCTTTTACCGGCACACCCGGTGGGCAATTCTCACAACCTCCGCAATGCAGTATCCCGGCAGATACGCCTCAAATATTCCAGGTAAGCCGTGTGGAGGTAAATTTACTGGACCCCAATGACGAGGACCGTGCGGTTAATATTGCCGGCACCGGTTTCGGAGATGCGCCGGGCCAGGTAACACTGGACGGGCAGGAAATCAGCATCCTGGGATGGACCGAACAGTCGATTCAAGCTTTTGTACCCCAAGGTTTTAGTGCCGCCGGCCCTGGCCCTGTACAATTATTGGTCACAAACGCCGCCGGAAATACAAGCAGAAAGGGTATCACTTTCCATCTCAGCCGGCAGGGCGCGTACCAGCCCAATATAGCGAGGGTTCAAGAAGACGGCACCGCTGACTATACCACTATTCAGGAAGCCATCGACAATGAACCCGACGGGACAATTGTAGTTGTGTCGGCTGAAACTTATTATGAAAGCCCTATACTCTATAAGAACATTAAGCTGCAGGGTCTGGGGCCGGGAGGGATACGGCCGGACGGTACTGCGGTTGCCGGTTCCGTTATAGATGGCCGCTTCTACCTTTCCTATACCAACCAGTGGATTGATAAACTGGCCGGTATAGATTTTGACGGCCCGGAATTGGTGCCGCCAGGCGAGGTTAAAGAGATCACCAGGGGGCAAGTTCTGACGGTAGTTGCCCAAGCGGGGGCTTTTAGCGACACGTTCAGGCCCCAGGTGGACGGTTTTAAGATCACGGGCGCCAGGGGTGAAGATGGCGGCGGCATATACGTAAACGCGCACTGCAACCACCTGGTGATTAGTAATAATATCATCCAGAGTAACGGCGGCGGTTTCGGTGGCGCCATTAATATCGGCAGAGCTTACGTGGGAGACAATTATAACGATAATATCCTGATCAGCCACAACCGTATACTAAACAACGGCGGTATCAGTTTGGCCGGCGGTATCGGCATCTTTAACGGCGCTGACAATTATGAGATTGCCAATAACGATATTTGCGGTAATTACTCAGCTGAATATGGCGGGGGCTTATCGCACTTCGGCTACAGCCCGGGCGGGAAAATCCACCACAATCGTATTCTATTTAACGCCTCGTTTGATGAAGGAGCCGGCGTGTTTGTGGGCGGAGAACAGCCTGTCCCACCGGAAACGCTTACCACCGGTTCAGGGGAAGTCGATATCTACAATAACCTTATCCAGGGTAACCTGGCCAACGACGACGGCGGGGGCATCCGGCTGCTGCAGCCCCTGGACTACCGGATCAATATTTATAACAATGTGATTGTAAATAATGTCTCCACCGATGTGGGCGGCGGTATAGCCTTGGATGACGCTTGTAATGTCGTCATAGTCAACAATACTATCGCCAAGAACATTACTACCGCCACGGCAGAGGACAGTGACGGTCTACCCCATGCCGCCGGTTTGGTGAGCGAACCAAACAGTGCCGCCTTCCAGGCTTACCTGGACAGTAACCAACCGGGCGCGCCCACTTTCAGTGACCCGGTGCTGTTTAACAACATTTTTTGGGATAACAGAGCAGGCATTTTTAACCAAACCCTTAATGAGGGCCGGGGAGGTATCAGCGGCATCGGGGCCGACGGTGATCCACAACCCGTTAATATTATGGATTTAGAGGTGTTTGGCACCGCGGCACTGTTAAGTCCCCAGTATTGCAGCCTGTCGGAACCATATACCGGAGGCAGCCAAAATGTTTACGGTGACCCGGTGTTTGCGGGTGCATATGACACCGCGCTAACGGCCGTGGCTTTTAACATGGAACCTAATTTTAAATCGGTTAAAATAGTGACCGTTATTCCCGAACTAACCGGTGATTATCACCTTACCAATAGTTCTATTACGGTTATAAACCGGGGTACCAATGCAATCACCAGGGAAGACGAAGTGTTCCAGGCCCCACAAACAGACTTTGATGACCGCCCCAGGCCACAGGGCGCAGGCTATGATATTGGTGCCTATGAACATGTTGAACTTCCCTAGTGCCGGAAAGGAGCATTGAATATGGCCACAGTAATCAAGCGATTCGGTGCTACAGACGGGTGGGTAAGCATGCCGGACGGCACCGACCATTATATATTTGGCTTTGTTGATATCAGCGTAGTGCCTGAGAATCAAATTTTCCAGTACCGGGGTAAAGCTACTCTGCTGGCCCCTTTACTGGATGTTTACGAAGGTGATGAGGTTTATTTAACCCTTACTAACCTGGGTTTCCCGAACAGGCCGGATTTGGATGACACCCATACCATCCACTGGCACGGTTTCCCCAACCAAATCCCCTTATGGGACGGTGTTCCTGAAGCATCCATTTCTGTGCCGGTGGGCAGGGATTTTACTTACTATTACCAGCCGTTGGACCCGGGTACCTATATCCATCACTGCCATTTTGAGCCTGTTGAACACATTCAAATGGGTATGGTTGGTCCTGTAACGGTACGGCCAAAACTAGAAAAAGAACTGGGACTTAAGTTTGCTTATAATGATGAAAATACAGCGTATGATCGGGAAGGTCTTATCTTTCTCACGGAATTGGACCCCAGGCCCCATCATCTGGTGGCCAACGTGCAGGAATTTGACTGGACGGAGTACAGCCCGGAATACTGGTTGATAAATGGGCGAAGTTATCCTGATACGGTGAAACCGGCTAACGACCAGTCTATGCCCCAACAGCCCTTTTCTGCGCTGGTTGAGGCATACCAAGGAGAAAAGGTGTTGCTCCGGTTCGTGAATATTGGGTTTCAGCAACACTGCCTGCAGATACCCGGAGTACCTTTAAAGGTTGTGGGATTGGATGCCCAGCAGCTACGCGGGTATAACGGTGAGGACATTAGCTATTGGAGAGATGTTATATATATTGCCGCTGGCCAAACGATGGATGTCATCTTCACCGCCCCGCGTGCAGGAATATATCCCCTTTATAACCGCAACCTCAATAAAAATACCATAGCGGGAACGGAATTCGGCGGCATGGTCACGGAAATAAGGGTGTCTCCAAAACCTTAACCTTATTAAAAATCTTTAGTGCCGGCGGTTAAACTTGGGTGAAAACCAAAGGAGAGAATAAAATGCCTGTAATAGACCTTTGGGCAAAAGACGGCTATTTAAGTACCCCTGACGGCAACAGTATTTATTTTTGGGGCTTTTCCAAAAGTGAAACCGGCCCTGCTCAATTACCGGGACCTCACATTGTTGCCAGGCAGGGAGAAACAATTAATATTAACCTATACAATACATTGACCGAACCGGTTTCCATTTCTTTTTCCGGCCAGTCAGGGATAATGGCGGATGGGCAACCGGTACAGCCGCAATATACCGACGGCAAACTTTTGTCCTTTTTCAACCACGCTGAACCAGGTGGTATGGTGTCGTATACATTTACGCCTTCCTTCCCCGGAACCTTTATTTACGAAAGCGGGACTAACCCGCACAAGCAAGTTCCTATGGGGTTGTACGGGGGAATGGTGGTGCGGCCTGCTGATTACAACCCGGATGCCCGGGAGTTTAAAACCGCCTACGGTGCCGGCACGGATACGGAATACGACCGGGAATATTTGCTAATCACCTGGGAGATTGATCCTGACATGCACCAGGCGGTTGAGGAAGGTAAGCCATACCAGGTCAGCAAATTTTTGCCCCGCTACTGGACATTAAACGGGCGCTGTGCGCCGGATACCATGTTGATGGACGGTTTAGATTATCTCCCCCACCAGCCGTACGGCTCTATGATTATGGGGCAGCCCGGAGAAAAAATTTTAATGCGCTACATCGGGGCCGGTATCGAGAATCACCCCCTTCATCCACACGGTACCCATACCAGGGTGGTGGCGGTGGACGGACGATTGCTAAGAAATGAAAATGTCGATTTATCTTTTAAACGTTTTACGGTCCTGGTCGGAGCCGGCCAGACTTACGACCAAATTTATCAGTGGGATGATTTAGGCTACACCACCCAAAACCCCATCCCTACAATTTTACCCAACCTGCGGAACATGGGCGTAGGAGATGCCGGGTGGACCATGTGGAGCGGGAGCCCCTACCTCGGAGTCAAAGGAGATATCCCCGTAGGGGTAGTTTCCTATAATGAATTCGGTGAATATTACTTTATGCTGCACTCCCACGAGGAACTACAAATTACTAACTGGGGTGAGTTTCCGGGTGGAATGATGACAATGGTAGCCATATACCCGTCATTATCCCCTGCCGTTGGAATTTTAGAGTAGTACTTCGAAAAAGGAGTGAAAGGCATGGCGACAATAACTAGGGTTCTGCAAGTTAGTACCGGGTCCTTATCTTTGCCCGGCGGGAATATTCCCTTTTGGGGTTTTGCCGATGCCCTAAGGGTTATTCCCCAGCTGCCCGGTCCGATTATCGAAGCAACAGCCGGCGATCGAATACTAATATTTTTAATGCGAAATTTCTTCAGACCCATAGGAGAACCAATCTCAATATTATTTCCGGGGCAGGAGAATGTACTGGTCAGAAAAATTCCCGGAGGGCCTTTTATCTTAGAACCGGTTAAACCCCAATACTCTTCGGGTAAAATAATATCCTTTACAAACTTTCTGGATGAATTACAGGACCTTATAATCGAGTATAGCTTTATAGCCAGAAAGGCCGGAATTTATTTGTATGAAAGTGGTACCAACCCGGAAAAACAAATTCAGATGGGGTTATATGGGATAATAATAATTAGGCCGCCTGGTTATAACAATCCCGGTCACCCCAACTTTAAAACGGCCTACGGCACCGATACAAATTCATTTTTTGATGTGGAAAAGATATTGGTTTTGAGTGAAATTGACAGTGTTATGCATAATGATGTTCTCCCCAATGTCTATTACGATATGCTTAAATTCAAACCGGATAACTGGGTAATAAACGGCCGTTCTTTCCCGGATACAGTTAATGAGGATAACAATTCAAGCCAGCCCTACGGTTCCCAAATAAATTGCCGGGTGGGGCAGCGAGTATTATTAAGGATAGTAAACGCCGGGTTGCAAAACCATACACTTAATTTGGGTGGCTTCGTAGGGCTGGTAGTTGCCGAGGACAGTTTCCCCTTAAAAACCTCCACACTGGATGCTACCTATGAGAAAACAAGCCTGACCCTAGGCTCGGGACAAAGAATGGACATAATAATTACCCCGAATGCCTCGGGTGAATATTATTTGTTTGACAGAGGATATCATCACCTAGTGAATAATGACCATTTCCCGGGAGGTAT
>Ga0209346_1001123_pt1 | contig 16535 bp, 15 predicted proteins | sample AutmiccommunBRH9_FD_187381 | JGI IMG/M metagenome (GOLD analysis project Ga0209346, IMG submission 187381) | Deep subsurface microbial communities from Mt. Terri, Switzerland - Autotrophic microbial communities BRH/9 (SPAdes) (version 2) | ecosystem: Environmental > Aquatic > Deep subsurface >...
GGCGGCGGCCCGCCGCGCCGCCCGCGCGATCGACGCGCTGCGCCGGGGCTGGCCGGTTGGGATCGAGGCGGATGGCGAGCGGCTCCATCTGCTGCCGGTGGAGACCGGCAATCTGGAGGCAGCATTGCCGCAATCGGGAACGGTGTCGCTGCTGATTTCCGCTACGCGCGCCGACACGCTCAAGCTGCTCAACCAGCTTGCCGCCGCCGACCCGAGGCTGCCGATCCAGATCCGGCTTGCCGCACCGGTGACCGCGGCCGAGATCATCGCCATCGTCGATCCGGTGCTCGACATGCGCTATCCGATGAAAGGCCCCTTTCAGAGCGAACCGCTGACCAACCCCGCAGCCGCCAAGGCCGCGATGGAACTGGCGCGCCATGCCGCGTTGCTGCCGGCCTTCCTGATTGTCGGCGAGGCCGAGGACAGCGTCGAGGCGGAGGATGTCGCCGCCTATGCCGATGCCAGCGCCCTGACGATCAGCGCCCACGCCAGGCTCCCCGTCGCGGCCAGTACCGAGGCGCATATCTATGGTTTTCGCAGCGATGCCGATGCCACCGACCATATCGCGCTGGTGGTCGGCAAGCGCGACGACAGCACGCCAGTGGTGCGGCTGCACAGCGAATGCCTGACCGGCGACGCGCTCGGCAGCCTGAAATGCGACTGCGGTCCGCAGCTGCACGCGGCGCTGGACCAGATGAGCGCGGCGACCTGGGGCGTGCTGCTCTATCTGCGCCAGGAAGGACGGGGGATCGGGCTGATCAACAAATTGCGCGCCTATGCGCTGCAGGACCAGGGCTTCGACACGGTCGACGCCAACCAGCGGCTCGGCTTTGCCATCGATGCCCGCGACTTTTCGACGGCGGCGCGGATGCTGGAATTGCTCAACGTGCCGAAGGTCAAACTGCTGACCAACAATCCGGAGAAAGTGGCCGGACTGGAAGCCTGCGGCGTGACCGTCGAGCAACGCCTGCCGGTGCAGATCGCCGCCAATCCGCACAATGAATTTTATCTGGATACGAAACGGGACCGGACCGGGCATCAGTTGTAGGCGTATCAGCCGGTCAGCAGCATTCCCACTGCCCCCAAGTTGCACGCGCGGCCGCAGCCTTCCCACAGCTTATTTGAGGGCTCTACTCGGACCTATGTGTTCGCGCCCATTCTTGCGACAGTTCGGCTTGGCCGGGCGCGGCGATACTCAGGGCGCGGTCGGTCAATGGGGTGATCGCACTGCGGGGAGGGAGATTGGCAGGCACGTGAATGTCCCAGACAAGGCCGAGCCGTTCGAGAAACTGAATGAAACGGAACCCCGGGTCGGACTGGCCGGGGTAGAGGCCATGTCGCGCTGAGGCCGGAAAGGCATGGTGGTTACAGTGCCAGCTTTCCCCCATGGTCGGGATCGCTAGCCAGGCAATGTTATAGCCCTGAACGGCTGCGTCCTCGACCCACCAATCCTGATGACCGTGCCGATGCGCGACGTGCGCGATATACCAATGCATTGTGAAGCAGACCGCCACGCGAACCACGACGCCCCAGACTACCCAAGAAATTCCACCGAGCCAGAAGAGGACCACGGCAATCGGTATCTGGTGCAACATCCATGTCCGCTGGAGGAAGCGATAAAAGGGGTCGTCGCTGATTCCGGGACCAGCTTCGAACCGCGGCGGTTTATCGAACAGCAGTCTAAAATTCAAATAATAGAACCCATCCAGCAGCGCGGGCTTCCCATGGCGTAGGAACCAGTGGCAGTTTTCCTGACGCTGCGCCCAGTCGCGGATGTCATGCAACCCAACGGTCCATAACGGGCCGCCCATACCGACGAGCACACCGACGTAGATCATCGTCCGCTCCAGCCACTTTGGGCAATCGAAGCTGCGATGGATTAAGCGGCGATGGAAGCCGACGGAGTGCCCTACGCAAAGAGTGAAGCCGGACAACGCGAGGAAGATAAGGAAACCACTCCAGCTAAAGAAGATCGGGCCGAGAACGAGAGCGCCGAGTATGAAAGACATGTTCCAAATCGAACGAGGCGCGTCCCATTGCAATCGGCCGCTGCTGGCATCGGCCTCCTCCAAATCTCCGAGGGAATTGACTTTGAACGCACCCTCTGAGGCTTCGCCAGCTATACTCATTAGACACCTCCTACAGGGGCTTCTAAGGTGAAAGCGGCGCCCCCGACTCGCTTCTGAAGTATTTAAGCTATTACTTAACTCCTGAATAATGCGAGTTGCAAGCGATAAAGCGATTGCTTAAATGTAGGATATGCAGCGCGTCTTCGAAGCCCTCTCGTCCAACGTTCGCCGGAGAATTCTGGCTTACCTTACCCACGCCGACATGGCGGCGGGAGAAATCGCAGCACGCTTCGACATCTCCAAGTCCGCGGTTTCGCAGCATCTCGCTATCCTTGAGAATGCCGGCTTGGTCACCAGTGAGAAGAGAGGCCAGTTTGTCCATTATCGGCTGGTGCCGGACAGCCTTGCGAACACGCTGAACACCTACCTTCAGCAGGTCTGCCCAGTCTCGGCACCACTCAAGAAAGAAAGCGCTGCCATCGCCGCTAGCAGAGCGGAAGGCAAGGACGGCTGATAGCTTTTCCTCTCATCTCCGACATTCAGTCGAATGACCGCTTCCCCCCGTAGTTGCCAACAATAAAGGCCAAAACTCACGCCGATTTCGCGACCAGGCCGCCTTTGGCTTATGCTTGGGAATGCTTTCGCAAACCATCGCCCATCAAAACGGAACGTCGTCATCCAGATCACTGTCAAAGGCGCCGCCGCCCTGGCCGCCACCGGAGCCGCCGCCGCTCTGGCCCCAGCTGTCGTTGGAACCGCCGGAAGACCCGCCGCCCTGACCACCGCCCCAGCCGTCGTTGGAGCCGCCACCCTGGCCGCCGCCTGGCTTGCCGTCGAGCATTTCCATTTTCGCGTCAAAGCCCTGCAGTACGACATCGGTGCTGTAGCGGTCGTTGCCGGACTGGTCCTGCCACTTGCGGGTCTGCAGCTTGCCTTCGAGATAGACCTTGCTGCCCTTGCGCAGATATTTTTCGGCGACCCCGGCCAGGCCCTCGTTGAAGATCGAGATATTGTGCCACTCGGTCTTTTCCTTGCGCTCGCCGGTCTGCTTGTCCTTCCAGCTTTCCGAGGTTGCGACGCTGAAATTGCAGACCTTGCCGCCGTTGGCGAAGGTACGCACTTCCGGATCCTTGCCCAGATTGCCTACGATGATGACTTTGTTGATGCCGCCGGCCATTCAATATTTCCTCTAAATTTTTGTGTGTTTTTCGAGTCTCTGACCACTCTTTACAAGCCGAGCGCGATAGCAGTCCAGTAAGTTATGCCAGCGGCCAAATATGCTAAGCCGAACAGGTAAACCACCATGAAGGTCGGCCATTTCCAGCCGTTGGTTTCCCGCCGGGTGACGGCGATGGTCGAGATGCATTGCGGGGCGAAGACGAACCAGGCGAGAAAGGCGAGCGCAGTCGGCAGCGACCAGCGGCTCTGCAATCGCTCGGTCAGCGACTTGGCTTCCGCTTCCTCGTCCGGCGCATCGATTGCATAGGTGGTGGCCAGCGCCGCCACCGCCACTTCGCGCGCCGCCATGGCGGGGATCAGCGCGAGCGCGATGTCGCGGTCGAAACCGACCGGCTTGACAATCGGGGCGATGACACTGGCAAGGCGTCCGGCCGCGCTATAGTCGACCTGGCTCATGGCGCTGTCTTCCGGCACTTTCGGGAAGGTGAGCAACAGCCACAAGACGACCGTGGCGGCGAAGATGATCGTGCCGGCGCGGCGCAGGAATATCCAGGCGCGCTGCCACAGGCCGAGCAGGATATCCTTGACCATCGGCAGCTGATATTTCGGCATTTCCATCAGGAAGCCGCTGTTCGGTCCCCTGGTCACCGTGCTGCGCAGCACCAGCGCGACGATCATCGCGCCGACAATGCCGAAGACATAGAGTCCGAACAGCACCAGTCCCTGCAGGCCGATGCCCGGGCCGACGCTGGTCGGCGGAATGAACGCACCGATGATGATCGCGTAGACCGGCAGGCGCGCCGAACAGGTCATCAGCGGCGCCACCAATATCGTGGTCAGCCGGTCCTTCGAATCGGAAATGCTGCGCGTCGCCATGATGCCCGGTATGGCGCAGGCAAAGGAGGACAGCAGCGGAATGAAGCTGCGCCCCGACAGGCCGACGCTGGCCATCATCCGGTCCATGATGAAGGCGGCGCGGGTCATGTAGCCGCTGGCCTCGAGCAGCAGGATGAACAGGAACAGGATCAGGATCTGCGGCAGGAACACGACGACCGAGCCGACGCCGCCGATCGCCCCCTCGATGATGAAGTCGCGCAGGAAACCCGCTGGCATGTTGGTTTCGACCGCGGCGGCGACCCATTCGCTGGCGCTTTCGATCCAGCCGATCGGCGCTTCGGACCAGGCAAAGACCGCCTGGAACATGACGAACAGCACCGCGAACAGGATCGCCGGTCCGGCAACGGGGTGCAGGAACAGGGCGTCGGCCCGTTCCGACCAGCGACGGCCGGCGGTTTCCGAAACCACGGCGAGATCGGCAATCCGCTGCGCCTGCTTGCGCAGACCGTGATTGCGTTCCCTGGCGACGACCGGTTCGATATCGGCCGGCTTGTGCAGGAGACGGCTTTCCACCGCAGCGGACAGTTCCTCCAGGCCCCGGCGGCGCACGGCCACGGTCGGGACTACCGGCACGCCGAGGGCTTCCTCGAGCCTTGCCGGATCGAGCGTCAGGCCGTCGCGCTCCGCCAGATCCATCATGTTGAGCGCCACCACGACCGGCTGGCCGAGCGCGATCACCTCCAGGGCGAAGCGCAGATGATTGTCGAGATTGGCGGCATCGAGCACCAGGATGATCGCATCCGGCCGCCGTTCGCCCTTCTGCGATCCCATGATGACGCTGCGCGTCACTTCCTCGTCGGGACTGGTCGGGTCGAGGCTGTAGCTGCCCGGCAGGTCGACCAGTTCGGCGGGCCGGCCGTCGGCAAAGGCAAAATGTCCGGATTTGCGCTCGACGGTCACGCCGGGATAATTGGCGATTTTCTGCCGGGCACCGGTGAGCGCATTGAACAGGGCGCTCTTGCCGGAATTGGGGTTGCCCGCCAGGACAATCAGGGGAGCGATTTTCGACATCAATCAGGCGGCAATCGTCACCGCAACGGGGCATACCGATATCGCCCGGGCGTGCGACTTGCGCACCGCGATCATCATCCGTCCCACCTTGAGGGCGATCGGATCGTTCAATCCGAACATCCCCTTGTACAATTTCTCCACCGACACGCCGGAATCAATGCCCAGCGCCCGCAGGCGCCGGCCCTCGTTGTCGGAAATGGCCGCCCAGTCGATCGCAACGACTTCGGCGCGTTGGTTCAGACCCAGCAGGTCCAGAGTTGTGGATGATTGCATAATATCGAAACCCGGGCTTTCTAGTTGCGATTGATTATCAATATTGATTAGATTTGGCGAGTCTTTTCGTCAGATTTTGGTCCGGGCAAGGCGCAAAGGTCCGAGCAATCGCGGCGCCCACCCCCCCCTCAGGTTCCGCGATAGCGCAGGCGACCAATGAAGCGTGCCATGCTGAACCGATCACCGCCGCGACGGGTGACCCTCGCCTTGACCTTTTCGAACTGCATGACATTTTCGATCCGGCGGTCGAGAAAGGCCCGGGTTTCGGCGAAGTCCTCGCTCTCATCGTCGAGAAAGACGCTGATGGTACTGCCGTAGACCCCGGAGAGCAGGGTCCTTTTTGTATAATGATTATAGTCGGTGGCGGTATCGCCGGCAAGCCGCCACATATGGTCTGCCGCCCGCCAGCCCATTTTCGCGGACCTGCGCAGATATGGCGGTGTCGCCAGAATCGCCAGCGCCCGCCGCAGACCCTCGCGATCGGCGGCCAATGCCTCCAGCCGTGCTTCGACCAGCGCCTTGATTCGTTGCCGCACTTTCATCGCGGCCAGTTCGTCCGCGCCATATCGTGCAGCCATTTGCTCATCAATCGACTGGAACCATGCATCGATCATGTCGACCGGCCCTTCGTTGAAGGCCAGTCGCGCTAGGTCGGGATCGATCCCGGCCAGCTCGGCGGCGGCCAGCACCGCTCTCTCGTTCCAGCCATCAAAGGCGGCCTGTGCCGCCAGTTCGGGCGCGAGGAAGTCACGCACCTCGTGGAGGGTCGGATCTTCGGGAAGCGATGCGGGCATGGGGGTTCCTTTGAAATCAGAGCTATCGATATAGACAGAAATTGCTGGGTTTCCAACCATTGCATTTGATCGCGCCGTCTCTTAACTGTCTGATTAACAATCCATGCCTCTTGTTTCAGGGAATATCATCTTGACCACATTATTTGATCCGATCACCATTGGCGCCATTCAGGCTCCGAACCGCATGTTCATGGCTCCTCTCACTCGCTGCCGTTCGACCGTGGAACATGTCCCGACACCGATCATGGGCGAATATTATGCGCAGCGCGCCGGCGCCGGGCTGATCATTTCGGAAGCGACCGGGATCAGCCAGCAGGGACTGGGCACCCCTTTTGCCCCGGGTATCTGGAACGATGCGCAGACCGAGGCCTGGAAACCGGTGATCGAACAGGTCCATCAGGCCGGCGGCCGGATCATCTGCCAGCTCTGGCACATGGGCCGCATCGTCCATCCCGATTTCCTCGACGGCGAAAAGCCGGTGTCCGCTTCGGCGACCACCGCACCAGGCAGCGTGCGCACCTATGCCGGCAAGCGCGACTATGTCGAAGCGCGGCCGCTCGACATCAGCGAGATCCCCGGACTGCTTGATGATTACCAGAATGCCGCGGAAAATGCGAAGAAGGCCGGCTTTGACGGCGTGCAACTGCATGGCGCCAATGGCTATCTGATCGACCAGTTCATCCGGTCCGGCACCAATTTGCGGACCGATGAATATGGCGGGTCGGCCGAGAACCGCGTTCGCCTGCTGGGAGAGGTCACCCAGCGGCTTGTCGATGTCTGGGGCAATGGCCGCGTGTCCGTGCGCCTGTCCCCCAATGGCGATTCCCAGGGCGCAGATGACGCGACGCCGGTAGAAACCTTCACCACCGCCGCGAAACTGCTCGACAGGATCGGCATCGCCTTTCTCGAACTGCGCGAGCCCCCTGCCCATGGCACCTATGGCAATACCGACGTGCCGCCCGTCAGCCCGGACATCCGTCCGGTCTTCAAGGGCCCGCTGGTCCTCAACAGCGACTATTTCTATGACAATGCAACGCAAGCCCTGGCTGAAAACAGGGCCGATGCGATCAGCTTTGGACGGACCTTCATGAGCAATCCCGACCTGCCGGAGCGCTTCCGCAGCGGCACGGAACTCAATTCGATCGATTTTACCCCGACCTGGTACAGCCAGGGAGCCGAAGGCTATACCGACTATCCGACGATGGAGCAGAGTGCGAAGGTCCGGGCCTGATCGCGAGGCTGGTTAAAAGGCGCTTTCCAGACGGCGGAACATGTCCTGGACCGCCGATTCGGCTTCCATTTCCTGTTCCATATTCATCGAGAGCCGTTCCAGGCGCTCGAACAGGTCTTCGCTGGCCAGTACAATCTGGCGCGCGTCTTCCGGAAACAGGTCGGCCATGGACCGGTCGGTGACCGGCGTGCAGCCGAGGGCGCGATCATGATGCCAGGATTCTCCCGGAGACAATTCCCCGCTGTGCAGGGCCTTCTGATTCAGGAGCCAGGCGATACAGTGCATCAGCCTGGTCGTCACTTTCAGGGATTCGCAGGAAAAGGATACGGCGAGCTTGTTGTCCGGATCGGAATCCTGGAAGCGCCCGGATTCAAAATAGGACCGCGCCTCGTCCGCAAGCACCATAGCTTCGGTATAAAGCGCATCGATCAATTTCGGTGTCAAAAGCGATTCACGAACATCCATTTGAGCGGCCTAGCAAAATATCTGCATGTTATGACAGTGATTTTTGGGCTGTACGACGCCTTGCAGGGTGCCTGTTTCAAACTGACACGCAGCAGGTTGCGGGGTTAACTGGTGGACAGTCTTGGTTAACCTCTGCCTGGCCCGCAGAACGCAAGCAGCTCAGGCGATGATATCGGGAATAAGCTGGTTTTCGAGCATGATGATGCGGTCGCGCAACTGCAATTTTCTTTTCTTGAGTCGCGCCGTCCGGAGTTGGTCCGGACTACCGGCTTTGACCAGCGCGCCAATCGCTTCATCGAGGTCACGATGTTCAATTTTCAGCAGCTCGAGCCGCGTTTGCAACTCTTCATCGCTCATCCCCATTCCGGATCGATCTCCCCCTTGCGCCGTTGCAACAAATTTGCAATCTTAACCCTATTCATGGTTCAAGTCTAAACCAAGACAATTTAACCATGAAGCCGGAGGCCAAGCCATATGGGCCAGCAGATCAGAAAGGAAGCTTGCATCCTCTTTCCTATTCAGAAGCATCATTTTTGAGGAGACTTTAATGATTCAGAATCACCTGTCCGCATTGCGCAAAAAGCATGAAGCGTTGGAACGCCAGATCAACGAAGAAGAAACCCGGCCCCTTCCCGACACGATTCGAATCCACAGCCTGAAGAAAGAGAAGCTTCGATTGAAAGAAGAACTGCTTGATTAGCCGCGGTTCTCTCGCGGCGCCAAGACCCGCCTGACAGATCGTCATCCGTTTGGGGCGGAGGTATTTATTCTTATTCTGCATCGCGCTCGCGCGGCCTTTCTGCTAGGCGATAGTCATGCCAGCAACAGACCCATCGAGTACCAAGACTGCCCGCAACATCCTGACCGGCCTCAGGGCAATCATGGCGTCGCGGGGCAATGCGCAGACCAAATTGAACCGAGTGGTCAATACCATCGCGAAAGCGGTGAACAGCGAGGTCTGCTCGATCTACCTGCGCCGTGACGGGGTGCTGGAACTGTTTGCCACCCGCGGCCTCAATGCCGAAGCCGTTCATGTGACCAAGCTCGCGCTCGGCGAGGGGCTGACCGGCTATATCGCCAAAAATGTCGAGACGCTGAATCTCGACGAGGCCGCGAGCCACCCGGACTTCCAGTATCGGCCCGAAACCGGTGAAGAAAAATTCCACAGCTTTGCCGGCGTGCCGATCATCCGCAACCAGCAGGCGATCGGGGTGTTGTGCGCCCAGCATGTCGAGCCCCGTCGCTATTCCGAAGTGGAGATCGAGGCCTTTGAAACAGCGGCAATGGTACTGTCGGAACTGATCAGCGGCGCCGAATTTGTCGATGACAATGTGGCCGAAGAAGCCCTGGCGCTCGATGACGGCGCCACTCGCCTCAGCGGATTGCAACTGGTCAAGGGCAAGGCCAGCGGCCACGCGGTCTTTCATCAGCCCCGCGTGAAGATCGAGCATACGGTGGCGGAAGATACGGAGGCCGAACGGCACCGCGTCTATTCCGCCTTTGACAAGATGCGCGACCAGATCGACCAGATGACCAGCCAGGCGGAATTTGGCGTCGGCGGCGAGCATGAGGAAGTGCTCGAGACCTACAAGATGTTTGCGTATGACGAGGGCTGGAGCCGGCGCATCAACGAGGCCATTGACAGCGGCCTGACCGCCGAAGCGGCGATCGAACGGGTGCAGCAGCATACCCGCATGCGCATGCGGCAGATCGACGATCCGCTGCTGGCGGAGCGCATGCACGATCTGGAAGATCTGGCCAACCGGCTGCTGCGCATCGTTTCGGGCCAGATGGGCACCGCGGCGAAAATGGGGCTGCGGCAGGACACGATCCTCATTGCCCGCAATCTCGGCCCCGCGGAATTGCTTGAATATGACCGGCGCAGACTGAAAGGGGTAGTGCTCGAGGAAGGCTCGCTGACCGCTCATGTGACGATCATTGCCCGGGCGATGGGCATTCCGATACTCGGCCAGGTCAAGAATATCCGGCAGGTCGTCCGCGAAAACGACCATCTGCTGCTCAACGTCGACGAGAATGTCGTTTTCGTGCGGCCGGGGCCCTCGGTGGTGGACGCCTTTGAAGCGCAGCTGGAACTCAGCCAGAAAAAGCGCGCCGCCTATTCCGAACTGCGAGACAAGGAGGCAATCACCAAAGACGGGGTGCGGATCACGGTCAATATCAACGCCGGCCTGCGCGACGACCTTGCCTTGCTCAGCCTCACCGGCGCCGACGGCATCGGGCTGTTCCGGACCGAATTGCAGTTTCTGGTCGCCGCAACCATGCCGGGACGGGCGGGCCAGACCCGATTCTATCGTGATGTGCTGGATGCTGCCCGCGAAAAGTCGGTGATATTCCGGACAATCGATATCGGCGGGGACAAACCCCTGCCCTACTTCCAGACCAGCGACGGCAGGGAGGAAAATCCGGCCATGGGCTGGCGGGCGATCCGCATCGGTCTCGAACGGGATGCCCTGATGAAGGTGCAGGCGCGGGCGCTGATCGAGGCGGCAGCAGGACGGAAGCTGAACGTCATGTTCCCGATGATTGCCGAACCGTGGGAATTCGATCAGGCCAAGGCGGTTTTCGAGCATCAGCGCAGCTATCTGCAAAGCCAGAAGAAGCGACTGCCCTCGCAAATCCGCTATGGCGCCATGCTTGAGGTTCCGGCGCTGGCAGAATGTCTGGACCTGATGGCAGACCGGCTGGATTTCCTGTCGATCGGGACCAATGATCTCACCCAGTTCCTGTTTGCGGCCGACCGGAGCAATCCGAAGCTGGCCGAGCGGTTTGACTGGATGAGTCCGGCCATCCTGCGATTCCTGAAACGCGCAGCGGACAATAGCGAACGGTTCGGCATTCCGCTCAGCGTCTGCGGAGAAATGGGTGGCCGTCCGCTTGACGCACTGGCGCTACTGGGACTGGGCATTCGCAACCTGTCAATCACGCCCGCCTCGGTCGGCCCGATCAAGGCGATGGTCCGGTCGATGGATCTCGAGCAGGTCGGACGGGAGATCGAAGCAATTCTACAGGAAGCCCCTGCAGAGCCGAGGGCAAGGCTGGAACAATGGGCAGTTCAGCACGATATCGACCTCGGCTGATCAATTCTCGTCGGATCGACCGGCTATTTTGATTCCAAAGCCCCGAAATCGGCAAAATGCGGCGACATGGCCATGATAGCCATTGACATTTGCCGCCCAAACTGGCTTTTTTCGGGGAAATATCCGGGGAGTGCGAAAAGGGTCGCAAAATGATCCGGCCAAGGGAGTATTGTGTGGCCGAAGAAAGCAATGACGACGAAAATGTTGAACTGAATCTGCTAAGTACGGGTGAATCGTTGCGACGTGCGCGCGAGCAGAAGGGCCTGTCGCTGGAAGACATTGCCAAAAAAACCAGGATACCCCAGCGCCATCTGGCGGCGATCGAGAGCGGTGACTTCGATGCGCTTCCCGGCCGGACCTATGCCATCGGCTTTGCCAAATCCTTCGCAAGGACAGTCGGGCTGAGCGATGCCGCCATCGGCAGCCAGTTGCGCACCGAAATGGACGAACAGGGCCACGGCGCCTATCAGGCGGAGTCGAGCGGATATGCTCCCGCCAATCCATCGAGTATCCCGCCGCTCTATCTCGCCTGGACCGCCGGTGGCATCGGGATATTGGTGCTTGTCGGTTATCTGATCTGGCGCACCCTGATCCTCAATCCGGCAGATATTGCCCCGGTCGCCGAAAGCGAAACCGCAATCGAAACCGTTTCGGTCGATCCCGGGGCGCAGAGCCTGCAGGACGGGGTCAGCGCGCCATCGGGCAAGGGCACGGTCATACTGACGGCGACCGAGCCGGTCTGGATGAAAATCTATGACGGCGAGGGCGAGAGCCTGTTCGAGAATGAAATGGCCGCGGGAGACACGTTCACGGTCCCGGCCGACGCCGACAATCCGCAAATCCTCACCGGGCGGCCCGATGCACTGACCGTGACCATAGACGGCCAGGTTGTCCCGCAACTGGGTACGGGGGAACGGACCATCAAGGATGTGGGGGTCAGCGCAGAGGCTCTGCTTTCCCGGAAAAAGGCCCGCGATCAGGCAGCCGACCTGACGTCCGATTAAAAAACCGGCAAGCGGCCAGCCGAGCGGAAACCGGCGCACCGGCCCCGCTGGCCTGAATGATTTCCTTACCTTTCAGACTAGTATATGGTTATTATGAAAGAATTCAGCGGAGGCCTCGATGAAGAAATTTACTGTCACAATCTTGCTAACCGGCTTGCTGGCCAGCGCGCCCGCATCGGCTCAGAACGCGAATGTGAACCAGCGTGTGGACCGGCTTGAGCAGGAAATGCGTGCCGTTCAGCGCAAGGTTTTCCCGGGTGGCTCCACGCGCTATTTCGAGCCGGACATCGCTGCCGAAACGGGACCGGCAGCCCCTGCATCCAACACCACCTCGGCAGTCAGCGACTTGATCGCGCGGGTCGATGCGCTGGAAGCCAGTCTGGCCAACCTCACAGGGCAGGTCGAGGAAAACGGCTTTCGCCTGAAAAAGATGGAAGACAAGCTCACCGCCATGGAGGCACCAATGGCGAGCCTGACGGGATCTGGCCAGGGCCAGGGCACGACCGTCACGAGACCGGCCGCCAGTAGCCCTGCTCCGGCGGCGCAAGCTGCACCCGATCCCGAGCGGGTAGTCGGCGTCGCTGCCATCGTCATGCCGGAGACCGGGGATGCGGCGGAAGACGCCTATGTTTACGGCTATCGATTGTGGGAAGCCAAATTCTATCCGGAAGCGCAGGCGCAACTGAAGAAAATGCTGGAGGATCATCCTGGCCACCGGCGGGCGAGCTTCGCACAGAATCTGCTCGGTCGCGCCTACCTGGATGACAGCAAGCCGGCGCTGGCTTCGGTCGCTCTTTATGAAAACTACCAGAAAAGGCCGCGCGGTGAACGCGCGCCCGACAGCCTCTATTATCTCAGCACGGCTCTGGTCCAGCTGGACAAGAAAGCCGATGCCTGCCGGGTTCTGGCGGAAATGCAGGACGTATATCCCGAGGTGGCCAGCGGCCGGCTTGCCAATAGTGTCGCGTCGGGCAAGGCTGCTGCCAACTGCAAGTAGATCATGGAGGAGGATGCTGCCTCGCTCGCCGGACGGTTTGAGCAGGCGATTGATCGGCTGATTCCCGATTTTGCCGCCAATGACCAGAAGCTGGGGCTGGCGGTTTCTGGCGGGCCCGACAGTATCGCGCTGCTTTTGCTTGCGCTTCAGTGCTTTCCGGACCGGATCGCCGCTGCCACCGTCGATCATGGTCTGCGCCCTGCCGCCCGCACCGAAGCAGAATTTGTCGCCTCGCTATGCCGGCAACGCAGCGTGCCGCACAAGATTTTGCGTCCCGTCATTCCCATCCGTGGCAGCATCCAGAGCGCGGCGAGGCGCGCGCGCTACGCCTTGCTGAATGACTGGATGAAGGAAGGCGACATCCAGTGGCTGGCAACCGCGCATCATGCCGACGATCAGCTGGAAACGATGATCATGCGGATATTGCGCGGAAGCGGGATCGACGGCATGTCCGGCATTCGGGAAAAGCGCGCCAATATCGTCCGGCCGCTACTCCATTTCCAGAAGCCGGAACTCGAATCCTATGTCGCCGACCAGGGCATTGATGCCGTCAGCGATCCCTCGAACCGCGACCAGGGTTTCGATCGCGTGCGCGTGCGCAACGCGCTTCAGGATCTGGAGGGATTTGACACCAGGCTGGCCAGTCAGAGTGCGCACGCGCTGGGTGCGGCGCGCGAGGCGATCGAATGGATGGTGGAACGGCTTGCCGATGACCATGTCACCACCAGTGATTTCGGCTGCGCGCTGTCCCGGACCGCGTTTCCTGCCGAGATTCAGAGGCGGCTATTGCTCAAATGCCTGCATCATTGTGATCCCGCCCTTTCCCCGCGCGGCAGTCAGATCGATCAGACGATCATCGCTCTGGAACAGGGCGAAACCGTCACGCTGGGTGACATATTGTGCCGCGGAGGCGATGTCTGGTACTTCCAGCCCGCCCCGAAGCGGCGCAAGAGCTAGGCTTCCCACCAGCTTGCGGTTTCCAGCGTTCCGATAACAGTGATCGGTAAAAACATTGGCCGCTATATTGTCATCCGCCGCAAAAGGACTATCTTTAGAGGACTGATAATAACGCGGCGCGATGCCCATCATCCGCAGCGACACTGATGACAGGACAAGATGCGTAATGAATGACGAACAGGATCCCAAAGAAAATCCCTGGATGAAGAGCATGTTCATCTGGGCCGGCGTCATTGTTGCGCTTCTGCTGACCGTGTCCATGTTTGGCGCGGGCTCTGCGTCCGATGCCGGTACCGGCATCAGCTATTCCTCGTTCCGCAACAAGGTCGAAGAGGGCAGCGTGAAAAGCGTTTCCATCGCCCCCGACAAGATAACGGGGGAAATGACCAATGGCGACATGTTCACCACCACGCCGGTCGGCAGCGATCCCTCGCTGGTAACCCTGCTGGATGAAAAGGGTGTTGAATATAGCGGCAAGGCGCAGGAACAGGCCAGCATCTGGCAGATCATTCTCGTCCAGTCCCTCCCCTTCATCCTGATCCTCGGCATAGCCTTTTTCGTGCTGCGCCAGATGCAGAAGGGCAGTGGCTCGGGCGCAATGGGTTTCGGAAAGTCCAAGGCGAAGCTGCTCACCGAAAAGCAGGGCAAGGTTACCTTTCAGGATGTCGCGGGTATCGATGAAGCCCGCGAGGAACTGGAAGAGATTGTCGAATTTCTGAAAAATCCCGGCCGCTTTGCCAAGCTGGGCGGCCAGATCCCGAAGGGCGCGCTGCTCGTCGGTTCGCCCGGTACCGGTAAAACGCTTTTGGCTCGTGCGATTGCGGGCGAAGCGGGCGTGCCCTTTTTCTCCATCTCCGGTTCCGACTTTGTCGAAATGTTTGTCGGTGTGGGCGCAAGCCGTGTCCGCGACATGTTCGAGCAAGCCAAGAAAAACGCACCGTGCATCGTCTTCATCGACGAAATCGATGCGGTCGGTCGCCATCGCGGTGCCGGTCTCGGCAACGGCAATGACGAGCGCGAACAGACGCTGAACCAGCTGCTGGTCGAGATGGACGGTTTCGAGGCCAATGAAGGCATCATCATCATTGCCGCCACCAACCGCCCCGACGTGCTTGATCCCGCGCTGCTGCGTCCCGGCCGTTTTGACCGGCAGGTTGTTGTTCCGCGTCCCGATATCGAGGGACGCGAGAAGATCCTTGCGGTGCACATGAAGAAGGTGCCGCTGGCTCCCGATGTCGACCCGCGCACGATTGCCCGGGGCACCCCCGGCTTCTCCGGTGCGGATCTCGCCAATCTGGTGAACGAGGCCGCGCTGATGGCGGCACGCCGCGGCAAGCGGATGGTCGCGATGAGCGAGTTCGAGGATGCCAAGGACAAGGTCATGATGGGCACCGAGCGCAAGTCGATGGTGATGACCGACGACGAGAAGAAGATGACCGCTTATCATGAAGCGGGCCACGCCATTGTTTCCGTGCACGAGCCGGCATCCGATCCGATCCACAAGGCGACGATCATTCCGCGCGGCCGTGCCCTCGGCATGGTCATGCGCCTGCCGGAGCGGGACAATTACAGCTATCATCGCGACAAGATGCACGCCAATCTGGCGGTATCGATGGGCGGCCGCGTTGCCGAGGAAATCATCTTCGGCCATGACAAGGTCTCTTCCGGTGCCTCCAGCGATATCCAGTACGCGACCAAGCTGGCCCGCGACATGGTCACCCAGTGGGGCATGTCGGACGAAATGGGTCCGCTGCAATATGAAGAGGAGCAGGGCGAGACCTTCCTCGGCTATTCGCAGTCCCAGCGTGTTCACATGTCGGACGAAACCGCGAAGAAAATCGACCTGGAAATTCGCAAGCTGATCGATGACAGCTATGGCCGGGCGAAGCATCTGCTGACCAAGCATGAAGATCAGCTTCACGCGCTGGCCAACGCGCTGCTCGAATATGAAACCCTGTCCGGCGAGGAAATTGACGAGCTGGTCAAGAACGGGAAGTTCCACCGGCCGGATGGTGACGTCGTCAAGCCGGCGGCGGTGCCGACAATCGGTACGTCCATCCCCAAAACGGGCCGGAAGAAAAAGGGACCGTTCACCGATCCCGAGCCGCAAGGCGCCTGATCCGCCACCGGTTGACGGGAAACAAGACAAAAGAAAAGGCCGCTCGGGAATAGTCCCGGCGGCCTTTTCTTTTGTCTCCGGCGGTCCACCGGAATCGAGCCTACAAACTAGCGGCGGCCGTAATCGCCGGCAACGCCCGCGCTGCGCGGCGGTGCCGCAGCAGTCAGGCGAAGCGCCTCGGCCGACTGGCTGATTGAGCCGATTTCATCGGGCGTATCATCATCATCGATCAGAACCTTCTGCAGCGACTGAATGAGGCTTTCTTCCAGGTCCTTCGGCTTGATCGTTTCTTCTGCGATTTCGCGCAGCGCCACCACCGGATTTTTATCGCGATCGCGATCAACGGTCAGCTCTGCGCCACCCGAAATCTCGCGTGCGCGCTGGGCAGCAAACAACACCAGATCAAACCGGTTTGTGACTTTATCAACGCAATCTTCAACC
>Ga0209346_1001132_pt1 | contig 16480 bp, 19 predicted proteins | sample AutmiccommunBRH9_FD_187381 | JGI IMG/M metagenome (GOLD analysis project Ga0209346, IMG submission 187381) | Deep subsurface microbial communities from Mt. Terri, Switzerland - Autotrophic microbial communities BRH/9 (SPAdes) (version 2) | ecosystem: Environmental > Aquatic > Deep subsurface >...
TCTGCAGACTCAAATCATACCGCCGCGTGGCTACCCGCTATGACCAACTGCCCCAAACCTACATCGGTTTCGTAACTCTCGCTGCCATAATCGATTGGATCAAATTTGAATTTGTCCACGCCGCCTAGTCTGTACTAAACTTGCAGTGACCTTTCGACGCACAACCTTTCACACCTGTAGAATGAGCATTTCTCAAATTGTTGAGCCTCCGATAGCCGATTTTCAGCTTCAAGCCGCCGCGTTCCACCGAGATTTCATCACCGGACTTCGGACGCATCCTCGCAAGCTTTCTCCAAAATATCTTTATGATAAAAGAGGGTCAGATCTTTTCGAGCAGATCTGCACGCTCGATGAGTATTTTCCGACACGGACGGAGATCGGAATTCTGCGTCAGTATCAGGAAGAAATTTCCAAAGCAGTGGGAAGCCACTGCCGAATCGTCGAGTTCGGGAGTGGAAGCAGCGTCAAGACTCGTCTTCTGCTTGAGATACTCAACGAGCCGATCGCCTACCTGCCAATTGAGATCTCTCGCCAGGCGTTGCAGGCAGCTGCGCTGCAGTTGGTCAAGGAATTCCCTGCGTTAGAGATCCTGCCGATCTGTGCCGACTACACGAGCGAATTCGCCCTGCCAGTGCCCGATGCTCGCTATGCGCACACCGTCGTCTATTTTCCCGGCTCAAGCATCGGCAACTTCGAAACGCACCAAGCCGTGCAGTTCCTTGACCGTGCGAGAAAGTTCTGCGGCCCCGATTGCGGCTTACTGATAGGAGTTGGACTAGAGACAGATCCCGACGTCCTCATTCGAGCCTATGACGATGCGGCCGGAGTGACAGCTGCTTTCAGCCGCAACATCCTCTATCGCGCCCAGCGGGAGCTTGATGCCCAGGTAGCCCCGGAAGCATTTCAACACGAAGCAATTTATAATCGCGCCGCCAAACGGATTGAGATCCGGCTGGTTAGTCGCCGCCCGCAAGCGATTAGCGTCCAGGATGAAGTCTTCGCCTTCTCCACGGGCGATGCCATTATCACCGAATATTCTCACAAGTTTACCATCCCCCGTTTCCAGCGTATCGCCCGCCGCGCGGGTTTTGATCTTCGCCGGGCATGGACGGATCCGGATCAACGTTTCGCCGTCATCTATCTCGAGGCCTCACCTCACTCCATCGAAGGTATCCCCGCCCCCCAGCCGAACCCGTAACCATGACCAAAATCCAGCGCGCAGATCTCTCCGACATCCAACACCACTACGATAGTCTCTCCGCCCTCTACGGTCGTTGGTGGGGCGACCACATTCACCATGGCTATTGGGAAGGGGAAGAAGAGCCAGCCGCCGCACAGGAAAAGCTGATTGAAAAACTGGCAATCGCTGCCGGTATTTCATTCGGCGACGAAGTTCTCGATGTCGGTTGTGGTCTCGGCGGTTCCTCCATTTGGCTCGCGAAGCGTTTTGACTGCCGGGTGCATGGAATCACGATCAGTCCCGTTCAGGCGAAAATTGCTGCCGCTCGCGCCGGAAACGAAGGGTTGGGAAAGGCGGTCACTTTTGATACCGCGGATGCGAACCACCTGCGTTTTCCATTCGCGAGCTTCGATGCCATTTGGGCCATCGAGTGCATTGAACACCTCTACGACAAGGGACGCTTTTTCGATTCCTGCTCGCGCATGGTCCGCCCCGGAGGAAAACTCGCAATTTGCACTTGGCTCGCACACGAAGATCCGGACGCGGAGCAATCCCGGTTGCTCGAACAAGTTTGTCATGGAATGATTTGCCCAGCGTTAGCGTCGATGGAAGACCATCTCGAGTGGCTTCGAGCGTCGGGATTCCAGCAAATTGCCGCGAGCGATCTTACGGCGAATGTGAAGAAAACGTGGGACCGTACTGCCCGCATCGTCCAGCGACCGGAGCTCCAGGCAATCCTGCGGGTGAGTCCCCAAAGAACACGCGATTTCGCAAACGCCTTTCCTCTCATGCAGCAGGCGTATGCCACCGAGGCCATGCGCTACGGGATGTTCACAGCGCGCCTTTCGGAATAAGGCGGGATATAGTAGTGGATCGACCGGGATTCACAGCCTTTGGCTAAAAATCGGATCGTGCGAGACCAAGAAACGGCTCAAGACGCTGCGCACCTTCTCAACCGAAGAGAATTCTCCCTCAGAAGAGATAGTCTGCGCCATAGATGAGTGATCCTCCGAGATGAGCGGTTATTGGTACCGCGAAGCCAAGGGCGAGAACAACAACTCGAGTGGCCAACGTTCCGTGTTTCCAGCCGTAACTGCTGGCGGCCGCCGCCACTAACCCGATGAACGCCACCCCTGCCACAGAGGTGCCCCACCAGCGATGCCATTCCAAATAGGCCGCCAATTCGCCCGGATAAGATGCTCCCCTTGCCGCCAACCAGCCTAAAGCAGCCGCCACCAGAGCGCCCACGCTTCCCGCCAGGAAGGTCCCGCGCGCAAAGCGTATCCAAGAGCGCAAGCCTCCGAACCAGCCGATCAGCTCGCACAGGGCCGCGACCGGCAAGAATGCGACAGGCAGGTGAATCGCGAGCACATGCAATTTCCCCAGATAGGCGAGCAGCCGTCCGACGATGCCAGCCTGTTCCTCCAGTCCATGGTCGGTTGCATGGTCGTGTCCCGACTGACCAGAAACTTCCTCGCCTGCATGGCCGTGCCCGGTTTCCGCCAATTCAGCATGCCCCTGCGCCTCGGCATGACTGTGGGACTCCGCGTGCGCACTGGGCGTGGTCGCACTGCGAGGGTGCGCGTCATCATGATTATTTGAAGCGATATGAGGCTCCGCGTGGGCACGCGCCGAGCCTTTCCCCGCGTGGTCCTCCGAATCGCCGTGGAAGTCACCGTCCGGCGATGCGTGGCTGAGATCGCCGTCGGGCGGAACGTCAACCGCAGCGGTCGCTTCCTCTGGCCCGGCTAGAAAGTCCGCGAAAACTGGCAGATTCGCCACGTAAGCTTCGGGATTCCGATTGAACTTGCGCAAACAAGATTTACAGCAGAGGGCGACTGTCTGCCCTTTGTAGGTTACCGTTATCGATTTCTCGACCGGTTCTTCCGGCGTTACTGGACACAGTGCATTGACCGGATCGGCGGCATGCAAAGCGCTTGCCCATAGGAAAACAAAAAATCCGAGAAGAGGAAGGCAAATGCGGAGTTGGAAGAACATGAATGAAGATGGCTTTGGAATTGAGCCGCAAATGAGATCAGCCCGGAGCGGTTTGGTTCCGCTCCGGACGATGATGCCAATTGCAGAGAGTCGGAGTCAGGCTTGCACGGGTGTCAGTGGTGTGTGCTGTGCCCGGAGCCGTGGCCATGACCTTGCTCCGCAGACTCGACCGGACCAGCGATCTGTTCCGTTACACTACCGCACCGAAGCATTGCCTTTCCGTAGTAAGGGTTGGTGACGTTACCGTTTGTCTGGATCCACTGAGCTCCTTCACCTTCGAAGGCCATGGGGCAACGAGCTACAAATAGCGCGGTGGAATCAGTCGTTCCCACGTGCTTTACAAGTAGCTTCAGGTTTAGGGACAATTCCGCGAAGGCTGTTCGGGCCGCGTCCAGATCCGCGGCGGAGCTCAACTCCGCAGCCGGAATCCGGAGATCGGCCGACTCTTCGGCAGCCTTTCCGCCCGGCGCTTTCTCCATGGCTTCCAGATAAACGTCGGCGGCATTCCGTGCCGCGGCGAGGTCGTCGTTGGCGAGCGTCGCCTGGATCTTCAAGTAGGGCCGGACAAGCGTATCGACAAAGGCCGGTTGAAATGCATCGGAGTGGGCATGGAGACCAGCAGCTGTCAGGATTCCGATCAGAATGTAGGTGATTTTTTTCATTGAGATGAGTGATTGTTAAATCGCGAGCGAAACAGTCGGTCGTCCCGCTTCTACACCTACAACGCAGCGAATCGCTGAATCCCCCAAAAAAAACTTCAGGAATTTCCGATACCGCATTCCCCCTTCGGAGACAAAAGAGATATGCCGGAAAAAGCATTCTGCAAAGCGCATACATCCTGCTTCACCGAGCGCAGGAAACAAACAATACAAGGAGCGACCAGAGCCCTTTTGCCGAAACAAAGAATCTCCACTACTTCCGGATTTTTTCGAAGCAGGATTCACTGATCGATTTGATGAATGCATGCGCAGCGGCTATGATTGGCATCCACAACCCGCATGATGCCATCTCCCTACCTGACATTGCTGATTTTGATTCTTGGCGTCGCCGCGCTCGGCTTCTGTGTCTGGCGGGCTAGCCAAACGAGGAGTGGAGCTTTCGAAGAACCCGGCAAGAATCTTCCGGCCGAATCCGGCTCGCTCAACACCGCGCCCGCGTGGAGCCGCTATCACGTGCGCTACTACGGCTTCGCCCTCCTGTTTCTGGCCTTCGACATGGAGATGGCCTACATGTATCCGTGGGCGGTCGTTTACCAGGAGTTGGGGATTATGGCGCTGCTCGACATGGGCGTCTTTTTGGCAATCCTCTTTCTCGGCCTCCTCTACACGTGGAGTCAGGGAGGGCTCCGCCGACAATGAGCGAAAGCAAGGGCAACGAGGCCATCAGCCCTTCTGGCGTGCGCCCGGGCGCTCATGGCCGCATCTTCGGCTTTCTCGCCGGCGTTGCTGCCCAACGGCTGGCCGTCTTCCCGATTCCCGGACCCGGGCCCGCGATCGCAATCGGTTTCAACCCCAAACAATCCGGCGTTTCCATCGCCGCGAGCCCGCGCGACGCGAACGTGTTCTTGGTCGTCTCTCCGCTCACGCCACCGCTGCGGCAGGCGGCGGCGGTCGCCTTCGCGCAAATGCCGCGGCCTCGGCTCTTCGTGACGCTCGGGGAGATCGATCATGGCGACGAACTGCCGCCCGCCGACGCCATTCTCGACCCCGACGACCTCAATCGCCTCCAGGAGGTGCTCTCTCCCTTCCTCGGCCACGGCCATTCCACCGCAGCGGAGGCCTTTGCGCCCACCTTCCTCCGCCGGCTCACGGGCGAGGAGGACGACGAGACCGGAAGCGAAGAAGGCGACGGCGAGCATGAGCATCACGAGGCCGGCGAACATGGGGGAGACGGCGATCTTCGCGGTGGCCCAGGTCATGGCGTCCTTACCGGCCGATCACAGCGCGACTTCTCTCTTTCTCGCCCTTCTGGCGGCGGCTTCGATGACCTTCGGGAATCTCGTAGCACTCGTGCAGCAGAACCTCTTGCGACTACTGGCCTACTCCACGGTGGCGCAAACCGGGTACTTTCTCATCGGAGCACTCACCTACGGGCGGACAACCGGACTGGCGGTGCCTTCGCTCCTCATGTTCGGCGTGGCCTATGCGACGATGAATACCGGCGCCTTCGCCATCGTCCTCAGCAGTGGGCGCACCCTGACCGAGATCGCGGGATTCGGCCGCAATCGACCGGTGGCCGGAGCGGCGATGGCGGTATTCCTTTTTTCCCTCGTCGGCATTCCACCGCTCGCCGGCTTCGCGGGAAAGTTCCTTCTCTTCGGCGCGGCCCTGGACACCGATTTCCGCTGGTTGGCGGTCATTGCCATCCTCAACAGCGTCATCTCGCTCGGCGTCTATCTCCGGATCATCTATCCTATGCTTTTTAAGGTGGCTGGACACGAACAGGTCATCTCGACCGAGCCTCTTGTCCGGTGGTCTTGGGGTGTCTGTCTCGCCGTGACACTTGTTGTCGGACTGGGCGTCCAAATGGCCTTCTACGCGATCTAGATCATCTTTTCCTTAAAAACAAAAACCTTCCTCGATACGAAAATCCTCACCGCATTCATTCTCGGCATCATCGTTGCCATCGTCGTTCCGCTCATTGTCCTCTGGGCCGGGTGGATGAACTTCGCCGCCACCGCCGGCCCCGGTCCCGTTGAAGGCCTTCTGACGCCGTGGACCTATGAGCAGTCCGTCCAATTTCACGCGCCCGAGGAAGAGAATCCCTTTGCCAATGACCCGGCGGCCGTCGACGATGGTCTGAGGCTTACCGCGACACCTGCTTGATGTGCCACGGCGCGCCGGATGTCGAGCGTCGCGGATTTGCCCAGTACATGAGTCCCGAGCCTCCGGGGCTCGCGATAACGCTCCATGAGCGAGATGAGGGCCGCTTCGTTTCCGTCGCGGATGGCGACGATTGACTTGATGTCCTCATCGGTGTCCGGCGATTCACCGATCATTGCGGCGTACTCAGTGCCTCCACCGCCAATTTTCGCAAGGCCGCCTGCTTTTCGGGGGGCAGAACGCTGAGCATCTCAAAGTAGTGTTCGATCGCGAGTTGCTGTAATTGACCGTGGACCAAGTGAAGTTCATGGACGGCGTGGGCGACCTCCGGGGAAAAGGAATCCTGGTTTTCAAGGAGCTGGGCCAGTCCGGCGATATGTGCATTCAGTTGATCTTCCAGCGACCGTCGCGCCTTTCGGTAGGGTGCTTCAAAAGTGTCAATCTGCGCAGCTTCGGCGTCTGTCAGGCCGAGTTCGTGCAACCACTGGTGACCGTGCGCCTCATCATGCGCCCATTTGTCGGGTGTCATCAGCCGAACGCTGACTAAGGTAACGGCGACACAAACGACGATCAGGCCACCAAAGAACGCGAGCATCCGGAGAGAGCGAGGGGGAGAAGACATGCGGGTTCTTATTCGTGGTCAGTCGGCAGGCTCATTGGGTTCGCGAAGGAATCGAAGCCAAGTGCGACTCGTGCGTGCGTTGGGCGGTCGTCGCCCTGAAGCTCGACTGCGAGAGCGGAAGTGCCGACACTTGCGAGAACTGCCACGGCCAAGGCGGTCCATTGCAGCGCAGGTCCCGGAAGCCACCATTCGATCCACCCTGGTACCTCGCTGCCGCGCTCACGGGCCAGACGGATGCGCCGTAAGACGTTGCTCTCCACGTTTCCGGGGCACGGGGGAATAGCACATCGGCGCGATTGCTCGATCAATTCGTCAAATTTTCGGTCGTCCATGCTCTCTATAACGCGAGATATCGGTGAATCCCTCACAAAATGTATCGCATCCCTCCCTCTGTCGAGGCTTGGCACCGCCGGGATGGCGCGGTCATGAACGCCGACGTTCAGCGTCCATTCGGAGGCGCAGGATCTTGCTCCTTTTCTGCCTCCGCGAAGCGGATAGCCGTGCGAACGAGAGCGAGGTGGCTGTAGCCGATCGGAAAGGCCCCCAGCCAGTCGCCGTTCTTCGGGTCCACTTCTTCCGGTAGCAGCCCAACGTCATTGCAGTGGCTCAGGACACGATGAAATCGTGCTTTTGCCTCCGCTTGGCGGCCGGATTCCAGCAGCACATCGATCAGCCAGAAGTTGCAGAGGAGAAACGCGCCTTCATCCGGTTTCTGGAGGTCCGGGCTTCGGCGCCTCGTGATGAGACCGTCGATCGAAAGTTCGGCTCGCACCTTTTCGATGGACGACTGGACGCGTGGGTCATTCGATGGGAGAAAACCGACGAGCCCGGTTAGGAGAACCGTGGCATCGACACCCGGTTCATTCAGGATCTGGCGAAAACTTTCGGCTTCGGGATCGTAACCCTCTTCGAGGATGGTCTGGTGGATCTCGTTGCGGGTCTCGCGCCACGAGTCCGTATCGCCTGGCAGATCGAAATGGTCTGCCAGGCGCAACATGCTGTCAAATGCCAGCCAGCAGTACAGTTTTGAATGGAGGTAATGACGTGGCTCTCCACGATCCTCCCAGATTCCGCGATCGGGCTCTCTCCATCGTCGTTGGGCAGCATCGAGAAGGTAAGTGAGCAAATCCCAGAGCTCGGAATCCATTGGGCGGGGCATGCGCAGGTAGCAGACGGCGGCCGCCTCCGCGACATATCCAAAAGCGTCGAGCTGGAATCCCTTGGCGGCGGCATTCCCGATGCGTACCGGCTGTGAACCTCGGTATCCTCGGAGGTGCGGCAGCTCCTCTTCCGGAAGATCCGGAGATCCGTCGACTCGGTAGACGGGCTGGAGATGCTCTCCATGATCAAGGTGGAGGAGGTTCAGCCAGTCGAGGAATGCAATGGACTCGTCGTGGTAGCCGAGCTGCTGGAGAACGTCGACGACCAGCCCCGAATCACGGAGCCATGAATAGCGGAAGTCCCAGTTGAGATTTCCGCCCATTCGTTCGGGAAGACCCGCGGTAGGCGCGGCGATCAATGCGCCTGTCGGTTGGTAGATCAGTGCCTTGAGGATAACGGCACTCCTCCGCACATCCGCCTCGTAAGGTCCACGGTAGGAGCACTTGTCCATCCAGTCGCACCAGAATTTCTGGGTGGAGGCGAGCGCATCTTCTGCTTCCGCTGTCGATACGTCGCACGGCTGTTTTCCATTTTCGAAACAGAGCGTAATCCAGCGTCGATCGCCTTTAGCCATTTCGAACCGGCCTTCGAAGATGCCAGTGACATTTTCGCAGAGCTGACCGGTACCCTTTATCGCGACGGACTCCTGATCCGTCCTTGCGGTGCACCCGAAATCGTTGGGCAGGACTTCGGCAGGATCACGGACATAATTGAACCCGGGACGAAAACGAACGCTCACCTCAACCCGACCGGAACTGACTTCGAGCAGGCGGAGAATACGAGCGTTTTCGAGATCGCTGTGACCCGCGTCGAACGGTTTCGCAGGCATGAAGTCGGTGAGAAGCAGTTCACCTCCTTGCGTCCGGAATCGCGTCACAAGAATGAGGGTGTCCTCGAGGTAGCACCGCGTAGCCTCTGTCTTCGCGCTCGGGGACACTTGGAGAAAGGCTCCCTTCTCCACATCGAGCAGCCGGCAAAAGAGAGCTGGGCTGTCGAATCGCGGCATACAGGCCCAGTCGATCGACCCATATCGTGAAATCAGAGCTGCCGTGCGGCAGTTACCGATCATCGCATAATCGCGAAGTGGAGGTTGATCTCTCATCGTAAACATTCATTTCAGCAGACGATCGCGCCGTTGCTTCTTTGCAAATTGCGAGCCACGCACTGCACCCGCGGGAAATGTGCATGGCCTTCGACGCCCGGGCCTTGCCTCTGTGGGGAGACTATCGAACCCAACGGTCCCAAGTGCCATAATGCTCGGTCTGCGGTCCCTTTGGAAGAGCGAGAAAAATAACGAGCACACCCGCCACCAGCCCAGTGAGGCGGACTGCGATGTTGGCGTCGCCGACGAGCCAGGGGATTGCCATCAGCGCGAGACCGATGGGCACGTTCAGATAACGTCCGATCCGCAGGACTTCGCCCATCGCAATGACCGAGACCACCACGACGAGAGCCCCTCCGACGTGAAAAAGATTTGCCAGTGGCGACTGTACCGTCAGCCCGAAAAGCGCGGGTACAAACATGATGCCTATCCCGAATGCCGTGCTCACCGTAAGCGTCCATGGAAAACTCATTCCCCAGATGGAGGCGAAAAAAACGGAGCGCGGCTTCTCCGGGAGTTCCATGATTTCGGGGGAGCGTTCGTCCTCTGTGCTTTCTTCGGGATCTCCGCCTTTCCAGAAAACCGTCCACAGGCTTTCTCCCTTTTTCTTCGATCGTTTGAGGTGTTGAATCATGGCCACGACTTCGTCGACCTCGAGCGGGATCATCGGAAGCATGATCGCCGCCGCGAGAAGGCAGAAGGTGCACCAGTGCCCGACGAACACCGGCTGCGAAATAACAAGTGCGATGTGAACAAGCCCCAACGGAATGACGAGGATTCCGAAGAACGTCACCATCCAGGGCATCGTGCGCCAGCGAGCGGGGCTCCCCATCCAGCCCATGAGAAATTCAAAGGTGTAGGCCAGCGCACCGAATCCGCCATCGGAGATCGGCCACATGTGAGACATCTTGGAATTCAGCACCTGTCGGCTGCTGTCGCCGAAAAACGGATCCCACGCGGTATTGATGTAGCCGAGCTGAAAGACGCCGAGATATCGGGAAACGAGAAAACCCGCAAAGCCAGTGACGATCATGATCCAACGCTGCGGCCAACTTGATGGATTATAGGACCACCCGGGAGGAACAGAGCCACCCATTCTCATATAGACGATCATGTTGGGCATTCCCGGAATAAGCACCGTCAGAGCGATCACCAGCATGCCAACAAAGCTGTCGTTGAGGTAGGCGGCGGAACTCGGCGACCAGAAAAAGAGAGGGGCAAAAGTTAACCAGACCCCCACGAAGCATGCGGCCCACATGCTCACTGGACGATTCGGCTGCAGGCTCCGCCAGCCGAAGAAGATGAGGAGCAGACCGCTCAGGATGTCGCTCCATGTCATCAACCAAGCGCGCAGAGCAGTGTGCAGGTCATCAGAAAACCACGGGCCGCGCCCGCCGCTTGGCCGAACCCACTGCGTCGAATCCAGATAGCCGAAGGTGAAAGGGGCGAGCAGGGTCCAAAAGCCGAGTAGAATCACCGTCCAGTAGATCCACAGCGTCTGCTGATGGTGCATATGGAGCATGTGATACCGGGCCTTGCTGTACGGTTCGCCATGCCCGTGATCGCCATCATGTTCTCCGTCCTTTTCGCCTCCCCCGTCGTGCTGTTCATGGCCGCCCTGCATTTGCATTTCGGCCATCGGCCGGGTCACTCCGCGGCTTCCCATGCGTCCGCCATGTGACTTTTCATTCCCACTTTCATGCGAAGATTCATGCTCAGGCTCTTCCGGCGGGGATTGGTTAGCCTTCATGCACACGAAAAGACGCAAATTTCGAGCCAATCGCGTTGTTGCGCTCGGCGCTGTGGCCGTCATCCTGAACGGTCGCGATGAAAACCACAATCGGCGAAGTCTGGAGCGGACCCGGCCCGAAACCGGAAGAACAGATTGCCAAAACTGTGGAAGAAATACGCCGGGAATTCGTCACGAATCTGAAGCCGTTGCTGGACGCGGGAACGAAGTCTTCCGGTGAAGGCATAACGAAGCTCTTGAGTGAACTGATTCAACTTTCGACCGATGTGGAGGCGAAGATCTCCGAGGCACTGGATAAGGAGTCAGCCGTCGGCAACGGATTGGATGAAAGCGCCAAGGCCGCGATTCGAAAGCTGCGAACCCAGTTGCGAGCGTTTGCCAATGAAATTCATCTCTGGGGCATGACGGTCGCCAACTCTGCGGGAACCGGTGCGGAGAACGCTCGAGCACTCTTTGCCGATGCCGGTAGCTGGGCGGTCCACTACAGCACAGTGAGGATGACGGTCAGCACGTTTCTCATCGGCCTCACCTGGGGCGTCGTCGGATTACGGTGGGATCACTTTGGTTGGCCAATTTTTTGGGCGGCGGCCGCGGTTTGGGGCCTTGCCGGTGTCTTGCTTTTCTACTTTTCGTTCAAGACGAACGACTCCTCGAAGCGACAGCAACTGTCGAAAAAACTGCTTCACACTGCGAATTTTCCTCCCGCCGGACATCGGGAACAAAAGCTCGACCCGTGGTATCGCTCACCGGTCTTCTTCCCGTGTTGGGTCTTCCTCGGAACGACGATCGGTTTCGTCGCCATGCTATGGTTTTGGGCATGTGCCAATACGAGCGAACCACATTGGTGGATGCCCCAATACTTCGAACGATTCGAGGCTGTGGAACAGACACCGCTGGAAATGACTATCCATTCCGGCGATGGAGAGATCCGTTTTCACGTGATCGACGCGGAGCGGTTCTCGTCACAATTGGATGGCTTGCGCGCAGAACTGCGAGACCTGCATGAGCGGATGCCTCAGGATCTCCCGAATCCGGCTGATGCGGAGCCACCCGCTAGTAAATAACCAAGGGTCGCATGCGATGATTGCCGGTGCATTGAGTGAACTCGGTGGCTTGACAAGAACATGCCCGGCTTCCTTATGTCGGAACTCACCTGTGTTCCGTATCTTCTTCAATGCTCTTGTCCTGACCCTCTTTGCGTGGAATGCCGCGTTGGGAGGGCAGCATGCGTTGTTGATGTGTCTGCACACCGATGGTTCGGGACACTTTCTCGCCGGTCCTGACGGTGCGGACGAGCCAACTGAGTGTGGCCATGGTGAGGTCCCTACCGCTTTACTACGCCCTCGTTTCCTCGTTTTTTTGGGCAATCAGACAGGCCGTCCTCTCACACTGCGCAGCAGCTTAGTTTTTTCACGTCTTTGCCAAACGTGATGGCGGCCAGTTTCACGCCTTCGCCCAAGGTGAGGTAGGGATGAAACAGGGATCTCAATTCCGTCACCGTCACGCGGTGCTTGATTGCGACGGCGACTTCCATTAGCAGTTCGCTGCCTTCCGGGGCGAGGATGCGGGCACCGAGCAACCGATCGGTGGAGCGGTCGCGAATAAGTTTGATGAACCCTCGGGTGTCGCGCGCGGCGAGGCAGCGCGGGACGTGAGATAGCGGGAGAGTGGCCGCTTCGGCATCCAATCCGGCGGCTCGAGCTTGCACCTCGTCAAGGCCCACTCCAGCGACTTGCGGATCGGTAAAGATTACCCAGCCAAGGGCGGTGTAGTCGCGCGCGTTATTCGCTCCAGTGAATGCGTTGGCAGCGGCCAGCGAGCCTTCGTAGGCCGCCGTATAAACGAACATTTCCCCGCCGATGACATCTCCGGCCGCGTAAACGCCCGGCGAGGTGGTCTGCAGCGTCTCATCCACCTCAATCGCACCGGATGCGTCGAGCTTGATACCCGCCTCCTCCAGCCCAAGACCGGCGGTGTTGGGTCTTCGTCCGGTCGCAACAAGAAGATGAGAGGACCGGAGGGAAAATTGGCCACGACCACTTTGACGAGCAGTCACGGTGATCCCTCCCGCGCCACGTTCGACTTTTTCGATATCAACGCCCGTCAGGACCTCGATGCCTTCGTCGCGAAGGTACCGGGTCAGTGCATCGGTGAGATCGGGCTGCTCATTCGGGAGGATGCGATCCGACCGCTGTAGAAGGGTTACTTTGGTCCCGAGACGGGCGAACATCTGGGCGCATTCGAGAGCGATGTAGCGCCCGCCGAGCACGATCAACGACGCCGGTTGCTCCTCCAGTTCAAAGGCGGTCTGGCTGGTGAGGTAGCCGCTCTCCTTGAGTCCGGGGATTGACGGCACAAATGGACTTGTGCCAGTGGCGATGAGGATGCGGTCGGCGGTGATGCTTTCGCCCTTTACCTCCACGGTGCGGGCGCCGGTGAAACGGGTGCGCCCCTCAACGATCCTGACTCCGGGCAAGTCGACAACCACGTCGAGGTATTTTGTCTGACGCAGTTCCTCGACCAGTTCCTGTTTCTGCCGCATCAGGGCTTTAAAATCGGCCACCCGGGCGGAGCCGTCGATTCCGCGAAAGGGGATCGCGTTGGCTCGGTGGACGGATTCGGCGGCGCGGATCAGTGTTTTTGACGGCACGCAGCCGACATTGACGCAGGTTCCGCCAATGGGCAGCCCGCCGTTGATGATGGTGACGCGTTCGGCACCGCTCTCCACCGCCCGCGTCGCGGCCGCGAATGCGGCGGAACCACCCCCGATAACCAGCAAGCTGAATGGGCGTTCGTCGCTCGATGGGGAGGAGCCGTTCTCGGAGCTGACTTCAGCTTCGCTCGACTCACAGCAGGATTCTTGGTTTTTCATAGGCTGACGTAAAATGGGGTTTTCTGTTTCAGGCGTTAAAGTTCTCGCAGGCTGCAGCCGGTTCTACTTTACAGTCACCACGCTGTATCCGAAATCTTCGACAATTTCTCGGAACCGTCCGCTTTCCACGCGCTCCGAATCGTAATGAACGATGGCTTTTTGCGGACGATAGGTGACTTCGGCGGTTCCCACTCCGTCGACATTCTCGAATGCCTGCTGAAGCCCGGCGACGCAAGATGCGCAGTAGAGGCCTTCCAGCTCGGCCTTCCATACAGCGAGGTTGGATACGCCGGTGTCGGCCGTTGTCATACTGGAACTGCTACTCGTTTCACTGGTTCCCTCCGGCCACTCTTGGAGAATGAACGGCGATGCGCCCAGCAGCAGCGCTACTGCGGTAAACAGGATCAAGCCGAGCCGAGAGCGGGGCTGGCAGCCGGTTCCGCAACTTGCGCCAGTTTCGGAGTTTTCGCGAGAAGCAAGTCTTCGCTTGCGCCAATCCCAGATCCAGGCACCGGCGACAAAGAATATAGCCAGCCCCAGAAAGAAAGGACGCATCTCGTGGAAAAATCCAGCCGCGGCGAATGCACCAAGTCCAAGTCCGGCGAAGACCAGCGGCCCAATGCAGCAGAGAGTTGCGGCAAACGCCGCCGCCAGTCCACCCCCGAACAACCATTTGCCACTTCCGCTTGAAGGTTGTGTTTCACGTTTCGGTTGATCCGTTTTCATCACGGCTTGAGTTTACCCATGTACCATAGTATAGGCACAAGAGAAATGACTACCGGAGAGCTGGCAAAGCAAGTTGGCGTGAACATTCAGACCGTTCGCTTTTACGAGCGAAAGGGCCTGTTGGCTCCGCCTCATCGATGGCCGAGCACCGGTCACCGAGACTATGACGACGATGCGTTGAAGCAGATGCGTTTTATCGGATCGGCGAAGGCTGCCGGGTTCACCCTGCACGAGATCCGTGAATTATTGGACATGCGCATTCTGCCGGGCGAGTCGTGCGAAGAGGTCTGGGAAATGGTCGAGGCAAAGCTGATCGATCTGGGCCGACGCCTTGAGGAAATAACGCGAATGCGACAGGCGCTTGAACAGATGGCGAATGCTTGTCGGAGCCGTTCGGCCCCGGCGGACTGTCCGGCGCTTTGGCAAATTGCCCATCCCTCGGCCTCTCAACGATAGTCGCACTGCGCCTCGTAGGACGAGTCTGATGCGAATGCGGCAACAGCCTCTCCGGATTTCAATATCAAACGGAGATCATCACATCAGGGATGCGTTGTCCCACCTCACGAAGACCCGTTGGACCGGGAACGGCCGTTGGACCCGGAGTCCATCATCATTTTCATCATGGGGCAGTTCATCATCCTTTCGCCTTTTTCGGCGTCACTCCCTTTCATCGTCACGTGCTGGCCCATATGGCCCATCATCTTGCCCATCATTTTCTGCCGCAGCTGGAGCATTTGCTGGCGCTGGTTGGCAAGCATACGAACGGTTTCCGCGATTGCATCGATCCTGGCGTCACCTTCGGCTTCGTTCATGGCCTCCAGCTGGTTTTGTAACTCCTCTTCCATGTTCTGCATGCGCTCCTGCATCTGCTGCATGTGCGTCTTCATCTCTTCGCAGCGCTCATGCATCGCTCCCTTGTCCATGTCCATCGACATGCCGGAGCGGTCCTCTTTTCCCTGCATCATGGAACCGTCCTTCTGCGCGTGAACGGTTAATCCCGGCAGCAATGCTGCGAGCATCCCGACGGAGTAAAATAGTTTTTTGAATGTTTTCATGTTCATTGTCCTCTTGGTTGAATTGTCGTTCTGATGTTGCGCTGACAGAGGAGCGACTGGTGCTCCGTCAGAACGTTCCAAGGTCGCACATCCTCCGCCACTTTCATGCCATGCCCGGACTTTACTTCCTTGATAAAGGAAAACTGATCGCTGCGATGAGACTGAATGGCGAAGCAAGGCCCTCTCTATGAAATTGCAACGGCGCCTCGGACGTGAGGCTGCCGAGGCGCAGTGTTTGTCGGTTGAGAAATGCACTCAGGGCGCAGCGCCTAATGCGGAAAGCGGAAGCGGCGCAACCGATTCGCGTTACTGACCACGGAGACGGAACTGAGGGCCATCGCCGCTCCCGCGATCATCGGGCTCAGCAGAATGCCGAAGAACGGATAGAGCACGCCCGCGGCAATCGGGACCCCTGTCGCGTTGTAAATGAAGGCGAAGAAGAGGTTCTGCCGGATATTGCGCATGACGGCACGACTCAGACTCAGCCCACCAACGATTCCGCGCAAATCCCCCTTCACCAGTGTAATCCCAGCGCTCTGAATCGCCACATCGGTTCCCGTCCCCATCGCGATCCCGACATCCGCCGCCGCCAGTGCGGGCGCATCGTTGATGCCGTCCCCCGCCATCGCGACCTTATGGCCCTGCGACTTCAGTTCGTTCACGATCCGTTGCTTGTCTTCGGGCGAGACCTCGGCGTGCACTTCATCGATCCCAAGCTCTCGCGCCACCGCCTGAGCGGTGCGCGGATTGTCTCCCGTGCACATGACAACCGTGATTCCCATGCGGTGCAGGGAATCAATCGCGTCGCGGGACGTCGGCTTGATCGGATCAGCGATGGCAAGGAACCCAAGAAGGTTCTCATCGCGGGCGACCCAGATCACGGTGTTCGCTGCCTCCTGTAGGCGCTCCGCTTCTGCGACCAGCTCCGGATCGATTGCGACGCCGTTCTCTTCGGCAAAGGAACGCTTTCCGACACGGATGAGTCCGCCGTCCACCCGGGCTTCGACGCCGCCTCCAGTGGTGCTGTCGAAATCAGTGGCTGCCGATATCTGGAGATCTCCCTCCCGGGCCCGGTCGACGACCGCTCGTGCAAGGGGATGCTCGGACTGGGCCTCGACGGCGGCGGCGAGCCGCAGAAGCTCGTCCGCAGAATGCCCTGACACCGGGCGCAGCTCGACCACCTTCGGTTTTC
>Ga0209346_1001136_pt1 | contig 16430 bp, 13 predicted proteins | sample AutmiccommunBRH9_FD_187381 | JGI IMG/M metagenome (GOLD analysis project Ga0209346, IMG submission 187381) | Deep subsurface microbial communities from Mt. Terri, Switzerland - Autotrophic microbial communities BRH/9 (SPAdes) (version 2) | ecosystem: Environmental > Aquatic > Deep subsurface >...
ACACGTCAAGGTCAGCGCGAACTGGGACGAAGACCGGACCCTGTATCAGGACATGGGTCTCGACTGGGTCAAATAGCCACGCAGATGGTAAGCCGCCCGCGGCCTGATAGGTAGTATCACGGATAGGCGCGAACGGTGCCGGCGCATATCGCCGACAGGCAAATCGGGTCGGCGCAACATCGCGGTCCGGTCCCGGAAAATCAATCATTCAAGGAACGAAGATGAGCCAAGTAGCCCACGATCTCCATGCCGAATTCCCCGATGACGGCGATATTCTTCACGATCTCAAGATGTCCGACCAGCATTTCCGGACGATTTCTGATCGTTACCATGAGATCAATAAGGAAATTCACCGGATCGAAGCCGAGGTGGAAGCGGCTTCCGATGAACGCAGCGAGGAGCTGAAGAAGCACCGCCTGTTGATTCTGGACGAGGTCGCGGCGATGATTTCCAAGTCGAAGGCAGCCTGAACCCAAAAGGGCGATAGGCGCGACAAGAACAAGACCCTTCCCGCCTGCGGGGAGGATTTTGTGAGTTAACCTTGAGCCGTGGCCTTATCGAAAGCGGGCCTGTTTCCCCTTCTCCCGTGAGGGATAGGGATACAGAGCCTTATGAGCGGAGCGAATTAGGCGGCGTTGGATGAGGGTGCCCTGTAATCCAAAGCGCAGTACGCCCTCATCCAGCTACGACTAGGCAACAAGTTGCCAAGTCTTCGCATCCTTCTCCCTCACGGGAGAAGGGGTCGGTTCCCAAGGACAGCTAGTAATCAAACCTACATCCGAACAATCGGAGCTTCGATAATTCACCCCGTCCGCACCTCAGGCGGATTTGGCCTTTGCCGGGGCCTTTTTCGCGGCGGGTTTCTTTTTTGCTGCCGGCTTTTTCTTGGCAGCCGGCTTTTTCTTTGCCGCTGGCTTCTTTGGCGCCGCTTTCTTGACCCGCTTCTTGGTCGGCCCCTTGGCAGCACGGTCATCGATCAGCTGGGCGGCTTCCTCCAGCGTCAGCTGATCCTTGTCAACGGTCTTTGGCAATGACGCATTGGTCGTGCCGTCGGTGACATAGGGACCAAAGCGACCGTCCATCAGCTTGATCTCGGCCTCGGTGCGGGGATGGGCGCCCATGATCTTGAGCGGCTCCATCTTCCCGCGACCACGGCCGCCACCGCTTTTGGCCGCATCGGCCAGTTTGGCAACGGCAGCGTTCATGCCGATTTCAAAGACTTCCTCGGTATTTTCCAGTCGGGCCGATTTGCCGTTGTGGCTCAGATAAGGGCCATAGCGACCGATTTGCGCCATCACCGGTTCACCTGATTCCGGATGGAGGCCCACCTCGCGTGGCAGGGAAAGCAGCTTCACCGCCCATTCCAGGCCGAAATCTTCCGCCGGAATATCCTTGGGGATCGACGAGCGCTTGGCCTCCTTGCCCTCCCCTTTCTCCACATAGGGGCCGAAGCGGCCGACCTTCCTGGTGATTTTTTCGTCGCTGTCCGGATCGACGCCGAGTTCCTGCGGGCCCTCATCCTCTTCGGCATTGGCGCCGCCGCCCTGGGCAAAGCGCCGGGTGAACTTGCATTCGGGATAGTTGGAGCAGGCGACAAAGGCACCGAAGCGGCCGCCACGCAGGGCCAGCTTGCCTTCGTTACAGCGCGGGCAAAGCCGGGGGTCGCTGCCGTCTTCCTTTTCGGGGAACAGATAAGGCTCGAGGAATGTATCCAGTTCCGCCGTCACTTCCGAAGGCAGTTTTTCCATCACTTCAACGGTTTTGGGCTTGAAGTCGTGCCAGAAGGCTTCGAGTATCGCCTGCCACTGGGCGCGACCGCCGCTGACCTCGTCGAGTTCGTCCTCGAGACCCGCGGTATAGTCATAGGCGACATAGCGATCGAAGAAGCGCTCGAGGAATCCGGTCAGCAGCCGGCCGCTCTCCTCGGCGAAGAAACGGTTCTTTTCGATCCGGACATAGGCGCGGTCCTTCAGCGTCTTGATGATCGATGCATAGGTCGACGGCCGGCCGATGCCCAATTCTTCCATCTTCTTGACCAGGCTGGCTTCGCTATAGCGCGGCGGGGGCTGAGTGAAATGCTGGATTGCGTCAACGGCCTTCTTGGCCGGGCTGTCACCCTTGGACATGACCGGCAGCAAACCGCCATCTTCATCCTTTTCGTCATCGCGGCCTTCCTCGTAAAGCGCCAGAAATCCAGGGAATTTCACGACCTGTCCGTTGGCCCTGAGACCGGTCTTACCGGTGCCGTCCAGCATTTCCACCGTGGTCCGTTCGAGCCGGGCGGAGGCCATCTGACTGGCCATTGCCCGTTTAAGGATCAGATCATAGAGTTTTGCATGATCGCCGCTGCCGACGGTTCGCTGTGTGAAACTGGTCGGGCGGATGGCCTCATGGGCTTCCTGGGCATTTTTGGCCTTGCTCTTGTAGATGCGCGGGCTGTCCGGAACATAGCTCGCGTCATAGCGGTCGGCGATTGCCTTGCGCGCGGCGGAAATGGCACTGCCGTCCATCTGGACGCCGTCGGTTCGCATGTAGGTGATTGCGCCGTCTTCATAAAGCTGCTGCGCGATACGCATGGTGTGGCTGGCAGAATAGCCGAGTTTGCGTGCGGCTTCCTGTTGCAGGGTGGATGTCGTGAACGGAGGTGGTGGGTTGCGGGTGAGCGGCTTGGTTTCGATCGATTCCACGGTGAACAGGCCATTTTCGACGGCGGCCTTGGCCGCCGTCGCCTGAGCTTCGTTGGCCAAGTCCATCTTGCCCAGCTTGTTGCCATCGTGGATAGTCAGTCGTGCTTCAAAGGCCTGTCCACCCTGTTCCATCTGGGCGGTAACCGACCAATATTCCTGAGGCTTGAACGCCTCGATTTCCCGTTCCCGCTCGACGATCAGCCGGAGCGAGACCGACTGCACCCGGCCGGCCGATTTCGCACCCGGAAGCTTGCGCCAGAGCACCGGTGACAAGGTGAATCCTACCAGATAATCCAGTGCCCGACGGGCCCGATAGGCATCGATGAGGTCTTCATCGAGAGCACGGGGATGAGCCATTGCTTCCGTCACCGCAGCCTTGGTGATAGCATTGAAAGTTACCCGGTCGACGACATCCGGGAGCGCTTTTTTGGCGCGCAGAACTTCCTGAACGTGCCAGCTGATCGCTTCGCCCTCTCGGTCAGGGTCAGTCGCGAGGATCAGGCGGGTGGCTTTTTTCGATTCGTCCGTGATTGCCTTGAGCTGCTTGGTCTTATCGGCATAATTCTGCCAAGACATGGCAAATCCATCGTCCGGATCAACCGAACCGTCCTTGGGTGGCAGGTCGCGAATATGGCCATAGGAAGCCAAGACCTTGAAATCCGATCCCAGATATTTTTCAATGGTCTTTGCCTTGGCGGGCGACTCGACGATAACTAGCTGCATAGGTTCCAATTTCTTTTATTCTCACGTATACGCGCGAGGCTGTGACAGGGATTGGGCTTAGGTCAAGGCCCTGAATGAAGAATTTTGTCAATGGTGATCGCAAATTGACGCTGCCGTCGGCGCACAATCGGACAGGCTGACACGGGCTCCCGCATGGCGAGTGAGCCGGCCTGCCAGTTCCAGTTCGAGCAACGCCAATTGCACGGTCGACGTGGGCAATCCCGATTGTCTCACCAGTTCATCTACCGGTACCGGAGTGAAACTGAGCAGATCGAGGACCGGCGCGCGGTCCGACTGATTCATTGTGGAAGATTCGCTTTCGGCGAGGGGGAAAGTGTTGCTCTCAACGCCCGAGGGATCGCAGACCTGTTCGGCCTCTGCCCTGTCATCGAAATGGCAGATCAGTTCCAGAACATCATCGGCCGACTGGATCAGGGTAGCGCCTTCGCGAATCAGCATGTTGCAACCTCTTGAGCGCGGATCAAGCGGCGAGCCTGGAACCGCCATGACGTGTCGCCCAGCTTCGGCAGCCAGTCTGGCGGTGATCAGCGAACCGGACCGCGGCGCAGCCTCGATTACCACCGTCCCTCGCGCGAGGCCGGCGATGACCCGATTGCGATAGGGAAAATGGCGGGCACGCGGCTTGGTCCCAGGTGGCTGTTCGGCCAGTAGCAGCCCATGCGCGGCTATCCTCCGCTGGAGGACTTCGTTTTCGGGAGGATAGGAAATATCCATTCCGCCGGCTATGACAGCGATAGTCCCGGCTTCCAGCGACCCCTGATGAGCAGCGGTATCAATGCCCCTGGCCAGTCCCGAAGCCACGGCGACACCAGCGTTCGCGAGACTATTGGCAAGATTCTGGGCGAAGCGGCAAGCTGCTGCGGAGGCGTTGCGTGCGCCGACCATCGCGACTGTCGGTCGTCTCAGTAGTTCCAGCTTGCCCGACCAGAGCAAAAGTGGCGGCGCGTTGCCGATCTCGGCAAGCAGGGGCGGATAGGCCGAATCCCCGAGAAATAGCAGCCGTGCGCCGAGAGCCCGAATGGCTCTCATTTCCCCCTCTATTTGCCTGGCATCCGCTAGCCGCGGTAAGCGTCCTCCACCCCTTGCCGCAAGATCAGGAATGGCTTGCAGAGCCCTCGCCGCTGAGCCAAATCTGGTGATCAAATGCCGGTAGGTGACGGGACCTATATTTTCTGATCGGACAAGCCGGAGCCGGTCAAACGCTTCCTGGCTTTCCCCATCCACTTCAAGCCCTTTTCGTCGACCCGACCTTCGGTTCTTCTCCGGCAATAAGCCGCTCGATATTCGAGCGATGTTTCCACAGCACCAGCAACGCCAGACCGATGAACATGGGCATCATGGCATATTCTCCCAGAACGAAGACCGCGATCGGCACCGAAATGGCCGCCAGCATGCCTCCAACCGAGGAATAGCGCCATAGCGCCAACGATCCAAGCCAGGTGACCGCAAATATCAATCCGGCGGTGGGCACCAGAGCCGTCACGATGCCCAGCAACGTCGCGACGCCCTTGCCTCCCTGAAATCTGAGCCAGACGGGATAGAGATGACCGAGAAAGGCACCGAGTCCGGCCAGAACACCGAGCCCTCCAAAAATCTGCAGAGCGAGATATACTGCGGCATAGCCCTTGGCCATGTCGAGCAGCAATGTGAGGGCGGCCATGGCCTTGTTACCGGTGCGCAGGACATTGGTTGCGCCTATATTGCCGGATCCTGTCTGGCGCAGGTCGCCGCCGCCTGACAGGCGGGTCAGTACCAATCCGAACGGAACCGAGCCCAGCAAATAGCCGAGCAATAACGCCAAAACTGGTTCTACCCACATAGATTGCACATTAAATACCCCTTGTGGCTCCGGCGCTATATTCACCTTGCCGGATGAGCAAGTATCGCATTCAAAAAAACGGCCAAGGTCAAGCACCTGTCAGACGAACCGAAGCAGTTGCCGTTACCCTGCTATTCTGGCTAAAGGAAAAGCATGACCGATGCGCAGACGGGCAATTGCCCTCCCTTGCTATTTTTTGATTCCGGCGTCGGCGGATTGTCGGTGTTGACCGAGACGATCAAGTTGCTGCCCAGCGCGCCGATTGTCTATGCTGCAGATTATGCCGGCCTGCCCTATGGGATGAAGTCCGAAGCGGAGCTGGCAGCCCGCATTCCGGCGCTTCTTGGCCGCCTAGTCGAACGCTATGGACCGGCGTTGGCGGTCATTGCCTGCAACACGGCCTCGACCATCGCGCTGGCTCCTGTGCGCTCCGCCCTGAACATCCCGGTAGTCGGGACGGTACCTGCCATCAAGCCGGCCAGCGCCCTGACCCGAACCGGTGCCATCGGGCTATTGGGCACCCGGGCAACAATCCGACAACCCTATGTCGACCGGCTCGCCGCCGAATTCGCCTCGGAAAAGACTCTGCTTCGGCATGCCGCACCCGAGCTCGTGCATGCCGCGGAGGCCAAGCTGCGGGGAGAAGAGCCGGATTTCGGGGTGATCCAGCAGGCCATGTCAGACTTGCTGAATCAACCCGGCGGAGAACGGATAGATACGGTTATCCTCGCCTGCACCCATTTTCCGCTGTTGCGCAACGAACTGGCGGCGGCGGCGCCCAGGCCGATTCGGTTTGTCGACGGTGCGGAAGGGATTGCCCGCAGGGTCGCCTTTCTGACCAGGGACTTGTCCTGGCCAAGCGAGAAGGGCGATGGGATATTTGTCACGACGGGAGACCTCACCGATGTCGAACCCTATCGATCCGCCCTGCAAAGATATGGTATAAAGACTTATGAAAAGCTGTAAGTCCATGACGAGACTTGTCTTATTGCGAGTGGTTCGCGCTGGAAATTCCGGGCAAAGGGCGCTAAGAGCCCCAGCAACAAGACCGCAAGAACAGATTTGACGCAGGATTTGGTGACATAGTGGACTACGACAAGATATTTTCTCAGGCGATTGACCGGCTGCACACGGAAGGCCGCTATCGCGTCTTTATCGACATTTTGCGGAACAAGGGTTCGTTCCCCAACGCCCGCTGTTTTGCGCATCACAACGGACCGCAACCGGTCACCGTCTGGTGCTCGAACGACTATCTGGCGATGGGCCAGCATCCCGATGTCATCGTTGCGATGGAAGATGCGCTGCACGATGTCGGCGCAGGCTCCGGCGGAACGCGCAATATCGGCGGCAATACCCATTATCATATCCAGCTGGAACGGGAACTGGCCGACTGGCACGGCAAATCCGGTGCCTTGCTGTTCACCTCCGGCTATGTATCGAACGAAGCAACACTGTCGACGCTGACCAAGATCCTGCCGGGCTGCATCATCTTTTCCGACGAACTGAACCATGCCTCGATGATTGCCGGGATCAAGAATAGCGGCTGCGAGAAGCGGGTGTTCCGGCACAATGATCTGGAACATCTGGAAGAATTGCTGGCCGCGGAAGATTCGGAAGTGCCCAAGCTGATCGCCTTCGAGAGCATCTATTCGATGGATGGCGACATCGCGCCGCTGCACGCGATCTGCGACCTGGCGGACAAATATAATGCGCTGACCTATTGCGACGAAGTCCATGCCGTCGGCATGTACGGCAAGCGCGGGGGCGGCATTTCCGAACGCGACTCGGCGGCGGACAGGATCACGATCATCGAAGGCACTTTGGCCAAGGCCGTTGGCGTGATGGGCGGCTACGTGGCTGCAGACCAGAAGATCATCGACGTGATCCGGTCTTATGCACCCGGCTTCATCTTTACCACCAGCCTCTCGCCGGTACTGGTCGCCGGTGCGCTGGCCAGCATTCGTCATCTGAAGCAGTCCTCGTCAGAACGTGACGGACAGCAGGCCGCCGCGCAGACGCTCAAGGATCTTTTTGCCGATGCCGGGCTGCCGGTGATGGACTCGTCGACCCATATCGTGCCGCTGCTGGTCGGAGATCCAGTCAAGGCCAAGAAAATCAGCGATATATTGCTGGCCGAATATGGCGTCTACGTGCAGCCGATCAACTATCCGACGGTGCCGCGCGGCACCGAGCGACTGCGTTTTACGCCGGGTCCGGCGCATAGCGAGGCGATGATGGTCGACCTGACCAAGGCGCTGGTCGAGATCTGGAGCCGGATGGATCTGGAACGGGCGATCGCGGCCTAGTTTCCGAGCGCACCGTTGGCATCGCGCGAATCCGAAAAATGCTGTGCTTTCGATCCGTTATGGTGAATTCGCGGCTTGGTGCGAGTCCGATTTGATCGGTTTCCCGACAAGATTTGAGTGATTGTTGGGCTCGCTTGCCCCTTTTCTTTCACGCTATTAGTTGGACGCAGGGACGGGAGATGGGGCCCTGCCTTCGCAGGGGAACAAATATTCGCTCCAGCTTTACACAGATGCGCGTTTTTGATTTCCGTGACTTTTGTCCCAAAGCTGCAGATTTCCTGCTGTTGTTGGCAGCATGCACCGCGCCGAGTGTGACCTTTCGGGCCGGGCCGGCAACCGGAACTGACTATCGCGAGCGAGCGAGCGCCATTAATTTATCCAGACTGTCAAAGACCCTGTCCCGGACGTGCCGAAACTTCAGGGAATAATATATGCTATCAGGGTATCTGTAGGAAAGGGCAATCAGACTTCAGCCGCCGGCGATGATTTTCGCATAGAGCTGATCGTCGACATTGCCGCCGGACAGGGTGATCGCCGTATGATCGGTCAGCGGTAACTTGCCGGCCAATATGGCGGCAAGCGCCACCGCGCCGCCTGGTTCCAGAACCAGATGCAATTTCGCGAAGGCGACCCGCATTGCGTGATGCACTTCATCCGCCGTCACCGACAGGCCGACAGCATTGCGGGCTTTCAATATGTCAAAGGTGATCGGAGCGACCCGGAGCGTCTGCAGCGCGTCGCATTCGGTTGCCGGGGGATTGTCGCCGACCGGAACGATGGCTCCGCTCTGGAGCGAGCGTTTCATGTCGTCCCATCCTTCCGGTTCGACAACGACGATCCTTGCGTCGGGATTGGCCAGCGCGGAACCGGAGGCGAGACCGCCACCGCCGCAGCAGATGACCAGCTGGTCGGGTTCGGAACCGGTCAGCGCCAACAGCTGCCGGCGCATTTCCAGGCCGCAGCTGCCCTGCCCCTCTACAATCCAGGGATCATCGAAGCTCGGGACGACGACGGCACCGGTTTTGGCGGCGAGATCGGCGGCCAGCTGTTCGCGCGAACCACCCATGCGGTCGTAGGTGACGACTTCGGCGCCCAGCGCCCGTGTGTTGTCCAGCTTGGCCCGGGGAGCGTCCTCCGGCATGACGATTATCGCCGGAATACCGAGACGGCGGGCCGCCCAGGCTACGCCCTGTGCATGGTTGCCGCTGGAAAAGGCAACGACACCGCGCGGCCGCTGTTCATCGGTGAGGTCGGTCAGGCGGTGCCAGCCACCGCGAATCTTGAAGGCGCCGATCGGTTGCAGGCATTCCGCCTTGCACCAGACCGTCCGGCCATCGACTTCCAGCGGCAACAAGGGTGTAGGCGGGAGGATTGCTGCGACCTTCTTCGCCGCACGTTCGACGCCGGCGAGGCTCGGTTGACGCTTCGGGTCCATCAGGTGTTGCTCTGTCATGGTCTCTCCCTATATGCGGTATTCTAGTTTCTCCAGCATTTAGAGTGAAAAACATGAGCAAGATATTGGTAATCGGCGCAGGCGGTGTGAGTTCAGTAGCGGTGCACAAGATGGCTCAGCTGATCGCGGCAGGCAGCGGGCCTTTTAGCGAGATATTACTGGCCAGCCGGACCTTGTCCAAATGCGAAGCGATCGCCGAATCGGTCAAGCAGCGGACCGGTGTGGACATCGGGACGTCGCAGATCGACGCCGATGATGTGCCGGCACTGACGGCGCTGATCGAGCAGGAGAAACCCGAGTTGGTGGTCAACCTGGCGCTGCCCTATCAGGATCTGCCGATCATGGATGCCTGTCTCGCGACCAAGACCGACTATCTCGACACCGCCAATTACGAGCCGCGCGACGAGGCGAAGTTCGAATATAAATGGCAGTGGGACTATCAGGACCGGTTCAAGGATGCCGGGATCATGGCGTTGCTGGGGTCCGGTTTTGATCCTGGAGTGACCAGCGTGTTCACCTGCTGGCTGAAAAAACATCATTTCGACCGAATCGACACGCTCGACATTCTCGACTGCAACGGCGGCGATCACGGCCAGCATTTCGCGACCAATTTCAATCCCGAGATCAATATCCGGGAAGTTACGGCCAATTCACGTCATTGGGAAAATGGCCAGTGGGTCGAAGGACCGCCGCTGACCCAGAAGCAGGAATTTGATTTCGAGGCGGTCGGCCCGAAGAACATGTATCTGATGTATCACGAGGAAATCGAGTCGCTGAAGACGCATCTCCCGGAAATCCAGCGGATCCGCTTCTGGATGACCTTTGGCGATGCCTATCTGACCCATCTGGAAGTGCTGCAGAATGTCGGCATGACCCGGATCGATCCGGTGATGTACGAAGGCCGCGAAATCATTCCGCTGCAGTTCCTGAAGGCCGTATTGCCCGAGCCGGCCAGCCTCGGCGAAACGACCAAGGGCAATACCAATATCGGCGTGATCGCTACGGGGGTGAAGGACGGCGTGCAGAAAACGCTCTACGTCAAAAATATCTGCAGCCATGAAGCGGCCTTTGAGGAAACGGGCAATCAGGGTGTCAGCTATACCACCGGTGTTCCGGCGATGATCGGCGCTGCGATGATGCTGTCAGGCCAATGGCAGGGCAAGGGCGTGTTCAACATGGAGGAATTTGATCCCGATCCGTTCATGGACATGCTGAACAAGCATGGCCTGCCCTGGACATTGGAAGAATTGGAAGCACCATTGGCCTTTTAAACAGATTCGGGGATCGGTGTTTCGATGAATGACAGGTGGGTTCAATTTCGTAAGTATTTAGAGCCAATCGAATGGGCACCGCCGATGAGACGGATAAACGGTTTCGGCGTGATCCTACTGGGCAAACAGAGAGAGATTCCAAATAGCCAAATGTTCACAAAGGGCTATTGGCTAACACTTGCGTTCGTTCCCATATTTCCATTTAGCTTTTATGTAGTGTCGGGTGGCTTCGATCGATTTAAGTTCCATGCTAAAATAAGCGTTTGGAATTTTATCCGGCTGTATCGATGGGGTTCACTATCGTATTTTGCTAGCGTTTGGGTTGAAGCAATTTTTCGCGCGATTTTAGTTATCGGGTTAATGCTTGCTGTCGGACTTTCGGTCAGTTGGATATTTAGTTTATTGAGATAGGTATACATGGAGACCAAGGCTGGCGATCCCGGCGCTTTCGCGCATTTTGACCTGAGCCGCGTGCCCTCGCCCGCCTTTGTCGTGGACGAGGTTGCGGTGCGCCGGAATCTGGAGATTCTGGCCGACGTCAGGGAACGCTCCGGCGCCCGGGTCCTGCTGGCCCTGAAAGCCTTTTCGATGTGGTCGCTGGCGCCGCTGGTCGACGAATATGTCGATGGCTATTGCGCTTCGGGGCTGTGGGAAGCCCGTCTGGCGAAAGAGCGGTTCAGCGGGCCGGTCAGCACCTATTCGCCAGCTTTCAAGCCAGATGATCTGGCCGAATTATGCCGGATTTCCGGACATATTACCTTCAACAATCCCCAACAGATTGAACGATGGAAAGATATCGGTAATCAAGATATTAGATTAGATAGTTCAGAAATTGGTTTAAGAATCAATCCGGAAATCGCGCTGGGCGAGACGGAAAAATATGATCCCAGCCAGCCCTGTAGCCGGCTGGGATTCCCGATCAGCCAGTTGCGGGCCGAACATTTCCAACTATTATCCGGAATCCATTTTCACAATCTGTGCGAGCAGGGATTTGATGCACTCGAGCAGACATGGCATAAAATCGAACCCGTCATCGCGCCGCATTATGATGCGCTGAAATGGATCAATCTCGGCGGCGGCCATCATGTCACGCGCGATGACTATGATCGCGAGGCGCTGGTCGCGTTCCTTAAGGACCTGCGAGCCAGGTCAGGGTGCCAGATATATCTCGAACCCGGCGAAGCGGTAGCGCTGGATGCCGGCATTCTCGTCGGTGAAATCCTCGATATATTCGACAACGGGATGCCGGTCGGAATCACCGATATTTCGGCAACCTGCCATATGCCCGATGTTATCGAAGCGCCCTATAGACCTGCCTTGCTGGGTGAGCGGAGAGACGGGACGGCGATCCGCCTTGGCGGGCCGAGCTGCCTGGCGGGAGATATAATCGGCGACTATGTCCTGGCCGAGGAACCCCATGTCGGGCAGCGCATCGCCTTTCTGGACCAGGCACATTATTCGATGGTCAAGACCAACACGTTCAACGGGGTCCCGTTGCCCTCGATCTGGCTGTGGAACAGCGAAAATGACAGCCTGCGATGCGTGAAATCGTTCGACTGGACCGAATTTCGGGATCGTCTCAGCTAAAAAATCATCCTCGTTCAGCTTATAACAAGCCTTGGGTCTTTACAGAGCCGGTCAGTGGCCATATAGCCGCGCCTTGCTGCCCCATGGCCGCTTGCGTATCCGCAAGGCAGCTCAATCGATCTTAGCCTATAAGGGGGTCCCTTGAGTTGCACCATTATCATGATGCTGAGGAGCTGACGAAGGCTCTAAGCCCAGACATTCCCGTTTTGTTGAACCGGCCGCACGCTGCGCGTCGCGCGGCGCGTTATTTTGTCGACCAGTTTCCCGGCAAGTCGCTCTATGCGGTGAAGGCGAACCCGAGCCCTGCGCTGCTGCAAATACTGTGGGAAGAAGGCGTGACGCATTATGACGTCGCTTCGATCGACGAAGTGCGCCAGGTTCGCGCGGCCTTGCCCGGCGCGACGCTCTGCTACATGAATCCGGTCAAGCAACTGGCATCGATCCGCGAAGCCTATCGCGACCATGGCGTGCGCATTTTCTCGCTCGACAGCATCGAGGAACTGGAAAAGATCGAACTGGGAACCGATGGTGCCGACGACCTGACCCTGTGCGTCCGCATTCGTGTTGCCTCGGAATTTGCAGAAATCAGCCTGGCGGCGAAATTTGGCATCGAAGTCGATGAATCGGCCGAACTGCTGCAACGGGCGCGGCAAACAGCCGACAGCCTGGGCATCTGCTTTCATGTCGGCAGCCAGGCGATGACACCGCTTGCCTATGTCCATGCGCTGGAACGCGTCCGCGCAGCCATTGTCGGCGCGTCGGTCACGGTCGATATCGTCAATGTCGGCGGCGGCTTTCCTTCCATCTATCCGGACCTGGACCCGGTTTCGCTCAACCATTATTTCACCGCCATCGACCGTACGTTCGAGGATCTGCCGATCAGCTATTCCGCTGAACTCTGGTGCGAGCCGGGGCGCGCGCTGTCGGCCGAATATAGCTCGCTGGTGGTCAAGGTGGAGCGCCGCCGCGGAACTGAACTTTATATCAACGACGGAGCCTATGGCACCTTGTTCGATGCTGCCCATATCGGATGGCGGTTTCCGGTGCGGCAAATCGGCGTCGATTCGGACAGCGGCCCGACCAGCGGTTTCAGCTTCTATGGCCCAACCTGCGACGACATGGATTTCATGGCCGGTCCGTTCAACCTGCCTGACTGCATCCGGGCTGGCGACTATATCGAGATCGGTATGCTCGGGGCCTATGGCTCGGCGATGCGGACGAAGTTCAACGGCTATGGCAGCAGCGAGGAACATGATGTAACCGATGAACCGATGGCGAGCCTCTATGTCGGCGACAATCTCGACCGGTCCGACCGCGACAATGTTGTGTCCTTTCCCCGCATCTGAAGCCCCGCGCTAGGTTGCAATTGACAATCGGTTTCGGTTGACGCAATTTCCCCCGAACTTTTGGGGGAGGGTAAAATGGATATCGCAATTCTGGCACCGGCGTCCGTGCTGGTGATCTGGTCGCTGATCATGCTGTTCTGGATGGCGGGCACGCGGCTTCCGGCATCCAAGAAAATGGGCATCGACATTGGTGCAAAGCCCGGGGGCCGCGGTCCGGACATCGATCCGCAGCTGCCCGGCCATGTCGCCTGGAAATCGCACAATTACACGCATCTGATGGAACAGCCGACGCTGTTCTATGCGACGGTCGTGATCCTGGCGATCGCCGGTGCCGGCCACGGGCTGAACCTCTATCTCGCCTGGGGCTATGTCATCATCCGGATCATCCACAGCATCTGGCAGGCGACGGTCAATCTGGTCAATGTCCGCTTTCTGCTCTTTCTGGCCTCGACCTTCTGCCTGCTGATCATGGCGATCAACGCCCTGTGGGTGACGCTTTTCTAGAATGATATCAAAAAACGGGAGATAATGTGATGGACATCAGCCTGATGCTGCAACCTATGGTTGCGCTTATTTTGTGGACGATGCTGATCTGGCTGTGGATGTATGTCACCCGCATTCCGGCGATGAACAAGGCGAATATCGACTCCGCCAATCTGGTCGGTGCCAAGGGCGGTGACCTCGACGCACTGCTGCCGCCGGAAGTGCAGTGGAAGGCGCATAATTATAACCATTTGCTGGCAGAACCGACACTTTTTTACGCAATTTGTGTCATTTTGATCCTTGCCGGCCAGGATTATGGGCTGAATCTGACGATCGCCTGGGCCTATGTCGGCCTGCGGGTGCTGCACAGCCTGGTCCAGGTCACCGTCAACCGGGTGATGTACCGCTTCCTGCTGTTTGCGCTGTCCAGCCTGTGCATCATCGCGCTCGCCATTCATGCGGCGATTGCGGTATTCAGCTAGCGGGGACTGGTCACCGGCTGAAGCTGGAGACGATCTCGACATGGGTTGACCAGAGGAACTGGCCGATCGGCCAGACCTGCCGGAGCTTGTAGCCGGCGTCGCACAGCTGCTTCGCGTCGCGGGCAAAGCTCGCCGGATTGCAGCTGATGTAGCAGATGCTCGCGACATCGGATTGCGCCAGTTGCAGTATCTGTTCGCGCGCGCCGGCGCGCGGGGGATCGAGGATGACGGCATCGAAGCGATTGAGTTCTTCGGCGCTCAGCGGCCGGCGAAACAGGTCGCGATGCTCGCAGAAAATCTGGCGGCTGGAATGGTTTGCCGCCAGCTTCAGCGCGCCGATGGCATCGCGGGCGCCTTCCGCCGCATAGACTTTCTGGTCGTCGGCCAGCGCCAGTGTAAAGGTGCCCAGTCCGGCAAACAGGTCGGCCACGATCCGGGCGTCGCCGACGGCTTTGCGCATCGCGGAGATCAGGGCCTGCTGGCCTTCGCGGGTCGGCTGCAGGAAGGCACTGTGCGGGAAGCTGACGGCGGTGCCGCCGAGCGTGACGGTGACCGGTTCCGGTTCCCACTGGGTTTCCGGACCATAGCCGCCATCGACCGACAGGCGGGCCAGGCCGTTGGTCTTGGCAAAGTCGGACAGGGCTTCGCGCTGTTCCAGGCCCTCGGGCTCATAATTGCTGATCAGCAGGTCGATGCCCTGGTCGACCAGGGTCATCTCGATATTCATGTCATGCTTGCGGCGGGCGGCGCTCTTGAGAAATTGTCGGAGGGGTGCGAGCAGAGCGAACAGTTCGGGGGCCATGATCTCGCATTGCCCGAGATCGACGATCCGGTGGCTGCCGGCGCTGCTGAAGCCGAGCTTGAACTGGTCGCCCAGTCGGGCGGCGCGCAGGCTGGCGCGAATCCGGCTCCTGGCTTGCGAGATTCGCGGCGGATGCAGTGTTTCGGCCTCCAACCCCTGCCCTTCGAGGGCGTAGGCGACCCGTTCGGTCAGGAAGCGGGCATAGCTCTCGGCGTCAAGATGCTGCAGGCTGCAGCCGCCGCAGGTGCGGAAATGCTGGCACGGGGCCTCGACATGGTGGGGGCCGAGGATCAGGCCGCCGTCTTCGCTCAGCCGGTCAAGCGGTGCGGAAAAGGCGATATGGCGACCGTCCGCGGTCACGCCGTCGCCCTTGGCAGCGACGCGCAGGATCAGGTCGGCATCGGGAGTCGCGGTCATAGACATTCCTGCAGGGCAGCGGGTAGCTGGTCGATCAGCATTTCCGGCGTGAAAGCGGGGCCAGCCAATAGGGCAGCGCGGCTGTGCAGCCATTGCGCTTCGCAGGCCGCCTTATAGCCACCGACACCCGTTGCCAAGCGGCTTGCGATGATTCCGGCGAGCACGTCGCCGGTGCCGGCTGTCGACAGCCAGCGACAGGACAGTGCCGCTATCGAAGCCTTGCGGTCCGGCGCGACGATGACGGTATCGGGACCCTTGAGCAGAATATTGCAACCGGACTGCTCTGCCAGCATGCGGGTGTCGTCGAGCCTGTGGTGCGGGCCCTGGCCAGTCAGGGCGGCGAATTCTCCCGCATGGGGGGTTGCGATGATCTCGGAAGAACGGCCGCTGACCAGATCGCTGAACCGCGTCCCCGCAACGGTCAGCGCATCGGCATCAATCACCAGTGGCGCGTCGGCGGCAAGCGTGGCGATCAGCAGCGCTTTTGCCTCTTCATCACGACCGAGGCCGGTGCCGATGACAATGGCCGAAATACGGTCGTCCGAAAGCTTCGTCCGGAGTTCCGCCAGATCGTTGAACGTCTCGACAACGATGCTGGAATGGAGTGATGCGAAGCCGGGCGCGGCAAAGATCTTGACATAGCCGGCTCCCGCTTTCTGGGCGGCCATGGCGGTGAGCCGGGCTGCGCCGGGCATCGCGCCTGCCACCACTGCGACCAGACCGCGGCTATATTTATGCTCTTGCGACGCTGGTCCGGAAAGCCGGGGTTTTGGCAAGATCCGGAAATCGCTGTCCGCTGTGATGCCGATGTCGATCCCGACCAGATTGCCCATTTTCGAGCGCGCCGGTTCCAGGAAATGGGACGGCTTGAAGGCTCCAAGCGCGATGGTGGTGTCGAATGCCCCGATATTATTGAGCAATGCGCCGTGATCGGACTCGACCCCGCTCGGCAGATCGATCGCGACGCGCCGTTTTGCTCCCGCAAACAGGCGGCTGAAACTGGCGAACCACTCGTCGCCGACCGCGCGGGCCA